>Ga0315554_1002206_pt1 | contig 11310 bp, 10 predicted proteins | sample SalMarSW160370MG_FD_202114 | JGI IMG/M metagenome (GOLD analysis project Ga0315554, IMG submission 202114) | Salt marsh sediment microbial communities from the Plum Island Ecosystem LTER, Massachusetts, United States - Salt Marsh Sediment SW1603-70 ... | reverse complement strand
TCATTTATCGAGGTACCCTCTACTTCCGTTGCTTTTTCAGATGAATTTGCAGCTATGGTTAAAGGAAGATACACAGCCAAGGTGAGTATTATTACCGCACTTATAACTATCGAACTAATGGTTAAATTCTTTTTTCTTGACATCTTAAATTACACCTACTTTGATTCTTTTTAGTTATTTTATCAAAGGAAGATGAATATTCTATGAACAGAATGAAAAAGATAGGTTAATCCTGATAAAAACAAAATAACTATAATTTTAAATTTTATACATGCAATAAGACAGCTATATTGATATTCATCAGATATTCATCTTTCTCTGTTATAATCCGAGCTTTAAATAAAATATTTAACATAAAGTGAAGAATAATTATTAGGTGAAAATAACTAATTAAAAGTGGGAAAAGGCCAAAAATGATGAAAGAAGAAGTAATAATTGATATAAAAATGCTAGTAAAAAAATACAAAGATTTACTGGCATTAGATAACATCAGTCTTCAAATCAATAAGGGTGAAATATTTGGTTTTTTAGGACATAATGGTGCTGGTAAAACTACCACAGTAAACATATTAACAACCCTACTACCTCCAACTTCAGGAAATGCTACCATTTGTGGATTCGATATCTCCAAAGACAGTATGGAATTAAGAAAAAGAATCGGATATCTTCCTGAAAATGTAAAATTTTATGAAAATCTCACGGCTTATGAGAATCTAGAATATCTTGCACAATTATCGGGAATAAGAAATACGGATAAATATATTAAAGACACGTTGGAATTTATTGATTTTAAAGGTTTTGAAAATAAGAAGCTAGGCGAGTTCTCCAAGGGAATGAAACAGAGAGTCGGAATCGCTCAGGCAATTATCCATGAACCCCAGGTATTATTCCTAGACGAGCCGACATCAGGACTTGATCCGATGGGGATTAAAAAGCTCCGTGAAGTTATTTTAAAAATCAACAGTGAAAAAGGAATAACTATCTTTTTAAATACACACCTATTATCAGAAGTTTCAAAGGTATGTTCTACTATAGGGGTTCTAAGTCACGGCAGGTTAATATACAAAGACTCCATAGAGAATACCTTAAAAAAATTCAAGGACGAAATATCTCTTGAAGAGATATATTTCAATATTGATTCAGGAAAGAGAGCTAAATAATTATGTGGAAAAAGATCCATAGTGTTTCCAGAAATGGGTTTAGAGTTTTGTTCAAGGAAAGGACTTTTATCTTCTTACTTGTAATATTTATTTTAATGACAATTTTTTCAACATATATCGGCTGGTCTACAAAAAATACAATCGAAAAAGTATATCAGGAAACAGTTATAAAGCTTAAGGAAAGCGGAGTATCAGAAATACCGCTGGATACATTCTTGATCGCTCCGGCACTGTCAATTCTAAAAAATATGATTGTCTATATTTTCCTGATCGGTTCTCTACTATCAATAATAATAGGGCACTCTTCTTTTATGGGAGACAGAATGGCAGGAATTTCAAAAATTGTCTTTTCCAGGTCTATCTCCAGAAAAGAATTTATCACAGGGAAAATACTGGGAATTTTTAATGTCCTGACTTTAATAATTTCGGTGTCTTTTATAATAAGTTATGTTTCCGTAATTTTGGTCACGGGACATCCTTTTTCAGGAAGTGAAACAGCAAAACTATTAATTTTTTATTTGATTTCCTTGGCTTACTTGGTTATTTTTGCATTGCTTGGCCTATTTTTTGCAATTTCTTCCCGCAGCGAGTCTCTTGCACTAGTTAACCCTATTATCGTATGGATTATAATAAGTTTTGTTTTACCACAGCTAACATCTGCGCTAAATCCCAATGCACTATTAAATCCTGTAAGCGTTCAAGGGGCAGTACCTCATAGCAGGTTCTTCACAATCATACAGGAAGTAATCAAACCTTTCTCACTGTCAGAAAATTACAAAGAGATTGGAAGCAGCCTGCTTGGAGTGGGACCAGTAAATACAGGTGTCCTGCAGATATTAATTAACAATTCTGCAGGAATATTGCTGATGCTTTCTTCCATAGGTTTTCTAATCTATGGAAGCATATTTTCTATGAAAAGATTCGATGCATGTGAAGAGGAAGTCGATGGGTAAATCGAAAAGTATAATTGAAGTCATAGCAAGAAAAGAATTCAGAGATTCAATTAAAAGCAAACTATTTTTGACACTAGTAAGCTTTTTAATTCTACTGATAGTAGTCTCTATTGTCGTCTCATCTTTTGATTTTAAAAGCCAGGTTGCAGATTACAGAAGCTCAGCCAAGATTCTCAAGGATATGGGAAAGTCCTCTGAAATACCGGATATGCCGCAATTTTTTCCTCTAAAATCTATGCGTGGAGTCATTGAATATATAGAAATAATAGGTGCAGTAATCGGAATAATACTGGGATATTTAAGTATTTCCAGAGAAAAGGGTAAAAGAACTTTACAGCTTGTACTCACTAGACCCGTAAAAACTACCGATCTATTAACCGGTAAGTTTATTGGAAACAGTTTTTTGGTCTTACTGGTTTTGCTGGCCGGATTATTCTTTTCATTCTTTATTATTTGGGGTTTAGGTGGCTTGCTCCTGAATATAACTGAAGTGATAAAACTCCTGCTTGTTTTTTTGTTTTCATATCTCTATATAATGTTTTTCTTTTGTCTTTCCTCAATGCTTTCATTATGGTTTAAATCACTTTCAAACGCCCTTATAATCTGCTTTATCATCTGGCTTGTTTTCGTGCTCATAATACCTCAGATAGGTGATACTATGGATCCAGACAATCAGATTCCCGGAGGCTTTTTTAAAAGTATGAATATCGATAAACCCCAGGAAGAAGAGATCATGGCAAAATTTGCTACATATGAGACTACCAGGAACGCCATTGAAGAGAGCTCGATTACCAAGCATTATGAACGGTTAAATTTTGCAGTTACTGGTATAAAGGAAAAATATAATGGTAAAAATTTTGGGTTTATATTTAAAGATAGCTGGAAAGACCTTGTCTGGGTCCTTTCTTTTCTAATTGTGGCATATTTTGCAGAATATGCTGTTTTATCTAATAAAAGACTAACTTTTGATGGAGGCTAAAATGAAAAAAAGAAATATCATAATATTAATTATTGCTGCAGTTGTAATTATTTCCCTTGTATTTGTACTTACAAACTTAAATAGGAAAAATTCTGCTATAGCTTCAAATTCTACCGCAGATAATGGAGATACTTCTAGTAATATAGATAATCAGGTATCAAACGAGAAGGATACCGATGGAGACGGTCTTCCCGATATAGTTGAAAAAACCCTGGGTACAGATCCTTATAATAAAGATACCGATGGAGACGGCCAGGATGATATAGATGATAAAAATCCGACATTTACTGAGAATCCGATTAACAATAATTCCACAACTGAAGGTTTTGCGATTACCTCACTGCTTGTTGAAAATAATGTAGACCCTGTTACAGGCAAGGCGGCAGATGATCATCTGGAAATAGAGTTGAAAAATACAACAGATAATGAGCTTAAGGGTTTTGAAGTATATTATACTGTAAAAGACAATGATACAAATTTAACGGAAGGCTACTATGTACAGCTGCCTGATTTTATATTAAAAAGTGGTGAGACTAAATCAATTAATTTTGATAACAAGGATGGGGATGGCCATTATAGTGTGAATATAAATAGTATTTATTTTACAACTATGAGTGCCAAAGTATTTGAAGTGACCGTGAGCACGGATGGATATGAACCAGTTTCTAGAAAAGTAAATAAAGATCCTGGCGGAGAAGAAAAGGCAGATTAATCTTAAGCCTTTGGATTTCTAAACTTATTTTTAATCTCAAGCAGAATAATGACAACAGTTAGAAACACAGTACCGCTTGCAAGACCGGCAAAAACATCACTTGGCCAATGTACCTCTAAATATATTCTTGAAAAACTTATGGATGCAATCAATATAATTCCGATAAGAATCGATAAAGCCTTCAAGTACTTATGTTTTAAAGACTTGAAAATAAAATAAGTTAACAGACCATAAAATACCAGGGCAGTAAATGTATGACCGCTTGGAAAACTAAAGTCATGGTTTATATAAAGAAGTCGTTCTATTGAAGGTCGTTGCCTTTTAATAATATTTTTTACCAAATAAACGAACAATTCTCCGCTTATGAGCGAAACCAATAAACTGATTATATATTTCCATCTTTTAAAAACTATAAAAATGATAACCACTAAAAGCGAGACAGACGTAATAACCTGCCAGCCTCCGAGATATGTTATATAAAGCATTGCTACGTTTGAAAGAGGTGTTCTTATTTCTTGAATCTTATTTAATAGATTAATATCAAAATTATACAGAGATGGCCCTTCCATTAAATCTTCAACAAGATTTAAAAAAATGGATGAAAAAAAAGATACTATTATAATACCCAATGTCAAATAAAGACCATTCTTGACTTCCGGGTTAAATCTATTTTTAATAAATCTTATTAGATCTGAACAATTATTTGGAAAAACTTTAAAGATCTTTTTCATTAGAAACATTATAACAGCTCATTAAGCAAATGAAATGAAACCATAACCTCGGTTCCCTTACTGGGTACACTATTAATTTTAATAGTACCTTTATGAAAATCCACAATTTCCTTTACAATAGATAGACCCAGACCGGATCCTCCTTCGTAAACGCTTCTGGCTTTGTCTACTTTGTAAAATCTTTCAAAAACATGTTTCTGTTCATTTAAGGATATTCCTATCCCTGTATCTTTAACAGCCAAAATAATACTATGCTTATACTTTTTTAAAGAAAGCAGTACTTCGCCGTCTTTCTTGTTATAGTCAATTGCATTTTTTAAAAGATTAGCCACAAGACGGTTTATTTGATTAACGTTTCCCTTTATATGAAGTGCTCTTTCTATATTTTCATTTAGACTTACCTTTTCACTTTTAGCATATGCTTTAACTGATTTAATTTGATTCGAACAAATAGAAGATAGATTTATTTTATCCAGATGCTTCTCTGGTTTTTCTGAATCACTGCGAGCTAAGAAAAGTAAATCATTTGACATATTTATTAATCTGTCTACCTCTTCCAGCAGATCTTTATTGAGGTCTTGATAATCTTTTAGAGATTGATTCTTTTCAATTGCCATTGTCTCAATACCAGTTTTCATTATTGACAATGGAGTCCTTAGCTCATGTGCGGAATCTGAAACAAATCTTTTTTGTTTATCCAGGGATTTTTTAATTGGCTGCAGGGTTTTACCCGCCAAAAAATAGCCCAGTCCGGATATAATAAGTACTATCCCGATATCAGTTACAATTAAAATCAGCTTCAAACGGTTTATGGCATTGTTTAGGATTATATACTGAGAGTTCATATCAATCTCAGAATAACTTTCTTCTTCAAATTCAAAATTACTAGCAATATTGTTTACAAATAATGTGTACAGCATTATGCTGAATACGATTATTACAATAAGCAGCGTGGCTATATAAAAGAAAGTCAGTTTTAATCTTGCCTTAAAAAAAGTATTATTCTTTAAACTTGTAACCCAATCCACGAACGGTCTCAATATATTTTTCATTTTTATCATCCAACTTTTTTCTCAACCTTTTTATATATACATCGACAATATTACTAAAGGAGTCGTAAGCAAAATCCCAGCAATGATCAATAATCTGCTCCCTATTTAACACCCTTCCCTTATTTCGCAGTAAATATTCAAGCACCGAGTACTCCTTAAGGGTAAGATTCAATATCTGGCTACCTTTTCTCACTTCCAAAGTTGAACTATCAACTGTTACATCCTGGGCTTTAAATATCTCTGGGTCTTTACTAGGTGGACGCCTGAGCAGTGCTCTTATTCTTGCCAGGAGCTCACCAAATGCAAATGGTTTTGCGAGGTAATCATCTGCACCACTGTCTAGCCCGATAATTCTATCCTCAATACCATCCCTGGCTGTAAGCATCAGTATGGGCGTATTTATTTTACTTTTTCGAAGTAATCTGCAGACCTCTATACCATCTTTTTTAGGGAGCATAATGTCTAGGATTATCAGATCATATTCGCCATACACAGCCATTTTCTCGCCTTCCTGGCCGTCGTAAGCAAAGTCTACGGAAAAACTCTTACTTTCCAAACCCTTCTTAATATAGGTTACCATTTTTTTCTGGTCTTCGACCAACAATAATCTCATATTCTTAAAAAGTCCTTACTTTTACATAGAAAATATTATTTAGTATAGATATAAAATAAAACCGTAGCAATCAAATAACAAAAGATGCCAATTAAAAAAGTTATAATAAACCCAAATGAAATACTTAGATATAGTGCCAGGATAACAGCAAATGTCGAAAATATACTGCTAATAGCATAGAATATTGTGGTATGTTTCCTACTTATGTATCTTTTAACCCTTTCTATTCCATTTGGAAAAGGTATTCCCATGCAGTATCCTAACGGGAATAGGGTTATGGCAATAACTATTGAATTTAGTAACGGCCAGCTTGAAATGGACCCTATTAGATACTTGTTAACAAAGAGATGATAAAGTGAAAATAACAAAATACCCGTAAAGGCATATGCCAGTTGCTTGTTTGAATATTTTTTTGAAATATAACTGCCAACCCCTGAAGAAAAAAGCAGTGTCCCCAGAATAAAAATAAATGAATATGTGGGAGAACCCATATAATTCTGGTAAATTTTCATAAGTACTATTTCTATTATAAAGTAACCCAGCCCTATCAAGGAAAAGTATGCCACGAAGTTTAGGTTGGCCAGATACTTCTTTTTCTTAAGGGTTTTACCAAGAAAGACCAGTGAAATTATAAATATTATCAGGCATAATATACCAATACTGTATAATATTTTTTTAACTACGCCTTCCTCTTTGTATACCGTAAATATATACGGTTTATCATCGGTATTGGGGTTTAGTACAATATCACTTCCAAAGAAATTTTCTTTACTGTCTGAATTAATAAAATTAGCATATTCGGTATCCAGTTTCTGGTATGGTAAATATTCTAACTGTGTGTATTCGCTAATAACTTTTAAAACGTATTCTCTTCTGTATTGATAGTTCAGCCACGTGTTAAAATAGTTTATATCCTTTTCTGTGAGAGGAGACTTTTTAATTACTATCATTGTATACCAGTTGTTATTAGCCTTATTATCGTTAGATTTCCAGTTATAGATAAAAAAATGGTCCTGAGGATTTTCATAGCCATCCTCTTTTAGAACAGTGTAAAAATTATTTATCAGCCTAAAAGTTGCCAATTTCGCTCTTTCATTTATGGTCCTTTCCTCCAGCAGAATAAAACCGTTATCATTTAAATGGTTAAAATACTCCCTGATGGCATCAGTCGTGTGTAAAAAATCTGGTTCACCTATAGAGCCTATGTTTTGGGTCCTGTACGTATTTAGCAGGGCTATAAGATCAAATTTGTCATCTGTCTTTTTTAAAAATGTCCTTGCGTCAATTATATCTACTGATATATCTTCGTAAGCCCTTCCGCTGGATTTAAAGAATTCATTTTCCATAATAGAGACAACACCTGGATTAATTTCAACACCCTTTATCAGCGAATAATCTCTGGTAAGGTGTTTTATTGGTTTTACTATTCCCTGGGCTGCTGTACCAATAATTAAAACATGGGGGTCTTCTTCAAAAAGCCTGTATTCATTATTATTTTCAGTAAACATGAAGGGAACTCTATGGTCATTTTCCCAAGACGAAGCATCCAAACTCGTTATTCTATCATTGGAATATCCATCAAAGTTGACAAAAATAGAAGACTTTCCATCTTTGGTAGTACTTTTATACACAGATATTCTTGAAACCAGGTTATCTTTGGAAAGGATATACTGGTAATCCGAAGAAGTATGGTCCCACAGGCAAAATATTTTATAAGGATAAGAATTATTATAGCATTTTGTTATTTTTTCCAGCTCCAGGTTATGTGTGATCAAATTAAAAATCATCAAAAGCTGGGTGCCAATAAGTAAAAAAATAAATGTAGTTCTTATAGCTTTTTTAAATCTTTTCCTGCTATAAAACAGTCCTATAATAGAAAGTAGGCCTATGCAAAGCATAAGTGCATTTTCGGTTTTCAACAGTGGTATAAAAATAACTGAAATAAATACACCAAATGTTCCCCCCAGTAAATCAAAAAAATAAATTCGATTTGAATTTTTCTTCTTAAAGAAAAATGTGATAGTTATACTACCTATTAGAAAAGGCAATATCATAAACGGGGATAAAAATATCTTTGTGGGAAATCTTACGATATTGATAAAAGCAATAATTATAGATACTGCCAGTGATAACACTAATAAGTAGAAGGTTAGTTCACTGTATTCTTTTATAAAATAGGTAATCAGTGAGCCAATCGCCAGACCGATAAGTGCATATGAGATAATAAGTACGGCATCCAGGTAATTATGAGTAAACATTAAAATATGAAAGAAAGCTGTTTCCAAAAAAAGTAAGACAAAGGAGATAATAAAAACCTGAATTTCTTCTTTTTTAAATTTTAGATTGTTAAGATATTTAGGATACCTTTTAACCATTTATATTAATATTAGAAAATTGCTAAGAGTATTTTTAATTTGTTTGGGTTTTAATAAAAAATACCTACCAGATAAATAATTATCTTAAGCTGATGCATTTTGGTTAATTTTAATCCCCTCACAGAAATTAATCTTGAGGGGATTAAATTGAAAATATTTGGTAACTACTCTATACCTTCAAATTCATGCTGTGCATCAACTCCATCAGCATCTTCATGACCTCCACCAGGTAGATTTTCATCAGCTTCATTGACGTCACCTGCTTCTTCTGCTTCATCCATTTCATCAACATCTCCTGTCTCGTCAATGTCTTCTACTTCTTCCTGCACGTCATCTAGATCTTCTGCTACTGAAGTTTCTTCAGCAGCTGTGGCCTTTTCATCTGTTGATGCTGCTGCTCCCATTAAGGGAAGAGAGAATATCAACATACTGACAATTGCTACAGCAAGAGTTAGAATGCCAAACTTTCCAAATTTCATCTTTCTCATATAATCTCTTCACCTCCTTTCTGTCTTCGAATATATTTATATTGGGTTAACCTTCCCATTTACATTGATTAATTTAACACACCAAGATGAACATACTATGAATAAAGTAGGGTAGTATAATAACAATTTATTAGGATATAAACGCTGTTAGAGTTATAAAATTAAGACGGTGGCAAGATTAAAAGCTATAAAAGAACTTATCTGGCAAGATAATTTTTTAAAAAAATGATAATAGATATTATTTTTGATAAGAGTTTTGAATCGCATAATTATAAATATTAATTTTAATTAAAAATAATATAAAAATTGTTGTAAGTTCAATTGGGAGTAAAACTATAAGAGAAAATTTGTGATACTCATTGTTATGATGTTGGAAAAATCAGTCTATATTATGATTGGGATATATCTTTTTATTTGTTTAGTTCTATGGTCTGTTTAGATAGATATAATAGTATCTTAATTGGTATTCTGAGCTTAAATTAATTATATTTCAATGCTTAGAACTTAGAAAGGCTATTACAATTCCATTAATCAAAAAAGAAGATAAGTTTGGGTTTTAATATTGTTGTTTAATCAACATTATGATAATATTTATTGAATGGCGAAAATTATATCAATAACGAATCAAAAAGGTGGAGTAGGAAAAACTACAACCGCACTAAACCTGGGAGCTGCTATAGCTGAAAAAGGAAAGAAGGTCCTTCTGGTTGATTGCGATCCCCAGGCATCTCTTACTATAACCTGTGGAGTAGATATGAAAAATTTAGATAAATCCTTATATGAGGCAATAAATAGGGAAAACAATGATAAGGATATAAATACCAATGAAATTATAATTAAAACAAAAATTAAAAATTTAGACCTTATTCCCTCAAACATTGAACTTTCAAAAGCTGAAATTGAGCTAATGAATATGCTGGACAGGGAAAGGACATTAAAACATATCCTGGATCCTCTTAAAAGTATATACGATTATATTTTAATTGACTGCCCGCCCAGCCTGGGAATATTAACAATTAACGCTCTTACTGCTTCAGACGAGGTTATTATTCCGGTTGAAACTGACTATCTGGCCTTGAGGGGAGCAGAGATCCTTATAAACCAGACTATAGAAAAGGTTAAAAGAAAGTTAAATAAAAATTTAAAAGTTAAAGGAATACTCCCTACCATGCATAACGAAAGGACCATCCATGCCAGGGAAGTTCTTGCTACTCTAAAAAAATATTTTAAGGGTTTGGTTTTTAATACTGTCATAAAGGAGACAGTAAAATTTAAGGAATCTTCTGTAGGAGGCTGTTCGATATTGGAATATGCAGAGGGTTCGGATGCAGCAGAAGCCTACCGTAAGCTTGCCCGAGAGGTGATAGATGGTGGCTAAAAAAAGGACAAGCGTAGAGGATACTATTTCTGAATTTTTTAATGATAAGAAGAGTAAACATCCCAGTGATCTTTTTGACGTCAGTAATTCTACTGGTCTAGTAAATATTTCCTTATCACACATCGTTCAGGATAAAAACCAGCCCAGAAAGACATTTGACGAGAGAACCATAAAGGAGCTTTCAGATTCAATAAAAGAGCAGGGAATTATAAATCCAATTACAATCCGTCCGCATGGGGAAAAATACATAATAATTGCTGGGGAGCGTAGATTCTTAGCAGCTCAGCGAGCAGGACTTAAAACAATACCAGCAGTAATAAGAAAAGTATCTAAAAATGATGTAATGCTGATATCCCTTATTGAAAACCTCCACAGGGAGGACCTTAACAGCATTGACCGTGCAGAGGGTATCAAAGCCCTTAAGGTAAACCTGGGTTTACCATGGATGGATATAGCTAGAAAGCTGGGCCTATCAAAACAGAGGGTATTAGACCTTGTGGGGTTGCTTAATCTTCCGGATGAAATAAAAGATGATATAAGAAGCAGAAAACTAACCGAGAAACATGGCAGGGCTCTGAGGAGATTAAAGGGTGGCAAAGACGAGGTCCTTAAAGTTTCTAAAATTGTAAAAGAGAATAAACTATCTGGGGACGAGACCTTAAAGCTTGCAAAAGAAGTCAAAACCAGATTCGGCAGCTGTAGAATATATCCAGGTAATGATACTACTAAGGTTAAGCCAGAACGCAATCCTGCTGGGAAATTGATAAAGATTTGTGAAAATCTCCTCTCAGAGATTAAAGATACAAAGACAAGTTTTTCGTTCCATACAAAAATAACTGCAGATGATAAAAAAGAGCTAAAAGAGATGC
>Ga0315554_1002204_pt1 | contig 11310 bp, 15 predicted proteins | sample SalMarSW160370MG_FD_202114 | JGI IMG/M metagenome (GOLD analysis project Ga0315554, IMG submission 202114) | Salt marsh sediment microbial communities from the Plum Island Ecosystem LTER, Massachusetts, United States - Salt Marsh Sediment SW1603-70 ... | reverse complement strand
TATCAAACTCGTTATTCTTCTTCATTTTAATATGCCACCGACAGTACTTTACGTAGCGCCACTATGGCGCTGTGCTGCAACGCCTTCACCGCCCCCTGGCTCCTGCCCATGACCTCGGCCACCTGGGCCACCGACATCTCACTGGCGAAACGCAGCGAGATGACCTCCTGCTGAGCCGGGGTCAGCTTCATGGCCGCCTGGTTCAGCCGCTCGATGTCCAGCTTACGCCCGAATACCTCATGCGGGTCGTCGCCACTAGCCACCAGGACATCTTCCTCAAGACGCACCGAAATCCGCTTCTTCGTCTTCCTCAGGTAGTCAACCACCTGGTTGTGGGCGATACGGAAGAGCCAGGCGGAAAAGGGAACCCCCTTCCACTTGAAGGAAGAGATGGCCTTAATGGCCTTGAGGAAGACCTGCTGGGCAATATCTTCCGCTTCCATCCGGTCCCCTATCCTGAGGGCTACGTAGCGGTAAATCTTATCGAAATACCCCTCATACAACTGAGCAAAAGCCTCCTCATCGCCCTGCTTTGCTCGCTGGACGAGGTTCTCCTCATCTTGCACCTGATAACTCCCCGTTTCTTACCGGTAATCTGGGCATTACCCTGTGCATAAATTATAACGGAAGAAGTGCTAAAAAGATAGGCGAATTATTAAGTACTATTAATAATTCCTTAATAATTACCGCCGGTGATGGCCGGATAGTTATGTTGCTACCCGCCCGGAATGTGCTAAAATAACCCGGAAATCTAAGCCTTAGCGGGGGAACAGCCGGTTGCCTTACTGCGTGCGCCCGATGCGTAACGAGGACGTAGGCCAGGTCACCGAGATTGACCAAGAAGCCTTCCCCACCATGTGGCCGCCAGCGAACTACGAGCGCGAGTTGGGGACCAAGCTGGCCCACTATATCGTCGCCCATGAGGTAAAGAACCCCGGGGGCGGCAAGGCTTCGGAGACTAACCGGGGGCAGTACATCATCGGCTTCGCCGGCTTCTGGATGATGGCTAGCGAGGCCCACATAACCAATATCGCCGTGCGTAAGAGCCACCGCCGCCGGGGAATAGGCGAGATGCTGCTCATCTCCATGATTGACCTGGCCCTGAAGCTGGGGGGCCACCTGGTCACCCTGGAGGTGCGGGCTTCCAATACCGCCGCTCAGGGCCTGTACCGCAAGTACGGCCTCAACCAGCTACACATACGCCGGGGCTACTACACCGACAACAAAGAAAACGCCCTGGTGCTGGCTAACCAAGACATCGCCTCGCCAGCCTTCCAGCAACGCCTTGAGTGGCTGAAAGAGGCCCACGCGCGGCGCTGGCGATAGCCCCCGGCGATAATCACCGCGAGAGAGCCGGTTATCCGGCAAGCACTTGACATCGAGGCTCGATGTAGTTTATATTTACAAGAAAATCCAACAGGCTGGCAAGTCCTGACAGGGAGTATCCTGTAGCTTGCCAGAACTTGTGCATGAAGGAAAAAGAGAATAGCTCGCCCCTGAGCTTTAAAGAGTTACCAGCAGGTTTCGAGTTTCCAGCAACCAGTTACGAACTGAGTGAGTCAATCGTCGCCAAGTATCTGGAAGCGGTGGACGAGTCAGCCGATTTCATGGCACTGAGACTCGTACCTCCCCTGGCTATAGCCGCCTGTGCCATGACGGCGCTGGCGCAGTCCTTCACCGTCCCCCCGGGCTCGATACACGCCTCTCAGGAGCTTGAATTCCTCAAGCCAGTGCCCATCGGCTCCAGGGTAAGCTGCCGCGGCAGGATAGCCCAGAAGCTGGCGCGGGGCAGCCTGAACCTGGTCATACTCGAGATAAGAGTCCTGGATGAAGGCGGAGAGCCGGTGCTATCGGGGAAGGCCACCATCGCCGCACCGGGCTAGGAACTTAAAAGGGGAATCCCTGATTTGAAAGAGAAACCGAATCTACAAGATATTCACCAGGGTGATAGCCTGCCCTCGGTTAGTAAGCATGTAACTCAGCAGAAGATTAATCTCTATGCCGAGGCCAGCGGCGATTTCAACCCGATACACGTCGACGAAGCCTTCGCCGCTAAGACCCCCCTCGAGGGGACTATCGCCCACGGCATGCTTATCCTCGCCTATGCCTCGGAGATGATGACCCAGGCCTTCGGCCAGAGCTGGCTCAAGGGAGGCAAGCTTTCCATCCGCTTCAAAGCAGCGGCCCGTCCCCAGGATACCATAACCGCAAGCGGCCAGATTGACTCCATCGAGTACAAAGAGGATATCCCATACGTGAACTGCAGCTTTGAGTGCCGCAACCAGAACGGGGAGGTGGTTATCAGCGGCGGGTCGGTTGTCAGACTTCAGTGACCGGGTCAGAGAGGGAGAAGGGGAGACGGTTTATGACTGAGCCTAAGCCAAGAGTAAGCATAGCTATTGACGCCATGGGCGGCGACTTTGCTCCTCAGGAAATAGTCGCCGGGGCCGTAAGCGCCGCGGAAAAGGGCGACCTGGAGCTTATTCTGGTCGGCCCGCTCAAAACCCTTGAGGAAGAGCTGGCCAAACATGACGTCTCCGGTCTGCCTATCCGCTGCGTAGATGCCGATTTCTTCATCAAGGAAGGGGAGAACCCGGCCCTGGCCGTCCGCCGCAAGCCCAACTCATCGGTAGCCATCGCCACCAAGCTGGTGAAGTCGGGCGAGGCAAGCGCCATGGTGGGGGCGACCGCTACCGGCTCGCTGGTCACCAGCGCCCTGCAGTATCTGGGGACGATACCGGGGATAGACCGCCCGGTGATTGGCGGGGTCCTCTCCACCCTGGCCCCCGAGACAGCCATCTTTGACCTCGGGGTGAACATGGACTGCAAGCCGCGACACCTGCTGACCTTTGCCGTCATCGGGACTGTCTATGCGCGGACGTTTCTCGGTATCCCCGAGCCGACGGTAGCCCTGCTCAACGTCGGCGTGGAGGAAAGCAAGGGGAACCAGCTGGTCAGGGAGGCCTACCCCCTGCTCAAAAAGAGCGGCCTGAACTTCATCGGTAATGTAGAGGGCCACGCCATTCTTACCGGCGAGGCCAATGTCATCGTCTGCGACGCCTTCGCCGGCAACTGCCTCTTCAAGCTCAGCGAGAGCGGAGGCCAGATGGTGGCCAACTACTTCCTGGACAAGCTGAAGAAGTACCCCATAATAAATCAACTGATAAAGAGTAAGAGCAAGAACGCCATCGCCTCGCTGGCCTCACCCAACAGCATCGGGGGCGGGCTCATCTGGGGAATCGACGGGGTGGTGCTCAAGATGCACGGCCACAGCCGGGCCCCGCAGGTGGTTAAGGCCCTGGAAAACGCCAGGAAAGCCGTGGAGAGTGATGTGATAAACCTTCAAAAGGCGGAATTAGCCAAGATAAGAGAACATATTAATTTGTGAAAGGAGTTATTATGTCAGCTGTTGAAGACACCATCAAAGACATCGTGGTCAAAATCGTACACTGCGACCGGGAAATCCTTAAGCCTGAGGCTACCTTTCAGGATATGAAGGCCGACTCCCTGGACATGGTGCAGGTGCTGGTGGCCCTGGAAGACGAGTTCGGCATTGAAATTCCTGATGAGGACGCCCAGAAGTTTAAGAACTTCGGTGATTTCGTGAGCTACGTTGAAGCTCGGGTGGCCGAGAAGAAAGGTAATGCTTAAAGGTAAGGTAGCCCTGGTCACCGGCGGTTCTCGCGGTATCGGTAGAGCCATTGCCCTGAAACTGGCCAGTGAGGGGGCCGACGTCATCGTAAACTTCTTCCGCCGGCGTGAAGCCGCTGAGGAGACGGCCCGGGAAATCGAAGCGCTGGGGGTAGCCAGCCAGGTCATCAAGGCCAACGTGGGCGACCCGGAAAAGGTCGATGAGATGTTCGGCACTATCGCCGATAGCTTCGGACGGCTGGACATACTGGTAAACAACGCCGCCTCCGGCCTGCCCCGCTCGGCTCTGGAGCTCGACGCCAAGGTCTGGGGATGGACGATGGACATAAATGCCCGGGCTCTCCTTCTCTGCGCCCAGCACGCTGCCCGGCTCATGGAAGGGAGGGGCGGCAAGATAGTGTCCATCTCCAGTCTCGGCTCGTCCCTGGTAATCCCGAAATACACCGCCATCGGCGTCTCTAAGGCCACCCTTGAGGCCCTGACCCGCTATCTGGCCATCGAGCTGGCTCCCCGGAACATCTGCGTTAACGCCGTAGCCGCCTCGATGGTGCCCACGGCAAGCGGTATGCTCTACGGCGGCGGAGGTAAGCCGGGAACGTCCTCCCCACCGCCGACGACACCGGCCGGGAGACTGGTAAGCGCCGAAGACATCGCCGACGTCGTTGCCTTCCTGTGCAGCGAGGCGGCTTTCATGATAAGAGGACAGGTAATTATTATTGATGGGGGTACCTCCCTGGCACCTTTCAGTCTTGAATAAAGGAGGGGATATTGGACATAAAGCGAGTGGTTGTCACCGGGATGGGTGTCGTCTGCCCTATAGGACTAAACCGGGAGGAATTCTGGACCAACCTGGTGGCGGGGAAATCAGGCATTGACCGCATTAGCTGTTTTGATACCACCAATTACTCCGTAAAGGTAGCCGGCGAGGTGAAAAACTTCGACCCGGCAGACCACATGGACCCGAAGACGGCCCAGCGCACCCGGCGCGGGGTTCACTTCGCCATCCCGGCGGCTAAAGAAGCCATCGCCCAGGCCAGGCTGGATATGACCAAGGAGCAGCCGGAACGGGTGGGCATCGTGAGCTCCAACATGCTGGAGCACAAGTTTATCGCCCAGGGCTGGGGGTCACTCAAAGGAGGCCGCCGCGCCGACCCCCTCTTCTTCACCAAGGCCTCCCCCAGCGTGGTATCACTACAGCTGGGGCTGCTCCTCAAGGCACGCGGCCCCAACACCAGCGTCAACAGCCTCTGTGCCAGCGGCACCGACGCCATCGGTACGGCCCTCAACTTTATCCGCCTGGGCTATGCTGACGCCATGATTGTCGCCGCCTCCGACGCCTCGCTGGACGAGATGACCGTCTCCGCGCTCAGTGTCCTGGGCGCCCTGACCAAAGAGCCAGACCCGGATAAAGCCAGCCGCCCCTTCGACCTTAACCGCAGCGGCTTCGTCTACGGGGAGGGCTGCGGGGTGCTGGTCATGGAGACCCTGGAGCACGCCCGCAAACGAGATGTCCCCATCCTGGCCGAGGTAGCCGGAGCCGGCTGGATATTCGACGCCTTTGACGCCACCGCCCCCAACCCCGAAACCGAAGCCCTGGCCATGAAGAGCGCCCTCCAAAACGCCGAGGTAACCCCGGACGAGGTCGACTATATCAACGCCCACGGCACCAGCACCCGTCTCAATGACGTCAGCGAGACCAGAGCCATCAAGATAGTCTTCGGAGAGCGGGCCTATAAGATTCCCATCAGCGCCTCCAAGTCCATGTTCGGGCACATGATAACCGCCGGAGGCGCCGTCGAGTCTATCGGGGCCATAATGACCCTGAACCACGGTATTATTCCGCCCACGATACACTACGAGACCCCAGACCCGGAATGCGACCTGGACTACGTACCCAACACCGCCCGCAAGGCAGAGGTAAACATCTGCCTCAAGGACAGCTTCGGTCTGGGAGGGCAGAACTGCTGCCTGGTTATCAAAAAATTTAAGGAGGCTTAAGGATGAGCGATAAGGTTTCTTCAGAACTGGCGGGTAAGGTATCGCTGGTAACCGGAGCCTCACGCGGCATCGGGAGAGCCATAGCCCTTAAGCTCTCCAGCATGGGGGCCAAGGTGGTTATCTGCGACATCGCCCAGGATACCGCCGAGAAGGTCGCGGCCGAGATAAAGGGACAGGGCGGCGATGCCATGAGCGCCGTCGCCGACGTAAGAGACAGCCAAGCCGTCAAGGCTATGGTCGAGGAGGTTACCTCCCGCTGGGAGAAGATCGACATCTTGGTAAACAACGCCGGTATCAACCGGGATACCCTGCTCCTCAAGATGTCCGATGAGGCCTGGGACGACGTCATCGATACCAATCTCAGGGGGACCTACACCTGCACCAAGTTCGCCCTGCGCTCCATGATGCGGCAGCGCTGGGGGCGCATTATAAGCATGGCCTCGATTGCCGGGAGAATAGGTAACGTGGGGCAGACCAACTACTCCGCCTCCAAAGCCGGCATCATCGCCTTCACCAAGAGCGTCGCCAAAGAGGTGGGCCCGCTCAACATAACCGCCAACGCCATTGCTCCCGGCTTTATCATGACGGAGATGACGGACAAGATGCCTGAGGAAAGAAGAGAGGCGGTTCTGGACTTCATCGCCCTGAAGCGCTACGGCAAGCCGGAGGATGTCGCCGAGCTCGCCGGCTTCCTGGCCAGCGACCATGCCAGCTACATCACCGGTCAGGTCATCGGTATCGACGGCGGGATGTTTGCCTAGTCGGCAAAGAACCCTATCTCAGCCACCGAGGAGACCGCCCAAGCCACCACCCATACAGCCCTGACGCCCGGCACCCGGCCCCGCCTGCTCAGCATTCGCCTTGAGCCACTCCTCAAGCCCCTCCCGGCTCTTATCCAGCGGCTCCTGCAGCCTCTCAATATTGACACCGAACAGGTAGCTGGTGGACTTATACATCTTGGCTGACTCTACGCGCATATTGAAATCTTCAATCTGGGTGAAGGTCTTGGACAGGGTCTCACGCAGTGACGGATCCAGAAAATCCAGCTTTTCCCAGTTTCTCTGCCAGCTACCCATCTTCAGCTTCTTGGGCTTTTTCTGGGTACTGAACTTCTCCAGGGCCTGCTGATCGGCCACGACGTCCATGAGCAGACTGGAGGCTATCTCCTGAGGCGTATTTTCGACAGGCTTCCGCCGTCGCATGATAAAACTCAAGGCGATGACGATAATCAGTGGTATTAACCACGACCACTGCTCAGCCGACGCATCAAAGGCACAGGACTCGAACATATATCACTCCCCCCTAAACAGAACAAGATAATCACCTAATTAAAACAGATTACCCGTAATCTGTCCAGTCCGACGCCTCAGCCGGAAGGGGGACGAGACCGCCAGCCGGTAGCTCCCGGAGGGTTACGAATCGCCCCGTTTGGGGGAAGACCGGGGGACCCCCGGTGGGGGGGTACCGCCGAAGTAGAGTTTAACATGGGGCCAGGGAATCTCAATCCCCTCGATATCGAAGGCCTTCTTTATCCGCTTTCTCAGCTCTCCCGCCACATCCCACTGCTTTAAGGGCTTGGTCTCACCGAGCACCTTAATCTCGATACCGGAATCACCGAAGCTATCGACCCGGAGCACCTTGGGGGTCCCGATTATCATCGGGCCGAAGGTGTCATCGTTAGCCAGCTCCTCGGCGACCCGATTGATAACCTCGGTCACCCGGTCAAGGTCTTCGCCATAGGCCACCGGTATGTTCAGGTTGACCCGCGACCATTCCTTGGTGTAATTACTGACCGTGGTAATCTCTCCGCTGGGTATGGTATGCACGATACCATCCAGGTCACGCATCGTGGTGCGCCAGACGCTGACGTCCTCCACCAGACCGGTAATACCGGCCACCTTGACCACGTCGCCCTTGTTGTAGAGGTTTTGAGCCACGATAAAGGTACCCCTTAGCAGGTCTTTGACCACACCCTGCGCCCCGAAGCCGATAACGATACCGGCCACCCCGGCCGTAGCCAGGACCGGGGTGATACTTATGCCTACCTCGGAGAGAATCATCAGTACCGCCACGACCACGATGAGAGCGGTCACCCACCGGGTGAGCACGGCGCCCAGGGTCTGCCGCCTCTTCTCCACTTCCTCCCGGGCCCGGCGCCCCCGGCCCCCCTGGCTGACCCACCCCGCCGCCATCTTGGGCATGAGCAGCCTTGCCAGCCGGTATAAGAGATAGGCAATAGCCAGGACGGCTATAATATAGGGGCCGTGCTCCAGAAACCAGGTTTCAATCGTCTGCCGGTTTACCACAGCGGCCGCGCCTTGGTCACTACTGACTACGGCCACCGCGGCGATAGCAACGAAGCCCAGGCTCACCCCGATGAGAACGCGCAGGCAAAGACGCAGCCGCCGGTGAAGGACACTGGGCTCCTTCTTCCCTGCCTGTTCAATCCTATCCTCAACCCGTTGCAGCGAGACCACCAGGATAACGAGCGCCACAATAGACCAGATAAGTATCCACAAACCGTTAGCGGTAAACCAGGCCCACACTCTGCCATCTTCCCCTTTCTGTGGTAGCTGTATTATATGGTGCTGAGACGGGTATTGCAAGACGCCCCCGGGCGCTAGTCGCGCTTCCTCACCACCAGGCAGATATTCCGCGAGAAGAACCTAAGAGGACAGCGAAAGGAGCCTTCGGGGAAGGACTTCACTACCTCGAAGCCGGCTTCACGCAACAGCCTCCCTAGCTCGGGGTAGGAGAAGAGATAGTAGTAGCGCCCCAGCACCCTGCCCCCGGTCTGCCAGGGCACGGTTATCTCTCTGGGCTTAAACCAGAAGCGCCGCTGCCAGCGGTTCCAGACGGTGATGAAGGCCTCCCCGCCGGACCTGAGCACCCGCCTTAGCTCACCCAGGGCCAGCTTCTGCCGGTCTCTACCCTTTACGTGGTGGTAGGTGGCCACGGCCACCGCCCAGTCGAAGGTCTGGTCGGCAAAGGGTAGGGAGACCACATCCGAAAGGAGCAGGTTAGCTTCGAGGTGGAACTTGGCGGCGTACTTCCGGGCAAGCTCAAGCATCTTGGGCGAAAAGTCCACGCCGTAGAGCTCAAAGCCCTTCCGGAAGGGGAGAAAGTCGGGGCCGTGAGCACAGCCTAAATTAAGCAGCCGGCCACCCCGCCACCGCTCCGCCAGGGCCGTTAGCTCGCTCCGGAAGATAGACCAGTGCCGGAAGTTATACCAGCCCGGGGCTATCTGGTCAAAGATATCGCTTTCTGTTACCATAAGTCTGAAACCCGCTATACCGATTACGAGTATACAATGAAGAAATTAGCCAGGACAATATCCGGGGTCACCCCGGTGGCGGTAATGAGCCAACCAATGGGATGCCCCGGGCAGTGTGTCTACTGCCCCACCTACTCGGCCACCCCCCAGAGCTACACCCCAGAGTCGCCGGCGGTGCTGCGTGCCCGGGAGTGCGGCTACAACGCCGGTAAGCAGGTGGCGCTGAGGCTAAGGGCCCTCTCCCGGATGGGACACCCCACCGATAAGGTCGAGCTCATCGTCATGGGGGGCACCTTCCTTGCCCAGAGCGTGGACTACCAGTACCGGTTTATCAAGGACTGCTTCGACGCCCTGAACGGCCGGGCTTCGGACACCTTAGAGGAGGCCCAGCGACTTAACGAGCTGGCAGACCACCGCTGCACCGGGCTCTGTATCGAGACCCGGCCCGACTGGTGCCGCCCGGAGGATATCGCCCGGATGCTCAGCTTCGGGGCCACCCGGGTGGAGCTCGGCGTCCAGACCCTGGACGAGGACATCTACCGCCTGGTGAGGCGGGGACACGGGGTAGCCGAGGTCGTCGGGGCCACCGCCCGGCTCAAGGAGCACGGCTTCAAGGTGCACTACCACTGGATGCCGGGGCTGCCCGGCGCCTCCCCGGAACTGGACCTAAAGCTAACCGAGATGCTGTTCCGAGACCCGCGCTTTAGGCCGGACGGCCTGAAGCTATATCCCACCATGGTGGTCGCCGGCACCGAGCTGGAGAGGTGGCACCAGGACGGGCGCTATCAACCCTACCCCGACGAGGTAATGATTAACCTGGTTAGCGAGATTAAGGCAATAGTGCCCAAATACGTCAGAATCTCCCGGGTGCTCCGTGACATCCCGGCCAAGTTCGTAACCGGCGGGCTTAAGGACTCGCTGCGGGACGTGGTCAAGCAGCGCATGAAGGAGCGGGGCGTTACCTGCCGCTGTATCCGGTGCCGGGAATTCGGGCACCGGGCCCGGGACAACTGGGAGATGGGTGAACCCAGGCTGGTGCGCATGGACTATGAGGCTTCCGGGGGACGGGAGGTCTTTCTCTCCTTCGAAGACGCAAACGAGACGCTCTTCGGCTTACTCAGATTAAGGATTCAGCCCCGGCCAGGAGTTAAAGAAAGCGCCGCCCTGATACGGGAGCTACACATCTACGGGCCCGAGGTCTCCTTCCACCAGCGGGAGCCAAACTCGGCCCAGCATAAGGGGCTGGGAAGAGCCCTGCTTGGGGAAGCCGAGCGCATCGCCGCCGGGGAATTCGGGGTATCCCAGATAGCGGTCTTGAGCGGCATCGGCGCTAAGGACTACTACCGCTCCGGGTTCGGCTACACGGCGCAGGGTGGTTACATGGTTAAGCGCCTCAAGCCCCGGGAGGCCAGCCGGGAACAGCCGGTAGCCAGAATCGAGGTCTAGGTTAGCCTTTACCCCGCTCCAGCTCCCTGAGTTTATCTTCCCCAGTACCAAAGTGGTGGGCTATCTCGTGGCGCACCACGCGGCCTATCTCGGCGGTAATCTCGGCCTCGGAGCGGCACCTGGCCTCAATCGGCTTCTGGAAGATGGATATCTTGTCCGGGGCCACCATACCGTAGCCACGGCCCCGCCTGGTCTGGGGGACACCCTGATAAAGGCCCAGCAGCATCTGCCCCCGCCCCAACCGGGCGCCAGCCAGCTGCTGCGGAGACGGCCAGTCCGCCACCACGACGTCAACGTTTTCCAGCCGGCGGCTAAACTCCTCCGGCAGGCTGCTAATCGCCTCCGTAACCAGCTTCCGGAACCGCTCTCTATCCACAGTCCTCCCTCTAACCTTTATCAAGCCCCGGCGCCCCCAGGGCTAGTCTTCCATCTGAGTATACCGGCACCCCCGCCGGTAGATGAAGATGTGCGAGAGCTCCGAGTCCTCAGCCGCCCCGTGCCAGTGCTTCTCCCCGGCCGGGATGAAGACGACATCGCCCGGCGTTACCGCCACCTCTTTCTGCTCCGTGGCCACGATGCCCCTGCCGGCGATGACAATCAGAATCTGCTCGTTCTCATGAGAGTGAAACTTGAGCCTTGTCCCCCGCCCGAAGTTGACATTGTTAATGTCGTACTCCTTGCTCTCGGGGAAGATAACCTGTTTGGTGACATCATCCGAGGTAAATATAGGGTGCACAAAGGGCACCTCCGTAATTTCGCTTATCCGACTTACCCTCAATAGCGGCCTCCGTCACTGATTAAGGTTCTCTAAAGCACGGGCAGCAAGACCGTTTCGGCTACCCCGCTCTGGAGATAGTCTATCGCCCACTGGATAGCCGCCTCGCCCTCAAGCTCAAGCTCGTAGTCCGGCTCTATACCCTTACCCTCGATAAGACGCCCAT
>Ga0315554_1002203_pt1 | contig 11315 bp, 8 predicted proteins | sample SalMarSW160370MG_FD_202114 | JGI IMG/M metagenome (GOLD analysis project Ga0315554, IMG submission 202114) | Salt marsh sediment microbial communities from the Plum Island Ecosystem LTER, Massachusetts, United States - Salt Marsh Sediment SW1603-70 ... | reverse complement strand
AAAGTCATATGCCGGAATGTGCCCGCGGCGTATAATGGCAGTAGAATGTTCTCCATATGGCGTGAGTAGATTCACCTCAGAGAACGCTGAGAACACAGAGGATGCAGATAACGTCAGCAGGAAGGTTGGAAATGCACGAAGACATGATTTACATGGACAACGCCGCCACGACGCGGGTGGAGCCTGCGGTAGTGGAGGCCATGCTACCGTATTTCACCGAGAAGTACGCGGTGGCCTCGTCCCAGTTCAGCCACTCGCCCGGCATTGAAGCGCGGGAGGCGCTGGAAGCCTCGCGGGCTACCATCGCCAAGGCGCTGGGTGCGCGGCAGGCCGAAGAACTGGTGTTCACATCGGGCGAGACCGAGTCCAACAACTGGGCGCTGAAAGGCGTGGCCCGTGCGTTTCGCGGCAAGAAGAACCACCTCATCGTCTCCAAGATTGAGTCGCGGTCCGTGCTGGATTCGGCCAAGGCCCTGGAGAAAGACGGTGTCCGTGTCACGTATCTGGACGTGGACGGCGACGGCTTCGCGAATCTGGACCAACTGCGCGAAAGCATCACCGACGACACGTTCCTGGTGTCCATCCAGCAGGCCAACGAAGAGGTGGGCACTATTCAGGACATCGACGCCATCGCCGAAATCGTGAAGGAGCGGGGCGCCTTGTTCCATACCGACGCATCCCAGTCCTTCAGGAAAGTCCCGCTGAACCTTTCGGAGACACCCCTGGACCTGGTCACCATCACGGCGCACCTGATTCATGGACCCAAGGGCGTCGGCGCGCTCTACGTGCGCGAGGGGACATCGATTGCCAAATGGATGCACGGCGGGTTCATGGAGTTCGACATGCGGGGTGGTGTGGAGAACGTGCCGGGTGCTGTGGGGTTCGCCAAGGCGGTGGAGATGACTGTGGGTCCCCAGATAGGGTACATGTCGGCGCTGCGGGACCAACTCATTGATGGCCTGCTGGAGCGAATTCCCAAGACCGAATTGAACGGCCCGCGGCATCGCCGCCTGCCCAACAACGTCAACGCCTCATTCCACTACGCCGAAGGCGAATCCACCCTGCTGCACCTGGACATGATGGGCATTGCGGTGGTGACCGGCTCGGCTTGCTTCAGCCGCTCGCTGGAGCCGAGTTACGTGATGATGGCCATGGGCAAGACCCACGAGATAGCCCACGGCTCCATCCGCTACAGCCTCAGCCGGTACAACACCGAGCAAGAGGTGGAGCGCGTCATCGAGGCCACGGCAGAGGTGATCGAGACGCTGAGGCGCATCAGCCCCCTGGGAAAAGATGAGGAATAATCTCGCAGAGCGACGAGGAGGATAGATAGCATGGCACTTCCGTACAGTGAGAAAGTAATCGAGCATTTCAAGAACCCGCACAATGTGGGGCGGCTGGAGGACTACGACGCCAAGGCCACCGAGGGCAGCCCGGCTTGCGGCGACATGGTGACGCTGTACCTCAAAGTGGACGACAAGACCCAAACCATCGAGGATGTCAGTTTCGAATCGTATGGCTGCGCATCCAACATCGCCACGGGGTCCATCATCACCGAACTGGCCAAGGGCAAGACGCTGGACGAGGCACGCAAAATCAGCTGGAAGACGGCGGCTGAGGAACTGGGCGGCCTGCCCGCCGTCAAGGTGCACTGCTCCGTTCTGGCCGTGGACACCCTTCGGGCAGCCATCAAGAACTACGAAGAAAAGCACGGGCTTGTGGAAGACAAAACGGAGACCACGCCCGACGTAGTCATCAAGCGCCTGCGCCACGTGATGAATCCGCTCAAGGGTCTGGACATCGTGAGGACGAACCTGGTGAAGGACGTGAGCGTGGACAACGGCAGGGTCACCGTGCGCGTTGACCTGCCGCGCGACCACCAGTTCGCCAGCAACATCGAGCACGAAATCGAGGAGCGGCTTGAGCCTCTGTGGGACGTGAGCGAGGTACACGTCCTTTTCAACGAGGACGTGTAACCCGCCGGGCGAGGGCTTGCCAGAGAGGCAGGTCTTCTCGATATGGGCAAGTCGCGGAGGAAATCGTGACAGACATCGTTGTAGACGTGAAGGGCGAAACCTGCCCCATCCCATTGATTGAGACTAGAAAAGCCCTGCGCAGAGCCGCCGAGGGGGATGTTGTGGAAGTGGTGGGCACGCACAAGGCTTCCAAGAAAGAAATCCCCATGGCGGTCAAGAACCTGGGCCTGGAATTGATTGACGTTGCCGAGGACGCGGAAGGCGTGTGGCACATTCGCATTCGGCGGTAGCCCCAAGGGGAGGCAGAAGGTGGCCGGGAAAGCGACCATCATCGTTCACAGCGGAGACTACGACAAGGTCTACAGCGCCTTGATACTGGGCACGGGTGCCGCGGCTATGGGCATGGACGTGTCTCTCTATTTCACCTTCTTCGGACTCCAGCGATTGAAGAAGGGCGGCCTGGAGAAAGGCCCGCTCTCCAGGATGCACATGCTGGGCCTGGGCAAGTGGATGATTCGACGGCGGATGAAGAAGGCCAACCTGGCCAAACTGGAGCAACTGATGGAGGACTTCCGCGACCTGGGCGGCAAAGTGATTGCCTGCGAGATGACCATGGAAATCATGGGCGTGAAGAAGGAAGATTTGCGTACGGACTGGATTGACGAGTACGGCGCTGTAGGCACATACGTGCAAGAGGCAAAGGACGCGGACATCACGCTGTTCATCTAGCCGTGGAACGCGGGACGAGTGGAGAAGGGCCGGTGCCGGTCAGGCGCTGGCCTGTTTGTTTTTTGGCGGGCGGTTGTAGGGGCGCGGCACACCGTGCCCGGGCTAAATCGCCGTGCCACCACGCATGGGGCGACGCATGCGTATCCAATACCAAACACCGTTCATGTGTTGCATGTAGGGCCAGACTTGAGTGTCTGCCCATTTTGCGCGGGTACGCGAGCGTGTGACCTAGGTCGCTGGCAAGGATGCTGGCCCCAGCCGCCGATACGCAGCAAACACGACGGGCATGTAGGCCGGAATGCTTATGCCCAATCCTGAACCCGGCGGACGGCGCGTGAGTATCCTAGGTGAGCAATGCTTGGTGCCCTTGCGGGCAGATTGGGAGGTTCAAGATGAGAAGTCTGATACGGTTTCTTTCGCTGCGCTACGTGTTGCTGGTTGTGACGCTTGTGCTGATGACTATGGGGCTGGCGGGCTGTGGCTTGGCCACAGAGAAGAGCGAATCTGCAGGCCCCGACTGGGGGCGCGGCGCGCTGGTTGGAGTAGCCAACATCCACAACCGCCCGGCTCTCGCCTGGGACGCCGACAGCCAGAGCGCGCTGCTCGTCTGGCCCGTGGAGGGCGAGAACGAGCAATGGGGGTTCGAGATCGTCCGCATCAGTGCCGAAGGCGAGGTGCAGGAGCCGCGGGCGCTGGCACTGCAGCCCAGCCACCCCACGTACCCGGAACTCCTGCGCGACACCCAGGGCGGGCTGCATCTCTTCTGGAGGGACTCCGAGACCGGGAGCCAGCCGGGCGTGTTCCATGTGCGCCTCGCGGCCGACGGCACCAGCCTGTCAGAGCCGAGGCGAGTGTCGGCGGCTGGCAGCGCTGTGGCGAGTTACTGTGTGGCTGAGACCGCAGGCGGCGCGCTGGATATCTTCTGGGCGGACGACTCCACAACGCCCGCCGAACTCTACCACGCGCGCATTGGCCTCACAGGCGAGGAGATGGTCACGCCTCATGCGCTTGGCGTGCTCGGAGACCACCCCGCTGTCGCAGTAGATTCGGGCGGAACGGTCTACCTCACGTGGCACGGACGCGAGTCCCTGAGTCGCGAGCAGATTCTCTACGCCACCTTTGACGCGGCGAACCTCCGCATGAGCCAGCCGACGCTGCTGGCATCCTTCCCGGGCGGCACCGGGACTACCCTTTACCCGCCGGAAATCGGGCTTGACGCCAGATTCGTCTACGTCTTCTGGTCACAGGAGATGAGGTCGGGGCTTCAGGCGGGCACGGCATACACCCACTACGAGACGTTCCCCATCGGCGACCCGGAGGCACATGCGGGCACTGTCTTGGGCCTTCCCTGGTCTGAAGAGCCAGACTATCAGTCTGCCCAAGGCGCATTCAACTACCAGGTGCTTTCCTACGGCGGCTGGGGATTCGAGGAAATCGAACTGCAGAAGGAAGAGGGCTTTGGCGGCAGTTCTCCGTTCTACCCGGAAACCCCACAGCATCCCGTACCGGAGTCTGTTGTTCTCGTGCCCGCCGACTATACGTACATGGCATATCCCGTTCCCGGCCAGCGAGACGAGTTGGGCCTGGTGGTCAGCAGCCGCATGGAGACGGCGCTAGGCGTCAAGCGAATCCAGGTGGCCTTCGTGGTGATGAAGAATGGGTACGTGAAGGGGATGGAGGTGGCGGGGCAGACTCGCTCGGAGTCCACGCGCCCCATCGCCGTGGCCGATGACAGCGGCGCGCTTCATCTCGCCTGGGTGGATGCGGGGGCTTCTCGCACCTACAGCGTGTACTACGCCAGCACCTCCCCGGCGGTGCGGAGCGCTCTGAGCCGCATGACGGCAAAAGACGTCCTGGCCTCGATATTGGGCGGCGCGTGGAGCGCGGCGGCAGCCCTGTCCTTCCTGCCGATGCTTCTTCTGTGGTTCCTGCTTCCCTTCGCCTGGTTGGTGGTCTTCGCCATCTTCCGCCCAGACAGCGACCTGAGGCAGCGGGCTGGGTGGATTGGCCTGGGCATTGCCGTGGCGCTGTACTTTGCGTCCAAGTTGTTCCTGGTGCCATCGTTCCTCTCGTACGCGCCGCTGCTGGGTGTGGTCTCGCCCCACTGGCGGAATGTCGTCTACATCGGCTTCCCAATCCTGATTGCCCTGCTCGGCATGCTGGCCATGAGAGTCTACATCCGGCGCTCAGACCGGCGAATCATCCTGGTCGCCTTCGCCGTCTTCGCCCTGACGGATTCTCTTCTCTCGCTGATGCTCTACATGCCGGGAGCCATCGCCGCGTAGGGGACAGCCTCTGTCCGTTTTGATGACACTCTGCCGCTACGTCCGCTCCACAGGCGGATAGACTGTGGCCATGCGTGCAACAGGTGCGACGCACTTCCGGAAGTGCGTCGCACCTTCGTCTGGAGCCCCTGCGCCTACGGCTTGACGCGAGGCGGGAACCACGGTACAATGATTCACACAGCCCTTCCGCAGACAGCGCCGGCTGCGGAAGGGCCGCTTGATGTTCTGCATCTGAAACCCGCGAGGAGAGGACTCTTCATGCGCAAGGAAGTCACGCTCAGCCGCAGTCTTGGGCTGTGGACGGTCACGCTCATCGGCGTCGGTGGCATGATCGGAGCCGGCATCTTTGCGCTCACAGGAATTGCCGCTGGTGTCGCCGGACCAAGTCTGGTGCTGGCCTTCCTGCTGAACGGTTTGATTACACTGCTCACGGCCATGGCTTACGCCGAGTTGGGCTCGGCGTTTCCCAGGACGGGCGGCGGCTACGTGTGGGTCAAAGAGGCGCTGGGCGGGGGGCAGGGCTTCCTGGCGGGCTGGATGTCTTGGTTTGCCTACATCGCCGCGGGCGGCCTCTACAGCCTCACCTTTGGCCGCTTCGCCGCCGAGATGTGGACCATGGCGGGCGCGCCCACCCTGGGACTTTCTCTGCGCCAGACCTCCATGACATTCACGGTGCTGATCGTCATCGCTTTCGTGGCTCTCAACTACCGAGGCACATCCGAGACGGGGACTGTGGGCAACGTCGTCACCCTTGCCAAAGTGGCCATCCTTGGCGTGTTCGTTTTCTTCGGCATTTTGGCCATGCTTCGCACCGACGCCTGGCACGAACGCTTCACCACCGGATTCCTGCCCAATGGGCTTGGTGGCATCGTGGTGGCAATGGGCCTCACCTTTATCGCCTTCGAGGGATACGAGATTATTGCCCAATCCGCCGAAGAGGTGGTGGACCCCAGACGCAACATCCCGCGGGCTACTTTCTACTCCATCTTCATTGCCGTGGTCATCTACATCCTTGTGGGCGCAACGGCCATCGGAGCCACCATCGCGCCTGAAGGGATGCAGGTTTATCAGTATCTAGGCCAGCAGAAAGAAATCGCCATCGTAGAAGTAGCCCGGCAGACGTTTCCCTGGGGCATAGGGGCTGTCGTGCTGCTCATCAGCGGTCTGGTCTCCACCATGTCGGCCCTGAACGCCACCACCTATTCGGCATCCCGGGTGTCCTTTGCCATGGGGCGCGACCACAACATGCCCGCCATCTTCGCCCGCATCCACCCGCTGCGGCACACACCTTATCTGGCGGTCATCTGCTCCGGCGTGATGATGGTTGCCATGGCGCTGGTGCTTCCCATTGAAAATGCGGGCGCCGCTGCAAGCATCATGTTCCTTCTCCTGTTTCTCCAGGTCAACATGGCGGTCATGGTCCTGCGCCACAAGATGCCCAACCTGGCTCGCGGCTTCAAGATACCCTGGTTTCCGGCGGTGCCCATCCTCGCCATTCTCTGCAACCTGGTGCTGGCCGTCAACCTCTTCAGTTTCAGCCCCATCGCCTGGTACTTCGGCATCGGCTGGATTGTCGTGGGGCTGCTGGCCTATTACATCTACTTCTCGAAGACGGAAGCCATGGAGAAGCCGAAAGAAATCCTTCTGGAGGAGGTGCTGGTCAGCCGAGACTACTCGGTGCTGGTGCCGGTGGCGAATCAGGAGCAGGCCCGCATCCTGGGGCAAATCGGCTCTATCATGGCATTGGCAAATCAGGGTGAGGTGCTGGCGCTGCACGCCGTGCGGGTCCCGCCTCAGTTGACGCTGGGCGAGGGACGGTTCTTCCTCAAGGAAGGACGCGCCTACCTGGAGACGGTGATTCAGCAGGCCAAGGAATGTGACGTGCCTGTCCACACGATGATACGCCTGTGCCGCCGCGTGACCGACGCCGTGCGCAAGACAGCGGATGAGAACGCTTCCGACCTGATTGTGCTGGGGTGGCCGGGCTACACCCGCACGGCAGGGCGGCTCTTCGGTTCTGTCATCGACCCCATCGTGGACAATCCGCCGACGGACATCGCGGTGGTTCGCCACCGCGCGCGGCGAGCGATGCGTTCCATTCTGGTGCCGGTGGCCGGAGGGCCCAACAGCCGCCTGGCGGTGAGGATGGCTGTTGGCATGGCCGAGAGTTGCACGGAACGGCCGGTGGAAGTTGTGCTCCTGCATGTGGTGCCTGTGGGCGCGCGCGCCGCCGCACGCGTGCGCGCGGAGCAGGTGATTCGGGACGCGCTGGACGGTAGCAACTACGAGCACATCGAGCGGCGCATTGTCGAAGGCACCAACGTGGCAGACACAGTGCTGGCCCAGGCCGAAGGCTGCGATCTGGTTGTCGTGGGCTCCACGGAAGAGCCGCTGTTCCGAAACCTGCTGGTGGGGCCGATTCCGACCCAGATAGCGGAGAAGGCTTCGGTCACGGTGATTATGGTGAAGCGGCGCAGCAGTCCGCTGCACTCGTTCCTGCGCCAGACGGTGCTGGAGCCGACCACCAATGGCGAACTCCCACCGGAAGCAGACGCAGGCGCGGAGTAAGACCCCGCCTGCAGGGCGGTCGTGCGAGCGTGTAGGGGCAGACCTGCGTGTCTGCCCAGGGCGCACACACAGGTGCGGGCGGGGCTGAACCCCCGCGCTGAGAGGGCCAAGCCTTGCAGGCTGCGCCCAGCCCGAAGGGCCTTGTCCGTTCGCCCGATGCTTCAGCGCCGGGCGACGCCTCGGACAGGCCGCCAGCCTATCCTACGTCCCATCTGCGTCCATCGGCGTTCATCTGCGGTTGTTCCTGCATGACCAAGCGCCGCCGCGTAAGGGGCAGGTCTCAGACCTGCCCCTTCTTCGTCTCACTGCTTCATGACCACCGGCAGGTAGCGCCAGTAATCCGGCCCCGCGCCCGCCCAGAATCCACCCACCAGCGTGTAGCCTCCACCGGACAGTGCGCCCGCATCCGGTTGGCCAATGGCGCCGACCAGCGCGTATGCGCCGCCTGCGTTTCCACCCCCGCCACCGTCCACGCTGAACCAGGAGATTTCGTACGTCTCGTCCGCCAGCGCGACGCCTGCCAGCAGAAGCAGCGCTATTGCAGCGAGCGCCGCGATTCGGAGGGGCCACCTGCTGATTGCCGACGGCTGACGGCTGAATGCTAAAGGCCAATGGCCAAAGGCTAAGGACTTTCTCTTTCTCATCTCGCCCCTCCTACTTCTGCGCCAGTTGCGCCACCAGCGCTTCCAGCGCCGCGACGCGGGACTCAAGGTCATCTATCTGCTCCTGCTGGGCCGCAATCTGCACGTCCTTTTCCTCCAGCAGTTGGTACGCACCCTGCAGGGCGGCCAGTGCTACGCCGTCGGCGTCAACTGTGCCGATGGTCACGTCGTTCTCGCCCAGGCCGAAGGCCGCATAGAAGTCCTGGGCCATAGGCCCCATGTGGAGGATGGCTTCGCCGTCAGCCTTGTAGTTCCAGGCGGAGATGGGGATGTTCGCCAGGCGCTGCAGCACGTCGCGCCCGTCCACGGGCGTGAAGTTCTCCTTCAGATTGCGATCGCTGGGAACGGCGGAAATCGGTGTCCATGTGCTGGCGCCCGCAGCCAGATACACGCCCGTCGTGAGGGTGCTGTTGCTGTAGAGATAGACGCCGCCGCTGGCACGGGCGATGAATCGGTTGTTGTTGCTGCACAGCACATCGGCATCGGTGGAATCACCCCAGACAAAGCAGCCGGGGTTGTTGGCCTGGGCGCGGCGGCCAGCCGCGAAGGAGTAATCGCCCTGAGCGGTATTCTGGGCGCCGCCGGGGACAGTCGCGCGGTTGCCGCTGGCCGTGTTGTAGTAGCCGCCGCCCACGGTGGCGTACATGTTGTTCGCCTCATTGTTCTGGCCGCCGCCGATGGTGGCAGAGATGCCGCTGATGCTGATGGCATTGGTGTTGCCCCCGCCGATGGTGGCATAACTTCCACGGGTAGCGTTGTTCTGTCCCCCGCCAATGCTGTTGTAGGTGCCCTCTGCGGTGTTGTCCTGCCCGCCGGCGATAGTCGCCCGCGTGGCAGAGGCATCGTTGCCCTGCCCTCCGCCCACCGTGGCGGAATAGGCGCTGGCGATGTTGCCGCGGCCCCCGGCCACGGTGGAGCGTTCGCCGGTTGCCTGATTCTCGTAGCCGCCGCCGACGGTGGAGAAGGGAGCGCCGGCGGCGCTGCCGTTGCCCCCGGCAACGGTCGAGTGCAGGCCGCTGGCCTCGTTGCCGGTCCCCCCGCCGATGGTGGAATAGGCTGCATTGGCGCTGTTGGCATTGCCTCCGGCAACCGTTGAGCGCAGGCCGGTGGCCCAGTTGCCCATGCCACCTCCGACGGTGGCACCCTCCTCACTGGCTGTGTTGCCGCCTCCACCTCCCACGACAGACCCGCCGCCCCCGGCTGAGTTGCCCTTTCCGCCGCCGATGGTCGCAGAGTCGCCGCTGACGGCGTTGCTGTATCCGCCGCCCACCGTGCCGTAGTTGTTCGTCACAGAGTTGCCGCCGCCAGGCGCACCCCCGCCGCTGATTGTGGCACCTTCGGAGGTTGCGCTGTTCTCGCTGTGACCGCCGATGATGATGGGGCTGTGGCTATTGGGCTCGAGGCGAAGCATAGCGCCCAGGGTGCTGGTGAAGACGACGCCGCCGCTGGCCCGCACGGCAAACTGGTTGTTGGCGGTGGATGCAAAGTCGGCGCTGGTGGCGTCGGCCCAGACGAAGGCACCGGCGTGGTTGGCCTGGGCGCGCATGCCTGCCGCCAGGCTGTAGGACCCTCCCGCGGCGTTGTGATAGCCTCCGGGAACTGTGGCGGCAGTCCCGCTGGCTGTGTTGCCTTCGCCTCCGCCCATGGCAGTGTACTGGCCGCTGGCCGTGTTGTTGGTGCCTCCGCCCACGGTGGCGGCAAACTCGCTGGCGGTGTTGGTGCTGCCTCCGCCGATAGCGGCACGCTCAGCGCTGGCCGTGTTGGACAGGCCGCCCGCGACGGTGGCGAACTCCCCACTGGCGGCGCTGCTGTTGCCGCCGCTTACGGTCGCCGAAGCGCCGCTGGTTTCGTTGGAGATGCCTCCTCCCACGGTGGCGTAGTTACCAGTGGCCGCATTGGTGAGGCCCCCGCCGACGGCGGCGTAGTCGCCGCTGGCACTGTTGCCGGAACCGCCCGCCACGGTCGTGTACTTGCTGCCGGCGGTGTTGCCTAGACCGCCCGCTACGGTGGCGTAGTTCGCATCGCCGATGTTCACGTTGGAGTTGCCCGCCTGGTTGTTGTTGCCTCCACCCACGGTGCCGTAACTGTCGGTGACGCGGTTGACGTTGCCGCCCGAGCCGCCGCCTGCAATGGTGGAAGCCGCGGCTCCCGCCGTGACGTTGTTGCCGACGAACCCGCCGATGACGTTGGGGCCGATACTGTTAGGCTCCAGGCGCAGGGCGCGGGTGCCGTTCACCCGGAAGTTCAGGGCCACGTTGTCCGCCGTACCCACGTAGTTGACGGCCTGGTTCGTGCCTGCGTTTCCGGTCAGCGACCAGAAGGGCCCGCTAAGCGCGTACAGGGCATACGGCGCCGCCGTGAGCGCCTGGCGACCGTTCAGCGTGGTGTACCCGCCGCTTCCCGAAGGACAGCGCACGGCGACTTGCAGGTAGCGGTCTTCACCCTGGAACGGAGACGTGCCGAAGTCCAGCAGGACGGTGAACAGCCCTCTGCTTACGGCAATGCCTGTCTTGGTCAGGATCGAGCCTGCTTGTGAACCGCCTGTGGCGGCGCTCCACAGGCTGAACTGGAAGTCGCACGTGCCGTTGACGAGGCTGCCGTTCTGGCGGAGTTGGCCCTGGTAGGTAAACGGGGTGCTCAGGGCCATCTGGGGTTGTGGCCCCTGGGCTTGGCTGAGGCCAACGGCCAGGGACGCCAACAAGAGGGATACGGTGAGCCAGAGAGAGAGTCGCGTTTTCATGGTCTTGCTCCTTTCAAAGCGCAGGTCGGAGCCTGCTGCTGGCGCGACGGGTTTTGGGGCGCGGCTCAGCACGGGCGCTGTGAGAGGAGCAGCGATGCTGCGAGGAGGATGACCAGGAAAGAAGTGCCGACGCCTGCCGCCTCGTCGCAAACGATTGAACTCAGGCGCATTGTAGGCGCGGCATTGGTCGATTGTCAAAACGCAGTTCGAAAGGCGGTATGTGTGGGACAAGTTGCCAAATTTCCCCGTGAGCCCTCGGAGATCTCCCCAGTCGGTTTGGGCTGGGCAGGCACTGGCACGCGAGCCCGTTTCCACCAGGGACAGGCCTGCAAGACTCCGAGGGCTTGGTGCGCCA
>Ga0315554_1002201_pt1 | contig 11317 bp, 9 predicted proteins | sample SalMarSW160370MG_FD_202114 | JGI IMG/M metagenome (GOLD analysis project Ga0315554, IMG submission 202114) | Salt marsh sediment microbial communities from the Plum Island Ecosystem LTER, Massachusetts, United States - Salt Marsh Sediment SW1603-70 ... | reverse complement strand
GGTACCAGTCACTAAGCCCATAGGCAACGGTATGCAGTAATACATCCCTTTCGATTGTCAGGAGCATGAGCGAGCAGGCTTTTGCCCCCATAGCCTTGGCCACGCTTTCAACGATGGAAAGAAGTAAGTCTCTTGAGTCACGGGCCGAATTCAATACCGATGTTATGTGATACACACTCTCATAGTAGTCTCGTCTTTCCTTCATCATCTTGGCACCTCCACGCCTTTACTGACCACAGTTCCCTGTGTGAATCCATTATCAACCAATATACCATGTTTGTCAATCAGTCTCACGGCTAAGGCGATGCTGGCCTGGCAGGTGTTTTTTCCGGTGCTGTTGTCATCCTGATTTTTGAACGGACGTCCCCAGTTGTAGTCCTTTTTCACACTTGGTATTCTGGGGACATAATACCTGATTTGTAGTAAGCCTGATTGGTATGGTGTCCCTGGAATGCAATAGTCGCCCTGCCTTATTGTAACCAGCGAGTCCGATGAGTGGAAAGAGGATGGTCACGGCCTGCGCCGGCAAGCAAGCGTCATAACATAGCAGCCACACGATAGCAGCGGACTGATAGACATGAGCAACTGCTTGAAGCCTGAGAATCTCGCACCATTTTGGGCAGCAGATGGAATTAGTATTATCACAAGTGAAATAACGAGCTACAACTAAATGCCAAAGCGGGCGGAGTAGGAGACCGGACCCCCTGACATACCGTACCTTTGCCGAGGCAGCTTTTTACGTTACTCAGTGCAGTAATGAAGTTGTCTGTATCCCTGAAAAACTCCTCAGCCCTTCCTTAACCACCGCCAATCAGCATGGATCAACTATCGATGACCTCTTCTCTTCCGATAATCGCTAGCTTGCCCCTCTTGTATTTCGCTTAGCCGACGCCAACTATTTGCTCAAGTGTCGTCTACTTATTTAGATAGAACGGAAGACGTAGCCCAATTTATGCCCATGGATAAACAAATGGAAGTTCTTACCATAGCCGAAAGAAGTCAACTTCACTTTCATTACCTTCTCTCGTAATACACTTCTACACGTCTCTAATATCTCAATGTTTTTATCCCATTGTTGGCCAAGTTGTTCAGGCTCTGTGAAATGAGCATTAGGAACTATGACCACTGTATCTAGTATTTGGTTTTCACTGATGATAGAGTTACGAATTTTCAAGACTTCCTCGCAGAAACGCTCAGCCAAACAATCATTTTCATAATCATGTTTCTCTACACAACTCATAACAACAAGGCATCCTTTGTTTTTGCTGTGGCGCATCCACTTATCGTAGTTATAATCAATAGTAAGGCCCCGGAATATTCCCTTTTGATATAGCTCTCTTCTTAGTTGCTCGAATTCATCTTTACTCATTTTCAGTTTCTTTTGGACATAGTCCCACTCTATTTGAATCGGGGAATTAGATAAGTGGAAAATATCGACAGATTGAAATTCCTTTAAAAATTCCTTAATCTTCCGATTGCCAAAACCATCTAAAGCGGGCTCGAAGTCTACGTTTTGCTCACCAGCCTTGGCTGGGTTACGCAGGATTCTAGCGGGACGGTTCGAACGTCCCTTCGAATACTTCCTGTCCGAAATTGATGCAAGACTGCAATGATATATATGTAGTTTCATTTTTGTGCTTTTAGTTTATCGAAATGTGCAACTAGTTCTGCAGGATCCTTTGCTTCTCCATGTTTCCACACGAACTCGAAGGTTCTCAGCGCCTCTTTGAATTCCATCGAATCCTGGATTCCTTCGTATTGCTCCCTAGCTGATGCTCCTCGTTGCCTGATAACAATACCCTCGTCCTTATCCCCGATCTTGAATAAAGCAAAATCTTCATCTCTATAGAAATCCGGTATGTCATCACTGGCAACCCACTTCACACCAGATCTTAGTGTGTCGCTTTCCTCATTTTCGTCCTTTTTCAGGGCACTCTCATGCTCTTTTACAATTTCAAGACTGTCTCGACTCATTAGATGTGTACGGTTCAAAACAAATATTCTCTGAATCAAAATTCCCTGCTTTACCGCTTCTGCGTTAGCGTAAAGATAAGATTTCGCATATGGGTCTTTTATGTAGGCTTCGATATCTCTACTCGAAACAGCAAAGACTTGATCCCCCCTCTCTTTTTGAACAGAATGAGTTAATTCTTCAAGACACTTATACATTCCGCGTTTTTCGAGAGGAAATCGTCCCCTGCTCGCCAGATTTTCAGCACAATCCCTTCCCTCATGAGTTTTTAACTTTATAAAAGACGAAGCCATCTCATTCAGACCTACAAACTGGGTCGGGGGAAGACGTTTATCTATTTGCTCAAACTTCTTCTTGACATCTTCTACAAGGTCGCTGTATCGTTTTTCGTAATCCGCAATGAAACTACGCATTGCCTTGCCAGAAAGATCGGTAATCCGGTGGTGTTGAAAAATGCTAAAGATGAATAGCAAGTTGAGAAGAGCAAGAAAGAAATTCAACATTAATGATGGGTCCGGGCCCAGTCTAGTATGGCCTATATAAGCAATAAATGTAGAAGCCAACAATAGAATAACGCTCAGCAAAACTTCGATTTTGTGTTCTGCAAGCACCCCTTTCCTAGAATGTTGGTTATTCACTTTCAATTCACCTCCGTTTCCCCTTGCTGGCTCTTGCAGAAACTCAAGCTCCAGCAAATTCTTGCTTGCTCTCCCTCGTTGCCTATAGGCACGCTGCTACTATCTGAAACCAATCTTTGACGTTCCCTTGCCACTCTTCTGACTGTATTATATCGTGATAACATCTTTTCCTTCTTGGTTAAAGTTTCGACTTTGGTGGTGTCTTATGACATCCTAGAACATCTTTATGACCATTGTCAAAGCGCGGGCTTATTCAACTAGAGTCAGAGATTGCTTTCTCAATCCTATACCCAAATTTCCAATAATTTCCAGCCGACTCAATGTCTATGTCTCTGAAGCCTCTGCCTAGAATTAGAAGCTTGCAGGTCACATCCTGAACTTTATACAGCCACGGACTTATAATTCGCTTGTCGATGATACCCTTTTCCTCAATCAACTTAAACTTGGCCATGAAATATCTGATGCAAATCTGTTGGAGGAAAACTATCGTCATCACAAAGCTCTAGGCTGTCCCTGACTTGGCTTGAGATGAGATTCTATCTGGAGGAGCAAGAGACGGGCACCTTCTATATAGCCTCTCGATTCTGGAGCAGTCTTTGCCCGTTTGGCAGGGCACATAGGCAAACTTGACACAAGCGACATGCTAGTGGTATAGGATTGAGCTGCTAATATGACATCGGTCTGGGAGACATGAGCATCTACTTGAAGCCTGAGAATCTCGCGCCTGACTGAACTCTACGCTGAAGCTGGTCTTATAGGGTTCAAGGTTCATAAGAGGGTAGGCGGCTATCCTATCCGACCAGCCAACAAGGCCATAGTCCTGCTTACTGAACACGCATGAATAGAGCATAGGAAGTAAGAGAAGAAAGTGGCTCTGAAGCCACTCTCTTCTCTTTAGTTATATACCTAGGAACTGGCGGCTACTTGATTATCTTCCATAGCGTCCTGCTAGTACCTTTGCCGATTGCCAAAGCAACGATCTATCCTACTAATAGGACGCCGGGGAAGCTATAAGATTATAAGATAATGCGCTAAGAATGAAGTTGTCTATGAAAATCGGGTAGTTATGTTACAATTTGGCGATAGAGGGACGCATTAGAGGGTGGCCATTAAAACAGATATAATAACAATAGAAAAGAATCAGGGAGTATTAATCAGAGGCTTCTTGTTTGATAATTGAGAAATAAGCATATATGATTTAGTACCTATCAGGGGGTGACAAAATGGGCGAAGAAGAAATTTTAAAAATGCTGATTGATGGCAAGTATAGTGAAGCTGCTTATGAAATATTGAAGGATTATGTTGGTTTGAATATTAGACAATTCGAAAGAGATGATTTAGAACGCAGAGCAAGAATATTAGAAATGCAGATGATTGACAAGAAGCATTCATTATTGCTCGAGCATCAAGAGGAAGGAATGGATGATAAAAGTCTTGTTGGAGCAATATTCGCATATGCTCAAGAGTCTTTAAAAGTTATTGTCCCTGATGAAGAGTTAGCAGTCGAGGAGATAGAATCTGAGGATGAGGATTTGGAGGAGGGTGTCCCAATATACAAAATAGCGTCGTATCCTTCTGACCCAACTTTAGAAGGTTTATATCTTAAAAAGCAACGGGAAGAGATAATAATACCGCGATTTCAAAGGGGATGGGTTTGGAGCCATGCTCAGGCAAGTAAGCTGATAGATTCTTTTTTACTCGGTTTGCCAGTGCCGAGCATTTTTGTCTATAAGGAGGCCTCGGGAAAGCAGATAGTTATAGATGGCCAACAAAGGTTAAGGACAATTTGGGGCTTTTTCGATGGTGTGTTGCCGGATGGAAAACCATTTTATCTTAGGGGCGTCAGCCCACAATGGGCTGGGCTTTACCATAAAGACCTTAAAGAAGTTGACAAGATGCGATTAAGAGATTCGATTTTGCGCACTGTTATTGTTGAACAAATAGACCCAAAGGATACGACTAGTATATATCATATATTTGAACGTTTAAACACAGGGGGTACAGGGCTTACTCCTCAAGAAGTGAGGAATTGTAGTTATCATGGTCCATTCAATGACATGACATTTGAATTGAATGAGTATGGAAAATGGAGGGCAATATTCGGGATTGAAAAACCCGATGCTCGTATGCGTGATTTGGAACTGATAGTTAGGTTCTTTGCTCTAAACGAAATTCCGTATGTGAAACCGATGAAGGGTTTTCTTAGTGAATTTATGGGGAATCATCAATGGGAAAAGGATTTAGATAGATATAGGAAAATTTTCAAGGACACTATCGAAAGCGTTTATGAGAGTTTAGGGCCAAGACCATTTCATATCAAACGTGGAATAAATGCGGCTGTTTATGATTCTGTCATGGTTGCGTTCGCGAAGGGTTTAAAGGTTCCAAAGGATATTAAAGACAGATATGCGAAGCTGCTCGCGAACCAAAGTTACATAGACGCAATAACGGCGCATACTACAGACATCGAGCAAGTGAAACAAAGGTTAGCGATAGCTGCAGAGGTTCTATTCCATTGAGCATAAAAGACCAATACCTTGTTAATAAGTGTCAAGAGATAGAATCATTAATAAACGACTCGAAAAATTGGGCTGCAACCGATGCAAAGTTGGGAGCTCATCTAGCCACTTATATTAATGTTGTGATTCTGGGTATATTGGAGGAATGTATCGAATATCTTGTTAGAGCGCGAGCAAGTGCATCTGGTGATACTGGGATAAAGAATTATATCTCGAAGGATATCAAGGGAAGTTTTAGGAACCCAAATTATGGCAGTATCTGTAGCCTACTAAGTAGATTCAGTGATATATATGTTGCCAGATTCCAGAGGAAATTCAACACGGGTTGCCCGGAATATGAGGCACTAGACGGTTTGATGACAAATAAGACTAATGTGGCTCATTATGGTCTCGCTAATCTTAAGCTATCTGTGGATGATGTGGCTAAATACTTCAAAGGCGTGTTAAACGTTTTAGAGGAAATTGAGGATATGTTGGTTACAAACCCCTAGTATTAGTAAAAAGAGCAGCCAAGAAGTCTTGATTATTCAGGGGACATAATACCTGATTTGTAATAGGCCTGATCCTTCACAAGGTGAAGGATGGTGTCCCTGGAATTCCAGGTTCATTGAAAAAGCAGCCGCTACAGCAAGGAAGTAATAAGTAGACGGGAGACCTAAAAACTTAGTAGTTACTTCTTCATAATGGCTTCCGCAAACAATTCCAAAGCCTTAGCCGAGGGATAAGTCGACAGTGAGGCTATCCCATTAGCTAATTCAATAGGTAATAACGCGCCTTCGTAACGATTACTCAAGATCTTTGGGAGTGTCGCAACAATATTGTCTATGCCTATTAGATGAGAAATTGAGGGGTTTTCGACGAATTCTCCTCTCTCGCCCGTAGGTACATTGATCACTATTTTGTGGTAGTCATTGTACTTGATAAAGGCTTTTGCTCCGTAATTAGTGTCAACTCCATAAACACCAGCCAAATTCGTGTGCTGAATCTCCTTTCGAATATACGAATTATCCGGAATGAATATTGATCCGCTTGGTGCATTTGAACCAATTAACTGCAGATGTTCGAAAAAGAACCCCGATTTTTCTTGACCAATCATCGCGATAGGATAACCACATTCATTTGCGTATTTAAAAAACCGTCTAATTGGTGCAGACAACTTTGCCAGTGTAGCACGAAGGGAGAGTGGGCCATCTTTTACGAGTAGGCAGTTCCTCAATACCTCTCTATTATGATCCCAATAGTATCTAATAGGTGTGAAAATCATCAGGGTCTCACTTACGGACATATAGTCAGATGCCACTTGGTTAGGGGCGTAGTCTTCTTGCATACTTAAATGCAAGCCAAACAAGTCGGTTATGAAAATCTCTCCACCGCAGTTTGGGCAATTTCCTTTCTCTTCGTTAAATGGAAGAGTTGCAGTTTCTTTATGACAGTGAGGACAGCCAAATTCCTCAAGATAGTCTTTTCGTTCAGGATTCCATTTCTCGTAAGCTATCCACTTTAAAGTCTCCATCATTGCGCCGTCAAGAGCATTATTCAAACCCGCATCTTTCACAGATTCATATATGACCTCTCGCACGGTTTGATATATAGTTTTCCCCTTGATTAACACATGCCGTAGTGGAAAGGCAGTCGAATGGAATAGAGCAGCATGCTGCATCATATCCTTTAAGGCAAACGGATTTGGCGTTTCTTTATCAATCTTGGAAATAGCGTATTGATCTAACTTCATCAGAGCTGTCTTGACAAAAGCGATAGCTTTGTGGGGTGGCATGGGAGCTTCAATTGTCTGAATTGAGCCATCAGATGAGAAGACGAGCCCTAACTGCCTGCCGTTTCCAGGTAATGTCTGCCACACTACAGGCGTAGATTCAGGTGTATAGTCTGGATTCTCAAAATTCCGGCAAATCTGCTGAACTAGGGGACATTGTATAACTTCCAAATGCCCAAGCTTACTGGCTCTTTCAGCCGGTAATCTACCCCCTTTTTGATACGGCATAGTCAACTCTCTTTTTGCGGTGGGAAAAATCTTAATGCTTGCATCGAAACCACGTACCTGTGAGACCTAGTTAGCATTCTAATATACCCGACTGTCTTTGCTTGTAGAATATCGTCCTTCAGAGTGTCATAAGCAATATTAAGTCTAGCTAGTCTGTTCACATCATCCTGAGAAGCGAGATGTGCAACAAAGAAGTTTTCTGTTTGTGCTAGCAAATCAGAACTAATTGTAGTAGGTGATTGAGTTGAATATACAGTGCCAATATTATATTTTGCTCCCTCTTTCGCAAATCTCCTATATATCTTAGTAGCCTCATCTGTGTCATTTGAAGCAAACAAAGTATGAGCTTCCTCAAAATATATTTGAATATAATGATTACCGAGATTGTTACTGGTGAATTTGTCCATCTGATGGTAGAATACTGCCTCAGATAACTGTCGAGAGAAATACTGTACAATTTCTTCATTTGCATTACCGAGGTCAAGGATTACTGTCTGTCCTTCATCAAGTAGTTTAATAATGTCCTCTCGATAATTCCCAGCGTCCTGAGCATGGTACATTCTGAAAGGACGTATAATAATGAAGCCGCTCCTGCCAGGCTGAGGTTCCAAGAATTCAAGGATAGCATTATCATCTTCATCAAAAACGGGATTACCATTTTGTGTTATTAGACTGGGGCTAGCGCGATTATCTCGCTTAAATCTGGTAATTACCTCTAGCTCACGGACTAGTCCTCCCAGATTAGAAGGACTCCCAGGCACTGTGTGCCCTCCGTAGCCATAAGCGTCGCTTCTTAAAGCAGTTGAAAACCCTGGATTAAATCCTCTAACACGATTCGTACTGGGTATGATCTGCTTTAGTCTATTCTCATCTGCAGGGAATTGAGCTTTGTACAATAATGCCCAATAATATTGAATTCTTCTAATAGCTCGGATTTTATCGTTTATTCGGTTATCCGGTATATTTCCGACTATCTCTAAGTCGGGTAGCTCCACACTTAGGAAATTATTGATATAATCAGACGAACGTCCAGATTGCCTAATTTGGCTATTCAGTACCAGTTTTGAACTGGATACATCTTCATAATAATTAAGTCTAAGCAGTTCCGATGGTGTACCTGGTCTTTGATTAAGTGCATAAACCTTACATCTATCTGGATAAGCACTCCTGATTGAGAAATTATTATCCTGTGGATTGTCATTGGCATATTCACCGTCTATATCAAAGATTAGTTGCCCTACATTCCTGGCCTTCGAAGTAGTCTCTATTAGACTCTGGGCAATTAATTTCACTACATTGCTTTTCCCCAGTCTTGTTTTACCAAACATAGCAGTTCGACAGCCCATAAAATCAGTTGTGGATAAGTAAACATTGACAGTAGGCGGCGTTTTACCAGGTAGGGGGAGTCTGCACTCAGTGAGTCTTAATTCGCCAATCAAAAACCTGTTTTCTTTTGGTACAAGTGAATTGGTGACTAGGTCCAACAAGTCTTTGTCTGGAGAGTAAACCCTGTATTTGTGAGCGCTAACAAAATTATTTAAATCGCCGGAGAATTCAATGGCATTCTCTTCCGTAGGATGAGGATAAAACATACCTAATACACTGGTTTTCAATGCTCCCCATTGAAGTTCACTCTGCGTAAATATATCTAATTCAGGCATAGACTTCTTCTGCAGTTCAAAGTAAGTTTGTTGTACTTCCATAGATAGAGGAGTTGGTGCCACATCTAATACCCTCAGCAATGTGAAATGCGGAGGGATTGTGGTATCAGCACTCTCAAAACTGGAGGGACACATTATTAGAAGGGAGTTTCGGGGTATACCCCCGACTGCCAATTTGAATGGATCACAGGTAATTATTGTTACGTTGCCATAGCCTATGTCTAAAGCGTAGCCAACAAATCTTCTCTGGTCATGTAGCTTTGCCTTTTCAAGTGCCTCTTCCCTTTCCAAAAATTCACTTAGTAATCTCAGTGGGTGGTTCTGTTTGGCAGCGTCATCAAAGAACTTCATACTCCACCTCCACTAGTCAGTAATTTGAAATGATTACTTCTTTTGAGTCACTAGTGCTTACTCCGATTGTACCACTAGTGCCTATAGGAACCTTAACCATATTGAAACCAGCATATAATTCGCAAATTTCGTCGTGCAAAGAATTAGTCATCAACCATTTGATTCTCTTTTTAGTTATTTGTCTCAATTTCCGTGAAAGCCTTATCTGATCTTCGATAGAGAATTTTCCATAGACATAATGGGCCTCTGACAATTCTCTCTCACCGGGCCTATATGGTGGATCAAGAAATACGAAGTCACCATCGCCACACATATCTAGAATTCGTTCGAAGTCGGAGTGCATAATCGTTGCCCTTTTGAAACGACCTGACAACTCTACAATGTTTTTGTGCGTAATAACCCACCTTCTTTCTTCACCGCCGTATCCAACGTTAAAATTACCATTCGGGTTATGTCTCCACATCCCCTTAAAACAGGTCCGATTTAGATACAGGGCGCGTGCTGCACGATAGTACAAGCGCTTATCTTTATAGTTTTCATCTCTAATTCTATAGAAAGCGTCTTTACCAGTTGGGAAACCCACAAATGTCTCCCAAACTCTGTGTGGATAGTCTCTTATCCCTCTATATAAATCAATTAATTCTTTATTCAAATCCGAAATCACCGCCCTCTCTGGTTTTACATATAGAAAAACAGAACCACCACCCAGAAAGGGTTCAACATAGTTCCCATCTATTTCACCACTTTCAGGTAGGAAATCGGCTAAGAACATTAATAGTCTACCTTTGCCCCCAGGGTATCTTAAGAATCTCATGATTCTCAAATTAAAGACTCTTACACTCTAGTTTCACATTCCTCGTACTGCAGATTCTAGTTTCATTATGTCTACTTGTCAAGACCGGGCTTACAAAATCTACGCTAAACAAGTAGTATCATTGCTTCAGACACTCATAAGGTGAGGCGCGCAGTCATCCCCCAGAAGCTGTCGCGGCTCTGCTTTGTGGCGTCCCTGGAGGGATTCGAACCGATGGCCCGCTGGTTGGAAGGCGGCCGCTATCTACCTCTGAGGCTCGATAATCACTTTTAGAGAATCCTGAGCCCGGGCGACAAAACGAACAAAACAGGGTTTTGCTGATTGGCACAAAGGTTCTATTTTATGGAGTTTATGAACTATCTGATTTAAATCTGCAGAAGGCGCCCAGCATTACCATGGTCGATTTGCTCTTTGTCGGCGAGAAGGTAATCGTAAAGCTTATTTGGGAACGTGTGGACTAGTCTGGGACATTGATTCAATGGTATAGTAAAGTCCCAATTACTCAAGTTGTTAATTCTTCTATCTACGGTACTAGGCATGAAATTCAAGAAAAGAACATACAAGAACCTAAAAGATGTCTTTAGTGACTTATGGCTTCCAATCAGAAATAGGAGTCAACTAAAAGAAATAACCCGAAAAAAACTAATATCACCTGCCTTCCAGGAAAGGCTCATGCTGGCTGTCACCGCAGTCAATGGCTGTCGTTATTGCTCTTACTTCCATACCAAACAAGCATTGAAAAGCGGGATTACTGCGGAAGAGATCAGCAATCTATTATCGGGGGATGTCGCCAACTGCCCACAAGATGAAACTGTCGCTGTAATCTATGCGCAGCACTGGGCTGAATCTGATGCTCATCCCGATCCAGAAGCCGTCAAAAGATTGCAGCAAACATACGGTCGTGAAAAAACAGAGGCGATTCATTTGATGCTGCGTATGATTCGTATGGGTAACCTGTTAGGTAACTCTTGGGATTATTTGATATACCGTATATCTTTCGGCAGGAAGGGAGCATAGGTCACACTTATTAGTGTTTTGGGCATGCTTACCTAATTTTACCGTAAAACAAAGCTAAAATATGCCCTATTATTGTGACCATGCCAACAGAAGGCAGACGCCATCTACCTCTGCGGCTCGATAATCACTTTTGGAGAGTCCCGAGCCCGGGCGACAAGCCGAGAACTACACCAGCCTCAATGAACTACTCAATTGAGATAACAACCCCATCCACTGCTCCTCAAGCCATCATGGTGGACACTCTAACTTAGAAAGTGGTACACTCAACCGGCTTAGCCGGAGCCAGCGGAGGCTTCGCCCGCCGCCTGCTCTGTCAAGGAAATACTAACAAAGGCTGGTAATTAAA
>Ga0315554_1002199_pt1 | contig 11325 bp, 8 predicted proteins | sample SalMarSW160370MG_FD_202114 | JGI IMG/M metagenome (GOLD analysis project Ga0315554, IMG submission 202114) | Salt marsh sediment microbial communities from the Plum Island Ecosystem LTER, Massachusetts, United States - Salt Marsh Sediment SW1603-70 ... | reverse complement strand
GATGTCCGGTCATTCGGCAAGGACTTTGAGCGATTTTATCAAAGGACGGAGAACCTTCCCGATGTCAGATTTATAAGGAGCTACGTATCGATAGGCAAGGAACTGCCGGAAAGCAAGAACGTAACCATAAAATACTCTACTACTGATGATGGAGTAAAGGAAGAAGAATTCGACATGGTGGTATTAGCCGTTGGCTTGAATCCTCCTGATGATGTGGAGGAATTGGCTGATAAGTTCGGTATCGAACTCGAATCTCACAGATTCTGTAAAACTAATCCGGTTAATCCTATTGAGACCACCCGTCCGGGAATTTTTGTCAGCGGAGCCTTCAGAGGTCCTATAGATATTCCCGAGTCGGTAATGGCTGCCAGTGGGGCTAACGCACTCTGCAGCCAGCTTCTTGCCTACCGGCGAGGCAAGCTGGCCAGAGAGAGGGTATATCCACCGGAAAGGGATGTTTCGGGAGAGGAACCAAGGATAGGGGTCTTTGTCTGTCACTGTGGAGCCAACATCGGACGAGTGGTAGATGTTCCTTCGGTAGTGGAATATGCTCTGACCTTACCTAATGTAGTCCACGCTCAGGAAGACCTGTTTAGCTGTTCTACCGATGCTGCCCAAAGGATATCCGAGGCCGTCAAAGAAAAGGAGCTCAATCGTGTGATTGTCGCTGCCTGTACTCCCAGGACACATGAGCCGCTATTCCGGGATACGCTTCGCGAGGGGGGGATCAATCCGTACTACTTCGAGTTCGCTAATATCAGGGAACATTGCTCCTGGGTTCATTCTCGAGAAAAGGAAGCCGCCACCAGGAAGGCAAAGGATATAGTCCGGATGTCGGTGGCCCGGGCAGCTATTCTACGGCCTTTACAGGAATTCCAGCTGCCGGTCGACAAAAGGGGATTAATAGTCGGGGGAGGTGTAGCCGGAATGACCAGCGCTCTGAGCCTGGCCAACCAGGGATTTGAGGTTTACCTGGTAGAAAAAGATACCGAGTTGGGAGGAATAGCCCGCAGAATTCATTACACCCTGGACGAGATGGATGTTCAAGCCTATTTGAGTGATCTTATACGCAAGGTTTACCAGCACCCCTTAATTCATGTATCTACCGAGGCTACCATCACCGAGGCTTCCGGTTATGTGGGTAATTTCATAACCAAGGTGAAGTCCGGAGGAAGGGTCAGGGAGATAAAACATGGAATAACCATCATCGCTACCGGCGCTGAGGAATATAAACCCACCGAATATCTTTACGGCAAGGATGACAGGGTATTTACTCTACTGGAGTTGGAGGAGCAAATCACCAAAGGTGAAGCCAGCGTGACCGGCGCCGAGAGCCTGGTGATGATTCAGTGTGTAGGTTGCCGAAACGAAGACAGAAATTACTGCAGCCGGGTATGCTGTAATAATGCTATAACCTGCGCCTTGAAACTAAAAGAGATAAACCCCCAGATGGACATCTACATTATCTATCGGGACATGAGAACTTACGGGTTTGCCGAGGACTATTACCGTGAGGCGGCGGACCGGGAAGTGAAGTTCATCCGCTATGAGCCGGAAGATAAACCCCAGGTGGAGGCTACTCAGGAGGAAGGCAAACAGATTCTAAGGGTCACTGTAACCGACCCTATTTTAGGTAAGAAGATTGCGTTGGATGCCGATGCCCTTGCTTTAGCTGCCGCCGTTATTCCTCCGGCAACCAGTAATGAAATATGCCGGTTGTTTAAGGTGCCTTTGAATCCGGATGGTTTCTTCCAGGAAGCCCATGTAAAACTACGGCCTGTTGATTTTGCTGCCGATGGCGTTTTTCTGTGTGGGACGGCGCACTATCCCAAGCTTATACCAGAAACGATTAGCCAGGCTTACGGAGCTGCCGGCCGGGCGGCAACTATTCTTTCCAAGGATTCAGTCACTGCCTCCGGTGCTATTTCTGAAGTGAATGAGGATGAGTGTATAGCGTGCGGGGCCTGTATTTCGGTTTGTAAGTATGGTGCTATAGAGTTTCATGACACGCCGCAGGGCAAAAAAGCCACGGTTAATCCCGTCCTCTGTAAGGGGGATGGTCTGTGTAATGCGAAGTGTCCGGTGGGGGCTATTACCGCCAAACATTTTACAGACGAGCAAATCTTTGCTGAAATCGACGCCGTGGTTCCAGAACTTGTAGAAGTCCACTAATGAACATAATAGGGTTGCTCTTCAAGAGGAGCTAAAGAATAGCTATGGGATACGAGTTTGAGCCAAAGATTTTAGGATTTTTGTGTAACTGGTGTTGCTACGCAGGGGCGGACCTTGCCGGAGTTTCCCGGTATCAATACCCCACTAATATGAGGATAATAAGGGTGATGTGCTCCGGCAGAGTTGACCCGGCATTTATACTCCGAGCTTTCTCAAAGGGAATGGACGGGGTGTTTGTCGGCGGTTGTTGGCTTGGCGAATGCCACTATGTTACGGAAGGAAATTACGAGGCATTAGGCGTGATGCATATATGTAAAAAATTACTGAAACTGATAGGGGTAAACCCCGAAAGGTTAAGGCTGGAATGGGTGTCTGCCTCTCAAGGAATCCGTTTCGCCGAAGTTATTACTGACTTTATTAAGAAGCTAAATGAGTTAGGGCCTCTGGGAATAGGCGAAGGCACAGATACAAATGGATTAAAGGTAAAACTTGAAGCGGTTCAAAGTTTGATTCCTTACATTAAGCTGGTGGAAAGGGAGCGGCTGAGAGTACATTTTGAAACTGAAGATGAATATGACAAGTTTTTCAACAGTGAAGAGGTAGATAGATTATTCCGTGAGTTAATCGTAGACAAATTGACAATGAGCCAAATTTTGTTACTTTTGCGAGAACGTCCCCTTTCAACCGGGGAAATCTCTGAGATTTTGGGTTTAAGCCCGTCTGAAGTATCGAGATACCTTAATAGTTCGGCAAAAGAAGGGTTAGTCAGGTTCGACGAGATACAGAAATGCTTCGTTCCCGTCTAAGTCGAGAGAGCAGGAAGAATGTCGGTGAAAGAAAAAAAAGAAGTTAAGACAGCGGCCGAGGCTGACGGTAAAATCGATAAGATTATAGATAAATATCAGGGCGATGCCAGTGCACTGATTCAAGTATTATTGGAGATTCAGCGCGAAAATCGTTGGCTTCCTAAGGAGGCATTAGAGAAGGTCAGTAAGAAATTAGAAGTGCCTTTAAACCAGATACAACATATAGCCACCTTTTATAAAGCTTTTAGTTTAATTCCCAAGGGGCGTCATGAAGTTCAAATATGTCTGGGCACTGCCTGCCATGTTCGAGGTGGGCCAAGAATTCTTGATAGGGTGGAGGACGTCCTGGGCATTCAAGCTGGACAGACGACCACGGATATGGAGTTTACCCTGGAGACTGTTAACTGCCTTGGCTGCTGTGCTTTAGGGCCGGTGATGGTAGTTGATGGGAAGTATCACGGCAAGATAGCACCAACCGAGGCAGAGGAAGTACTGAAAAGCTGTAAATAAGGGAAAGTTATGCCGAAGATAAATTCGCCTGCCGAATTGGAAAAACTCAGGAAGGGTATTCTATCGAGAAGAGACCCGAACAAGCCTTGCATTTCTGTGTGTACCGGAACGGGTTGCCTTGCTCTTGGCGCAGACAGAGTTGTCGCTGCCCTTAAAGAAGAGATTAAGAAGCATGGTCTTGAGGATAAGGTAGATATCAAGGAAACAGGCTGCCCCGGCTTCTGTGAGAGAGGCACCTTGGTCGTGATTTATCCTGAGGAGATATGCTATCTTCAGGTGCAGCCGGAGGATGCGGAGGAGGTCATTTCTCAGACCATACTTGCCAAGAAGGTCATCAAGAGGTTGCTTTATGTTGATCCCACCACCAGTGAGCAGGCAGTCCGTGAATCTGAGATACCATTCTATAAGAATCAGATGCGGCTTATCATCGGCAATAATATTAAGCTTGACCCCAAAAGCATAGATGACTATCTGGCGCTCGGTGGCTATTCTGCTCTAGCGAAAGTTCTTTCCCAAATGACCCCCGAGCAGGTATTAGAAGAAGTTAAAAAATCCAACCTGAGAGGAAGAGGAGGCGGTGGGTTTCCTGCCGGCAGGAAATGGGAGGAATGTCGCAATGCCCCCGGTAAGGTAAGGTACGTAATCGTCAATGCAGACGAAGGAGACCCCGGAGCTTTTATGGACAGGGCTCTTCTCGAGGGGAATCCTCATTCAGTCCTCGAGGGCTTGAGCATCGGAGCTTATGCCATTGGAAGCCACGAGGGCTATATTTACGTTCGACAGGAATACCCCTTAGCAATAGAGAATGTGACCATCGCTATTAAGCAGGCTGAGGAATATGGTCTTCTTGGGGAAAATATCCTCGGCTCGGGCTTCGATTTCACTGTTAAGGTGCACCGGGGAGCCGGTGCTTTCGTCTCCGGTGAATCAAGTGCCCTAATGACGGCATTAGAAGGCAGGGTAGGGGAGCCCAGACCCAAGTATATTCACACTGCTGTCAAGGGCGTTCGGGATAGCCCCAGTTGCTTAAATAACGTTGAGACATGGGCTAATGTACCCCTTATCATCAATAAGGGTGCCGACTGGTTTGCCCGGATTGGGACTGATGGCAGCAAGGGGACGAAGATTTTTTCCCTGGTGGGTAAGGTAAACAATACCGGCCTTGTGGAAGTACCCATGGGTATCACTCTGAGAGATGTTATCTATGGGGTAGGCGGTGGTATCCCCGGCGGCAAGAAGTTCAAAGCAGTGCAGACGGGGGGACCCTCCGGAGGATGTATACCTGAAGAGCAGTTGGATATGCCAGTTGATTTTGATGAACTTGCCAAGGCTGGCTCGATGATGGGTTCAGGTGGGATGATTGTAATGGATGAAGATACCTGTATGGTGGATGTCGCCAGGTACTTCCTTGATTTCCTCTCCGATGAATCGTGTGGCAAGTGCGTCCCCTGCCGTGAGGGTATCAGGCAGATGCTTAAGATTCTGACTAATATCAGCAAGGGAAAGGGGAAAGAGGGCGACATCGAGCGCTTGGAGGAGCTATCCCAGGTGACCAGAGATGCGTCACTTTGCGCTTTGGGCAGGACTTCTGCTAACCCGGTCCTGAGCACGCTAAAATACTTCAGGGACGAGTATGAGGCGCACATCAAGGAGAAGCGCTGTCCGGCTTACGTGTGTAAGGAGCTAATCTCATACTACATTGACCCGGATAAGTGTAAGGCCTGCATGATTTGTCTCAGACAATGCCCCGTAGGAGCGATTGCCGGTGGTAAGAACCAGATACATGTAATTGACCAGGAGAAATGCACAAAGTGCGGGACTTGCTTTGAAGTTTGCCCACCTCGCTTTGTTGCGGTGAAGAGGATTTCTGGCGAGCCTGTCCCCCCTCCTATCCCTGAGAAAGCAAGGACGATAGCCAGAAAGAGTAAAGAAAATGAGTGAAATCACTTTACAGATTGATGGCAGGGAAGTTAAAGCAGAGGAGGGGATGACCATTTTGGAGGCAGCACAAAGCGCCGGGATATACATTCCCACACTTTGCCACCACGAGAAATTAGAACCTTATGGAGCTTGCCGAATTTGCACAGTGGAAATAGAAGCTCGCGGCAGGACGAACCTGGTTGCTGCCTGCCTTTATCCGGTGGAAAAGAATTTGATAGTAAGAACCAGGTCTGAGAGGGTAGATAAAACTCGCAAAGTGCTTCTGGAGCTGATGCTAGCTCATGCTCCGGATTCCACAGAATTGCAGGATTTGGCTCGAGAGTACGGAGCTGACAAAGCCCGTTTTGAAAAAGAGTCCTCATTCTGTATTCTTTGTGGTCTGTGCGTAAGATACTGTGCCGAGGTCAAGAAGAAGAATGCCATCGGGTTTGTCGACAGGGGCACAAGACGAGAAATAATTTTCATTCCAGAGATAGCCTCTAAGGAATGCTGGAACTGCAAAGAATGTTTTCCGCTTTGCCCTACAGAAGCACTACAGGCAACTTTCCTTTTGACTAAAGCTCTAATGTCTCCTTCGCCTGCTTGCGCCCCCGAGTCAGAAGAATAATTAACATCTGAACCTTCCTCAAGCCAGCAGGAGCGTCTTGTTTCTCGAACGATTGGCTCTGCTACCGGTCGGTAGAAAAATTTCTCTGCTCTTGCTATAATGCCATGTTGCAAATAGCTACGATTCTAGTTGCCCATCCTGATTGAGAATATAGTCTTCCGCTAGCTATAAGGATTGAGTTTGGCAAAAAAGTCTGTTCTGGTAATCGGTGGTGGTATCGCTGGTATCCAGTCTTCGCTTGACCTGGCCAATATGGGGTTTCAGGTATACCTTGTCGAAAAGACACCCAGCATCGGCGGTAGAATGTCCCAGCTGGATAAGACCTTCCCTACCAATGATTGCTCTATGTGCATCCTTGCCCCCAAGATGATTGAGGCGAGTCGGCACCCTAACATCAAGCTGCTGACCTATTCCGAGGTAGAGGAAGTGGCCGGGAAACCCGGAAAATTCAAGGTTAAAATCAGGAAAAAGGCAAGGTCTGTTGATGAAGAGAAATGCACCGGCTGTGGTGATTGCTGGAATAATTGCCCGGTAAGATTCAAGGCCTATATTTCTCAGAAGAATGGTGAAAAAGTATGACCACTGAAGAAATTAGCCGGGTTGACCAGATTATCGACAAGTACGAGGGAGAAGAGGGCATTCTCATACAGCTTTTGCTGGATATACAGCAAGAACTGAACTGGATTCCTAAAGAGGTGGCGGAGCGAATCAGCCAGAGACTTAATATACCGCAGAGTCAGATATATCGTGTTGCCAGCTTCTACACGGCAATGAGCCTGACGCCTAGGGGCAGACATCTGGTTAGCGTCTGTATGGGTACTGCCTGCCACATACGCGGTTCACCACGGCTTCTGGATAGAATCACCGATATTTTGAAGATACAACCGGGGGAAACCTCTCCCGATAGGCGCTTCACTCTAAATACGGTTAACTGCCTGGGCTGTTGCGCTTTAGGGCCGGTGATGGTGGTTGATGGAAAATATCACGGCAAGTTAGCACCAGCCGGGGCAGAAGATGTGCTGAAAAAATATGATTAAGGGAAAGTTATGCCAAGAATAAATTCGCCTGCTGAACTGGAAGAACTCAGGAAAGACATCCTGTCGAAAAGAGACCCCGATAGACCTTGTATTACACTCTGTTCCGGGACTGCCTGTCATGCTTCCGGCAGTGAGGAAGTGGCGGCGAGCATTGAAGAGGAGATTAAAAAACAAAAGTTAAGTGCTAAGGTAGACTTCAGGCAGACTGGTTGCCACGGCTTTTGTGAGAGAGGCCCTATTGTAGTTATTCACCCTGAAGGAATATGTTACTTGCAGATAGAACCTAAGGATGTTCCGGAAATTATCTCCCAGACTATAAAGGGAAAGAAGGTCATAGAGCGTTTGCTCTATACCGACCCCACAACCAATGAAAAGATAGTTCATGAGTTTGAAATTCCCTTTTACAAGAACCAGGAGCGGCTTGTTTTCGGTTCCAACGGGAAGATTGATCCCAAGAATATAGATGACTACCTAGCACTCGGTGGTTATTCTGCCCTCGCCAAAGCCCTTTCCCGGATGACCCCCGAGCAGGTATTGGAAGAAGTTAAAAAATCCAATCTGAGAGGGAGGGGAGGTGGTGGCTTTCCCGCCGGGAGAAAGTGGGAGGAATGCCGCAACGCCCCCGGCGATATAAAGTATGTAATCGTTAATGCTGATGAGGGAGACCCCGGGGCCTACATGGATCGGAGCCTGCTTGAAGGTAATCCTCATAGCGTGCTGGAGGGCTTAATCATTGGCGCCTATGCCATCGGCTCCCACGAAGGTTATATTTACGTCCGGCAGGAATATCCCCTGGCCGTAGAGAATGTTTATATTGCTATCCAGCAAGCCGAGGAGTATGGTTTCCTCGGGAAAAATATCCTCGGCTCAGGTTTTGATTTCGCCGTTAAAGTGCACCGGGGAGCCGGCGCTTTCGTCTCCGGCGAATCGAGTGCCCTGATGACAGCATTAGAAGGCAAGGTAGGAGAGCCCAGGCCGAAGTATATCCACACCGCCATTAAGGGCGTCTGGGATAAGCCCAGCAACTTGAATAATGTTGAGACCTGGGCGACGGTGCCGCTCATCATCAATAAGGGTGCCGACTGGTTTCGGAGCATCGGGACGGAAGGCAGTAAGGGCACCAAGATATTCTCTCTGGTAGGCAAGGTTAACAACACCGGGCTGGTTGAGGTACCGATGGGGATGACGCTCAGGGAGATTATTTTTAATATTGGTGGCGGGATTCGCGACGGGAAAAAGTTCAAAGCAGTCCAGACCGGCGGTCCCTCCGGGGGTGTTATTCCGGAGAAGTATATCGACCTTCCCATAGATTTTGACGAGCTCTCTAATATGGGTTCCATGATGGGTTCAGGCGGCATGATTGTGATGGATGAGGATACCTGCATGGTTGATACCGCCAGATACTTCCTCAACTTTCTTGCCGATGAATCCTGCGGAAAGTGTGTCCCCTGCCGTGAAGGCATAAAGCAAATGCTGGACATACTTACCGATATTACCGAGGGAAGAGGGAAAAAGGGAGATATTGAACTCCTGGAAGATATTGCCTCGATGGTCAAGGACTTCTCGCTATGTGCCCTGGGTACCTCGGCCCCCAATCCGGTACTGTCCACTATAAAATATTTCCGGGACGAATATGTTGCCCATATTGAGCAGAAACGCTGCCCCGCCCGTGTCTGTAAAGCGCTTGTCTCTTACTATATCGATCCCGAGAAATGCCAGGCCTGCATGATTTGCCTCAGGCAATGTCCGGTCGGGGCCATAAGCGGCGGCAAGAATCAAATTCATGTCATCGACCAGGCAAAGTGCACCAAGTGTAACACCTGCTTTGAAGTTTGCCCGCCCCGTTTTAGTGCGGTGCGGCGGCTTTCCGGTGAGCCGGTACCACCTCCGGTTAAGGACAGGGTTCTGGCAAGAAGAAAAGGTTAACCATGGTAAATCTAACAATTGATGGCAAGGCAGTAACGGCTGAAGAGGGGACCTATATCTTACAGGTTGCTCAGGCCAACAATATTGAAATCCCTACTCTTTGTTATCATCCGGCGCTGGAGCCCTTCGGAGCCTGCCGCCTCTGTACCGTGGAAATCACCAGCCGGGGCCGGAAAAGGCTGGTAACTTCCTGCAATTACCCTGTTGAAGAGGGCTTGGAGGTAAGCACGAACTCAGAGGCAGTAATAAAAGGACGCCGGATGATATTGGAGCTGCTCCTGGCCAGATGTCCGAACGTACCGTTGATTCAGGAGCTGGCTAAGAGTTACGGGATTAAAAAGCCGCGGTTTAAGCTGGAGGATGATAACTGCATTCTCTGTGGTTTATGTGCGCGTATCTGCGAGGAGAGGATGGGGGTAAGTGCCATCAGTTTTTCCGGCAGGGGGCTGGAACGGAAGATAGATACCCCCTTCCACATACATTCTGATATATGCCAGGGCTGTGGTGCCTGTGCCTTTGTTTGTCCTACTGGCGCTATTAAACTGGAGGATATCACCGATAAAGAGCCCAGGCCGATTCTCTCTGAATTTAACGCCGGGCTGAGTCCAAGGTCAGCTATCTATGTTCCCTTCCCCCAGGCAGTACCCAAGGTCCCGGTGATTGACCGGGAGGCCTGTATTCACTTTCTGACGGGTAACTGCCGGACCTGTGAAAACTTCTGCCAGGCCGGGGCGATAAACTATGACCAGGAGGATGAAATAGTTGAGGCGGATGTTGACGCCATTATTCTCGCTTCCGGTTTTGATCTCTACGACCCATCGGTGCTGGAGGAGTACGGATACGGCAAAATCAAAAATGTGATTACGGCCATGCAGTACGAGCGCATGATCAGCGCCTCGGGCCCGAGCGGGGGACAATTGCAGCGACCATCCGATGGTAAAACACCGAAGAAGCTGGCTTTTATCCAATGTGTCGGTTCGCGGGATACCCATTATAAGCTGTATTGCTCCAGTGTTTGCTGTATGCATGCCACCAAAGAGGCTATTCTGGCCAACGAGCACTATCCTGATTTAAAGGCCTTCATCTTCTATACGGATATGAGAGCGGTGGGCAAGAGGTTCCAGGAATACATTGCCCGGGCTGAGCAGGAATATAATGTGACTTACATTAGAAGCCGTCCCAGTAAGATTACGGAAAATCCGGACAACGGGAACCCCATTGTCTGGTACGAGGAGACCACCGCCAGGATCAGGACCAGCATGGAGGTAGATATGGTCGTGCTCTGCCAGGCGATGGTTCCGTCAGGTAGTATAAAAGATATAAGCGATATGCTGCATCTGAGCTTGAATGATTACCAGTTTGTCAACATTCCAGACAGATTGTTTCATCCGGTGGATACAGAAATACCCGGAATCTTTGCCTGCGGCTTTTGCCAGGCACCACAGGATATCCCGGATTCGGTGGTCCAGGCATCGGCGGCCGCGGCCCGGGCAGCAGAATTCCTGAGCAAGGAGGATTAAATGGCGGCACCTCGTATTGGGGTTTTTATTTGTCATTGTGGCACTAATATCGGAGGGATTGTAGATGTCCCCCAGGTAGTAGAGTATGCTAAGAAACTGCCCTACGTGGCGCATGCCGAGGCTAACATGTACACCTGCTCCGAGGAGGGTATTTCTTCCATCAAGCATGCCATTAAAGAATATGACCTCAATCGAGTGGTGGTGGCTTCATGTACTCCCCGGACCCACCAGCCGCTGTTCCGTAATGCCTGCGCGGATGCGGGACTGAATCCTTACCTGTTTGAGTTTGTCAACATCAGAGAACATTGTTCCTGGATTCACATGCAGAACCGGCAGGAGGCCACTGAGAAAGCCAAGGAACTGGTAAAGATGGGGGTAGCCAAGGCCCGGTGGCTTGATGCTCAGGAGGAATTTGAATCTGAAGTTTACCCGGCAGCCATGGTCATTGGCGGTGGCGTTGCCGGAATGAGCGCCGCACTCAATCTCGCTAACCAGGGTTTCGAGGTGCATCTGGTAGAAAAAGAGCCGGAACTTGGCGGGCGATTGCTCAAGCTCAACCGGCTTTTCACTATCAACAAAGAACCAGGCGAGCTGGTCGGGAATATAGTCAAGACAGTTGAGGGTCATTCCAAGATAAGGCTCCATATGCCGGCTGTAGTCAAGGCTGCCAGCGGATATATCGGTAATTTCGATATCAGTGTGGATGAAGGCGGTAAGGAAGTCAGCTTTAAGGTGGGAGTGATTATCGTGGCTACTGGCACTCAGGTACTCAAGCCGGAGCTATATCGCTACGGAGAATTAGCTAA
>Ga0315554_1002198_pt1 | contig 11326 bp, 10 predicted proteins | sample SalMarSW160370MG_FD_202114 | JGI IMG/M metagenome (GOLD analysis project Ga0315554, IMG submission 202114) | Salt marsh sediment microbial communities from the Plum Island Ecosystem LTER, Massachusetts, United States - Salt Marsh Sediment SW1603-70 ... | reverse complement strand
CGTGGATTGAAACACGGAGCCAGGAGACATCGAAGACTTCACCCCTTGTCGCACCCCATGCGGGCGCGTGGATTGAAACAAAGCGTAATGAATGTAAACCAGTTCAACGAAAGGTCGCACCCCATGCGGGTGCGTGGATTGAAACAGTTGATGGTAATCATTTATACGTGTTATCCATGAAGGTTCACCATACAAGGGGGCTCTCTACTTTATCCATATTGTCAACCTTGAAGTTACAAAACATTAACTTCTTCCTCCAATTCTATACCGTATTTTTCTAAAATGGAATTCTTAACAAAATCTTTAAACTCTAAGATTTCCTGACCGGTTGCATTTCCATAATTTACAATAACCAAAGCTTGCTTCGGATGTGTTCCCGTATTTCCAACTCTTTTACCCTTTAATCCTGCCTGTTCAATCAACCAGCCTGCAGCAATTTTTACCATTCCATCAGGAATATTATATCCTACCATACCCGGAAATTTACTTTTTAATTCTTCAAATCTTTTATTTGTTATTTCAGGATTTTTAAAGAAACTGCCTGAATTTCCTATTTTTGACGGGTCAGGGAGTTTGCTCATTCTTATATCACAAACAACTTCGCTTACATCTTTTATAGTTACTTCAGTTATATTTCTTTTTTTGAGCCCTTCTTCAATTGCTCCGTAAGAAGTATTTACGATTGGATGCTTGTTTAACTTTAAAGCTACATCTGTAATTATGAACTTATTTTTCAATTCTTTTTTAAAGATACTATTGCGGTAAGCAAATTGGCATTCATCCTTATAAAATATTTTTTCTTCCAGGTTTTCTATAAAAATTCCATTTAAAGAATAAAATACATCTTTCAATTCCTGACCATAAGCACCGATATTTTGAATTGGAGCAGCACCAACTTTGCCGGGAATAAGAGAGAGATTTTCAATTCCGCCATAATTTCTATCGATGCAGTATAAAACAAGCCTATGCCATATTACACCTGCAGAAGCTCTAACAAAAACATAATCATCATCTTCTCCCTCAACTTGAATCTCTCCCGATGAAAATGTTATTACTAATCCATTAAAGTCTTTTGTAAAAAGGATGTTGCTTCCCCCGCCTAAAATAAACTTAGGTAGATTTTTATATTTTTCTAAGGATAATAATTCTTTTAATTCTTCAATAGAAAAAACTTCAGCAAAATATTTTGCTTTTACATCTATACCGAAGGTATTGTATTTTTTTAGGGAAAGATTTTCTTCTATATTCATTTGATAATATTAATTATAACAAAAATAAATATAAAAGAAGAAAATTGAAATTTATAATAAATTAATTTAAGCTAGAATAATTTGTAATTTTATTTTATCCAAACTAATAAAAACCGATAAGGATTTATAATCCATTAATCAAAAGATTTGATTTAAACAGATAAATAAATTTATTATGATTATTTTTATCTTATAAAAAATTTAGCGGAAATGTTTTGCAAATAGAATTTAATTTTAATCAATCCGGCGTTATTCCTTACAGAAAAAAAGAAAACCAGCTTGAGGTATTATTAATTACATCGATAAAGAATAAGAAATGGATTATCCCGAAAGGATATATTGAATTCAATTTAACTCCTTTTGAATCTGCAAAGAAAGAGGCTTACGAGGAAGCAGGAGTTACGGGATCAAATGAAACGATCGAACTGGGTTCTTATTCCATAAAAAAATCGATCGGCCAGCAAAATATAAAAGTATTTTCTATGGAGGTTATAAAAATACTAGAGGACTACCCTGAAAAAAACTTGAGAAAGAGGAAATGGTTTTCTATTAATGATGCTGCTTCAAATATCTCTTTACCTGAAGTTTCACCTATGATAACTTCACTTACAAGTAAAGTTAAATGACACAGATTAAATTAAATCATCTTCATCACTGCTAATTAATTTTTCAACTGCTTCTTTAGTTGTTTCGTAATCATATCCTTTCGAGAACAGGTACTGATAAATTTTCTCTTTTAATTTTTTCTTCTCAAGATTCCTTGAAGAAAGAGATTTATATTTTTTCCCGGCTAATTCCATTGCATTTTGCAAATCATTTCCTTCCGGAAATTTTTCTAATAGAACTTGTGAAATAATATTACTGCTTATCCCCTTTTTTATAAGCTCTGCTTTTACCTTATTCTTTCCCCAAAATTTATTTTTAACATTTTCTTCGGAAAAAATTTTTGCAAATTCCAGATCATTTAAATAATTATTTTCTTTTAGATTGTTTATAATTCCCTCAATTATATCTTCATTGTATTTTTTTTGTTTTAATTTGATTCGGAGTTCATATTCGGAGTGATGTCTTCTGGCAAGATAACGGAAAGCTCTCTGCTTTGCCGCAAATTTCTGGTTTTCTTTTATTAAAAAATCTAAATCACTTTCTGATATTTCATCATTTTTCCTTAGCCCGTTTTTTATAAATATTTCATAATTAATATATAGAGTTCTGTCATTATCTAAATAAACTGCAACATTTTTAGAATCTTTCTTTACTACACTTAATATTTTCATTCATCTGTAAATTGTTTAAAGAAACTACCATTCTATAAAAAATTTTTTCTTGTTCTATAAATATTTCCTACAATACCCAGCATAAACATATTAACCAATAATGAACTTCCACCATAACTTACAAACGGAAGCGGAATGCCAATTACAGGCATTATCCCGGTGGTCATCCCGATATTAATTATAAAATGAATTATAAATACGGAAAGTATTCCTATTAAAGTAAGACTTAAAAATTCATCTTTAGCAATAGAAGCAATTCTAAAAATCCTTAAGAAAATTATAAGGAAAAGAACCATTACAATTATAGCTCCAAAGAAACCAAATTCTTCACCTATAACACAAAAAATAAAATCTGTCCACTGTTCGGGAATAAATTGGAGTTGAGTTTGATTACCATGCAAAAAACCTTTCCCAAACAACCCCCCCGACCCGATAGCAACCTTTGCCTGAATTGCATTATAACCCGCTCCGAGCGGATCAGCAGACGGATCTATAAAAGATTGGATCCTTCTTTGTTGATGCGGACTTAATGCTTTATATACATAATCAGTAAAAAAGCCTGCACCTATGTTTAACGCCATGATGGAACCGCTAAAGAAAATATCTTTTTTAAAGAAAAATAAAGCGGCAAGAACAATTATTAACGCCCCGAAAAGGTAGTATATCCCGAATAAAGAGGAAAGCGCAACAAATCCCGGTGAAAGCACAACAAAAAGACCGAACAGACTAATCCCCTTCCAGAAGATCATTGTAAGAATCAAAACAATAAAAACCAAAGCTGTTCCCATATCCGGTTCCATTAAAATTAATACAACCGGGATAAAACCAACTATCAAAGCCATAATTATATCGAAAAACGATTCGATATTCGTATTCCTTCTGCTAAGAAAGGATGCTAAGGCTAATATAGTTCCGATTTTTGCAAACTCGGAAGGTTGAAATCCAAAAACTCCTAAATTTATCCAACTCTTTGCTCCATAAACTCTTCGTCCAATAACTACTACTACAGCTAATAAAAATAATGACAGCAAATATGAAGGGATGGAAATCATCTTAAACGAATTTACAGGTAAGGAGTATGCAACAAAAAAAACAATTATTGAAATAACAGCCCAGATAACCTGTTTTTCAAAATTTTCACTTGCAGTTGAATTATTCAGTGTGGAACTATAAATAGCTGCCAGCCCAATACAAATCAAAATAATAGCGGACAACCAGAGTGAAAAATCAAATTTATCCTGAAGCTTATAATCAATTTGCAATTGAAGCACCTATAATTTTTGTTTTAAGATCCGGTATGACATTCTCTTTTTTAATTTTATCCTTTAATAGATATGCTTCAATCATTTTTTTTGCTATTGGGGCAGCGTATGTTGCTCCAAAACCAACATTCTCAACAACAACTGCAAGTGCAATTTTAGGATTGCTATAAGGAGCAAATGCAATAAAAAGAGCATGATCTTTTCCATGAGGATTTTGAGCAGTACCGGTTTTACCTGCAATTTGTATTTCTTTCATTCTAATACGTGCTGCCGTTCCTGCACCGTTAACAACCAGAAACATGCCACGTTTTACGATGTTAAAAACTCTCTTACTAATTCCTATATCTATTTTTTTAAACTTAAATGGAACAAATTTTTTCGAACCGTTTTCCAAATAACCTTTTACAATATGGGGAGTATAAGATTGACCATCATTGGCAACTAAAGCCGCAAATTTAGCTAACTGGACAGGTGTAACACTTACTTCACCCTGCCCGATACCTAAGCTTGCCATTATACTCCTAGGCCAATTAGAACCATAAAGTTTTTCATAATATTTACTATCAGGAATAAAACCTGGGATTTCTTCACCAATGTCAATCCCGGTTTCTTGTGTAAAACCAAATCTTTTGGCATATGCTGCCCATCTATCAAGGCCTATTTTGTATATCAAATTGTAAAAAAATACATTGCATGATTTTTCAATTGCATGTTCAACATTTAAACTACCATGGACTCCATCACATTTAAAAATTCTGCCAAAAGTAAAATAGCCGGGGCAATAAAAAGTAGTAGTTGTATCAATAACCCCCAGATCTAGTGCAGCAATGGAAGCAAGGATTTTAAAAGTTGAACCAGGCGGTTTAGTCGACATAGTGGCCCTGTTAAAGAAAGGTTTATCAGGATCATCATATAATTTTTGCAGGTAATCTCTTGAAGTAACATATGAGAATTCATTCAGATCATAATCCGGCGCACTTACCAATGCTAAAACCTCACCTGTTTTCGGTTCAATTGCAACAGCAGCACCTCGTTTTCCTTTCAATTCTTCTTCGGCTACTCTTTGAACATCGGCATCGATAGAAAGCACAAGGTCATCCCCTTTTTCCGAAGGTATATCATCAGCTCCATTTTTATATTTTCCAATCTCTTTTCTTTTGGAATCGACGAGCATGAATTTATAACCTTTTTCGCCTCGCAAATAGTCTTCATATTGTTTCTCAATACCGCTATTTCCTACATAATCTCCAGGTTTATAATAATCATCTTTTTTCAATTGCTGAGGCGAAACTTCCTTAGTATAACCAAACATATGCGAGCCCATAATTCCGTCAGGATATCCTCTTTGCATTTCAACAATATAATCAACACCGGGAAGATCTTCAGAATTTTCTTCATACCAGGAAATCACTTTAAAATCAACACCGCGCTTAATTCTTACCGGAACATACTTTGAATAAACCCGGTTGTTATATAAAATTTTATTAATATAACCTGTTTCAACATTTAGAACAGTTTCCAAAATTTTATTTAATTTCGTATCATAATAGGCAGGAGTTATTCTAAGAGTATATGCCGGTATATTATTTACAACAACTTCACCATTCCTATCAAAAAAGACTCCTCTTAAAGGGATTTGCTCTATCGATTTAATACTGTTATCTGCCGATTTTTCATCATAAGTATTATGCTGAATAATCTGCATCTGGAATAACCTAAAAGTCAGAAGAAGTGTACATCCAACAATAATGGCATATACAATGGTCTTTCTTCTTTCAGATGCAAAATTTTCAGATTTCAATCGATCATTCTCCTTGGATAGAATACTATCACTATTATACTAAACACTGTAGTATAAATTCCAGGCAAAATTCCCTGTTCTATAAAAAAAGTTGTAATAGAGATATTCAGATCGGTAGTAGAGAAAAAAGACAGGATAAAAGAATCAACTGTTGAGCCTAATAAAACAATAAGAGAGAATGATAAGGATTTTAAATAAATATCTTTTTTGTTTTCATTATAAAAATAACCTGTAACAAAGCCGGTTATAGTTTTTGAAAGCATAGAACTTCCCAGCAATCCGCCCGTTATAAGATCGAATAAAAGCCCGTAAATAAATCCGAGAATTGTCCCATGCAGCTGCCCCAGCTTAAGTGTATAAAATACTAAAAGGATTATAATTAAATCCGGAATAATGCCATTTATAGCTATGAGAGGAACAATTGTTGTTTGAATAACAAGCAGCGGGAAGAATAATAGAACAGCAAATATGTAATCAGTTTTCATTTCTATTATAAAAATTTAATTCCAAATTATTTATCTGTTTACTTCCCACTATTCCAAGAATGAAAACATTTTCTACTCTAACAAAATCAACGAAAGGTTTTACTTTTACTTCGTTGAATATCCCTGTTTTTATGTTGCTTAAACCGGTAACAATACCCACCGGAAGCGGGACAGGCACTATTGAACTTAAATCACTTGTAATTATACGGTCACCCGGTTCCACATCATAAGTTTTAGGTACGTTAACAATAACAAGGTTTTCGCCGTTCCATTTCATTATACCATCAATTCTGCTTCGTTGATCTTTTACAGTTATTTTTAAATCAAAATTCCTTAACGTCCTTGCTATTGAATAATCTCTGGAAGCATTATAGACAATACCAATTAATCCTTGATCATTAATTACCGGCATACCCGGTTTGACACCATCTTTAATACCTGCATTCAATGTTATGCTACCTTGAACTTTGGAAAAAGATTTTGAAACTATAGAAGCCGGAATTAAAGGGTAATTAAGAGAATCTTTTATTTTGAGAAGGTTTTTCAGTTCTTCATTTTGAAGTCCATATTCACGCAGCCTATTAACCTGCAGCATAAGATTTGCATTCACTTCTCTTAACTGCTTATTTTCACTTTTTATTTTTGTTATATTAATCAGATCGGAAACAATGGAAGTAACTGCTGCAAAACTCCCAAAAGCTATTGCACGAATATTTTTTATTTCAGGTTTTTGATTTATAGAAAGGGAGAAAAAGCTGACTATTACTAAAACTACAAGAACAATATATTCTTTAAAACTTGACCATAAACGGCTAAAGAGTCGAAACATTAATATCTTCTATTACGAATTAATACTTTTGAATAATGATTTAAATTTTCTATTACCTTTCCAGCCCCGCGAACAACAGCAGTTAAAGGATCCTCTGCAACATTAACCGGGAGATTAGTTTCCATCCGGATCCTTTCATCGAGACCTTTTAGTAAAGCACCACCACCGGTTATCATAACACCACGATCTAAAATATCCGCAGAAAGTTCAGGCGGCGTTCTTTCCAGGGATTGTCTGACCGCATCTACAATTTGAGAAATAGCTTCTGAAAGAGCTTCTCTAATTTCAACTGAGCTGACTTCTGTGGTTTTCGGTATGCCTCCAACTAAATCCCTGCCTTTAACCTGGATAGTTATTTCTTCTTTCAATGGGACTGCCGAACCAACTTCACATTTAATTGCTTCTGCTGTTCTTTCACCAATTAATATATTATGATTCTTCTTAAAGAACTGCATTATGGCATAATTCATTTCATCGCCGGCAATTCTTATTGATTCTTCATTTACAATTCCGGATAATGCAATAATAGCAATTTCTGTTGTACCTCCTCCAATATCAATAATCATATTTCCAACCGCGGCTTCAACATCAATCCCGATTCCAATAGCAGCCGCCATCGGCTCTGCGATAAGATGCACTTCTTTTGCACCGGCATGTTCCGCACTATCTCTTACAGCTCTTTTTTCAACTTCAGTTACACCGCTAGGAACAGCAACAACTACCCTTTTACTTGCAAATGCACCACCTTTAACTTTTTTTATAAAAGCTCTAATCATTCCTTCGGCAATTTCAAAATCTGCAATAACACCATCTCTCATAGGACGTGTTACTCTAATCTCTTTATGCTCTCTTCCCTGCATTTCTTTTGCTTTATTCCCAAGTGCGATAATTTTTTTTGTATTTTTGTCGAAAGCTACAATAGAAGGTTCATTTAATACAATACCTTTACCCTTAACCCAAATTAGAGTATTGGCTGTGCCAAGATCAATGGCTATATCTGCAGAAAAAAAATCAAGAAATCCCATAAAGCCTCTTGTATTCTAAGAATTACAATTTCAAATTATTAAAAATAAACTAAAAAAAATTTTACATCTGCCATCATCCATTTTCCATTTTCCACTAGTGTTTAAAATGTCTAATACCTGTAAAGACCATTGAAATATTATTCTGATTTGCAGCTTCAATAACTTCATTATCTCTAACAGAACCTCCCGGCTGAATAACAGAAGTTACACCACATTTAATTATTTCTAATAGAGTATCCGGAAACGGGAAGAAAGCATCGGAAGCAGCAACAGAACCTTTCAAATCAAGACCATACTCTTTCGCTTTCATTGCAGCTATTTTAGCCGAATCTAATCGAGACATTTGCCCGCCACCAACACCTAATGTAGCCTTATCTTTTACAAAAACAATTGCATTTGATTTAGTATGTTTTGCAACAATCCAGGCAAAGAAAAGATCTTCCAGCTCAGATTTTGTCGGTTCTTTTGTAGTTGCCGTTTTTAATGAACTTTCATCCAAAGTTATATGGTCAGCATCTTGAACAATTGCACCACCAGGGATATTTCTAAAATTAACTTTTGATTCCCTAACTGATTTCAATTGTTTTAAGAGTCTTCTATTCTTCTTCTTAGTTAAAATATCGACAGCACCCTCAGTATAGTTAGGTGCACAAATAATTTCAAGAAATATATCATTTAAAAGTTCTGCTACCTTCTCATCAACAATAGAAGAAAAGGTAACAATGCCGCCAAATGCCGAGACCGGATCGCATTTTAAAGCTTTTTGATATGCATCAACTGAATCTTTCCCTTTTGCAGCACCTGCCGGATTCATATGCTTAATTATTGCACAGGTATTATTTCCCAGATCTTCAACTAATTCTACTGCAGCTACTAAATCATTTATATTATTGTAAGATAACTCTTTGCCATGAAAAACATCAAAATAAGAATTAAAGTTTCCATATAAAGCTGCTTGTTGATGTGGATTCTCACCATAACGTAATTCTTTTCCTTTAATTAAATTTATACTGAAATGGTTAGTCGGGTGTGAGAATTTTTCTTCTAAAAACTTAGAAATATAAGTATCGTAATATGCAGTATGGTTAAAAGCTTCAACTGCTAAATTCTTTCTTGTTTCGATGTTTATATTACCCTTTTTAAGTTCATCAATCAAACCGGAATATTGGGAGGGATCTGTTAAAACAGTAACATATTTATAATTTTTAGCAGCCGCTCTAATTAAAGTCGGTCCACCGATATCTATATTCTCGATAATAGTATCCAAATCTGAATTAGGATTTTCAGCAGTTTTAACAAATGGATATAAATTAACACAGACAATATCTATTGCCGAAATATCATTCTGTTCGGCTTCCTTTTTATCAGTTTCATTATCTCTCCGGAATAGAATTCCACCCAGTATTTTGGGGTGAAGCGTTTTAACTCTTCCGTCAAAAATTTCCGGGAAACCTGTAAAATTGCTAACTTCAGTTACATTTATTCCTTTGGATGATAAAAGTTTTGCGGTATTTCCGGTGGCAATTATTTTGTATTTAAGATCTATTAATGATTGTGCAAATTCGACTATGTTTGATTTATCCGATACGCTTAATACGGCTAATTTATTCAATTCAAATAACTTCCATTAATTTTTTATTAATAAACTTAAACATATTTAGGAAAAAAGATAAGATTTTATTCAACAAACATAAGGAAGAAAAGATAAAAATCTAAATGATTTTTACACAATTCGTATGCCAGTATTATTTTTCTACCGTAACTCTTTCATTAATAACTTTTACTTTTCCGCTGACAATGTTAAAAATAACATAGGGTAAAATCTTATGTTCTATTTTTAATACTTTTTCAGCTATTTCTTCAGGAGATTTTACGTCAGAAATATCCACACATTGCTGAGCAATTATTTTTCCTGTATCGTAAGTTTCGTCAACGAAATGTACAGTTGCGCCTGATACTTTCGCAGAGGAATTAAAAACTGCTTTATGAACATTTATTCCATACATCCCCTTTCCTCCGAAAGACGGAAGCAGCGCAGGATGTATATTAATAATCTTCCACTTATAATTTTTAATTACTTCGTTAGGAATTAATTTTAAGAAACCGGCGAGGACAATAAATTCTATTTCTAATTGTTTTAATTTTTCTGCCAAGTCATTATAAGCAAGGCAACCTTCTTTATTACCAAGGCTATATGTTGTTATTGAAAAGTTTTTAGCTATATTAAAAGCAGCACAGTCAATTTTATCGCTAAAAACTGCTTTAACTTCAGCAACATTTTTTAATTCGGGTGAATTTAATATAGCCTGAAGATTAGAACCTCTACCGGAGACAAAGACTGCTATTTTCAATTGTAAATTTTTACTTAATAAATTATTTAAATATAAAAACTAAATTAAAATTATATCTAATGATCGAATCATTTTAATTTAATGGCATATATCAAATTTCTTAATTTATTCTGATAATCATAATCTTCATAACTTCCAGCTTCATTTATAAAGTTTTTGAATGCAACAGTATTATCCATTTTTTTATAAGCTCTTGCGATATAATATACAGCAAATGGTTTAATCCATTTTTCTTCTTCTGCATTTATGCTTTGAGCAGCAAAACCCATCTTTAAAGATTCATCATAATTGTTCAATCCAAAAGCAGCTGAGCTTAAATATAAATAAACTTCTGCCTTTAAATCATCATCTTTGATAACAGGGATTAATTTATATAAATCATTGTAAGCAGATTGATATCTACCTGCATCAATTTTATTTGCAGCTTTTATAACTTTAACTTCATTGCTGTCCAGATCTCTATTTAAATAAATCTCTCCTTTTCTCTTAGCATAAATATCATCGTCGAGATCCGTATTTCCGTTTTGGGATTGTTCAAAATATTTTTTAGCAGATACAGTATCGCCGGAAATTTCATAACATATTCCAAGACGATATGCTGCGATACCGGTATAATCGTTATCCCGTGTTCGTGTTAGAAAATTTTGATAAAAATCTATTGCAGAATTAAAATCATTTTTCTTATATAAAATATCCCCCAGTAAAAAATTTGATAGAGAAATTAATTGAATAAACTTAGAAGTATCCACAGTAACAATTTTTTCCAATACTCTCTGTGCTTGATCAAGATGATGTCTTTTAATTTCCAAACTAGCATACGAATAATTAAATATAAGATTGTTCGGATACCTTTGAATGAGACTTTTCAAATAAAGCGAAGCAGAATCATAATTAAATAAAACTTCAGCCAAAATTTGCGAAAGATAATATTGTGCGTCAATCTTGGAAAAATATCCGTTTTTTGCACATTTGCTTATATATTTAATTCCTTCCGATTTATCCCCGTCAATACCTGCCAAGCTTAAAGCCCATTTAAATGCAGAAGG
>Ga0315554_1002197_pt1 | contig 11326 bp, 8 predicted proteins | sample SalMarSW160370MG_FD_202114 | JGI IMG/M metagenome (GOLD analysis project Ga0315554, IMG submission 202114) | Salt marsh sediment microbial communities from the Plum Island Ecosystem LTER, Massachusetts, United States - Salt Marsh Sediment SW1603-70 ... | reverse complement strand
TGGCTTTCCCTGAAACGGCTGTCGGTGATGGCGAATGCTTCCTATCATTACGTTCCCTGGAAGAAGTACAATGAATCTCTTCTTGTTGCGCAAGACGCGATTCGGTACTCTCCTTCGTACCCTGATCCGCGTGGGGAGTTGGAAAAAATCCTCGGCGATGGCACTTTTGATTTCACAATGGGTTATCGGATCATTTCCGGTCTATCGTTTGGGATCACAGCCGGGTATCTGAGAACCGGCAGCGACGGCTACTTATCCTACAATCCAGGGTACACAGTCTACGTAGGAGGAGAACCCGTAGCTGATGCGAAGCAATTGGTCGAGCAGAATATCCGATTCAGCGCTCCGTATCTTGGCGTCGGATTTCGGTATACGCATCATTTGACAGGGCCGTTCCGGCTATTCGCGAGCGCTTCTTTCGAGCGCTATTATGGCTTGTTTAGTTTTCACTACCAGGACGTTCAGCCGTGGCAACGAGATCTGTTCTCCGCGGACTTAAGAGAGACGAGATTCGGATTGCGGTGTGGTGTGGGTCTGTCATTGAGGGTAGACGAATCCCTGAGCGCGTCCGCAGCTATTGATTACCGATGGCTGAGGTTCGAGCACCTCCGGGGAGGTGGCACGTACTCATTCGAATATCGAGGGTATTCTTCATACGGAGAGTCCCACCCTTTCAACGCACAGCTCGGCGAAGCGGACGGATACTTTGGTCTCCACATTGCGACAGAGGACCAACCGTATGTCAGCGATTACCTCCTCCATACACTCTGGAGGAGCTCGGCCGCTGGACCGTGGTGGAAGACACAACCAGCTTCTCTTGATCTATCGGGATTTGGCCTGACCATAGGGCTATCGTATGTTTTCTAAGGCACCGCGGGTCATATCGATCTGTTTGGTTTGCATAGTCCTTCTCGACGGATGCACCGAGAAGCTGCCGCTGGACCCCATCTATACCGATGACACAGACTGGGCGCCGAGCATCGCCCTCACCTCAAACGGTTACCAAAGAATCACGCTGTACGTCGAGCAACCGCCCCGCAAAGAACTCCTGAGGAATATCCTGTTCTACACAGCTGAGATCAGAGAAAGCCGATCCGGCGTGGATGTGTCCATCGACACACTAAAGGTAACAGCGATACCGGCAGCCTACGTTTATCTTGGCCCCGGTTACATCTCTACATATCAGTCCATTCCAATTCTGGATTACGGCACAGATTACACTGTGCGTTTCGTGGTGCACTACCGTACGGGAATTTCTCGGTATCTCAATGAACTACCATTCACGACGCCGCTGGAACGCGGCAGAGTGTTGAAACGAGTACCTCTGCCTCCAGAGATACTGAATGACAGTTATGGGGCCGGTGACATCCTTGCATTCCACAACGCCAGTCTCCTCATCCTTCGGAACGAGAAACTGGTTCGTGTCGATACTGCAAGTGGTCAACCAACGCTCCTGAAGAGCGACTTCGCTCCTCCGACCTCCCCCCTGAACGAGACTTTTCGCAGCTTGACCGTCGCCGGAGACACGGCGTATACGTTTTACGGTTCCATGAACCATTTCAGAATTGTCTCATTGAATCTAAATACTCTTCAGGTAGACTCTTCACTGAACATCTCGAATCCCGACTGGAATCTGATCAACATGGTTTGCCAGGGCTCTTCCCTTTATGCTCTTTGGGAGTCCTCAGGGCGTCAGCAATTTACACTTGTCGACCGGCAAAATGGGCAGCTCGCGAACACTCTTCCGTCGGCTCCAGCAAGAATTCCGTACCCGTATACTGTTGTGTCCGATGGCAGCAATTTTTGGTATTCGCACATGAGCTGGTACGATGACCGCCTCATCCAGTTCGACCCATCTACCCTCACCTTCTGGGAAGAAGACCGAAACCCCGTCTTTTCGACAGAGGGTCTGGCGTGGGACGGTGCCAACTTCTGGGTTGTCGACCTTGAGACCAACACCATAGCCAAGCTCCAGCTTGAAGGGCTCTAACGATCCATCGGTCTGCACTCCCCTCCCCCACAACGCCGTCGCAACAATATCCATTGCATCTCTTGGCCAAGAAAGTGTACATTCGATTCGCTTCAGTCAAGACATTGATTCCATCATTGCCTATCATTGTCCCATGATGGTTGACCAAGCGCCGTGCTGGGCACAACGTTTCGGCTGCACGCGCGCGAAGCCCATCGGCAACCGCAGCCACGGGCCTGCGCGTACGATCTGGATATTGACAGAAAAGATAAGTATGTACATACCAACCGACATCAACCACGTTCTGGAGAAAGGCATCTACCATGGCTGCACAGAAAGCTGAAGACCTCCTCGCGACAGCCCGTTCCATCATGAAGGAAGCGGATTACTGTTTCTTCATGAGCCATGGAGAGTCAGGGGAAATCAATGCCCGGCTGATGCATCCTTTTGAGCCCGACAGCGAGTTCAACATGTGGCTCGGTGCGAGCCCCAGCTCGCGCAAGGTGCACGAAGTCCTCAAGCAGAACAAGGTAACACTCGCCTTCATCAACCCGCGCAGCACGGCATACGTTACCATCGTGGGAACCGCCGCTCTCGATAGCAGCGTCGAGCTCAAGCGAAAGTACTGGAGGGCGTACTGGACGGATATGTATCCCGGCGGCCCAGACGCAGATGATTATGTTCTCATCAAGGTCATCCCGCGCCGGATCGAGTTGATGAATTTTGCCGACAGCGCGCTCCCTCAACCGTACGGCTTGAAGCCTTCCGGTCTTGCCAGACAGGATGGCGGCTGGAAGGTCATCGAAGATGGCGATGAGCTCTGAGATCAGAAAACCGGAGAACCCTATGCCTCGGAAAATTCTCACTTTCGTCTGTCTCGTCGCCGCCGTTGTCCTGCTGTTCGGCTGCAGCACAAAACAACAGCAAAAGACGAAGCGGATCGCGGGGATCGTTTTCCAGGAGGATCAGTTCTTTCGCCTTGTGCTTTTCGGCATGCGCGACGCAGCGAAGAAGGACAGCGTGGAGCTCCTGGAAGCAAACAGCGCGGGCAAGCCGGACAAGGAGGTCCAGCTTATCAACACCTACATCGCGACGAAGGTTGACGCCATCGTCATCTCCCCGCTGAGCGCGAAGGCTTCCGTCAGCGCGCTGACGCGCGCACACAATAGCGGGATCGTCATCGTTACGTACAATACCGCGGTCGACAGCGATGTGCCTTCGTCCTACATCGAGAGCGATCAGGTTGACCTGGGAGCGTCAACCGGCAGGGCTGCGCGCGCCTACATCGAGAAGAGCCTGGGAGGAAAGGCGAAGGTCGCTATCATCGCGGTCGCGTCACAGGTCCCGGAACAGAGCATGATGAGGGTCGGAGGCTTCAAGAGCGAGATCACCAAGCTCCCCGGCGTCAAGATCATTGCCGAGCAGGATGCGTGGCTGGCCGAACAAGCGGTGAAGAAGGTCGGGGACATTCTGACGGCCAACCCGGACGTCAACATCGTCTGGGCCGCGAACGAAGGAGGAACCGTCGGAGCAGTGATGGCGGTGAAGAACGCCGGCAAGGCCGGAAAAGTCGCGGTCTTCGGGACGGACATGAGCGACCAGCTTGCAAATTTCCTACTCGACAACGACAACGTGCTGCAAGCTGTCACGGGCCAGCGTCCGTTCGAGATCGGCTCGATGGCGGTTGATGCCGCCGTCAAGGTCCTGAGCGGCGAGAAGGTTGAGAAGAAGATTTCCCTGCCGGGCACTCTCTTCACTCGGGAGAAGCCGGACGAAGTGAGGCAGTTCAAGGAACAACTCAAAGAACTCAGCAAATAGCATCAACTCCATCCGAATGGACGCACCGGTCCACAGACTCGAGACCGTTTCCCTTCGTAAAGAATACCCTGGAACCCTCGCTTTGAATGACGCCTCCCTGTCATTCGAGAGCGGAAAGGTCCATGCCCTCATCGGGAAGAACGGCGCCGGCAAGAGCACGCTGGTGAAGATCCTCGCCGGTGCAATTCGGCCGACCCGCGGTTCGATTGTGCTGAACGGAGAGCACGTGCAGTTGCGATCCCCTGCGGATGCACTGCAGCGCGGCATCATCGCCGTCCATCAAGAGCTGAGTCTCGTTCCGGAGCTTTCAGTGGCGGAAAACATCCTGCTCGGACGCCTTCCGACGAAACAGGGTTGGGGCAGGATTGTAATCGATTGGAAGAGCGTCTTCGCCCGCACGGAGGAGGTTCTCCAAAGTCTTGGCATCGAGTTCGACCTCCGGGCGAGGGCAAGCACCTTGGGGGTCGCGCAGCAGCAGGTGGTCGAGATCGCCAAAGCGATGTCCTATCGCCCCTCCGTCTTGATCCTCGATGAACCCACCTCTGCCCTCGCTCAGCACGAAACGGATCGGCTGTTCGAGCTCGTACGAAGGCTCGCAGGTCAGGGGGTCATCCTCCTTTACATCACTCACCGGCTGCAGGAGCTGCAGCGGATCGCAAACACGGTGACCGTGCTCCGCAACGGATCGGTGGTCGGCACGATCGACATCGCCGATGCAAGGCCGTCGACCATCGTGCAGATGATGTTCGGGGAGAACCTGCAGAAGGCGCGCCCCGCGGAGCTGGTCGCGCGGAATGAGCCGTTCCTTGCCGTGAGGAACCTCTCGAAACGCGGTGCCTTTCAAAACATCAGTTTTGCCGTGAACAGAGGGGAGATTGTTGGGATCGCGGGTCTTCTGGGTGCCGGAAGAACCGAATTGCTCCGAGCGATCTTCGGAGCAGACCCGCCGGATGAGGGGGATCTTCTGCTCGAAGGTACGCCGGTTCGACCGACCAGCCCGCAGCAGATGAAGAACCTCGGCGTAGCACTCACCCCGGAGAACAGAAAGGAACAGGGATTGGTGCTTCTTCTGAGCACCAGCGTCAACCTGTGTCTGGCCAGCCTCGATCGGATCGCGACCCACGGATTCCTGACACGCTTGCGCGAGCGGGCCGTCGTCGACAAGAACGTTCGCGAGCTCGATATCTCCGTCGCGAACGTCGATGCGCCCATTACGTACCTCAGCGGCGGCAATCAGCAGAAGGTCGTCATCGGAAAGTGGCTGAACACGCAGCCTCGCCTGGTGCTTCTCGATGAACCGACGCGGGGCATCGACCTTCAGGCGAAGCAGCAGATGTTCCAGCTCATTTGGGAGATGAGCAAGCGGGGCATCAGCTCCATCGTTGTGTCGAGCGAGCTCGAGGAGCTGCTCGACCTCTGTCACCGGATTCTCATCATGCGACAGGGGCAGATCGTCGGCGAGGTCCAGCCGCAGGAGATATCTCTTGATAAGCTCTTCGCAGCCTGCATGGAAGAACAGGAAGTCCAATGATCACGCATTCAAGGTTTCGCATGTGGCTGAACGAGGGGATCCTCGAGATCATCCTCATTCTGTTCTGCGTCGCTCTGTCGTTCATAGCGCCCGGATTTCTAACGCCGGAAAATCTCCTCAACGTTTTGCGAAACGTCTCTATGCAGGGCGTCATCGCCTTCGGGATGACGATGGTGATCATCTCCGGAGAGATCGATTTGAGCGTCGGGTCGGCCGTTGCATTCGCCAGCTGCCTGGCTGCATTTCTGACCCAGGCGCTGAGCGGTGCGGGCATCGGGATGCCGCTGGCGATCGCCGTTGCCATCCTCGTAACGCTCGCCGTTGGATTTCTGATCGGCGCGTTTACCGGGCTTATGAGAACCAGGTACCAAGTCCCCTCCTTCATCACGACGCTCGCCCTGCTGACGGGGCTTTCCGGGGCAGCCGAGCTCATCACCAACGGCTTTCCGCTCACACCTTTTCCCGACTGGTACAACTTTATCGGCGGCGGCTACGTGCTCGGGGTGCCGTTTCCGGCCTTGATATTCCTTTTAACATTTGTCGTACTGCAATTCCTGATGAACTACACCCCCTTCGGCCGCTCTGTCTACGCCGTCGGTGGAAACGCCGAGGCCGCGCGACTGAGCGGCATCAATGTCAAACGCGTGAAGATTCTTGTCCTGGGGACGACTGCGTTCCTCGCCGCTATCAGCGGCATCATGGTTTCCTCTGAGATCATGTCCGGTACGGCAACGACAGCCAAAGGGTGGGAGCTCGACGTCATTGCGGCGGTCATTATTGGGGGAACGAGCTTGATGGGAGGGGTAGGAAGAATTTGGGGAACGATGGTCGGCGTCGTGTTCCTCGGGGTGATCATGAACGGGATGACGCTGCTCAACGTGAGCGAGTACTGGCAGCATGTCGTGCGGGGGGCTCTGATTCTGGTCGCAGTCCTTCTGAATCTTCTGCAAAAGGGGAGAGAACAACGATGAACGGTCACCAGCGTATCATGGCCGCCTTCAACGGCCAGCAATCCGATACGACACCTGTCATGCTCCACAATTTCATGATGGCGGCACGGGAAGCCGGTATGACGATGCAAGAATTCCGAAGCGACCCGAACGAGATGGCGCGGGCGTTCATCGAAGCGGTCGAGAAGTACGAATACGACGGCATCATGATCGACGTCGATACTGTAACGCTTGCGGGAGCGGCCGGCGTGCCGATCGATTTTCCAGACGACCAGCCTGCCCGATTGGGCGGTGCGCGATTGAAGGAGCTGGAAGAGGTAAAGGACCTCGAGCCAGTCGACATCCACAATTACCGCGGCGTTCAGGTCTGGCTGGAAGCTACATCAATCCTCAAACATCATTTCGACGATGCGATCCTCATCCGGGGCAACTGCGACCAATCGCCGTTCACGCTCGCCGGCATGCTGCGGGGCCTCGAACCATGGATGCTCGACCTTGCCGATCCGGATCGCCACGCGCTCGCGCACCAGCTTCTGGAATACTGCACCGACATCACGCTCCAGTTCATCCGTCTCATGGCGCAAACCGGCGCGCACATGACGTCGAACGGCGATAGCATGGCGGGTCCTGAATTGATCTCACCCGACATGTTCCGGGAGTTCGCTCTACCCTATGAGAAACGGATCGCCGACCGTGCGCACGAGTTGGGACTTCCGTACATCCTCCACATTTGCGGGAACACCGATCGCATCATCGACGACATGCTCGCGACCGGATCCGACGGCCTCGAGTTGGATTACCGAACCGATGCGGTGCTCGCTCACGGGAAAATGAAGGACCGGGCGGTGTTCGTCGGCAACATCGATCCGAGCGGCGTTCTCGCACTTGGGACGCCAAGTCTCGTCGAAGAGAAGACGCACGAGCTCCTGACCATCTTTGCCGACACCCCGCGGTTCGTGCTTAACGCCGGCTGCGCAATTCCGCCGATCACTCCTCCGGAGAATCTGCGGACGATGATCCACGCCGCCCGCAGCTTCTGACCTGCTGTAGCGAACGCAAGATTGCTACTCGACAAGCGTGTATATCTCGCGCCTCCCTGATTCCACCAGCGGCACAAACTTCTGATACCAAGCGCGGAAGTCACTGTGGGACATGACATCGCGCAGAGCCTTTTCGAAGGCAGCCATGGAGTCGTAGGTTGATTCCGTCACGAAGGTGTAAAACTCTCCTGTGAGATCCACCATGGCTCGAGACGGGCTGCCGCCGTGTGCCGCTTCGAGCTTCGCCCCCTCCTTCCAGAGCTCTTTCGCCTCCCTGGCTTTCCCAAATTTCAGTCGAAAGACATCCCGGACGAGAATCATAGAACTATCCTCCTTTTGGCAGTTGATTGATGTGTGACTGTTTGAAACAGCAGAAGTACGAAGGTGAGATATCCCGGTGAACAACCTACTCACTGCAAGGGTTGCGGCACCGGCGGATTGAATTCCACTCCCGTTTTCGATACCTTCTTTGAGAACTTTCTCACTTCTCGGTCGAAGGGGGATGTCTCCCTTTCCTTGACCTCCACGCAATAAGGCCGCCCTGAGAATCACCATGAGCATTGTGCTCGAAGCGCAAGAGATCGGCACGTTGAAGAGAAGAAACAAGATTTTAACCCTGCTCATTATGAGTTGTTTTGCTCTCTCACTTGCCTTACTCGGCTGTGGATTTGACTACCTGATGGGGAGGATCAAGGGTCTTCAGGTACTTACCATCCCCGTGGCATTCGTCTTTGTGGGATCGCTGTTATACAATCTCGTCAATGGACTGAATGAACGCCTCTTCAGAAGCTCACCGCATGCAATTGAAGAGCCGGCGGGAGAGGCCGAATATGAGAAGAACAAGATTCTCCTCTGGATGGCCTGGACAACGTTGCTTGTTCTCGTCTGGGAGCTTTCTTTCTTGGGCCAGCACATCTTCGGCGCGCCCAAGCCATTGCTGGTTCTCAGTGAAACATCCCCGTACGGTCTTCTGGCTGGGACGGTTCTCGGTATCGGAGCGGCCTTCTCCGCTCTTCAGTGGGGCGCCTATTCCATCCTGCAATCAGTGGAGGCACAACCGGCCGACAGAACGTTCGAGGCCGATGCTCTTCTTCTGGGCGTCGTCGAGGAAATCTGCAGGACTGCTGCCATTCCGCTGCCAGCGACGTTCATTGTTCCGGATGAGGCTCCGAACGCGTTTGCAGTCGGTCGAAGCCCGAATCACGCTTCCCTTGTCGTCTCTCAAGGACTCATTGAGGACCTGACCCGCGATGAAATCAAAGGAGTCATAGCGCACGAGATAAGCCACATCAGGAGTTATGATATTCGGGCCAGAACCGTTGTTACAGCGCTCTTCGGATCCGCGATTTTGGCTTCTCATGGTGTCGAAACATTGGCGCTTCCAAAAGTGGCGGGAGTGAAGAAAGCACTGCTCCTTATCTTTTGGATCGCATCGTTTCTTGCGGTTCCAGCAGCTAGAGTGGCCCTCATCGTACTCACCTTCCGCCACCGAGAGTATCTCGCCGATGCATCAGCCGCCGTACTGACGCAGAACCCCCATGCCCTCACCGAAGCGCTTCTGAAGATTGAGCAAGGTGCCGGATCGTCCGTTATGATCAAGGGCAACGTTGCCCACCTTTGCATCATCGATCCATTGAACGGCGCGGCAAACTCCAAAGAGGGGTGGATCGCCGATCTCCTGGCAACTCATCCGCCGACACCGAAGCGAATTCTTGCCCTCGAGTCGATGGTCCCTAGCCACGATCCTTGCTAGTCAGCTCCTCAGACGTTTAGCTGAAGCGTTGAATTCCACTCACGTTTTCTTTACCTTTTTTATCACTCTCCTGAACCCCTTCATCAACCACGAGGAGCAACAATCCATGCGCTCCATCTCCGTCCGTTCTGCACTCATCCTTTTTCTCTTCATCACCCTTACAGTCGACGTCGGCTCTCAAACCATGCCCCAACCCGGGAGGCCTTCCCGCGGCTGGCTCACGGTCGATACGATCATGCGCGACCCAAAGTGGATGGGCACATCGCCGAGCAATGTTTTCTGGTCGGAGGGTGGCGAGAACGTTTATTTCAATTGGCGGCAGAAGGGGGACGAAGACGACTCTCTGTACGTTGTCGGTGCAAAGGGGGGCACGCCGCGACGGGTTCCGCTCGACGAGCGCAAGAAGCTCCCTTCACGGTACGGCACGTATAGCAAGGACAAAACCAGGAAGCTCTACACGAAGGATGGGGACATCTTTCTGTACGATATCCGGCGCAAGAAGGAAACGCGCCTCACAAACACTGTTGCGATGGAATCCAACCCGCGGTTCACCTTTGACGAGCAGAAGGTGGTCTTCGAGCGTGACAGGAATCTCTTTCTCCTCGACCTGGCCTCCACGGCCGAGCTTCAGCTTACCAACCTGCAGTCCGGATCCGCGCAGAGAGACGCAACAAAGACCGATGAGGAAAAATATCTTGAAAAACAACAGCTCGAGCTTTTCGAGGTGCTCCGCGAACGAAAGGCAAAGGGAGAAGCACAGAAGAAGCTGCAAGAAGCGCTTGAGCTGAAACACCCGAAACCGTACTCCATCGGCCAGAAGTCCGCCTTTTCGTTCGTCCTTTCGCCCGACGAACGGTTCATCACATTCGCTCTGATTCAGAGACCAACGGATACGAAGCGGACGATCGTACCGAACTATGTTACAGAGAGCGGTTTCACGGAGGACATTCCGGGACGAACAAAGGTCGGCGAACCCCTTTCAACAAGTGAATTTTACGTCTATACTGTCGACCTTGACTCCGTGATACAGGTGAAGTATGACGACCTGCCCGGCATATTTCCCAAGCGCTCACCAGGCGACACAAGCAAAGTGCGCGCGAAGGCCCGACCCGTTTTCTTCAACGGCCCTTACTGGTCCGACGACGGCAAGAATGCGTTTGTGCAGGTTTTCTCACAGGACAACAAAGACCGGTGGCTTGTGATGCTGGATGCGGAGAACGCGAAGCTTACCACACTCCTGGACCACCAGCATGATGATGCCTGGATCGGCGGTCCCGGCATCCGCGGGTTCGGCTTCTCCACCACCGGCGGCTGGCTGCCGGATTCGAGACGGATCTACTTCCAGTCGGAGGCGGACGGCTGGTCCCACCTCTACACCGTGACGCTCGACGGCAAGATCAAGACCCAGCTCACGACGGGGAAGTTCGAGATCTATAACCCTCGCATCTCTCGCGACAAGAAGCGCTGGTATTTTACTTCGAACGAAGTTCATTTCGGCGAGCACCAGTTCTATTCGATGCCGCTGGACGGAGGAACAAGAACCCGCATAACCACCATGGAAGGATGGAACGAGGGAATCCTCTCGCCCAGCGAGGATCGGATTGCCCTCCTGTACTCCTTCAGCAACAAGATGGACGAGCTGTACCTCATGGACAACAAACCCGGCGCAAGAGCAACGCAAATCACGAGCTCCCCCTCGGAGGAGTTTCGTTCGTACGACTGGCGGGCACCGGAGGTGCTGGCCTTCAAAGCGCGCGACGGCGCCGATGTGCCCCTGCGCCTCTACAAGCCCGACAAACCCAACGGCGCGGCGGTCATCTTCGTGCACGGCGCGGGCTACCTTCAGGATGCTCATAAAGGGTGGAGTGATTACTTCCGCGAGTACATGTTCAATAATCTCCTCGCGGACAAAGGGTACGCCGTCATCGATATCGATTACCGCGGCAGTGCAGGGCTGGGCCGCGACTGGCGCACGGCGATCTACCGGCACATGGGAGGAAAGGATCTGGATGACCAGGTTGACGGCGCGAAGTGGCTGGTGGAACAGCACGGGATCGATGCGAAGCGCATCGGCCTCTATGGCGGATCGTACGGGGGGTTCCTCACACTGATGGCGATGTTTACGACCCCCGATGTGTTTGCGGCGGGCGCAGCGCTTCGGCCGGTGACGGATTGGGCTCATTACAACCATGGTTATACATCAGATATCCTTAACATCCCGCACGAAGACAGCCTCGCGTATCAGCGCAGCTCGCCGATCTACTT
>Ga0315554_1002196_pt1 | contig 11327 bp, 8 predicted proteins | sample SalMarSW160370MG_FD_202114 | JGI IMG/M metagenome (GOLD analysis project Ga0315554, IMG submission 202114) | Salt marsh sediment microbial communities from the Plum Island Ecosystem LTER, Massachusetts, United States - Salt Marsh Sediment SW1603-70 ... | reverse complement strand
CGCCATGTGGGTCTTGGCGACGAGTTTCTGGAAGGCGCTGGTCTCCACCACGCCGCGCAGGCTGACGAGGTCTGAGGTAGTATTGGGCACCTCAACGCCGACAAAGGTCTTGCCGGGCACGGGGGCTTCAATGCGGATGGTGGGGGCGGCTAAAGCCAGAGCGAGGTCGTTGGCAAGGGAGTTGATACGCTCCACCTTGACCCTGGTCTTGGATACCTCCTCCATTCTCACCTCGACGTTGCCGTCGCTGTCTTTCTCCTTGATTTCTCTATATTTCCTGTCCCAGCCGGGCTCCACGCCGAACTGGGTAACGGTGGGACCGGCGTTGATCTGGACGACCTTCGCCTCGACGCCGTAGCTCGCCAGCGTCTCCTCGATAAGGTTGGCGCGCTGGATATTATCCGCATGGCTGAACTGAACCTCCGGCGAAGTGTCCAGGATATCGACGGGGGGCAGGTGCCATCCGTCCACCTCGACGAGATTGGCGGACTGGCCGTACTTCTTCCAGACGTCCTCGGCGACTTGCCTCAAGCCGGGCCGGGCCGGGGCTGTTTCGGGCCCTGGAGTAGTATCGACGGCATGGGCGTTATCGGCGGTGCGGGCGGCGGCATTTTTGAGGGCTTCCGCCTTTGCCGCCAGCTCTTCCAGCTTCTTACGCGAACCGGATACCTCGGGCGGCACGAGCGGCGTGGACATGATGGAGGGGAGGGGAGGTTTTTCGTCGACCGGCGGCCTGCCGCGGATGATGCGCGATACCGTGGTGGGACGTTCCGCGGGCCTGGCGGGCGCGCGTAACGCGCGGATATTATCGAATACCCAGTAAAAGGCGGATTTTACTGCGCGGAAGCTCTGTTTCGGCGCGACGAGGACAATACCGATGACCATCAGGGCGAGGATACGCAGCGCGTATATAAAGTTGTAATTCGGATAGTTAACGATTTCGTGGCCGAAGCTGCCTCCAGGCCCTCTGGGGAACGAATCGCCCGGGGCGTTAAAAGAGCCGAGGATACCCCACACCGCCAGGAGGAAAGCTATTCCGCCCAGCCAGCGGTTCCAGTGCCGGACGAGACTACCGAGCTGGCGGCGCCATACCAGAGTAATCAGCGTGATGACCGCGCCCAGCAGAAAGACAACCCCCCAGCCGAAAAGCTCCCGGAGGTCAGCGAAAAAGACGCTCAGGCTATCGCGGAATACCGCCAACAAAACAAAAACGATAATGAGGAAAATAATGTTACGCACCGGACGTGAGAAAAGGAAGCGGAAAAAACCGCCGCCCGACGCGGAACGACCGGCGGGCTTTTCTCTGGTGCGGGGTACGCTCTTTTTAGGCGCTTTTTTCTTTGCCATACTATACTTTTACCATAAACGGCAGAATCATGGGGCGGCGCTTGGTCTTATCGTAGTAGAACTTCTCCAGCGCGTCTCTGACCTTGTTGTTGACGGAGCTCCACTCGGCGACGCGGCCGCCGTGGTGGTCGAGCGTCTTTGAAAGGAGCTCGCGGCTCTCTTCCATCATATCACCGAACTCACGAGTATCGACAAAACCCCGCGTCACGATGTCCGGCCGGCCGACTAGCTTGCCGGTCTGCCGGTTGACGGCGATAATCACCACGACGATACCGTCGCGGGAAAGCATGCGGCGCGTGCGCAGGACGACCCCGCCAACATCCCCCACGCTCAAGCCGTCGACATAAACATGACCGGTGTTCACCTTGCCGTTGACGCGGGCACTGTTCGAGCTGAGCTCGAGGACGTCGCCGTCCTCAAGGATGAAGATATTGCTCTTCGGCATCCCCACCGATTCGGCGAGCTGGGCGTGGAGTGTCAGGTGGCGGTACTCGCCGTGGATCGGAGCGAAGAATTTAGGCTTGACCAGGCTAAGAAGCAGCTTCAGCTCTTCCTGGGAGCCGTGCCCGTGGACGTGCACCTGGCTGGTCTTGTCGTAAAGCACCCGGGCGCCCTGCTTGAAAAGGCTGTCGACGGTGCGGTTGACCAGCGACTCGTTGCCCGGAACGGGTGTGGCGGAGAGGACGATAGTATCACCCTTCTGGATATGCACATGGCGGTGGTCGCGGTTAGCCATGCGCACCAGGGCCGATGTCGGTTCTCCCTGGCTGCCAGTGGTCACCAGGACTATTTTATTCGGCGGGAGCCCCTTGACCTCATCGATGCGGCCGAGCACGCCGTTGGGGGCTTTCAGATAGCCGAGCTCCAGCGAGATATTGACCGTATCCGTCATCGAGCGGCCCACGATAAAGACGCGCCGCCCGTGCTTGACGGCGGCGTCGATGACCTGCTGGACGCGCGAAATGAGCGAGGAAAAGGTGGTAACGATTACCCTCCCCGGGGCGGTGGTGATTACCTGCTCCAGAGATTCGCCGACCACTTTCTCCGAGGGCGTATAGCCGGGCAGCTCGGCGTAGGTGGAATCGGAGAGCAGGAGCAGCACTCCCTGAGCCCCCAGCTGCGCCAGGCGGGAGAGGTCGGTAGGCCTGCCGGTAACGGGTGTATGGTCGATTTTGAAGTCGCCGCTGTGGATGACGATACCCTCCGGGGTGCGGATGATAATGCCGGCGGCGTCCGGGATGCTGTGGCAGACGGGGAAAAGCTCCACCCTGAAGCAGCCCAGGACAACCTCCTTACCGTAGTCCAATATTTTAAGGTTAACGCCCTCGCGGGTCCTTCGCTCCTTAAGCTTAACGCGGATGAGGCCGTTGGTAAGTTTGGTGGAATACACGGGCACGTTATCGAGCTGGGGGAGCACATAGGGCAGGGCGCCGATATGGTCTTCATGGCCGTGGGTGATGACGATGCCCCTGACCATATTTTTCCTTTCGACGACGTAGGAGAGGTCGGGAATAACGAGGTCGATTCCGAGCATGTCTTCTTCAGGGAACATCAGGCCGGCGTCGATGATGATGATGTCGTTCTCGTACTCGAGCACCATCATGTTCTTGCCGATTTCCCCCAGTCCCCCCAGGGGGATTACTTTAAGCTTTGGTCTTGACATAATATTCTTTATCCTTCGAACATATTCAACTGATGAGCGTCTTCGGCGGGGGGCCTGGCCTCCTGGACTCTGGCGGCTTCCATAAGGATTTTAGGGATTTTTTGAAAGTCCGTCTCGATGGCCATTTTCAGGCTCTGCTGGTGGAGGGCGGCGGCGGGGTGGTACATGGCGAAATAGATAATGCCTTCCTGTTTCTGCGCCGTGCCGTGAATCTTGCTGATACTCTTGCCCGGGAAATAACGCGCCATGGAATAGCGGCCCAGGGTGACGATCATTTTAGGCTTGATGACGTCAATCTGCGCGTCCAGCCAGGGGCGGCAGTTCTGTATCTCGGTGGGGAGGGGGTCGCGGTTATCCGGGGGGCGGCACTTGATAACGTTGGCGATATAGACCTGCCGGCGGTCAAGATTTATCGAAGCCAGGAGCCTGTCCAGATACTGTCCGGCCTGCCCCACGAAGGGGCGGCCCTGCTGGTCCTCATGCCAGCCCGGGGCCTCGCCGATGAACATGATTTCGGCGTTCTCCGCGCCCTCACCCGGGACGACGTGACAGCGCAGTTTAGCTATATCACACTTGAAGCATTGTCCTATCTGCTGGTAAAGCTCTGTCAACGCCGACATCTTGCATTATCTCTAAAATCATGATAACACCGCAAATATGTCAAGTCAATCGATGGGAGTCCCGTTTGCTTCCGGTTGCCTTAGCTAACCTCACCCCTTTATCCCCTCTCCAGCCGGAATCACCGATAATATTCAGAGATACTCTGGCTGGAGAGGGGAATTAAGGAGAGAGGGGGCTCCGCCCCCTCTCAAACACCCTGTATTTCCGGGCATTGGCGTCTCCCTTTCGTAAAGAGCCTGCCCCGTACTCGATACGGGGGAGATAAGAGAGGGATTTTCTTTCCCCATCCGCCCCCTCTCAAACAAGCGGTGTTGTATCAAATGTCATTCTGAGGAGCGAATTGACGAAGAATCTCGGGGTAAGAGAGGTCGCTATACGAATAAACCCATCCACTCCGAGACCCTTCGCTTTGCTCAGGGTGACAAGTCCCAAACAAGCTAATGCATGAACACTAAATACAAACCTGTTTGAGAGGGGTCAGGGGGTGAGTGTTAAGAATCAACCATATACGAACAGAAACGTATTTAACGCTGAATCGGGCGTGGGGTGAAGGTGGGGGTTATAGCTGAAACGGCAGGCCTGACGCTTCCCAGGCGAGAATGCCGCCGGTCATGTTGATGACGTGCCTGAAGCCAATCACTTCCATGATATCCCGTGCCGTCGAGGAACGAGCCCCGGTGCGGCAATAGACGATATACAGCTTGTCCCTGTCAAGTCCGGCGACGTCCTCTCTGAAGGAAGTAGAAAGATAGTTAATATTGACGGCGTCCCGGATATGCCCGCTTTCGTATTCCTCCGGCGTGCGGACGTCCAGAACGGCGGGGTTTTCGGAATGAGAACTCGTGCCAATAATGCCGAAGGCTTCCTCGGGCGTGACGTCCCTGATGGGCTCCCGCGTGTACCTGTCTATAATAATGGAATAGTCGCCGCTGCCCGCGCTCCAGACCCAGCGCGGCGGCGTTGACGGGGCGGCCGCGGGGATACCGACAGCTTCACCGGTGATGTAGTCGCACGCGCTGAAAACGGCGGGCAGGACTATCAGCGCCGATAGCAGTAATATGATGAGGGCACGGACTGTTTTTGCCGGCATAATTTTACCTTTTATTTAGAGGCCGACCAGCTTTACCGAATAGACGTCCGGGATAGCCAGGATCTGCTTCTGCTGTTCTTCCGGCAGGGGCTCGTCCATGGCGAGGACGAGCAAAGCCTGGCCGCGGGGCTTCAGCCGCCCCAGGTGCATAAAGCTGATGTTGATATCGGCGTCACCGGTGATTTTGCCCACCGCGCCGATAAGGCCGGGCCTATCCCTGTGGTCGCTGAATAAAAAGTAAGAGCCGGGCACGGGCACGATATCCAGCCAGAAATCATTGACGCGGACGATGTGCGACTCATTATTGAGGATGGTGCCGGCCACGGTGCTGGACCCGGCGGTGGTCGTTATGGAGACGGTCAGCAGGGAGGCGTAGTTGGCGCAGGTGACCTCCTTCTCCTCGATGACGGACAGGCCGCGCCGGGCGGCAATCACGCTGGCGTTGACGATATTGACCCTTTCATCACTATAGCCTTCGAGCAGGCCACCGATGACCGCCGCTTTAAGCGGGTCGGTGTCGTAGTTGGCGATATCACCTTCATAGCGGATGCGGATGCTCTTCGCCTGTCCCTCCCCGAGACGGTAGACAAGTTTGCACAAGGTTGTAGCACACTTCAGGTATGGTGCCAGCGCTGCCAGCGCCTCGGCGGGGATATACGGGACGTTAATGGCGGCGCGGGCGGGCTGGCCCCTGAAGATATCGACTATCTGCTCGGCGACGTCGCGGGCGGCGAGAATCTGTGCCTCGGTGGTGGAGGCGCCCAGGTGGGGGGTAACGATGATGTTGTCCACGCCGAAGAGGACGCTCTCGGTGCAGGGCTCCTGCTCAAAAACGTCGATGGCGGCCCCAGCCAGCTTCTTTTCCTTGACGGCTTTGACCAGCGCCGCTTCGTCGATGAGGCCGCCGCGGGCACAGTTGATGATGCGGGCGCCCGGCTTGCACATGGCGATTTCCTTCGCCCCGATGAGGTTCCGTGTCTGGGGGGTCAGCGGCACATGCAGCGTGATGAAGTCCGATTCTTTCAACAGGCGCGGCAGCTCGACGAGCTCGACCTGGAGCTTCTGGGCGTACTCGACGGAAACGAGGGGGTCGATGCCCAGCAGCTTCATCTCAAAGCCCTGGGCGCGCTTCGCCATCTCGGCGCCGACGTTGCCCAGCCCGATAATGCCGAGGGTCTTGCCGCGCAGCTCGGTGCCCATGAACTCGTTGCGCTTCCACTGGCAGGCCTTAAGCGAGGCGTTGGCCTGGGGGATATTACGCGCCGACGCCAGCAGCATGGCGAAGGCGTGCTCCGCGGCGGAGACGGTGTTGCCGGTGGGGGCGTTAACGACCACGACGCCACAGCGCGTGGCGGCCTCGACGTCCACGTTATCGATGCCCACGCCGGCGCGGGCGATTACCTGGAGATTTTTACCGGCTTCGATGATGGCCGCGGTGACCTTCGTCTGGCTCCGCACCACCAGGGCGTCGTAGTCCCCGATAATGGCGACGATTTCCTCCGGCGTCAGGCCGGTCTTAATATCGACCTGCGCCTCCCGGCGCAGTATCTCGATACCCTCCTCGGAAACGGGGTCGGTAATGAGCACCTTCTTGCGTTTTTCCGCCATATGTCTATCCTTCTATTTTTTAAAGCCGGCCAGCGGCAGGACTTTTTCTATCGCCGAGAGGATTTCCTCAACGTCCTTTTCGTCAATCAGCCCCAGGTGGCCGATGCGGAATATCCTGCCGTCGAGGGTCTGCTGGCCGCCGGCCAGGATGACTTTATATTCCTCGCGGAGGACCTGACGCAGCTTCTTGCCGTCGAGCCCTTCAGGGATGCTGACGGCCGTGACCGTGTTCGAGGCGTGGGCGGGGTCGGCGAAGAGGGGTAGTCCCAGCTTTATAATGCCCTCGCGGGTCATCTTGCCCACGCGGGCGTGGCGCGCGAAGACATTCTCGATACCCTCTTTCAGCATCATTTTCAGGGCGACGCTGAACGCGTAAACGATGGATATCGCGGGCGTCCAGGGGTTTTCCTTTTTCTCTTCGAATATCTTTTTCGCCCGGGTGAAGTCCCAGTAGAAGCGGGGCATCGTGGCGGAGGCGTGCGCCTGCCAGGCCTCCGGACTGACGCTTACCATGGCCATGCCGGGCGGCACCATCCAGCCCTTCTGGGAGGCGGTGATAACGACATCGCAGTTCCAGGCGTCGGCGGGAAGGTTGATGGAGCCCAGGCTTGAAATGGCGTCCACTATCAGCAGCTTGCCCGCGTCTTTCACCACTTTGCTAATCGCGGCGAGGTCGTTGGTGACGCCGGTGGAGGTCTCGTTATGGGTCACCAGCACGGCTTTGATGCCGGGATTATCGTCAAGGGCTTTCCTTACGGCACCGGGGTCCGCCGCTTTGCCCCACTCCACCTTGAGCGAGACAACGTCCGCCCCGAACGTCCTGGCGATACTGGCAAAGCGGTCGCCGAAGGCGCCGATAGTCACCGAGAGGACCTTATCCCCCGGCGAGAGCATATTGGCGACGGCCGCCTCCAGGCCGCCCGTACCGGAGCCGGTCAACAGCAGGACGTCGTTCTGGGTCTGGAAGACCTTTTTCAGGTCCGCGGTGACGTCCGCAAGCAGCTGGTGGAACTCGGGGCCGCGGTGGTTGACCATCTGCCATGCCATCGCCTCGAGGACCTCCGGGGGGCATGGAGTGGGGCCGGGGACGCGCAACTGTGTCATGTGTTTTCTCCTTAAACGGTTATCTCTTTACCACTTTAACAAAACGCCGTTTACCCGCTTTGATTACGGTTCCTGTTTTGATATAAATATTGTTTTTAAAGATTTTTTTATTGTCTATATTTATCGCTCCCTGCGAAATCAGTCTGTTGGCTTCGCTCATGCTTTTCGCCAGGCCTGTCACCACGAGAAGTCTGGGCAGATAGATTGGCGTTGTTTCCATCTGCTGCGGCGATAAGTCTTGAAAAGACGCTCGAATCTCTTCAATATCCATTTCTCGTATATCGTCGGGGATTTCTTTATTCTGCACCGTTTTTTCAAAATGGGCTCCGGCTTCATCGGCGTCTCTGGCGCTGTAAAGCTCGGTAACGATTTCCCTGGCGAGGCGTTTTTTCAGGGACATGGGATTGACGCCGCTTTCGAGCTGTTTTTTCATCTCATTCAATTCTTCATCGGGGACATCGGTAACCAGCTCGAAGTACTGCATGATGAGGTCGTCCCGTATGGACATCGTCTTGCCGTAGATGTCCTCGGGCGGCTCGGCGACACCGATATAGTTGCCGCGGCTCTTGCTCATCCTCTCGACGCCGTCCGTGCCGACCAGCACTGGGAAGGTGAGGCACACTTGCGGTTTCTGGCCGAAGACCTCCTGAAGTTTACGACCGGCCATCAGGTTGAAAAGCTGCTCGGTGGCTCCGAGCTGCACGTCTGCCTGCAAAGAAACGGCGTCGTAACCCTGCGCCAGGGGATAGAGCAGTTCCCGCAGCCAGATGGGGTCGTTTTTCTCGTACCGATTGCGGAGTCGGTCGCGTACTAAAAACTGCTGAACGGTGAAGTACGAAGCCATATTGATGACATCGGCGAAGGTCAGCTTGCTCAGCCAGTCGTAGTTATAGCGCACCGAGGTCTTCTTTTTATCCAGTATCTTGAAGGCCTGTTCCGAGTAGGTCCGGGCGTTCTCTTTAACCTGCTCCTGCAACGCCATGGCGCGGGCTTCGTCGCGGTCGCTGGGGTCGCCGATTAACGTTGTAAAGGTGCCAATGAGGAAGGTAACGTCGTGCCCGAAGTCCTGGAACTGGCGCAACTTACGCATGGTAATGGTATGCCCCAGATGGAGGTCGGGGGCGGTGACGTCATAACCGCAGTATACGCGTAGCGGGCGGCCCTCTGCCTGCGCTTCGGTCAGTCTCTGGCGCAGCTCCCGGGCCATCATTTCCTTGATTTGAGCATCGCCGAACTCGGACCCGCGCATATAAATGGCAACCTGTTTGTCTATGGATTCTGCCTTGACATTATGGTGCATGGGGTTGATATCGGTCGCCATTATTCATCCACTCCTCGGGTATCCAAAATGATTCTGCCCTTCTTCACGTCCTCGGCCACCTGTTTCTTTAGCTCGGCGGCATCTTTGAATTTCTTCTCGTCGCGGAGCCTGGCCACGAAATCGACCGACAGCTCGCGCCCGTAGAGGTCGCCGCTGTATTCCAGAAGGTAAGATTCCACCGTCCTGCGGCCGCCGCCGAAGGTGGGACTTTTCCCGATATTATTCATCGCCCGATAGACCTCGCCGTTAATATGCGCCAGACCGGCGTATACGCCGTCGGGGGGCAGGGCCTGCCCGGAATTAACATCCAGGTTGGCGGTGGGAAAGCCGAGGCCTTCACCCCGCCCCGCCCCGGTAACGACCCTGCCGTGCAGCGAAAAATAGCGGCCGGTCAGGTCGTGCACCTTTTTCATGTCGCCGTCCGCCATGGCTTTCCTGATGGCAGTGCTGCTCACCACCTCGCCGTTGATTTCCAGCGGCGGCACGATGGTCACGCTGAAACCCATTTCTTTACCGAGCCTTCCCAGTGTTTCGATATCGCCCTCGCGTTTTTTACCCAGCGCGAAGTCCGGCCCGACCACCAGGCCTTTCATCTTCAGGTGGCTCTGCAACAGGGTAATGAAGGGGCGGGCGCCCATTTCCGCCAGCTCCGCCGTGAACGACAGGGGCACGGTAAAGTCCACGCCGGCTTCCCTGAGCAGCCTCAGCCTTGAATCCAGGTCCGTCAGGAAAGGCAGCTTCCTGCCTTTGGACAGCATGTCTTCCGGGTGCTGACGGAAAGTGACCACGCCGGAAAGCAGGCGCATCCGCGCTGCCTGCCCCACCAGCTCCGAGAGAAGGCGCCGGTGTCCCAGGTGCACGCCGTCGAAGACCCCTACGGTCAGCAGGGTGCCTTTTTCCAGCGAAAATACGGCTAACTCTTCCTCTACCGTCATAAAACTCCGGGATTCAAATTTATTATACTATAAAAATCCGCCGTGTGCATAAGCAAATTGAGAGGCTTTATTGACTTTACTCACCCCCTGACCCCCTCTCAAACAGATTTATACAGGTGATTGGTAATTTAGCTTGTTTGAGAGGGGGAAGTATTTGAGAGGGGGCTTCGCCCCCTCTCGCTGCGCACTCCTCTTATTGTTATAAGTTGAGTAAAGACATTGACATGCGAAAAATTACGGCTAAAAGGGGCAACACGATGACTACTCGAAGTGATAAAAGAGCAGCCCGGCGGGTATCTTGGGGTAGAAATAGGTGGACTTGTGCGGCATGCGGTCGCCGGCATCAGCGATAGCCCTGATGACTTCAGGCTTGACTGGGTTCACGATAAACGTCAGCTGGTATTCCTGCCCCGCAACCTTCTCGATAGCCTCCAGGGCGTCATTGTTGTAGTCGATAAAGACGCCGGCGGTATCGTGGGTCAGGCCGAGGAGCTCCTCGAGGATAACATGGTCGGCGATGCTGACGTCGAGCCGGTGGTAAAGCTCAGAGTGGAAGTAAGGCATCATCGGTCGGACGAGTGAAAAATCGCGCAGGGTCAGGACGGAAAGGCTGTCTTTTTTCAGTCCGTAAACGAGCAGCTTCACTTCGTCCGCCGTTTCCGATAACAGCCTGTCGATATCCGGTATTCCGGGCGTTTTCGGCAGGGGAAGCTTCTCGACCGTGAAGATTGTCTTGAGGCGTTCCGGCAGGCCATCGATTACTGCCGCGGACAGGCCGCGGACCATCCGGTGCGCCGGAAGGATGACCAGACCGGGGTCGGCGATATCGGTAATCGACATCAGCACGAAGTCGTAAGGCGCCCCGTCCTCATCGCCGGGGGAAGTAATATGCCTCTCGCGCCGGTAGGCCAGTGCGCTTTCGTAGCGGTGATGCCCGTCGGCGATGTAGAGCGGCTGTTCGACCAGCAAATCGTGTATTTTCCCGGTGATGGTTGACTCGGGTACCGCCCATATTTGATGGCTTTCACCGGTATCTCCGCGGAAGCTTAAAAATGGCCTGCCGCGGCTCGCCCTGTTCAGCAGCGCTGATATCTCCTTATCGCGGTCTTCATAGAGGGCCATGATGGGGCTGGTATCAGCCTTGAGAATCCTTAAAAGATTCAGGCGGTCGCTCTTGGCTACGGACAGGGTGCCCTCGTGCGGGCGGACAATCATCCTGTCCCACTCCTCCAGTTTCACCAGGCAGTAAAGGCTGCGGCGGCGAAGGGTCCTGCCCTGGTGGACAAAATGGTGGTCGGCGATATAGAGCGAGGGTGTGTCGTCTACTTTTAAAACACCCTGCTCCAGCCATTTCTCTAACGTCACGGCCGCCCTCGTGTAGCGGTTGTCTTTTGGCCTGTCCTGCGGCAGCTCCCTGCCGAACTCGATATGGATAAAATTGAGGTCGGACCGCTTGTACAGTTCCTGCTGCGTCAGCGGGGTGACGATGTCATAGGGGGGGCAGATGACCTTCGAAAGGTCTTTCACGCGCGCGGGGTCATAGTGCACGCCGCGGAAAGGGCGGATATCGGCCAAGAGAAGCTCCTTTAGGAAGAATATCTACCCAAGTTTATCTTATAGCATGGAACAGGCGCAAGT
>Ga0315554_1002191_pt1 | contig 11335 bp, 8 predicted proteins | sample SalMarSW160370MG_FD_202114 | JGI IMG/M metagenome (GOLD analysis project Ga0315554, IMG submission 202114) | Salt marsh sediment microbial communities from the Plum Island Ecosystem LTER, Massachusetts, United States - Salt Marsh Sediment SW1603-70 ... | reverse complement strand
GAAACAGCACAATCCAGAAACCACAGCGCTGATGAGGATCCGTGTGCGGCAGGCTCAGCGGCGGAACCTGCCCTACCTGATCCACCGGGTGTGGGTGCCGCTGGATTCGATGCCGCCGGAGCTGCCCGTCGCTGTCGTCGGGGCGGAAGATGACGGCTTCTGGACTCATCACGGATTCGACTGGGAAGGGATCCGTATGGCCGCGGAGAAGAACATCAAAAGCGGCCATGTCCGGGCGGGAGCGAGCACGATCTCGCAGCAACTCGCGAAGAACCTGTTTCTCTCACCGAAACGGAGCCTTACGCGAAAATTCCGCGAAGCGGTGCTCACTGTGCTGCTCGAACGGCTGCTTGGAAAACGACGGATCATGGAGCTCTATCTGAACGTTATCGAGATGGGGCCGGGCTTCTTCGGCGTCGAGGCCGGAGCCTACTACCATTTCGGAAAGAACCTCAGCCAACTGACGCCGCACGAAATGGCGTTGCTCGTTTCGATCATCCCGATGCCCCTGAGGTATACGGTGGACGTGGAGTACATCCGGCGTATGGCGATGGCGCTGCAACGCAGGATTGGCTGGCTGCCGCGAACCCCTGAAACCGAGGTCGCGGATTCAGTGGTAATTGCCGAAGCTGCGGCAATGAGGAGGCAGTACACGCAGATCGACGACCGTCAGTTGGATAGCCTGGCCGTAATGCAGGATGCCTGGACGCTCAACGCCATTGCCCTCTCGGACAGTTCCATCGTCGCCAGGCCAGACACGAACGCCGTGTTCATCACGTGGCATAATTGAACGAGTAAGGAAGTGTTTCCGACCCTCATGGCTACGCTCAGGCGTGCTGAAACGGCCACTCCGGATTCATCCGGGGGGTCGAATCCTCGCGGTCCTTGGATTCTACTTCGGGCAGGCGGGACGAAGCCGCCGGCTGATCCGGCGGGAGTTTACCAGGCGTAGGCTTCAGGAGCGGTGCCGCCCGGTCCGGGCCAGATTTCATCCAGCTTCTGCAACTCCTCCTCGGACAGCGTTACATCCACGGCTTTGAGCTGCTGTTCAAACTGCTCAAGCGTACGCGGACCGACGATCGGCGCCGTGACGTCCTGCTGATGCAGCAGCCAGCCGAGCGCCACCACCGCCGGGAGATCTCCCCGTTCCTTGCAAAAACCTTCCCACTTTTCGAGTTGCGGCCTGAGCTGTTCGACGCGGCCGGCGACGCTGCCACGTTTGCGGCGCGCCCCGTCCGGATTGTCCAGCACTCCTGCCAGCAGGCCACGGTCCAGCGGGCTCCAAGGGATTACCGCCATGCCGTACTGGCGGCAGGCGGGAAGCACTTCAAGCTCCAGCGAGCGGTTGTTCAGATTGTAAATGCTCTGTTCGCTTACCAGGCCGAGGAAGTTGCGGCGTCGAGCGGTTTCATTCGCTCGTGCGATGTGCCACCCTGCGAAATTGCTGCTGCCCACGTATAGAATCTTTCCCTCGCGCACCAGCTGTTCCATCGCTTGCCAGATCTCCTCCCAGGGTACGCTGCGATCTACGTGATGCATCTGGTACAGGTCGATGTGGTCCGTCTTCATCCGGCGCAGGCTGGCGTCGCACGCCTTCCGGATATTGTATGCGGAGAGGCCGCGGTCGTTGACCGCCTCGCTCATGACCCCGTACACCTTCGTGGCGAGCACCACGTTCTCACGGTTCTTTGGGTCCGCCGCAAACCAGTTGCCGAGGATCTCTTCGGTCTTTCCCCTGCGGTCTCCGCCGTAAATGTTACCGTACACGTTCGCGGTGTCGATGAAATTGACTCCGTTTTCCAGGGCGGCGTCGAGGATGCGGTGGCTATCCTTCTCCTCGGTGTGGACTCCAAAGTTCATCGTCCCGAGACAAAGACGGCTGACCTTCAAACCGGTTCGACCAAGATGGATGTAGTCCATACGAACTCCGTGCTGGGGGGAGGGCAATCCTTTCCCCGAGCCGCTTGGCCTGGGGGAGGAACGGTTCCCGTTAAGACGTTCAGATGCAAAGATACATGTGGAAACTGCGGGCGGAGAGGAGAGCGAAAAAGAGCCTCCGACAGCTTCTCCCGCGGCGAAAAAAATCAGCGTTAGTCACTCCTAAGTACTGGTGATTACGTGAAGTTATGAAATAGGTTACACTTGAAAATCTAGATCGTTCAAAGCAGAAAAATGTGTACACTACATTTTTCTGCTTTCTGAAATCACCCTGCACGATGTGAATCAAACGAATCGGCGGGGGATACAATACCTTTCCAGAATACACGGGTGCCGTGGTCTGATCGGATGCGAACGGTCATGGGCTTCACCCTGTAAAAGAGTACGGTCGACAGGATTGCAAGAGGGAGAGAATGGAGGAGAAGAAGCTTACTCGACGCTCATTCGTGGATTACCTGCTGTGGGTGACGGGCGCGGGAGTCTTGGGGACGATCGCCTATCCGGTGCTCAAGTTTATTCTCCCCCCGCCGCAGAGCGAGCCGAACAACCTGACGATGACGGTCATGGAGGTGGGCGCGCTGGCCAGGGGAGCGTTCAAGATTTTCGAGTTCAACCGGAAACCGGCGATTATCATTCGAACGGGCGTTGACGCCAACGCCCCCGAATCCTACCACGCGCTCAGCGCGGTCTGCACCCATCTCCATTGCACCGTCCAATACGAAAACGCCAGCGGTCAGATTTTCTGTGCGTGCCACAACGGACGGTTCAACCTGCAGGGACAGGTACTTTCTGGACCGCCGCCGAGCGCGCTCCCCGTCTACCGGGTTGAAATCCAAAAAGGAAAAATCATCGTAGCGGTTCAGGGGGCATGATGGAGCAGAAACGATCGAAACTCGCCTCGTGGTTCCGTGAACGCCTTCCCATCGACTACCTGATGCAATACTCGGAACACAAGACCGTCCCCCGAACGAAAGACTTTCACTGGTATTTCTTCGGCGGGATCGCCCTATTCTTTTTCCTCGTGCAGATCGTCACCGGCTTGTTCCTGTTGCTCTACTACAAGCCGACGGCGGAGAGCGCGTATGAAAGCGTTCACTTCATCGAGAGCGAGGTGTATTTCGGCTGGCTGATCCGCAACGTGCACGCGTGGTCGGCGAACCTGATGATCCTCGCCTCGTTCCTGCACCTGTTCTCCAACTGGTTCCTTAAAGGGTATCGCAAGCCCCGCGAGATGACCTGGATTCTTGGGGTGTTGCTGTTGTTCCTCGGTATGGGCTTCGGATTCTCGGGGTACCTGCTGCCGTGGAACAAACTCTCCTTTTTCGCGACGAAGGTGGGCATCGAGATCGCCGGCGTAACTCCGTTGATCGGCAATTTCCTGATGAAATTCCTGCAGGGCGGCGATGAGGTGTCCGGCGCGACGCTCACCCGCTTCTTCGCCATCCATGTGGCGATTCTGCCCGGCCTCACCCTGCTGTTCCTCGCTATCCATCTCTATCTCGTCCAATACCAGGGGATCAGCAAGCCGATCGGGGACACGACCGAAAAGACGATGAGATTCTTCCCGGATTTTGTCTACCGGGAGTTGGCCGTCTGGAGTTTCTGCCTGCTGCTGCTGGCGTTTCTCGCGGTGTTCTATCCCTTTGATTCCGTCTTCATCCCGCTCGATTTGCAGGAGAAGGCCTCCGCCTTCGATCCCACGCCGGTGGGGATCAAGCCTGAGTGGTATTTCATGTTCATGTACCAGTCGTTGAAATACTTCCCCGGCAAGATACTCGGGCTGAGCGGAAAGGTGGTCGCGCTCTTCAGTTTTGGCGTGGGCGGCCTGGGTCTGTTGATGGTCCCCTTCTGGGACAGGTGGTCCAGCCGCGAGCAACGCCACTGGCTGCCGAAAACCGCCGGTATTCTGGTCATCTTGTTCATAGTTGTGTTCACGATCCTCGGCTACGTGGCTCCAGGACATTAAAGCGGAGAAAGAAGATGAGGCTGTCAAACGTGATGAATGTTCCGCCAACGTGGATCCTGGCGCTGACCGCGGCCTTGCTGCTCTTTTTCGGCGGACAGGTGTCGTATGCGGCGGACGCGTGCATCACCTGCCACTCGGATTTTACGCCGGAATTGATGGACGCCTTTCATGAGGACGTTCACGCCGCCAATCAGCATCCCTGTGTGGGGTGTCACGGTGGCAATCCCGATGCCGCTCCGGACGACATGGACGCGGCGCACGGGACCGCGGATTTTGCGCCGCCGCCGTGGACCGCTTCGGAGTCCGTGAAGCGGTGCGGCTCCTGCCACACGCAAGTCGTGAAAAAACTTGGAACGGGACCTCATCGGGGAGTGCTCGGGGAGAATCCCGATCCTGATCTTCCCGGCTGCACACGCTGCCACGGATTCCATCCGATTTACAAAATCCAGGATGTCAAATCGCCTGTGAACAGAACGGCGGTGCTGCAAACCTGCAGCGCGTGCCACGCGGATTCGGCGATGATGGCCCGCCACAACCTTTCGCCCAAAATTCCCAACGAGTACCGCAACAGCGTCCATGGACGGGAGCTGCTGACGAGGGACAACGATGCGGCGCCGTCCTGCATCGGCTGCCACGACAGTCACAGCAGCCACAACGAAAACGTGGCCTCATTCGACGAAGCCTGCTCGCTGTGCCACCAAAGGGAAGCGAAGGCGTTCAAGACCTCGAAGCACCAGCGTGTCTGGGAGTTGACAAAGGTTCCAGTCTGTATCACCTGCCACGGCAGCCATTCGATCACGAGTCCTACCGTCGAAATGCTCGGCACCGGTCCGGGCACGATTTGCTCGAAATGCCATAATCCGGGTGATTCGCCTGATGTTTTCCGGTCATTGATGGACAAGATCGAGAAGGAATTCACCCAGGGCCAGGCAATGATCGTCGAGGCGCAGCGAGCGGGGAAAAACGTCGATGCCCAGATCAAGATACTCGAACAAGTGAGAACCCAGCTCCAACGCGCGCGCCAGAGCATCCACTACTTCGACCTGGCCCGTTTCCGCAAGGAGGTGGACAAGGGGCTGGAGCTGAGCTCGAACATCTCCACTTCGGTCGAGCAATTGTTTGGCGAGAGCAGCTGCATCACCTGCCATCGAGAGCTGACCCCCGATTTGGTGGCCGGATTCAGCGACGACGTCCACGCCGACAAGCAAATATCCTGCGATGGCTGTCACGGCGGCAATCCGTTGCTCCAGGACGAGAAGGCGATGAGCCCGGAGGAAGGGTTTATCGGAGTGCCGAAACGGCCGGCGGACGTTGGACCGTTCTGTGCCCGCTGCCATTCAAAACCCGAATACATGAACGGTTTTGTGCCGGGAATCTCGACGGATCAGCTCTCCCAATACGCACTTAGCGGTCACGGCCAGGCGTTGTCCAGGAATCCCTTCGACAAAAACGTAGCCACCTGCGTCAGTTGCCACGGCGTCCACAAGATCCGTGCCGCCAAAGATCCGCTGTCGCCCGTCTATGCGGTGAACGTTCCCGAAACATGCAACAAGTGCCACGGCAATGGCGATCTGATGAAAGCCTACGGCATCCAGACCAATCCCTACGAGGATTATCGCGAAAGCGTGCACGGAAAGGCGCTGTTGGACAAGGGTGACGTCTCGGCGCCGGCATGCAACGACTGTCATGGAAATCATGGCGCGAAACCGCCCGAAGTGGATAACATCGCCAACGTCTGCGGCCAGTGCCACGTCCGCAACGCCACTCTCTTCAAGCTTTCAGTGCACCGCGGAATCTTTGAATTGAGGGGCATGGAGCAGTGCAGCAGCTGTCACGGGCACCACGCCATCAAGCATCCCACGGATGCGATGCTCTCCACTCAACCGGGGAGTATCTGCGTCAAGTGTCATGATCCCGGCAGCGCACCGGACCAGGTGCATGAGATGTTCACGGTGCTCGACGCGAAAAGCCTGGAGGCGCGGGATAAGCTTCGACTCGCGGAATCCTACCTGGTCAACGTGGATGGCGGATTCGTCCAATTGGACAAGGCCAATTCGGAAATCACCAAGATGCGTGTTCTCGTACATCTCTTCGACCTCGACACGCTGAAAACCGCGGACCAGAAGACATTGGCCATGCTCCAGGGAGTGGAAGACATCGGGAATAAAGGCATCGAAAACGCCATGTTTCGTCGAAAAGGATTCCTGGTTGCGCTGGGCCTCTTCGCTCTTTTCCTGGCCATTGTGATTCTGAAAATCAGGGAACTCGAAAAGCGGAGGAAACTCGAATCCGAATAGATTCGCCATTTTCCCCGGAATCTTGAACCTCAATCGTTCCGGCGTTGGCTCATGGCTCGATAGAAAAGCGTCTATTCGCTCACGTGAACGTGTTGATCCGGGGGGAAGAAAGGAGCAGAGATGAACGAGGAAAAATTCTGGGATGGCTACGGGCGCATGATGAAGCTGCTGGAGGCGCTGGGCCTGGTCCTCCTCGTTTTCGGACCGATCATCGGGATTGTACTGCTTTTCATGCAGGATATGGGGGTGCGCTTTGTCGGCGTGTTCCTGATCGTGATGAGCGCCTTTCTTTCGCTCTACCACTTCAGCTTCGCCTACGTCATGCATGCGCTGCGGCAGGCGTGCCAGGGACGGATGGAACCTGAACCGGAACAGAAATAGGTGGCCTGTTCAGGATCCACTGGCTCATCCTGTTCCCTGGTGCACTGCGAATGTGGTCGGATGTGTACCTTTCCCCTCAGGTGGCACTACCAGCGTGCGTGTGCTTTCCTCGGTCGAGCGGAAATCTTGGAGAGGTGATGGCCTGTTCCGGCGCTATTGCTGGACAAAACGGTGTGGAACGCGTCGATTCCTGAGGCGATCGCAGAAGGAAAAAGGACAGCGGTCACTTGAAGTATCGGGCACGCGTTGCCATTTTCCCTGATCCATAAGCTTTTCTTCCCTTCAAGCCAAAGACGGAGCAGCGATGCGCATCGAGCTCGACACTTCTGTTCTTAAATCCTTGATTATCATGGGTTTTGTAATCGAGGCGCGCGATCCCTACACAGGGGGTCATCTCTGGCGGGTGTCGCGCTACACGGAGGAGATCGGCCGCGAGCTCGGACTCGATGCCGAACCCGTTTTTCAGGCGCGTATGTGTGGATTCCTGCATGACCTCGGGAAAGTGGGCGTACCGGATGCGATCCTCCGCAAGGAAAGCCGCTTGGACGACGCGGAATTCGAAACGATGAAAACCCATCCCATCGTCGGGGGAACGATTATGTCTGAGCATCCGTTGCGCGACATGGTGTACAAAGCCATTCTCGGGCACCATGAGCGGATGGACGGGCAGGGGTATCCTTATGGGCTGCATTCCAACCAGATCTCGGTGATTACGAGAGCCGTAAGCGTGGCGGACGCCCTTGACGCGATGACCAGCAACCGTCCCTATAGAAAAGGGATGCCCATTAACAAAGCGATTGAACGGCTGCTCGAAGCCAGCGATACTCAATTCGAGCGGAAGTCTGTCGATGCAATTGTATCACTTTCTGAACGTGGCCTGCTCGATTCGATTCAGGGGCACAGCGACGAGGGCCGTCCGATGGTTACCTGTCCTCGCTGCGGTCCTGTTGTCGCACTGCCCCGATCGAAGGGAGATGGGGATACCGTCTTTTGCCCGGTTTGTGCGGCGGAGGGGAAGATCCACGACCACAGCGAGGGGTGGGAGATGGAGCCCACCCATCAGCACGGCACTCCTCGCGACATGCGCTATGAGCCCGATTTAGGTCTCATCCAGGAAATCGTCCAACAGGCTCCCGGGTCGATCACCCTCCTGAATTCGGTCTGACCATCGAAACAGTCTCGGATTGCAGCAGCGCAAACAGCTTTCGGGCGCTCATGCGAACAGGGCTCCCGTGAAGTTTATTGAGTTCGCCTTTCACTTCTAACGCTTCGCCAACTGATCGAGCAGATCCAGCTGCATTTGCTGAATCTCGGCCATCCGTTCCCATTGGACATGAAGCATGTGATCCAACTTGTCATGCAAAGCAGCGATTTCAAGTTCGGATTTCAGGTTCACCTTGAAATCCTCGTCCGCCTCCATTCTGTCGCGCGCCGCGGCGCGATTCTGGCTCATCATGATGATGGGTGCCTGAATGGCTGCGAGAGTGGAGAGTGCCAGGTTGAGCAGGATGTAGGGGAAGGGATCGAACGCACTGTTTTTCAAAATCAGTGAATTCCATGCAATCCAGATCGCGAGGGCGAGGGCAAACCCGATCACAAACGGCCATGAGCCTCCGATGGTAGCCACACGATCGGCGAGATGCTGACCGTAGGTGAGGCCCTGGGAGAACTGCTCCTCGAGATGTTCGGTAATGGCGACGTGTTTTACCGCTTTTTGTGACACTTCCGTCTCCAACCTGGAGAGTTCGCCACGCTCCTGTTTGAGCTGGTCGAGGACGTACGCGGTGCGCTCATCACCCAGGCAGGAACGGCAGATAACTCCCTCCTCTACGTGAATGTCGGGATGACGAGTCAGGATGAAATCGGTCAATGCGGGGCGGATCATGGAAATGCTCGTGCATTTGGATGACCCGTACTCACGATGGCAAACGCTGCATTTCAGCGTCCGCTGCTTGGTCGCAGGCATCTTATCTCCTCACCGTAGTATCTGTTTCGTGGTTGATGCCCAGAGTATAGCATGGAGAACATGGGCGGGAGATACAGCGATATTGCGTGGCGGTGCCCCCGGGAGAGCGGGTTGAGGACGGTTATTCGCCGATGATCCCCGTGATGCCGCCGGAGATCAACGAAGCGAGATTGATGACCACCTGAGGCACGGCGAATCCGCTGGGACCGGCTATATACCGAGGTTTCCAGAGGGGATCGAATTTCTTCTTGTAATCGTGCAATCCACGGAAATTGTAGAAGTATTCGCCGTACTTGTAAAGCAGATGTCCGGTCTGTTGCCAGAGGCTGGAGGTCGGTGTGTTCACGAAACCGGCGAGAGGAGCCAGCCCGAGGTTGAACCGGCGGAATCCCTGTTCCTTGCCCCACAGCAACAATTTCATAAAGAGGTAGTCCATTGTGCTGTGGGGTGCCTCTTTTCCGTATCGCATCAAATCAACGGACAGTTCCTCCCTCGAACCGCTGATCCAGACATTGGCAAAGGCGACGATTCTGTTCTGGATCATCACTGTGGCGATAGGGAACAACGAGAGATAGTCCTCGTTGAAATAGCCGAGTGAGAATCTCTTTTCCCGGGTGTGTTTTTCCTTTAGCCAGGAATCTGAAATCTCTTGCAGCTCACGCATTCGTGCACGCACCTGGTCCGGGGGAAAAATCTCAAAATGCGCTCCGTCTTTCTGCTCCAAATGACGGATCGTATAACGAAGGGTTTTTCGCGCGCCGCCCTCGATGGAAAACCTGTCGAGATCGACGATGGCATCCTCGCCGATTTTCATCAGTGTCAATCCCTGGTCGATGTACACCCCAAGGTTCTCTTCTTTTGTCTCGTAAAAGACAGACCATGCGCCGGCTCGTTCACATTGCCTGCGAAATTCCAGGATCAATTCCTGAGCCTCCTCGCGATCCCCGATTGGATCGCCCATCGTGATCCAGCTTCGCCCCGAAATCGCATACATCAGGAAAGAATTTCTCGATTGGCTGAAGAGGAATTGTTTGTCACCGAGGAATGCCAGCCAGGCGATTGTTGAATCGCATTCGGGGGAGGTGATGATTCGTGTCACGGCTTCCAGATCCGAGGGGACGGAGAGGCTCATCTTCGGTCGTGACGGGCGCAGGAGTCGAGCCAGCGAAAGACTGACCAGAAGCACCGCGGCGCCAACCGTGGCGCGAAGGAATCGTGAAACGTCGCCCTCAAACTCGAATTTCCACCACAGCTCAGTGCTGTATTCGACATGCCTGTAGGCGAAAAAGCCCAACCAGATTGACCCGATCAGCGCGGTGGCGATGGCGAGAAAAGAGGTCCGGCTCAACCAGAATGAGGAGAGAGCGGATTTTCGGTAGAAGTACTTGTGCGATGGGAGCAACAGCAGCAGGCTGACTCCGAGAAACGCGGCCTCCTCGTAGTCGAGTCCCTTCAGCAGGGAGACGGCAACTCCAAGGGCGAGCAGTATCAGGGATAGAACGTAGGAGGCATCCAGCCGTTGACGTATCCCGAAGGCAAGAAAGAGGAGTGCCACACCGAGCAGACTTCCCAGGAAATGAGATAGCTCGATCATCGGCAGGGGGAGAATATCCCTCAATATTTCCAACCGATGGGGAAGGTTGGGAGTCGCCCCGGACAGCAGGAGGATCACTCCGGCGCTGAAAATCAACACGGAAAGCAGCCGCGGGATAAACATGGTCAACAGGTTTTGAACGCTGCGAAAGGCGGGCCGGATGCGCTCGCGCGAGCGTTGAATCTCATAGATTCCAAGCAGCAGGATGCTGATGGCGAGTGGCACGAGGTAATAGGCGAGACGGTAGATGATGAGGGTGCTGAGTAATGAGGCTCGAGGGATTTCCGCGGGCATCAGGGCAAGGACGACCAACTCGAACACTCCGATTCCGCCCGGGACATTGCTGATGATGCCTGCGATGATGCCGAATGTGAAAATTCCCAGCAAGGTGATATAGGATATGCCTGACCCGCTGGGGAGCAGGATAAACAGAACCATTGCGGTCAGCATCAGATCGAGAGATGCAAATAGAATCTGGAGAAGGGCTTCCCGGAATGAAGGAAGTTCGATTTCCCATTTGCCAAGGTGGAGTGGGCGTTTATTGATTAAGGTTACTGTCAAATAAGCGGCGAGCAGGGCAAGCAGGAGTAGTCCAAGAGGAAAGGATGATTCGAAAACGATGTGAAGTGCGTGGGGCACCGTCACAGGGTGTAAGATCGATGTCAGTCCTCCGACGAAACAGAGGCCTGTCCAAAACATGATACCGGTGAACATGATCAGACGCGCGATGCTTAAACCCGGAACGTTCGATGCGAAATAGAGGCGGTACCTGATCGCCGACCCACCCAGCGAAGCGAGGCCGATATTGTTGCTCATGGAGTAGGACACGAACGATGTAAAGAGGACTTTCGGAATCGGGAGATGCTCTTTTACATAATGCAGGCCAAGGAAATCATAGGCGCTCAATGAAGCATAAGAGAGAAACGTGAAAATGAAGGCAAAGATCAAATGAGTCAGGGGGATCTGGCGGATTGCGCGAAGAACATCGTGGAATCTGACTTCTTCCAACTCTCGATTCAGACCCCAGATCGCAAGCACGAGCAGGAGCAGGATCACCAAGGGAAATAGAAAGCGGAGATAGCGTCTCATCAGCCCGCAGGCTCCTGATTGGATACGGACGAACTATAGTCGTGAGAAATGCATCCTTGGAAATTAAAAAGATACTATCCTAAGAATACGCTCAGATAGAAAAG
>Ga0315554_1002190_pt1 | contig 11336 bp, 13 predicted proteins | sample SalMarSW160370MG_FD_202114 | JGI IMG/M metagenome (GOLD analysis project Ga0315554, IMG submission 202114) | Salt marsh sediment microbial communities from the Plum Island Ecosystem LTER, Massachusetts, United States - Salt Marsh Sediment SW1603-70 ... | reverse complement strand
TCATATGCAGTTTTGTAGTGCTTGTGGTAGGAAAGTAAAAACGATGCATATGAGTGATTGTTTGCATGGTTGAATGAATTGTATAAAATCACTATTTGTTGGCATGACTGCATGTAGCCGTAATACGATTATATTTTGCATAAAAATTAGAATGGGATAAATGAAGCTGGTCTTCTAGTAGTAGGGGAGTTGTTTATACCGTATATCTTTTATGCCAATATACCCTATACCTTTAATTCCTATTCAAATATATCTTTAATTATATAATCATCCTTAATTCCAAACTTTAATGCATTTTTCTGCTGATGTCCTGATTTAGATAAACCATACATTGATTCTAAAGTTCTTAAAATATTAACATGAGTTATTCCTTTACCTTCAGCATAATCACGGGGAATTATATGAGCACCTGCAATAATAGTAGGGATCCGATTTTTTATATCGCTGTCAGTGCTTGCCGGATCAGTTAACCCGCGATAGTGACTTTTATCATCATTTTCATCAAATGTTATTATTAGTAGACTATTATGCTTTTTTGCCCACCTGTAATAACCATCAAGATTTTCTTTTAGCCAGTTATCTCCATTTCTTACACTAATAACCGGATTTTTAGGATCGTGCATATCATGTATTTGGTTAGGAATAACAAATAAAACAGTCGGTAGTTTATTATAGTCGGATGGAAATTGTGCGAATTGAAGATTTACTGAAGTTTTTTCTGTTTCTCCATTCGGAATATTACCGAAACTTATCCAGGGAACATGTTTACGGGCATAGTAGCCTGAAAATGAAATTGTATCACCTATTTTTGACAGACTTTCAGAGTAACCTTTAAAGAAATAGCCTTTTTTAATCAATTGCTCTGCTAAGTTACTTGATTCAAAAGGATAATTTTTGTTATTGATCAAGTTAGGGATAACATCATTGAATCCTACATTTTGGTTATTTCCTGAAAATAACCAAAAATAATTTCCTTCACTTGCATGTTCTTCTGCAAACATTTTTGTTAAGTTTGCTCCTTCTTTTTTTAATGAATTTATGTAAGGAGCCGCATCATTTCCTATAATCTGATCATAGTTTTTATTCTCCTCCATTACAATAACAATATGATCATATACGTGAATTTTATAAGCTTTTTTCTTGGACAGATGTCCGGTTGTAAATAAAAAACCAAAACAGAAGACTGAAGTAAACGTTATAATTAAAATAATTTTCATAAAATATTTTATTTAGTGATAAATCATGGGATTTTAGAAAAGATAAAACAAATTATCTTGGTAATAAGCTAAATAAAAACCAATGCAAAGTTGTTAAGGCAGTATTATTTTTTTATTAAAATAATTTGATAATTATACAAGAATCTTTTTAAGTGAATATCTTTATAATTTAGTATAACGTTCACGTGAGGACATCATACAACAAAATTTTCCAAAAGAAAATCGAAATAAAAATATAAGTCTGAATAAATTCTTAAGTTTAAGAGAATGTTTCTTTAAACTTATTGTAATTCAGTATTCTTAATTTTGAACCTTCATGTTCAATCAATCCTTTTTTTTCAAAAGAACTAAGGGTTCTTGAAATAGTTTCTCTTGATGTACCCGCCATATTTGCCAGGTCATGTTGAAAAGGAATCTTTTCTATTTCGACAACCCCGTTTTTTATCATTCCCATATCCTCCGCTAACTGTAAAATAACGGTTGCTACTTTTCCATCCGAATCTTTTAATGAAAGAGATTTTATCTTAATATCGGCAGATCTCAGCCTTTGAGTTAACTCCTGGAGTAAAGCAATCCCAACTTCCGGGTAAGTATGAAGAAGTTCAAGAAATTCGCTCCTCTGAATTATTAATATTACCGAATCTTCCATTGCCACTACATTTGCTGATCTTGAAAGACCATCTATAACAGACATTTCGCCAAAGAAATCAGAATCACCTATAATAGACAAAATTACTTCTTTACTGTCTGAACTGCGTCTGGATATTTTTACCTTTCCTTCAATTATAATATAAAGATCCGAACCTGATTCATTTTCGGACAAAATAACCGAATCTTTGGGATAAGATCTTTGTGCACCTAAATGTGAAATTTGATTAAGTGTGTCATCATCCAAATCGGAAAAAATCGGCACAAGCCGCAGCAAATCTTTAGTTTCCATTACTTCATTCATCGCTATTCTTCCTAAAATATGTTATAAATTAATTGTTTTAATTAAATATTGTACTTGCAAATAACTTTTTTAATAAGTACCCTGAAAATCTTCCTTAGAGTTTAAGTAATTAAATTCCCTTTGCATACTTAATTACTCAAATATTGTATTTATTGTACATGTGATTTAAACTCATATTTTCCTAATACAATTTATATTTTTTCAATTAATATCCTATTAGTTATATCGCTCACAAGGGAATGTATGATTGGTAACACATATTTTTTATTGTAGGATAAATTAACGTGAAATTTATTAAGTCTTAGGTAAGTATTTGGAAAGTTATAAATTAAAAACCCGCAGTATAAGTACTACGGGTTTAAATAAGATTTACAAAATTATTTTTTGGATTATTCTACAAATAATTATTTATAATTGATTCATATAGTTCCTGTTTACCGCTTATCTGTTTAGGTTCCCCATTCTTTTCTGTGTGTTTCCTTAAATCATCAAGAGATAACTTGCCTTTTTCAAAATCAGCTCCAATCCCTTTATCAAATGATGAATATCTTTTCTTTCTTAAAGATAAGTAGTCGGAATCATTCAAAATTTTATCGGCTATTAATAGAGCCCTTGCAAAAGTATCCATACCTGAAATATGCGCGATAAAAATATCTTCGGCATCTGTAGAACTTCTTCTTGTTTTTGCATCAAAATTAATTCCACCTTTAGTAAATCCACCGGTTTGAAGTATTACAAGCATTGCTTCAACAGTTTCATATACATTAATCGGAAATTGGTCTGTATCCCAACCATTTTGATAATCCCCGCGGTTTGCATCAATGCTTCCTAATAATCCTGCATCGGAAGCAGCCTGCAGCTCATGCTGAAATGTATGCCCCGCAAGTGTAGCATGGTTTACTTCAATATTTAATTTAAAATCATCGGTTAATCCATTTTGATGTAAAAAACCGATAACAGTTTCAGTATCATAATCATATTGATGTTTGGTAGGTTCCATAGGTTTTGGCTCAATTAAAAATGTACCTTTAAAGCCTTTATTCCTTCCATAATCTCTCGCCATTTTTAAGAAGGTAGCAAGATGATTTTTTTCTCTTTTCATATCTGTATTAAGAAGAGAGAAATAACCTTCACGTCCGCCCCAGAAAACATAATTTTCACCGCCAAGTTTTATTGTTATATCAAGAGCACGTTTTACCTGGGTTCCTGCATAAGCGATAACATTAAAATCGGGATTTGTTGCAGCTCCGTTCATATATCTTTTATGTGTAAAAAGATTTGATGTCCCCCATAGAAGTTTTACACCTGAAGCTTCCTGTTTTTTCAATGCATATTCGATCATTGTGTTAACACGTTTATCGGATTCAGCGATTGTGTCTCCTTCGTTCACTATATCAAAATCATGAAAGCAATAGAATGGTGTTCCTAGTTTAGTAACAAACTCAAAAGCTGCATCCATTTTTGCTTTTGCTTTTTCTATCGGCTCATCCGGCTGATCCCAAGGAAAGTCTTTTGTACCGGCAGGTCCAAACGGATCCCCACCCGTATTGCAGAATGAATGCCAGTAAGCAGTAGCAAATCTAAAATGATCGACCATTTTTTTACCAGCTACTTTTTTTTCAGCATCATACCATTTAAAAGCAAGTGGATTTTTTGATTCTTTCCCTTCATATTTTATTTGATTAATTCCAGGAAAATATTCCTTATTACCTTTTGTCAATTTTAGATTCATTTTTCCCTCATTTTATTTTTTTTCTGTAATTCTATATCCCATTTTTTATATGCAGTTTTATATTTATCTTCATTTTTTACATCCGGTTCAACTACTGTCAGACATTCCAAATTTGTAAAAGCCTCATTAAAAGTATTATAAAATCCTGCACCGTAAGCAGCTGCTCTCGCTGCACCAAGAGCTCCGTCAGTATTATAAAGCTGAATTTCTGCACCGCTTAATGTAGCTAATGTATTGCGAAATGTTTTACTTAAAAACATATTAGCCATGCCTGCTCGAATAACTTTTGGATTTACTGAAAGTGCATTTAAAATATTTATTCCGTAGTAAAATGAAAAAGCAACACCTTCGAGCACCGAACGTACCATATGATTTTTACCATGAATATTGAAATTTATTCCTTCAAATGAAGCACCTAATTCGAGGTTATGCAGCATTCTCTCTGCGCCGTTTCCAAATGGAAGAAAAGTCAATCCATCGGAACCGATATTTGTTTGCTCAGCTAAATTATTTATTTCTTCATAATTCATTGAGGAATCAAATAAAATTTTTCTAATCCAGTTGTAAGAAATCCCGGTTCCATTTATACATAACAATATTCCAAGCCTCTTTGAATCTTTAGTGTGATTTACGTGAACGAAAGTATTAACTCTACCTTCAGGATCAAATTTAATTTTTTCACTTACACCGTAGATCACTCCGGATGTACCGGCAGTTGATGCAATTTCATTAGGCTTTAAAACATTAAGCGAAAATGCATTATTTGGTTGATCCCCGGCACGGTAAGTAATTGGTATTCCTTGTTGTAATCCAATCTTATCAGCAGCTGTTTTAGAAAGATTACTCTGGTTTCCGAACACCGGAACAATTTTAGGTAGAAGTGATTCCGAAAAGCCGTAATTTTCCATTAAGAATTTTGCAGGAGTATCTTCTTCAAAATTCCACAGGATTCCCTCTGAAAGTCCTGTAGTTGTAGTGGTAATTTCCCCGGATAATTTCATTGCAATAAAATCACCTGGAAGCATAAACTTATAAACTTTGCTGAATATTTCAGATTCATTCTCAATAACCCATTTAAGTTTAGAAGCAGTAAAGTTCCCCGGAGAATTTAAAAGATATTCCAGGCATTTATCTTTTCCAATTTCTTCAAATGCCTTATTTCCTATTTGGACTGCTCTGCTATCGCACCAGATAATTGATGACCTTAAAACATGCTGATTCTTATCAACTAAAACCAAACCATGCATCTGGTAAGAAATTCCAATAGCTTTAATATCAGAAGGATTAACCTTAGTATTTGCTAAAACCTCCTTTGTTGCGGATACAACAGATTCCCACCAAATATCCGGGTCTTGTTCAGCCCAGCCAGGGTAGGGAGAAACTATTTCCATTTCATTTTTAGGAAAGGTACTATGCCCCTTTTCTTTTCCCGAATCGATATCATATAAAGCAGCTTTTATTGATGAACTGCCAATATCATATCCAATAGTAAACAAATTTCTTCCTTATAAATTAATTATATGATAATTAGTGTAAAAATAACACTTATTTGCTTTAATATGCAACATAGAGATTTTATTATTATTTGAAATATTATCAATATTAGTTATTTTTATAATAAATTTACAAAAAAATAAAAATTCATAAACCAGTATAAGGGAAATTATTGTCTCACCAGATAGATAAAATAATTGCCAATATTTCAATTGATTGTGTAATCTTCGGTTTTGAAAGTGGAGTTCTCGAAGTTCTTTTAGTTAAAAGAGCAATTGAACCGTCTAAAAGTGAATGGGCTTTACCCGGTGGCTTTATTTTGAAAAATGAAGAATTAACCAGTGCCGCTGAAAGAATATTAAATGAAACTTCAGGGGTTAAAAATATTTTTATGGAGCAGCTTTCAGTTTTCGGGGATATTAATAGATACCCCGAAAGAAGAGTAATTACTATCGGGTATTATGCATTAGTTAGTCCTGATAAATATATTCTTAGTCCGGGTATTGACACTAGTGAAGTTAAGTGGTTTAAGCTGGCAAATATAAATAAGTTACCATTCGATCATAACACAATTATTGATGAAGCATTAAAGAAGTTAAGAGAGAAAGTTAGATACCACCCGATCGGTTTTGAATTGCTCCCTAAGAAATTCACTCTTCCTAAATTGCAATCGTTATATGAAAGTATTTTAGCAGTGAAGCTTGATAAAAGAAATTTTAGAAAAAAATTATTAAAGATGAATCTTCTAATAAAACTGGATGAGAAGGAAAAAGATAATCTTCGCCGGGCAGCTTATTTATATAAGTTTGATAAAAAAAGTTATAAAAAATTAATAGATAACGGATTTAGCTTCCAGCTATGAATTCCTAATCTGACAGATTTAAAATTTATTTTTTTATTCCACTAAAACTGCAGTTCCGTAACATAAAACTTCGGTAACACCGTTCATAACATCATTAGCATCGTATCTGACACCTATTACTGCATTTGCTCCCATTTGTTCTGCATGACTTAACATCATTTCGAAAGCTTCTTCCCTGGTTTTTTCACATAGCTCAGTAAATAATGTAATATTACCTCCAACAAGAGTTTGTAAAGACCCGCCTATAGTACCGAAAATGGAACGGGAACGAACCGTAATTCCACGAACCACACCAAAATTTTCAATTATTTTATGTCCATCAAGAATGAATGCAGTTGTTGTCATAGTTCTTTTCATAAATTTTCCAAGAAGAAATGTTTAAATAAGTTAAATTTTAGGATTACATTTATAAATATGTTAATATTCTAATAAATTAAAAAAGAAATACTTTTAATTCTCTTGTTTTGAAGATCATATTAATATCACATTTTCGATTAGAATTTTATTTAGTTTTGAAATAAAATTAAATCTTTCATATTCTTCTTTTATTATTTTTTAAAAATTAAAATATTTCCGGAACAATAAATGAAGCAAAAAGAATGTCCTTCATGTGCTATGAATATTAATGCGGATGAGGAAGAATGTCCTATTTGCGGATATGAATTTCCGAAAGATAAGCCGTTATTTAAAATTTTAATTATTCTTTTGGTAATTATTTTTGTTATTTACTTTGTTCTTAGCTTTTAGTTTAAATTTAAATTGCAATTGAACTTAACAATTAAATAAAAGGTGTTTGTTTACTTAAAGCCAGGTAAACAGATATATCAGGAGTCCCTAAAATTGATTTGTAAGAAATATCGAAATAAATTAATGAAGCAATAAAGGCTCCATTCGAAATATGCATCCCCGACCATCTTTCAATTGAGTGCGTAAGGAAATAACTATTATAGTGATACTTTAAATAATTATAATTTTTAAGATCTTTCCTTTTTATTTTTGTCTGATGTTTTTCAATCCATTCGCAACAGGTTTTAAACTCTTTAAAAGCTTTCAGAAGATTTTCTCTATTTTTTTGAAAATCTTCACCGTAGGAATTCTCAAAACCTATATACGTAAGGGAAGGTTGTTTCCCCAAAATTTCATCGAATATTTTTTCTGACATAATATTAAGATTATTGTTAGAATAAAGTTTATTTAATATTCTTAATTGCAATACCCCTTCCTTACATCATAAGCTTTAAAGCAACCCAATTTTGCCGCAATAGTAAAATCCGTTCTTCCGTTTTCTTTATCTCCTTTATTAAATTTAATTAAGCCCCTATTATGATATGCCTCGGCAAGTTTAGGATTCAGTTTTATTGCTTCGTTATAATCTTCAAGTGCTCCTTCAAAATCTTCAAGTATAAATTTCACATTTCCTCTTTTATAGAATGCTTCCGCAAAATTTGGGTTCAATTCTATAGATTTATTAAAATAAATTACTGCAATATCATAATTTGTTAGGAGTTTTTCAAGATTTCCTCTATTAAAAAATTCAATTGCTTTTTTTGTAATTTCATTTTCATTATTGTGCATTTTTCCTCCAATTCAGGATTTTTTAGTTTTTCCGGGTTTAACCGGAAATGGAGGGTAATAAATTAATGACCAGGTTATTTTATCAAGTTGTCACTTGCTCTCTTTGAAATAGAAATTTGTATATCGATAAACAAAGGATATGCCATATGGAAAATTTATCTTTAATTGAAGCTTTTACATAATAAAAAACCGGAAAGTTGTTTCAAATGGAAGCAAAATAAAGCAAGTGTATCATAAGTTTTGAACACAATATTTTATTTATATTTGAATAAAGAATTCACTGTATCTATATTTGAGTCTAAATTTAATTCCACTACTAATTATAAATAAACAAGATGAAAACTAAAGTTATTTTACAAACAAATTTTCCAAATTTAAAGCTGGTCAAAAGGGGAAAAGTTAGAGATATATACGATGTCGGGAAATATTTTTTAATTGTATCCACCGACAGACTTTCTGCTTTCGATGTTATTATGTTGCAGGGAATTCCTTATAAAGGAAAGGTTCTTACAAAAATATCTGAGTTTTGGTTTAATTATACTAAAGACATTGTAGTCAATCATTTAATCAGCACCTCGGTTAAAGATTTTCCTGCAGAATGCCGGGAATATTCGAATGAACTTGAAGGGCGAACAATGCTCGTAAAAAAAGCCGAGATTATTCCGATTGAATGTATAGTGAGAGGTTATATTACAGGATCAGGATGGAACGATTATAAAAAGACAGGAGAAATTTCCGGGATAAAATTACCCGGAGATCTTAAGGAATCCGAGAAATTTTCGAAATCTATTTTTACTCCTTCAACTAAAGCTGAAGTGGGAATACATGATGAAAATATTTCGTTAAAAGAGGCAGAAGATATTGCAGATAAAGAAACTCTCCAAAAAATTAAAACATATACACTGGATGTATATACTAAAGCTGCAAATTTTGCTTTAACAAAAGGAATAATAATAGCAGATACAAAAATGGAATTCGGCAAGTTTAATAATCAGATTATTTTAGTTGATGAATTGCTGACTCCTGATTCTTCCCGTTTTTGGCCAAAGGATAAATATGAAGTAGGGAAGACTCAGCAAAGTTATGATAAGCAGTTTGTTAGAGATTACCTTTTATCCATTAATTTTAATAAACAACCGCCGCCGCCTGTTCTTCCGGAAGAGGTTATTAATAAAACCAGCGAAAAATATTTAGATGTTCTTTATAAGTTAACAGGAGAAAAAATAACTTAAATGGTCCCTGTTCAAATAAAGATAATCGAGAAAAAAAATCTAAATATAAAATGGGATGATGGTTCGGAATCTATAATTGAAATTAAAAAGCTGCGTAAATATTGTCCGTGTGCAACTTGTGTAACCGGGAGAGAAGAGCAAGGAAAATATTATATCCCGATTGTTTCAGAAGATCAAACCAAAATAAAAAATATTCAGCAGGTTGGAAGTTATGCAATTGGAATAACTTGGAAAGACGGGCATAATACTGGAATTTATGAATATAGCTTTCTTAAAAAATTATCTGAAGAATAAATTCTGTTTAAGAAATAATGGTATTACCGAATCAATTAACTGTATTAAGAATAATTTTAACTCCCATTTTTCTAATTCTTTTTTTATCCGGTAATCCGCTGCTTAAACAAATTTCTCTCGGTGTTTTTATAATTGCTGCTTTAACCGATTGGTATGACGGATGGCTGGCAAGAAAATTCAACTATATTACATCCTGGGGTAGATTCTGGGATCCATTGGCGGATAAAATATTAACATCTTCAGCTTTCCTTGGATTTGCTTTCTTAAATATTTTACCGCTTTGGATGGTAGTAATTATTTTAATAAGAGATTTTGCCATTACAACATTACGGGCGTATGCTGATTATAAAAAATCGCCATTTCCAACCAGCAATTATGCAAAGTGGAAAACATTTTTACAGATGTCTTTTCTGTATTACTTGTTAATTATTTATGTCGGACAAAATACGGTTGAACTTTATAAAGGGAATGAAAAAATATTTTCAATTTTACTCCATGAACAGTTCATCTATTTTATTATGTTATTTATTACAGCAATAACGTTTCATTCCGGTGTAACCTATATTTATAAAAACAGGTACTTAATTAAAAAATTATTTGAACGCGAAACTTAACTTTTTAGAAAAATTTCTTGGCTCCGGGTTTTATACAGGTTATATTCCTTTAATCCCTGGAACATTCGGCAGCCTTGCTGCATTAGTAATTTATTATATACCCGGATTTGAAAATCCTTTAATATTGATTCCTTGTATAATTATCTTTACTTTTTACGGAATTTATGCCGGAAATAAATTCGAAAGTGTTTATGGTAAAGATCCTTCGCAATGTACAATCGATGAAGTTGTTGGAATGTGGATTAGTCTATTGTTTTTACCAAAGACAATTACAATTTCATTTATAACTTTTTTTATTTGGAGGATTCTGGATATTATTAAACCGTTTCCTGCAAGAAATTTTGAAAAATTAAAAGGCGGCTTAGGAATCGTGCTCGATGATATTACTTCCGGTATCTATACTCTTATAATTGTTCATGTAATTTTGATTATCTTTAAATAGGAATTTTTAATTAATTAAAATGAATGCTTATATAATTACAATCGGCGATGAAATTTTAACAGGGCAGACTTTAAATACAAATGCCGGTTTTATTGGTGAGAGATTGGCCGATATTCAAATAAATATTAGAAAAGCTTCTATTGTCGGGGATAATGAAGAGGATATCTTAAATGAATTCCAGGCTTCCTGGAAAAATAATGATCTTGTTATAGTAACAGGCGGACTAGGTCCAACGCATGATGATATTACAAGGCAATGTGTTGTTAAATTTTTTAATACCGAATTGGAAAAGAATGAAGATGTACTGTATGATATAAAAGCTCTTTTCCAAAAATCAGGAAGAGAAGTAACAAAAATCAATCAGAACCAGGCCTTAATTCCTAAAATCGCTAAAGTTATTAGAAATTATCTTGGTACTGCACCCGGAATGTGGATTGAAAAAAATAATAAAATATTTATAGCACTTCCCGGTGTTCCTTTCGAAATGACTGCTATGATGAAAAATTATGTTGTTCCTCATCTTGAAGAGAAACTTCAAAAAAATACCGTTATAAAAAGATCTATTTTACAAACAACGGGAATTTTTGAATCGGCACTTTATGAAAAATTGGGGGATATAAATGAACTTTTAAGTGGTTCAAAGCTAGCTTTTCTTCCAACTCAGCAGGGAGTAAGGCTTAGGATTACTGTTGAAGAAGCAGATGAAGAATCGGCAAAAAATAAATTAAGTGAAATCGAACAAAAAATTAAAAGTAAAGCAGGGAGATTTATTTTTGCTACAAATGATGTTTTGCTTGAAGAAGTAGTTGGAAGGATGTTGAAAGAGCGCGGATTGAAAATTGCTTTAGCAGAATCCTGTACGGGAGGTTATATTTCTCATCTATTAACGAATATTCCGGGAAGCAGTAATTATTTTGAAAGA
>Ga0315554_1002188_pt1 | contig 11338 bp, 9 predicted proteins | sample SalMarSW160370MG_FD_202114 | JGI IMG/M metagenome (GOLD analysis project Ga0315554, IMG submission 202114) | Salt marsh sediment microbial communities from the Plum Island Ecosystem LTER, Massachusetts, United States - Salt Marsh Sediment SW1603-70 ... | reverse complement strand
TTTTACCAAGGCTGAATGGGGTTCAGGTGGTCGCCGGTTCAAATCCGGCCACCCCGATTTTTCATATAAGCCCGGGCCGACGAAGGAGAGCCCCGTCGACATCCTTCACCCAGCGCAGCCGTCCCTTTCACCAAATGGAAATCCGTAAACGACTAGCGCCTTTCCCGATAACCACTAAGAGCCACCGGGAAACAGCCGCTTACGGATTACACTACGCCCCGAAGGGTTCACAGCACGGATATTCGGTTAATAAATCAGGCCGCCATTACTTCTTCAGGGGTACGGGATTTATCACCTGATGGTTATCAATCTCGATACCGCCGTCAACCACCAGGGTGTGACCGGTTACATGCGAGGACTCGTCCGAAGCCAGGAACAAGGCCGCATAGGCGACCTCCTCCGGCTTACCCAACCGCCCCTGCGGGATTATCTTCTCGAACGCCCTCACCTCTTCCGGGGGCGATTTAAGTGCCATCGGGGTAGCGATAATGCCCGGGTTGAGCGCATTTACCCTGATGTTCTTCTTGGCCAGCTCCATGGCCGTTATCCGCGTCAGGGCGAGCACCCCGCCCTTGGTAGCACAGTAGGGGCTTAGATTACGCGTCCCCCGCTCGCCGCACTGGGAGGCGGTATTGATGATTGAGCCCCCTCCCCTCTTCAGCATCTCGGGAATGGCATACTTCATGCCCAGCCAGACACCCTTCAGGTTTACGGCCATAACCTTCTCCCACTCCTCCTCGGTAACATCCTCGGTAAAGGCCGGACGACCAATAATGGCCGCGTTGTTGTACATTATGTCCAGCTTCCCGTACTTCTCTATCGCCTTCTTCACCGCACTCTCGACATCCCTGGCCTTGGAGACATCGGCCCTGACGAACATCGCCTCCCCGCCGCCGTCCTTAATCATCTTCACCGTCTCCTCACCCGCCTTGGCATCCCAGTCGACGACCACTACCTTCGCCCCCTCACGGGCAAAGAGCAGCGCCCCCGCCTGACCCATCCCCATCCCGGCACCGGTGATAATGGCTACTTTATTGTCCAGTCTACCCAATTTCTCCTCCTTGTATCGCACAGAATTCTCGCCCTCGCTCAGGTCGAGGGCGCCCCGATAAACACAGGGCTACTGAGAGCCCTCATTTATGTCGCTACCAGCTCTCAGTAGCCCCTTTTCCTTCGACTACCTAGAAAAGTAGTCCTTTCACTTCACTCCGCTGTCTCAAGCGAATTAGTAGCCCTGGTACATCTCCCTCATCTCAAAGCTGGGCTGCGGGAACCCGTAGGCATCCTGAGGATCGCAGGGTACCCACAAGTCCCACCTACCTCTCGGCAATCCAGGATAAGGCGGCACGCCACCAATCTGAATGGTGTCAATGTTGCTGGCGTCAACCATGAAGAACGGGCACTGGTAGAACTTCTCTACCGGCTGACCCAGAATGACGTTGGTCATAGCCACCTGGAGACAAACATCGGTCGGCTCTACGCCGCCGTGGGTCGAGCAGGTATCAGCCCTGCCTTCCCTGATGGCGTCCCACATGGCAATCTCGGCGTCGTTAGAAGCGATTATGATGTGTCCCGGGTCGTCCAGAGGCAGTAGCTTACCAATCGACTCCAGCCCGGGGACCATGCCGGCGCCACCGCATCCATGGTGGAAGAGAGCCACGATTTCAGGATGGGCCATAACCATGTCGGCGGTAATGGTCGCCGTCTGCTCTTCAGCCCAGTTGGTATCCGCGGACTGTATCACTGTAATCCACGGGTAGCGGTCGATTACCTTGTGGAAGCCCTCGCTGCGCAGCTGGGCGGTCGCCATCTCACGCATACCCCACAATTCAGCGATGGTACAGGGCTTATCGGGGCCGTAACCTCGCGCCTGAAGGTCGTCTACCAGCCACTCGCCCAGAATATCGGTGCCGCCCGGGCCCTCAAACTTATGGGCGATAAACGAGGTAACCGCATCGGTATCGATGCCGCAGTCAAGGGTGAAGACCGGGATATGTAACTCGTAGACCATCTTCTCCACCACCGGGATCTCCAGCTCAGCGCTCACGGAATGGCACATGAACCAGTCCGGGTGCATTGATACCGCCATGTCCTCGAAGAAACCTATCTGGTAGTCAAGGTTAAAGGCGGCACCAAAGGTGGTCCAGTTCTCACCCTTATCTCCCATGCCGAACCGCGGGAACCAGTCCTCCAGCATCTTTACCGCCTGCGCCATGGGCTCAACCTCCAGGGTGGAGCAGGTGTAGGCAATCTTGTAGGGAGAACCATCCGGCTTAACAAAAAAGTCCTTCCAGGGGTTCCATTGAAGGGTCGGATTCATCTGTCCCCTAGCTACCAGGTCGGCCAGTTCCGGGAAATCCGCAACTGTAAGCCCCTCTTCAGGCGTGGTCGGGGCGGTAGGAGTAGTCGGGGTGGTCGGGGTGGTCGGAGTGGTCGGAGTAGTCGGGGTGGTCGGGGTGGTCGGGGTGGTCGGAGTAGTAGTACACCCGGTCAAAATCAGAGCCACCACTACAGCCACTGCCATCAGTGGCACTACAAATCTCTTCATTCCTCGTCTCCTTTCCTTTGAGTCTTAGACAGTCTCTAGTCTTAGACAGTCTCCAGTCATTCTCACCAACTCAAGTACCGTGCTCCATAGGCACCGCCCTCCTTCTCCTGACTTTGACCCAGGATTAATAAGGCTACCCCGTTAAAGCCGGGAAAACATATTCAATTTGTTAAGACTCATGGGAGACCAGGGCAAAACACCCTCTCATACCGAAGATAACACGAAAATGTTAAGTTCCTGTTAAGAAATAAGCATTACCTGGAAAGTCGATTTCAGTGTCCCTTGCGGCGCCAGGTGTCGATACCCACGAACAGAATAACTAACACCCCCAAGACGGTGCTCTCCAGGAATGGGTCGGCGCCCAGTATCGACATGCCGTTGCGAATAACGCCGATCATTAAGGCCCCCAGCACTACCCCGACCATGTTACCTTTGCCACCAAAGAGGCTCATGCCGCCAATCACCGCCGCGGCGATACTCTGCAGCTCAAGACCGTCGAAGCTCGAATACGAGACCGACATGACGCGCGCCGTTCGGATCATGCCACCCAGTGCCGCCAGCAACCCCGAGATAATATAGACCGAGAGCTGCATCCTCTGAACCTTTACCCCCGAAAGGTACGCGGTACCGGGACTACCGCCGGTGGCAAAGACCGACTGCCCGTAGACAGTGTGGTGCCAGACAAAATAGCAGATGACCGCCACCGCGATGAGGATGATACCGGCTACCGGGAAGCCGCCCTCGGGGATGAAGCCCTGACCGAAGAACTTGAGAGGGGCTACCATCCGGGTAATGGTGAAACCACCGGTGATGAAGAATCCCACCCCGTGGGCTATCTGCCACACACCCAGGGTGGCGATTAAACCGGGCACCTTGATACGCGATACCACCAGACCGCTGATGGCCCCCAAACCAGCCCCCAGGGCAAGCATGGCCGGTATGCCCTGCCAGATAGGAGCCGCGTGGCCCAGAATCTGCTGAAACGGCTGGGTGGTCATCATGGCGCTGCCCAGGGCCGAGGTCCCGAAAGCAATACCGGCAACCGACAGGTCAATACCACCGGTCAGGATAACAAACGCCTGGCCTATGGCGCATATCCCCATGGTCGAGGTCTCTACCAGCACCATCTTCATGTTACGCAAGGCCGCCGATTTTCCCCCGGTGGCTATGGCCATGCCGGCAATAAGAGCCGCCAGAATGATGACCAGAGTCGCGTTTTCATGTCTGAAGATACGCCGGGCAACACTACGCGAGTCAGACTTCCTTCTTTGCTCTACGCTTTCAGTCGTCATAGCCTATACTCTACCAAAAGTGAATTGGAACCTCAGCGACGGCGCTCCCGACGTATGATGTCAGCCGCCACCGCCCCGATTATGATTGCCCCCTTGATAATGTAACGGGCGGCATGGCCCATATGCATAACACTGATAGCATTAGTAATTACCCCGATAATGATAGAACCCAATATCACCCCAACAATGTTTCCGCGCCCACCAAAGAGGCTGATGCCACCGATGGCGCAGGCTGCGATGCTATCCAGTTCAAGACCCCTCAGGGCCTCTATGGAGGCCGCCATACCGCGCGACAGGAAGAGCAGGCCGCCCAACCCCGCCAGCACACCAGAGATAATGAAGACATAGAAGTATGTCCTTCTCACGTTTATCCCGGAAAGGAAGGCGCTTACCGGATTCCCCCCGACGGCATACACATTGCGCCCGAAGCCGGTATGATTAAGAACGATGTAGGCCGCTGCCCCCACCGAGAAGAAGATGATGGGCGCCGCCGGCAGAGAACCGACCGCCGCCAGGTTTTCCGGCAGCTCCATGAGGGCTGTGCCGTTGGTTACATAGTAAGCAGCCCCGTAGCCCAGCTGCCAGACACCAAAGGTGGCTATCAGCGAGGGAATCCCGAGACGGGAGACCAGGACGCCATTCAGCGACCCCCAGCCCCCCCCCACCACTAGCATGACCGGTATGACCAGAGCCAGAGGCGCCGAATACCCGAGAATATTCTGCCACTGGGTGGTCATCATGGCACCACCCATCATCATGGCCATAACCCCCACGCCAGCAACCGAAAGGTCGATATTAGCGGTCAGAATAACGAAAGCCTGCCCTATGGCCACCACACCACGAACCGAGCTCTGCAACAGGACATTGGCCACATTGGAGGGGGTAAGAGTCGCTCCCCGGGAGACACCACCCAGCGCCGCAACCAGGCCAACCAGAACCATACCGATGACAAAGTTTTCGTGGGCGACAACTCGCCTAGCTATCCCACGAGCGGTTTCCCCTTCTGCCTCTGGTCTCTGGGCAACTTCAGTCATAACCTAACTCTTACCGAACTGACACACGAAACTACTTAGCTTTAACTAATGGGGCTAGACAATTTAAGTATACTTATAACTCAATTTTGGCTACTTGTCAATAGGTTTCAGAAAATTAATTACAAAATACTGTCCACAGAACCGAAGCTAACTCTGAAAATTAATAACCCTACCGCCAAAATGATGTTAGGTTATCCCATTATCCCGGACAGGCTGCCGCGCCCTGGGCTCTCACTCAGGCCCCGCACGGCGCCGGCTACCACCGGCTTAAGCCTGCCCCGAAAACATCTTCCTTAGCGCTAGTCCCGGGCCGGTATCGGCAGGACAATTGATGGGGAATCATCCTCACGCTCGTCCGTGGGGAACATCGGCCATCGTACGCCATCGATATTCTGGCTAATCATGCCGGTGGCATAGATATTCTGACCGGTATCGTCAAACTTAAACCGCTCAAAACGCAACACATCCAGGGCAGGGAGAAACACCCAACCCTCCGGCAGCTGCACCTTCTCCACGATAGAGCGGTTAATATCCAGCTTGGCCAGGGAAAGCTGGAGATAATTCCGGAACGGGCCCAGTTCCAGGCTGAACGCAATCTCCGCTTGCTGCCCCGGGAGCGACTGCCCCAACGACACCATGCGCTCGAGGGCCTCTTTGACCAACCAGACGGCGTGATAGGGGGTAGCTATTTCCGGGTTGTTCCAGTCCTCGTCTATCCTGGCGCGCACCTCATCATTAATCCAGTCGTAGTAGATTCTCCGCTCCGCCAGCGGGTCGCCAGCCTCGTGAACAAAGCCATAGTTATAGGCTTCCAGCGGCAGCGCCTCGTAGAAGAGGGGGTCTTCAGTACCCCACCCCCAGGAATAGACACCGTAGGGGAAATTAATATCTCTGTCCAACACCTCCTGGTACAGTGCTATGGAACCCTCGAGATAGTTGCAGGTAAAAAGCAGGTCGGGCGCCAACGCTTCGGCATCGGCAAGCTGAGGGGCAAAGCTGGTCAGGGTAGTCTCGGTAGCCGCTTCGCCCACTATGTCGATACCGGCTGCCGCCGCACTCTCCTTAAATGCCTCGGCTACCGCGGTACCCTGGGCATCGGGGACATACATCAGGTAGCAGCTCTCGGGCGGAGTTAAGCCTGCCTCAGAGGCCGACTCCGTCATCGCGTCTACCACCTGAGCGGCCAGTTCTTCCGCACTGGACGTGGTGCGGAAGGTATAGTGAAAGCCCTGGTCGGTAATCGGCTCCAAGTCCAGAGGGCAGATGAAGGGCACCTCGTATTCCTCGGCTACCTCGGCGATGGCCATGGCCGTGGGCCAGGCGCCCATCAGGAAGATAACACCCTCCTCGTTAATCAAACGCTCCGCCTCGGCCGCCGCCTGTGTAGCAGAACCGCCGTCGTCGGCCACGATGAGGTCCAGCTTCATGGAATACATGTTCCTGATGCCCCCCCACTCGTTCATCTGATAAATGGCTACCTCGGCACCAGTACTGAGCCTCTTACCCATCTCGGCATTGGGGCCGCTCAAATCGACAATCATACCGCAGGGCATCTCGTCGGGGAAATCGGGGCGCTCAGGGGGCTTGGGTCTACAACCGGTAAGAACCAGACTGGTAATCAATACTACGGCTAGCACGGGAATAATAAACCTTTTCATTCTTCCCCTCCTCGACTTTGGGATTCTCTAGCTTGATTTCAGATAGTACCCACAAGCTAAAACCGAAAAACTAAACCGAGAGACTGGCTAATCCCGCATACTAATTTAAGGTGCTTCATACTACCCGAACTTAACCAGCCAACACGGCTGGGTACCACACCGATATAACTATAACAAATTATAAGGCACAACACCAAAAAGCTCAAGCCCCGCGCTTTCCCGACCAGAAATCCCAGGCCGTGTTGCGTCCCGAAGCCGGGTTGTGGTATAATCTCGCTAGGTGAAGATTGCGTTGTGAAGTGGGTGCTCCCCACTTTTTTGTTCTGGAGAGGATAACGTAATTGGGGGCTTAAGGTAAGATGAAAAGCGACTTTATGCTCGCTATAACCCAGCTTTCGGCGGAGAAGAACCTGCCCCGGGAAACGGTACTCGAGGCGGTAGAGGCGGCGCTGGTGTCGGCCTACAAGAAGAACAACTTCGCGCCCAACCAGGATATCCTGGTCAGGATTAACCCCAACACCGGCGGCATCAAGGTATGGCTCCAGAAGACGGTGGTCGAGGTGCCCACGGACCAGCGCCGTGAGATCACCCTGGAAGAGGCGCTCAAGCTCAAACCAGACGCCCAGCTCGGCGACACGGTGGAGATAGAGGCCACCCCAAGCAATGCGGGTCGCATCGCCGCGCAGACCGCCAAGCAGGTCATCCTGCAGCGTCTCCACGAAGCGGAGCACAGCGCCATATTCGAGGAGTTCGCCGACAAGGAAGGCGAAATCGTTACCGGCATGGTGCGCCGCATCGAGCCCAGGCAGCTCTTCATTGACCTGGGTCGAACCGAGGCCATACTGCCCGCCGCCGAGCAGGTACACAACGAAAGGTACCGGGTCGGCCAGCGGCTCAAGGTCTGCCTCCTGGAGGTAATCCAGACCAACCGCGGGCCGAGGGTGCTGGTTTCGCGCTCTCACCCCAACCTGCTGCGCAGGCTCTTCGAGCTCGAAATCCCGGAGATTCTCAACGGCACCGTGGAGATAAAGGCAATCGCCCGCGAGGCCGGCTACCGGAGCAAGGTAGCCGTGGTCGCCCACCAGGAAGGCATCGACCCCGTCGGCTGCTGCGTCGGCTTGAGGGGCATCAGGATACAGAATATCGTCAACGAGCTGAGCGGGGAAAAGATAGACGTTATCATGTGGAGCCCGGATAAGTCTACCTTCATCACCAATGCCCTGAGCCCGGCTCATGTGGTAAGCGTCAGCGTGAACGAGGAGGGGGAGACGGCCACCGTAGTGGTGCCCGATAATCAGCTTTCCCTGGCCATCGGTAAGGAGGGACAGAACGTCAGGCTGGCAGCCAAGCTTATCGGCCTGCGCATTGACATCAAGAGCGCCTCCGAGGCCGAGGAAGCAGCCAAGGCCCTGGCTACCGAAGCCGAAGCCGTAGCCGAGGAGGAGCTCCCCGCCGAGGCAGCCGTTTTCGAGGAGCCAGCAGCGGCGGAGGCTAAGGAGATAACCGAGGAAGCTGAGGAGCTAGAGGAGGCCGTCGAGAGCGAGGTCCTCACCCCGGTTACCCCCGAAGCGCCGACCAGCGAAGAAAAGCCCGAGATAAGGTTTGCCGAGGACATCACGATACCGACCCCGGTTAAAGCGGGTGTCAAAGCCAAGAAGAAAAAGAAGAAGAGCGCTCCGGGCAAGGCGGCTGCCGAGGACGGCATCAAGATTAAGAAACGCCGCCGGGTATCACAGAGCCTGGAAGACTATGAGGAGAACGAAGGCTATTAACCAGCACATTCCCGAGCGAACCTGCATCGCCTGCCGGCGGGCAAGACCCAAGCGGGAGCTAATCCGCCTGGTATGCCCGGCCGAGCGCGAGGTCGAGATTGACCGCCGGGGAAGGTCCGCCGGACGCGGCGCCTATCTCTGCCCCAGCCTGGAATGCTGGGAAGCCGGGCTGAAGAGCAACCGTCTGGAGTATGCCCTGCGGACAACCCTCAGCGACCGGAACCGGGAAGAGCTCTGGCGGCAGGCCAGGGAGATTATAGAAGGAGATGCGAATAGTGGCCGGAACGAGTGATTCGGAAGGCAGGCCAGCCCCAGCCGCGAGAGGACCCCGGGCCGGCGCTCAGCCAGCCGAGGTGCGCCCGGTGGAGATTGCGCCTACCTTAAGCGTACGTCAGCTGGCGGAAACCCTCGAGGCAAGCGCCATCGACGTCATCAAGCAGCTGATGCGAATCGGCATCATGGCCAATATCAATCAGATTATCGACTACGAAGCCGCGTCTACCGTGGCCACCGCTCTGGGCTACGAGCCGCGCCCGGAGCCTCAAGCGGCACGCAAGCTATCGAGCACCGTCATCGACTTCAAGAAGGGACAGCACCTCAAGGGTGAGGCCCGCAAGAACCTGAAGCCGCGCCCGGCGGTGGTTACCATCATGGGGCACGTCGACCACGGGAAGACCCGGCTCCTGGACGCCATCCGCGAGACCAACGTCATGGCCTCCGAGGCCGGGGGCATAACCCAGCATATCGGCGCCTATCAGGTCGAGGTGGGGGGGCACAAGGTCACCTTCCTGGACACACCGGGGCACGAGGCCTTCACCGCCATGCGGGCCCGGGGGGCGCAGGTAACCGACATCGTCATCCTGGTGGTAGCCGCCGACGACGGAGTCATGCCCCAGACCCTGGAAGCTATCGACCACGCCCGGGCGGCCGGGGTGCCCATCGTAGTAGCCATAAACAAGATTGACAAGCCCACAGCCAACCCCGACAGCGTTAAACAGCAGCTGGCCGACGCCGGCCTGCTCATCGAGGAATGGGGCGGAGATGTGGTCTGTGCCCCCATCTCCGCCAAGGAGAAAACCGGCATCGCCGAGCTCCTGGAGAATCTGCTGCTGGTAGCCGAGATGGAGGAAATCCGGGCCGACCCGTCCCGCCCCGCGGTCGGGGTCGTTATCGAAGCCAAGATGGACAAGACCAAGGGGCCGCTGGCCACGGTACTGGTTCAGGAAGGAACCCTAAGGGTAGGCGATACCCTGGTCGTAGGTACCACCTGGGGACGGGTAAAGGCCATGTTCAGCGACCTGGGCAAGCACCTGAGGAAGGCGGAGCCGGCGACCCCGGTGGAAATCCTGGGCCTAGGCAGCGTGCCTCAGGTCGGGGACACCATGAACGTGGTCACCAGCGAAAGCCAGGCACAGAAGCTGATTCAGAAACGGCAGGAAGAGAAGCAGAAATCCGGAGCCGTCAACCTGAGCAACCTCTATGACCAGATAAGCGCCGGCCAGGTGAAGGAACTCAATATCATTCTCAGGGCCGACGTGCAGGGCAGCATCGAACCGATAAGGAGCTCCTTGCAGCAGTTGAGCACCGATGAGGTCCAGGTGAGGGTTATCCACAGCGGCACGGGTAACGTCACCGAGAGCGACGTTATGCTGGCCGTCGCCTCCAAGGGTATAATTATCGGCTTCGGCGTTGGCTCCCAGACCGGAGCCCGCCGGCTGGCGGGGAGAGAGGGGGTCAGCATCCGCTCCTACAAGGTAATCTACGACCTGGTGAACGATGTGAGCAGCGCCCTGAAGGGGATGCTGGAACCCACCTATGTCGAGGTTATCGAGGGGCAGGCCGAGGTGAGGAATGTCTTCTCACTCGGCAAGCAGCAAAAGGTCGCCGGCGCCTATGTCACCGAGGGGAAGATAACCCGCGGCGGCTCCGCCCGGCTGCGGCGCGGGGAGGAGCTGGTCTGCGAGTCCACGGTCAGCAGCCTCAAGCGCTTTAAGGATAACGTGAAGGAGGTAGCCGCTGGCTATGAGTGCGGGGTGGGCCTTAAAGACTGTAACGACCTTCAGGTCGGCGACACACTGGAATTCTTCCGCACTGAAATCAGTAAGTAGCCCCGAAGCCAGGCTTTAGTTATGGGGCATCGCATCGAGCAGGTAAACAAGCTCATCCGCCGCGAACTCAGCGAACTACTCCAGCGTCAGCTAAAAGACCCCCGACTCAACACCTTCGTGGCGGTGACCGAGGTCGCCACCTCCACCGACCTGAGACACGCCAAGGTGTTCGTCAGCCACCTGGGTAGCGACGAGGAAAAGCAGGCGATACTCGAGGTGCTCGAGTCCGCCGCCGGCTTCCTGCGTAAAGAGCTGGCCCACAACCTGAAGCTGCGGCGCACCCCCGAGCTTAACTTCTGCTGGGATAACTCCATCGAGCAGGGAGACCATATCCTGCAGCTAATCGACCAGGTCACTAAAGACGAGACCAACCGCCGGCTAGAGGGCTAACCGGGGTAGCTTGCAAGCCCGCCTCAGCCGGGCCGCCCCGGATGGTAGTCCTGGATAAGCACCGAGGTTCGCTGTGGACGGGATACTAAACATCGGGAAGCCCCAGGGCATAACCTCCTTCGGCGTCGTGGCCAGGGTAAGGAGGCTAACCGGGGAGCGGCGGGTGGGCCACACCGGCACCCTCGACCCCGACGCCACCGGCGTCCTGCCGGTCTGTCTCGGCCAGGGCACCAAGGTTAGCGCCTTCCTCACGGACGCCACCAAGGTCTACCGGGCCCGGATTGAGCTGGGACGGGCTACCGATACCTACGACTCAAGCGGCCGGACCACCCGGCGGGAAGACCCCTCGGGGATTAGCCGGGAGCAGGTCTTATCGGCGCTGGACGGCTTTCGCGGCCTGACGGCACAGACACCGCCCATGTTCAGCGCAGTGAAGCACCAGGGCAGGCGGCTCTACGAGCTGGCGCGGGCCGGCATTCAGGTGGAACGGCCAAGCCGCCCGGCCAGAATAGACCGCCTGGAGCTCAGCGACTGGC
>Ga0315554_1002185_pt1 | contig 11356 bp, 7 predicted proteins | sample SalMarSW160370MG_FD_202114 | JGI IMG/M metagenome (GOLD analysis project Ga0315554, IMG submission 202114) | Salt marsh sediment microbial communities from the Plum Island Ecosystem LTER, Massachusetts, United States - Salt Marsh Sediment SW1603-70 ... | reverse complement strand
AGGTCGCTTATGTAATCCTTAACGGTTCTGCGGTAGTCCAGGATAAATTTGTCTTCGGGACGGATATGGCCGGGGTAGCGCTCGAAAACATATCTTTCTTTTACTGTGCCGTCAGGGAATTTGAGCTGGACCTGCAGGGCAGGATTGTAACCGGGTCCGGAAGAATCGATGATTGTTTGCTTATCTTCGTCGATTGTAATTTTGAAATTTTCAAATGTCCTTAAAATTGTTACCGTGCCAAAATCTTCTCCTAAATTAAACTCTGTTTCTGTCTCGACGGGTAATTTCCAGCTTTGCCCTGTAAGGGTCTGGACATAGAGATATTCCGGTTTGTAGTGTTCCAATCGAAAGTCTCTTAGCTCTATATGAAAAGGCAATTGTTTTATCCGGTTGCTGTTTTCGAGTGTAACAAGGTTTTGGCTTTGACCTTCGAAAATGGTCATATAACCGGATGGAATTTTGTCAATTCCGCAAATTTGCTTTTGGAATTTATGGCCTGCCTGAGAACCCCACATAGAGCCGACGAGAACCAGGATACATCCTGAGTGCATCAGAAGCAGTCCCGGAACAGGAACCAGCCGAGGGAATACTGCCAGGCCAATAACCAGCAAAATTGTCAGAGATGCCCAGTAAATGCTGAGTGGCGGAGAATTAAAAAACTCTTTTGCCCGCTCAGGGCCGAGAAATGCACCGTAAATGGACAGAACCATCAGTAATATGATAAGAATTAGGGCAGCCCGGATTACAATGCGTCTGAAGTCCTTCATTGTTTCTCATTTGGATTATAAATTTGCACAATAATTATTAATATTATCACTTAATAATCAATTATCAATAGGAATCAAGCAGCAATTAGACAAATGTTCCCTTGACAAATCGTGTCGTGTTTTGGATAATGAAATGAAGATATTGGTATTCATATCCAGGCAGGAAGAGCGATGCGTTTGCTTGTGAAACAAAATGGCCGAATCGTCAACGAATTCCGATTCACAGGAGGGCCGATTTATATCGGCAGACACGTAAACAGCCAGGTTTTTCTGTCGGACAGGGCGGTGTCGAGACAGCACGCCGTAATCTTTGCAACACAGCAGGGCAAATGGATGGTTGAGGACCTCGATTCGGCAAACAAAACGTATCTAAACGATAAGCAAATCCGCAAAGCTGAAATTAAAACCGGGGACATTTTGAAAATCGTTGATTTTACCATTGAAATAAATCTTGAAGATGCTGCCGAGCCGGACAAAGCCATCCGTATGGAAGATACACTTATCACAACTGTTCGTGAGCCGCAGATTATAATCAGAAAGGCCGACGTGGAGCATGCCCCCGATATCAGATTACCGGCCAAAAGGGTGAAAGATTTCTTAGAGGCGACTGAGGCGGTTTGTAAAGCTAATGGAATTGATGAATTACTCAAGGTCATATTGGATGTTACATTAAAGCAGTTTGTCGCTTTTCATAGCTGGTGTGCTTTCAGGGACCAGCCGAGCGGCCCAATGACCTGTCACTCCGGCGAAAGATGTGACGGCCGAAAAATTGAGCTTAATCAGATACAGCTTAAGGAAAAAATCAACCAGGCAGTTGAAAAAGGGCACTTTTTACTTTTACCGCAGGCTTCAACTAAAACAGGAGGGAGAGAAATACGCTCTGCGATGATTGCGCCCCTGATTGACGCTACGGGCTGTTTCGGCGTTTTGTATGTCGATAACGCTGTGAGCAAGGAGTGCTATAGTCTAAGTGACTTGGATTACCTGATGCTGCTGGCAATCCACACAGCAGCGATTCTGGAGAACTTCTGAGCGCCAGTACGGTAGCTAAGTATCTGTTCATTCGCATACGTCGAGCAGGCAAATCCTGTCTTTTTTAGTTATCAGCAGAGGTTGTTGTTCCTTTCTGTTGCATTTGCTGCATTTTTTGCTGTTGCATCATCTGAAACATCCCCATCATTTCAGATGTCATTTTTCCGTTAGCAATATTAGCGGTAAATGCGATATTGCTTTTGGTGGGAATATCCATCTGTGGTATAGGCATAGGCATAATAGCACTAATGACTTGAAAGTACCGTAAAAAATTATATGTACCTAAAAAATCCGCTTTGTCTGCTTCTGGAATCAGTGATAAGGATGCTTTCATTTCACCAGACAATTCCTTTGGGCCGCCGGCTTTTACCTGGTCAATAAGCTCGTGTATAGCTGAATCTACATCACCGCCTATAACGCAGACACAAAGTCCGTCAGTTACAGCCCATCGATAATCGAATCCATCTCCGTACATGGCATTTATCATTTGTGCCTGAGGAGAATTTGGTTCGTTCGGTTTCATAACGAGCTTTGCCGAGTCTATTGAAACACCTTTATAATTCTCAACGTTCCGCTTTGTCGTAAAGCTCATTTCAAAGCCCAAACTCTTATAAAAGTCAGGAATAAAACCTGTGTTCATCGTCTGCATACCATCTTCGATGAGTTGGCTGAATTTTTCCTTATCCTTAACCTCTACGATATACTTACCTCTGAAAGGCGGCTTATTTGTCATATCTACCGAAAACGAAGCTGCCACCGAATTACCGACAGCATCCGGTGCAGCTTCTGCAAGGGCCTTAAGTTTTGCTATTTCCTCAGCGGGCATACTCTCACCCATCGTAGCTATCATTAAATCAACACCCTTGGCATTCAGCTTCCAGAAAGGTGTGTTCAATTTGCCGGCGAAGTTCATCACCGCACCGTCTTCGAGGTAACCCAGGAGCTTATTTTCCTGACCCGCTGAGGCATCGGCGACAAGTATATTCGCCATATCTGTTCCGGGCAGCGCCGAAATACTAATAGCCATATTACACACATTCGGTTCCGGCCTGACAGTTAAACTCAAGTATTTTGTCTCTTTCATCAGCGTCTCAAAAAAAGCTGCATACATATTCATTATGCTTGCTATTGCCTCTGGGTTCGGCTGCTTACTCGGTTGTTTCATCACCTTTTTCATTTCTTCGATTTTGCCGAAGATAAGAGGGCCGAAGACCTTCGAGACTAACTGAACATTTCCAAAGGTCCAGAGCGGCTCTTTCGTAGCCCTATTTGCCTCATCGGTGTCGAGAACACCGGCTAATCCTTTTGCTTCAGCAGCAGAGAGCGATTTCGCATTCGCGGCGAAGGTGCTATACTCGGCTTTAGCTATAAGGGCGTAGTTTCCGACCTGCTTAATTAACAATCCACCGAGTTTGCCACTTGTAAATTTTGATATTCCGTTTGCATCCGGTGGGCTTAGATTAGGGTCGCTATCTATGAACTGTTTATAATCCGTAACGGGCGCAAGAAAGCCGATGAACATATCTGATGGTTTTGGCTCCGTTGGTTGTTCTCCGGCCGTTGGTACTGCAAATAGTGCAAAATTACCGCTCATATTCAGGCCTGTAAGCTCGGGATTGCCTAACAGTTTTGCCAACTGACCTCGTACTGTCAACGAGATAAACATAGGCATAGGTGATATGCCGGTCGCAAACTGGTCTATCTGACTGAGACTGTTCTCAAGATTGTTCACACGGACGCAAAACATACTCTCGGTTGGAAGCATCTTAAGCAGCTTATCGGTATCCGCCTTTGTTGAAATTTCCGCCTTGACGGCTGAAGTAAGAATAAGGAAAATTAACAGGGTTGCTGAAACTATACTTTTTGAATGTTTTAAATTACTCACTTTCTTTACCTCCATAAATTAGTTATAGCAAATCGTTTTTTGTGAATCTTAAAGCAATAGTATAAGCTGTCCTTTTAGACTTTAACAGTAAAAACTCTTCGTCAAATGCAGGGCTAAACAGAAATATTTGGGCAAGAAACTATTGTTCTTAATTGGCTTTAGTGTCCGACGATTAGCTGTCTTTTTGTGAGGATATATCCTTTCGGCACCTTGGACAAATCTCTTTGTGTAACACAGTTTAATGTGTGAAATCCGGATTTAAGTACTTTACTGTTCGGGCTTTACAGAGTTGGCATCTTTAATGTTTAAAGAATCAATCAGTTCATCAATTCCAACAGAATTGGGTTCTTCCGGAATTTCTGTTTCCTTCGCAGAGTCATCGTCTTCGAGTAGGTCCGAAAGCTCCTTTGTCATATTCTTAGCATTCCACTGAGGGATTTTGTAAATCCAACCCTTATGTTTAACGGAGAAATCCTTTGCAGTTTCCCAGGCGAGGAGCTTGGCCTCTTTTTCCTTCAGTTGCTCATCCGTCTCATCCTTTGTTGGTCTTTCAACGGTATCTGTGAAGTCTGCATCGCAGATTATATAGGTTTCATCATTTTTCCGGGCGATGTCTATAGTATAAACGGTTGTGTTTTTCAGCCGGCACACATATTTCCTGTTGAAGAGCAGGCCGGACGTTGTTTTCCTGACATCATCGAACCTGAAATTTGCCAGGGCTGTAAAAACATTTTTGCTTTCGTTGGCTTTTAACTTCTTTCCTACAGGGATATTCTCCAGCATCATTTCTTTGCTGTTAGGGTCTGCTTTGAGTGTATATTCACCGCTCGATGAAGCGACCGTTACCGACTCAATATCTTCGAATTTGCAGGATATAAGCTTTTGCTCGATATAATCCATTACATCACTGCTAAAGAACGGAACATTCTGGGCGAGGTAAACCTTATCGCTCGATTTCTTGTCGCTCGAAAGAAGTCTTACATAAGTGCCTTCTCCCATCTCTCTTGTTTTTCCCATCACAACCCCTGCAAGAATCGTAGAATTTGGTTCGGGCGTCAAAAATCTGACAATACCGCGTGCGTTTTCCTCGGCTGCCTCGAGGTCTTTGTGGTTTGCCGGATTATCGGTAATAAATTGCGTCCAGCGAATTTCCTGGCACTTTGTGAGCAGATTATTTATTTCGCTTACCTTTGCGGGGTAATTGTCCTTGTTTGTGACAACGAAGCGGGCCCCGACCCGCTTTAAGGTAATAATGTCATCGCCTTTTCCTATAGCGATACTGCCTATACGGTCAGTATTGAGTCCTGTTATAAGATAGCCGGGCGTTTCCGGCTGTGCCGGCCCGGTGGAAATCTGCGATTGAATCACAGCCAGTATCACCATAACAACCGCAACTATGAAAAGTATTACAAGTTTTCTGTCGCTCATTTATAAAACTCCCATTTTTTGGTAACCGGTAATTGGTAATTGGTAATTAGTAGTAATTTAACCAGTTACTATTTAACCAATTACCATACTTAGGGTCTCTGTTTAAGCATCGCTTGTGTGACTGATATAATGCCTTTTTCTGATACTTCTGCGGATACCCAGTCCCACGGCAATTATCAGGATAAAAGCCGGAGCCGTCAGCATATTGAAATTGCGAAGGGCGTTGCCCAAATGCTCGGTTCGCTCACGTCTTTTCAATTTTATTTCATTTAGCTGTCGCTGCGCTTCGAGTTTCTTCAATTCCAAATCTCGTTGTTTCTGTAGTATTGTGCTGCCGATGACCTCTGCTTCTTCGCCTTTTGACGAGGCCAAAATAGATTGCAATTCATTTGAGAAGCCGGCGATTTGAGCGTTTAGTTTTGCTACCTCCTGTTCGGTCTCGGCTTCTGCCTGCTTTTCAATTTCTTCAACAACGGTAAAAGGCCGTCTGAAATTGCCGCGTGACCTGATTGAGATTAGTTCCGTGGAACCGGTCAAATCCTCGATTGCATTGAGCATTAAAGCGCTATTGTCGCCAAAGACGGCCTTGCCGAATATGGAAAAATCGCGATATGCCAACATATCGCTTATGAAATCAACATCCGAAAAAACCACCACAGCACAGTCCTTCTCCGCCTGTGTCAAACCTGTGATTTGTTGTTTGACTTTCCTGGTTTCGTTCGGGTCTTCTGATTCCTGCTCGACTTCGATTTCGATGCCGCCGGGAAAGCTGCTCCTGAAACGACCCGTAACCAAATAACCCATCGGCACAGGTTCTGCCCCCGGGAAGAATTTGCTCATTAGTTTTGACGGGTCCGGAAACATCAGCTCAAGTGGACTGCTCACTGGAACGGTATTTCCCCGGCTGGTTGTCATAATAAGCGGCGTTCGCTTAATCTGAATGCCACTTTCTGTCTCATTTGAATCTGCCACTTTCCTTAGTGCACCGGCGAATAGAAATTGCACCTGGTTAAGCTCGGCAGTGATAACGTTGTCGCTGTTAAAGCAGCCAGGTCTCAAGCCAAGAAAACCAATAACATTTTCTGCCCGACCATCGCGTCCAAGAGACGCAGCCAGCATCAGATTTCTGTCACCGACAAAGGTGCTATCAGGCATTTCGAGACCCCAGTTTTTAAGAAGTATATTGAGATTCGAGCTTTGTGAGGGTAGTGTGCCCGTTTGCATCGCCATTTGATTGGGTCTGTCCACAACACAGTGCGGGTCAACGCATACAATTGTTCTGCCGCCTTTCAAAACGAACTGGTCTATTGCAAACAGGGTTTGTTCCGGCAGTTCTTTGGGGTGAATAACCAGCAGGATATCAACGCCGTTTATATCGACAACATCTGTGGGAACGCGATTGACCTCGAACTGTCTGCGTAACTGCTCAACGAAAGTCCAGGATTGCGGTAACGGTTGCCCCTGCATACGCCGAAGCTGTGCCATATACCCGCTGATTTCCTCGCCCATAACAGGCAGTGAGCTTAATATGCCGATTCTCTTCTTTTCCTGGGTGATTGCAGTATCTATCAGATAGCTTATGTCATACTCGACGAAGTTCTGGCGGTCCGGCGAAAAGAATTTTATCACCTTTTCAACTCCGAAAGGAGTCTGCACAACCAGGCCGAAGAAAAAGCTCTCCTCCTGAGTTATAGGATACCGGTCCAGCCCGTATCTCAACGCCTGCACCTCGTCGTTAGAAAAAGGTCTTGGGTCGATTATTTCCAGCTCAATCATTCCTTTTGCCGCGGCGACATATTCTTCCAGCAGCGCTTTTACGTACTCGTAATAATTGTTGAAGTAGCGAATGGGGTCAGGTGCTTTCAATGTAGCCGTTTTTGCGTAGTAGAGCTTAATTTTAATCGGCTGTTGAAGTTTAGCCAGGATTGCTTTTGTGCCGTCTGAAAGCGTGTAAAGCTTCTGGTCGGTTATATCAATCTTCAATGACCTGCCGATGTTCTGGCAGATGCTGATTGCGCTGAAAGTAATCACCAAAACACAAACCGCACCAATAATCACTTTTATTGTTCGACTCAAACCGTGAGAAATTTGCTGCTTTTCTGCCATATTATATATAGCTCCTTATCTTTGTAAGATTTCTAACGGCGTTCATTAGCCGGCCTTTGTTCGGTTCAGAACAATACTGCTCGCAACAATCCATCCGATAATCAGCAGCACAAAGTAACTGACGTCCTTAAACTCCAGCACACCCTTCTGGATAGACTCAAAGTGTGTCTGAAAGCTCATATTCTCTATTGCCGAGACCAGCCCTGTAGGTAAAAAAGTTGAAAAATAGCTTAGCGTAGTCGGCATCCCCGCAAAGACAAGTATTGCACATGCTACCACCGAAAGGACAAAACTTATTACCTGGTTTTTGCTTACTGCCGAAAAAAAACAGCCGATAGCAAGGAATCCTCCCGCCGTCAATAAGCTGCCTATGTATCCGGTAATTATTAAACCGATATCGGGTTCGCCGAGATAGCAGACGGTAATCACCATAGGGAAAGTCAGCGATAACGCAATTGCAATGAAAAGCCAGGCGGCGAAGAACTTCCCCAAAACCGCCTGTGTTATTGTAACAGGCAAAGTAAACAATATCTCTATGGAGCCGGTCTTGCGCTCTTCGGCCCATAGACGCATCGCCGCCGATGGAACCATAAATACGAACAGAAGAGGCATATTCAGAAAAAACGCACGCATATCTGCCTGCCGCATTTCAAAAAAGCCCTCCTTAAATGTTAAATATCCCGAGAAAAACAGAAAAATAACAAGAAATACGTATGCAAGAGGGGTTGTAAAGTAGCTTTTAAGCTCTCTTTTGAAAACAGAAAGAAAACTATTCATTTTTTTTGCGCTCCTGACCTGGTCAATCCACTATCGACCTTTTTTGGTAATCTTGCGAAAGACTTCATCGAGACTGCATTTGTACCTGTCCTTCAGTTCCTGTGGTGTCGAATCTGCCAATATCCTGCCTCTGGAAATGATTATTGTTCTTGAGCAGATGGCCTCTACTTCTTCGAGTATGTGGGTCGAGATAATGATACACTTATCCTTCGACATCTTATTTATAAGCAGTCTCACTTCATATTTCTGATTGGGGTCCAGGCCATCTGTGGGTTCGTCAAGAATAAGCACATCCGGGTCGTGAATTAATGCCTGGGCCAGCCCGACACGCCGCATATATCCTTTTGACAGTGTTTCTATTGTTTGATGATAGACGGAATCGATGGAGCACATCGGGACAATACGGTCAAGTGCCCGCTTTCGGTCCTTTCCCTTAATCTGTCTGACATCGCAGATAAAATTCAAAAATCCTCCCACGGTCATTTCGTTGTAAGCGGGCGAGTTTTCCGCCAGGTATCCGAGTGAACGCCTGACTTCGACGGGATTTTGCAGAATGTCGTATCCACACACAGTAGCTGTCCCGCTGTCAGGCGTAAGAAAGCACGCCAACATTCTCATCGCGGTGGTTTTGCCTGCTCCGTTAGGCCCAAGAAGGCCGAGGACCTGCCCCTTTTCTGCATTGAATGATATACCGTCAACCGCTGTGATTGGCCCGAAACTCCGCCTAAGCTCTTTTACTTCTATCATATCAATCTCCACAAAACCATAACAGAACCCATATAATGGGGTGTCGTAGTATTTTTGTAAAAAACTTTAATTTAATGACACTATAAGCTTGATGTATTAGCAGTTATAAATTTACCCAAAATTTTTTGATAGTCAACCCCATTAGAGACTATTTTTCTCACCTGCTTGGATCTATTTTTAACCGTTAAATGTAATTTAGGAGAAGATAATTCTCTAATTGGGTCAATACCTGCTGCCGGATTATTTTGTTCGGAACAAATCATTACAAAGACCGAAATTGCAATAAGCGGGGCAGTGGAACCGGCGGAACGCCGGATGTATTTGCCTGCAGGCGCAAGAAAACAGTTTTAGAGTTTGTAATAAAACTACCGCAAATCTCTTGACATTTTTCACCTAATTTGATACAATTTTCATATTAAGGCAAGGGTGCTGAGAAAGCTTTTGTCCCATTCTTAACCGGCTTTCCCGTCGAAAACAGGATTTTCATATTTGCGGTTGTCGTTTATTCACACGAGCCGAGGATGTTAATTATGAAACGTTTGGTGTTTATGGCAGCAGGAATTTCGGTGCTGTTAATCACCCTTAATGTTGCATTTGGGGTGATTAATCTTGGCCCTGAGGAGCTTGTTGAAGCCAATGGCGTTGATATTAGTGTAGGAACATACTCGGTGCCGTCTTTTGCTGAATGGAATAACGACGGCAAAATGGACCTCGTCATTGGCTGCGGCATTGGCAAGGTGCGCGTGTATCTGAACACTGGAACGCAATCCAATCCTCAATTCTTAGACTACTTCTATGCCCAGTCCAACGGAGCTGACCTCTATTGTCCCCCTTTTGGCTGCATGGGCTGTTTTCCTCGTGTAGTCTATTGGGATTCTGACGAGCGCAAAGACCTCCTCGTGGGCCAGTCGTCAGATGGGACTGTCAAAATCTTTCTGAACACAGGCACCGACGAAAATCCAACGTTCGATGGCGGGACGTTGCTCCAGGTAGGACAACCCGGCTCCAAGACAAACCTCAAGGTAGGCTACAGAGCGACCCCTTGCGTTGTGGACTGGAACAGTGACGACAGGAAAGACCTTGCCATTGGGGCGCTCGATGGAAAAATACATATATTTATCAACGAAGGGACCGATACCGAGCCGGACTTTCGGGTCCAAACATACGCCCAGCAGAACGGCTCTAACCTGTCTGTTCCATATCAGCGTTCGAGTCCCGATGTTCTTGACCTGGACGGCGACGGCAAAAAAGATTTGATTACAGGCAATACAAATGGCCAGCTTTTATTCTACAGCAACACAGGAACCGACCAGGACCCGAACTTTTCGGGTTACTCCGCTGTCGAGGCCGATGGTGTTCCCATCGACCTTCCGGACACGCCAAGGTCCAGGCCGTATGTCTGCTACTTGACCGATGACGCTTATTTCGATGTATTAATCGGAGCAGCAGATGGAAAGGTGCACCTGTATCAAGGCATACCCGAACCGGGCGATATGGATGGAGACGGCGACGTGGACTTTGACGATTTTGCTGCATTTGCCCTTTATTGGCAGCAAACCTCGTGCGGTTTGTGTGGTGGGGCTGACCTCGCAAATAATGATGGTAACGTTTACTTGGATGACTTGGGCGAGTTTGCAGCAAACTGGCTGATGGATATCAATTAATCGAATATTTTTAATCTCACATCTGTTTGTGAATGTTCAAATCCTGATTAAATCATCAGTGTCGTAAAGTCCGATGCCGTCTCAAAATGGGTTCATTAAAAAAGGGCCTGCACCGAAGTGCAGGCCCTGAAGTGTTTCTAATCAGCCGTTGCTGTTATCGCAAACAGCTCATTTCTTCTACGGCCACAATTGTGGCTCTTCAAGCCACGCATCAGCAGCCAACGCAGCGAAGTCCTTGAAGTCTATTGCGCCATCAATATAGGCATCGATATCAGGATTCTCCGGTGTCAGCAGCAGATACAGCGGCTGTGTAAATTCCTCCGTCAGGCCATACATCCACGCAACCTCGCCCTGCGACAAGGCACGACTGTAGATTCGGAAATCATCCAATGAAGCCAAAAGATACGCATCAGGTTCCCACTGAGACCTGCCAATCCAGTTGTTGGTGGTCTCACCGAGATCGCTCGGTGCTATATTGGCATCGGTATTCTCGCCAACAAGCAAGCCATCCAGGTATAAGCTGATGGTATCGTTATCTGTATCAATTGATACAGCCACGTGGTGCCACCCACTGGGCAGGGTCTCGGGAGCATCCGCTACCTCCTCAGCGGTACCTCCGCCTCCGGTAGTAATCGCGAAACGCATTGCTCCATCTGTGCCGATGCGAGGCGTTAGGAACATGTAGACCGTGGTGTTGCTGCCAAAGTCAAAGATACGCTGCCATCCGCCTTCACCGCCTCCAAAGTTCACCCACGTCATAACAGTAGCATTATCCATCGTTCCTATAAGTGAGTCGATGGGTAAATCCACGTAGCCGTCATTGCCGTCGAAGCTCGCCACATTTCCTCTGGTGCCATCAGCGATTATTGATACGCCTCCATTTGGCTCGCCGTCATAGTCGTTAGCCGAGTCCTCGTAGTCGCCTTCGAAATCATAGTATGCCTCAAGGT
>Ga0315554_1002183_pt1 | contig 11359 bp, 10 predicted proteins | sample SalMarSW160370MG_FD_202114 | JGI IMG/M metagenome (GOLD analysis project Ga0315554, IMG submission 202114) | Salt marsh sediment microbial communities from the Plum Island Ecosystem LTER, Massachusetts, United States - Salt Marsh Sediment SW1603-70 ... | reverse complement strand
GGCGGGGGCGAGCGGATGGTCAACGTCAGGATTTACAACACTAGGTGCACAAACGTCCCAAGTCCCAGCAGTACCGACCGGCTTGAATGCCTCGCCGACGGAGACGGGTGCAACGCTAAGCTGGGACAGTTCGGTGGGAGCCACCTCCTACCTGGTGGAGATATCGACGAAAGCGAACTTCCCGCCGGGACAGACGGATCAGGATGTAACGACGGCGGACACATCGATGGCGATCGGCGGGTTGAGCAGTCAGACAACCTACTACTGGCGGGTGAGTGCAACGAATGCAGCGGGGACAAGCGGATGGTCGACGGCGGGATTCACGACGTTAGTCACTCGGCCGTCACAACCTCCAGCGGCACCGACCGGGTTGAGTGCCACACTGACGGCGACAGGTGCAGCGCTGAGCTGGAACAGATCGACAGGGGCTTTCTCGTACCGGGCAGAAGTGTCGACGAAATCGAGCTTTCCGCCAGGGCAGACAACGAGCGTGACTACTTCTGACACGTTCTTGACGGTCGGCGGATTGACTGACAGCACGACTTACTATTGGCAGGTGGGTGCATCGAACGGGACGGATTCGCCAAGTTGGTCAGGAGTGGTGAGCTTCACGACCACGGCTTCCGGAGTCACGTCCGTAGACCCTGTCGATCAGACGGTGCCGGCCGGATTCAGGCTCAGCCAGAATTACCCAAATCCATTCAACCCTTCGACGACGATCGAATTCTCACTGCCCAAGTCCGGTCACGTGAAGATCAATATCTACAATACCCTCGGCGACCTCGTTCATACACTTGTCGACGAGAATCTCTCTCCTGGCACGCATCGGAGACAGTGGGTGGCTTCGGGCCTGACAAGCGGTGTATACTTCTACCGCATCCAAACGAACGGGTATGTTGAGACGAAGCGTCTCGTGCTGCTGAAATAGACCGACCCATCTTTGCTTTTCCAAAGAATCCAGCCTGCGCGAGCGGGCTGGATTTTTTTGTGGACACTGGGTGCAGTTCTCCTTGTTGGGGGGCCTCCCGGGTTCAACCAATTCTCACAATGCTCCTCCTGGAACATTTCAATGGAGGGGGGCGTCTAAGATTCAAAGGGCACGAAAGCGAGAAAGACCTGTCTACCTCGCTCATCAACAATTGTCAGGAGGTACAGCTATGAGGAAGCTACTTGCTACTGTGGCACTGCTTGGGCTGATCGTGGGCGTCGGGGCTGCGCAATCTGGTGGTCGCGCAGAATGGGTGAGCAAAGAAAAAGCCGGCGCTTCCCGGAAAGGGTGGCTCGGGGTCTCCATTCAGGATATCACGTCGCATCTCAAACGCTCGATGGATTTGAAGACGACAGAGGGGGCGCTCGTCACCAGCGTTGTTGACGACAGTCCCGCAGACTCAGCCGGGATCAAGGAAGATGACGTCATCATCCAATTCGACGGAAAAGACATCGGCGGAGCGTCGGATCTCCAGGAGGCGGTCGGCAAGACCAGACCGGGCGCGAAAGTCTCCATCACAGTTTTGCGAAAGGGAGAGAAGAAAACCATTCAGGTTACGATTGGAAAGTATCCCCGAGCCGAGAGGTTCAGCATCACGATACCACGGGCACCGCGGGCTCTTGAGATTCTTACGGAAGGCTACCGGATACAGGGGCTCACGCTAAGAAGCCTGAGCGACCAGCTCGCTCAATACTTCCAGGTCCCGGATGGCGAAGGGGTGCTCGTCTGGGAGGTTGAGAAGGAAAGCCCCGCCGAGAAAGCAGGAATCAAAGCTGGTGACGTTCTTACCAAGGTGGGCGGCAAGCGGATTAAAGAGGTCCGTGACGTGTCCCGCGCCTTGGGGGCGTTCGACGAAGGCGAGAAAGTCAACGTCGACGTCATCCGCAAGGGGGAACGCAAGTCCTTGAGCATAGAGGTTGCGGAGGCTGAGGACTTTCACGGATTCAACTTCCGGTTTGATGGATCGCGGTTCAATCGGAATCTTCGGGAGTTTTACTTCAAAGGAGCTCCGGACGTCGACATTGAAGTCCCACGCATCGAGATCGAGCACATCCGCCCGGATATGGATGCTCTGAGGATCGAGATGGACCACCTGCGTGACCAGCTGCAAGATCAGACAAGTCGTATGCGGGAGGACCTGAGGCGGAACATCAGGCCGAGGGTAATCGTGAGGGGGATTCGACAAATCTGAGAGGTTGCTTTTTCCTCGTTTCCACGCCGAGTCCGGCTGCAGGGTGCTGCGGCCGGATTTTTTTTGCCTTCGCGCGCGTCTCTGGCAAATCATTATCCCTCCGAGTTCCTGCCTGCTGCGCCATTGAGAGCCTGTCGTTTGAGATGCTCTCGCAAGGGATTGCATCAGCTCGCGCCCGGGCGAAAACGTCGGGCAATCCTTGCCAATCAGGCAAAGTTGGCGTATTTTTGTCCAGAGGAGAAGCCCGCTGGTGGTCGTTCACTACTCCAAATATGGACGCGTCTTCGACCTTCTGCCCGAGATGATTTTCATCGTCGACGACGAGCAGAAGATCGTCGATCACAATATCGCCGCGATCGAAGGGATGGGGTACAGGTCGAAAGATCTGCTGAACAGCCCCCTGGAGATCATTCTCCCACCCGAACAGCGGCGCGTTCTTCTCAGCATCTTGAAGACCGGTTTCAACGATCAGTCGCTCGATACCAAATTCGTGCGGGCCGACAAGTCCGTTTTGGATGTCCACGTCGATCTGCGAAAATTGTACTCTGCCGAGCGGTTCTACTCCGTCCTAATCGTTAAGGACATCACCGAGCAGAAGAAGCGCGAGCTCGATTACCTGCGGTTCTCCAATGTCATTCAGCATACGGTCAACCCCATCCAGATCACCGATGCAAGCGGCAAGATGGTATATGTCAATCCCGCTTTTGAGAGGGCAAGCGGCTATTCGAAAGACGAGCTGATCGGCAGGAACCCCAGGATCTTGAGCAGCGGCACGCATTCAAAAGAGTTCTGGCGCTCTGTGTGGGAGTATATCATGTCGCGGAAGGTCTGGGTGGGAGAGGTGCTGAACAGGCGGAAGGACGGGAATCCGTTTCATAGCGAGCTGGTAATTTCCCCTATTGTTGATGGTAACAACCATATCGTGGGATTCCTGGGAGCTCACCGCGACATCACGGAACAGAAGATTCTCGAACAGCAGTTGGTCCGGTCCCAGAAGATGGAAAGCATCGGTACGTTGGCGGCGGGCATCGCTCACGAAGTCGGGAACCCGCTCACTTCGATTTCTTCGCTTGTACAGGTCATCCAGCGGACGACGTCGGACGACTTTGCGAAGGAGAAACTGGAACTGATCAAGAATCAGATCAACAGGATCGCGCGCATCATTCGCGATCTGGTGGATTTCTCCCGCCCCTCGGCGTATGTTACGAAGCCCACGGATGTAAACAACGTTGTGCGGGAGGCCTTGAACATCGTTCAGTACGGGAAAAAGGTGAAGGACATCTCGTTCTCCCTGGAGCTTTCGGACGAGCTCCCGCCTCTCTTGGTCGTGCCCGACCAGCTCGCGCAAGTCTTCATCAATATTTTGATGAATGCAGTCGACGCCCTGGAAGGGAAAGCCGGATCCATCTGGATCAATTCACACCTTCGGAACGAGCATGTCGAGGTCAGTGTGCGTGACTCGGGGAAAGGAATCGCCCGGGGTGACCGGGATAAGATCTTCGAACCGTTCTTTACAACCAAGACCGTCGGGCAGGGCACCGGATTGGGGTTGTGGGTCAGTTACGGAATTGTGCAGAGTTTTGGCGGCGATATCCAGCTTGACAGCGATCTGGGAAAGGGAACCACCTTCAAGATCCTCCTACCTTTAAAAGGAGAATGAGACGACTCATGGCTGAACGCATTTTGGTTGTTGACGATGAACAGATCATTCGGGAGTCTCTCAGCTTCGTATTGAAGAAAGAGGGATATCACGTTGAGGAGGCCGCAAACGGTAAGGAGGCGCTCGCAAAACAGGAGGGTCGGCCCTTTGATGTTGTCATTACGGACATTGAGATGCCCGAGATGCGCGGCATGGATCTCCTGGAACAGATTACGAAGCGGACGCCCGAGACCTTCGTTATTATGATCACAGCGTTTGCCTCCATCGAAACTGCCGTGGCGGCCTTGCGCAAAGGTGCGTACGACTATGTGCTGAAACCGGTCGACTTCGATGATATTCTCCATCGAATCAGAAAGCTGCTCGACCACCGCGCCCTCTCGCTGGAGAATTCCCTCCTGCGACAAGAGGTCAACCGGACGTATGATTTTGACCAGATCATCGGCCAGAGCCAAAGCATGAAGCAGGTGTTCCAGATCATCAAGCGTGTTGCTTCAAGCGATGGGACGGTCCTGATCACAGGGAAGAGTGGCACGGGCAAAGAGCTGGTTGCCCGTGCGATCCATTACAACAGCCATCGGAAGCAGAAGCGATTCGTTGCCATTAACTGCGGCGCCATAGTCGAGACGCTCTTTGAAAGTGAGCTGTTCGGTCATAAGAAGGGCTCATTCACAGGCGCCACCACAGACAAGGATGGGCTCTTCAAGGTGGCGGACGGGGGAAGTGTTTTTCTTGACGAGGTGAGCGAAATCCCGTTGCATCTGCAAGTCAAACTTTTGCGCGCGATCGAACAAACGGAGATTACTCCCGTCGGCTACACCGATCCTGTTACAATTGACGTCCGGATCATTGCCGCTACGAACCGTAATCTCCGGCAGGAAGTGGAGGCCGGCAAGTTCCGCGAGGACCTGTTCTACCGGCTCAATGTCGTCGAAATCGACCTCCCATCGCTCAGTGAAAGAAAAGAAGACATTCCAGTGCTCTGCCAACACTTCCTGGAAATCTACAAGAAGAACATGGGGCGTGCCATTCAAGGATTTACAAATGAAGCCATGAGCGCGCTGATGCAATACCAGTGGAAGGGCGAGGTGCGGGAGCTGGAAAATGTCATCGAGCGGGGCGTCATCTTCTGTGACAAAGACCTCATCGGCCTGGAGCATTTGCCGGAATCGTTTCGTCAGGTTGCTTCGCGTGGCCCTTCTTTCTCACCGAGCGCTCAGCAGACCTTGCGCGATGCGGTGAAGGCATTTGAGCGAACGTACATCGAGCAAGTGCTCGCGCAACATGAGCGGAACAAGGAGGCAACGGCGCAGGCGCTCGGGGTCAGTCTCTCGTCATTATACAGGAAGATGGAAGAACTTGAGATTCCCACCAGATGAGATCCGGCCTCGAAGAGATCGCATTGCTGCATCATCTGCCGTTTTCCATAAACCGCCGGGGGAGAGAAGTCCGCAAGACGAGCATGAAGTGAAGCTCCTGAGGGCCACATATTCAGGCAGTTTTGTCTTCTAACTATTGAGAATTTCCCCTTTCAGCCCTTCTCATTATTGACCATCCACGCGAAATCTAAGCAGTTTCCGTTCCTGTTTCTTCTCGAAATTGGCAGTTTTGACGAAAGCCCCGCAGAGCGCCAGTTGGCACGCTCCTTGCAGCCGAAGACGACGGTGTAGACCCAGTCGCGCTTTAGCGTTCTCACACATGTCTACAAAACGAGGAGGAAAAAATGGAGCGATCAAGAGTCCAATCGTCTTTCGCACCGGAAGGATTGGTGGCTGGAAATCTGAAGGAGTCCGTGCGAACGTACGAACGCGCGTTGATCATCGATGCGTTGAAAGTGAACGGGAACGACAAACGGAAAGTGGCGAAGCTGCTCGGCATAAGCCTGTCATCTCTCTACCGGAAGCTCCGCGAACTTTCGATCGAGGGGTTTGACGATGCAGAGAAACGCGAAGCGGAGCGCGAGGGTGCCGAGATGCACTCAGCGCTTACTTGAATCGAGAGCAGACTAGCAACATGCGGATGCGCCGCGGGAAACGGGGAAGATCGTAGACGCATCTCGCAAAGTTCTTGGAAGGAGTGGAGACCATGAAGCCAGGTTGGTGGGTTGTAGGGCTGGTTGCCGTCGCGGTGGGCGGCACATGGATGTATCTTCGTCGTTTTCGGGGGGATGACACGCGTTCATTCCATTTCGTCGATGACGAGTCTGCACTGAAGAACTTCGGTGCCTTTCCGCCGGAATTGCCCGAAAATGAATTTGAGGGAGTGAACTTCCTCTTCTAGCTTCAGCTCATCCCTCATTTTGCTGGCGGCGAGGGAGTCGAATGACGCCGGTCTGTCATGCCATTTTTCCGACATCTTCGATCCAAGGAGGTTGCGTTTCCTTCCGCTCATTCTTCTGGTTTCAACTGTTGACGACCCACAAGGCGCCGCAGGTGTCTTTCTCATTGGGCGAGCTTCGAGAGAGATGCCACTTGTGGGTTTTTTGTTGCAGTCCCTCCGAGCGAGGCTGTTCGTGATTGCTCTGATCAGCGGTACCATCAATTGACCTAGGTTGAGCCTCATCCCGACTTGATGCATATGGACGGAGCGACCCGGAAAATCTTGGCTGAGCAATTGTCGGAGTCGATGTTCGATGTGGCCGAGAGTTGCCAGCTGAAGTTGGAGCGCACAGCCGAGAGGCTGAAGCTCACGTTCTCGGAATTCAAACTCATCCGCGCGATGGGAGGCGAACGGATGCTGCGAGCAGGGGAGCTTGCCCGACGGATGCAGCTGTCGAGCAGCCGCCTTACTCGCATCCTGGACGGTCTGGTGAAGAAGGGACTCGCTCGACGTGAGGTGAGCCCGAGAGATCGACGGGTGGTTGAGGTGACCCTCACGCCGGAAGGCGAAAAAGTACAAGCTGACCTCCAGGAGGCATGGCTTCAGGCTCACGAGGAGGTCGTGGAACTGCTCCCTGCTGAGGAGCGCGAATCTGTGGTGCTGGGCGCGACGAAGCTGAGCCAGGTGGCCAAAGAGTGGAGCAAGCGCTGAGCGTCCGACGGGTTCGTGTGTTCAAAGTGTCGACCGACCGATTCTTGCCCGCAGCGGACTACATCTCGCCAGCCCGCGCAAGAACGAACTCCAGCTGCAAACTCTGATGATCCTCTTCGCCTGCTGAGCACGGTGAAGCGAAAGCCGAGTCGCGGGGAAATAGCGAGGCACTACTGTTTGCTCTCTGCACTTACGCAGGGACCTCTGCGCTGGCGACACTCACCCTTCAGCGGATTTTCCCTGCACATTCGATGACTTGCCCAAAGCCTCTTCGTTAACCCCTCGAATCCTACCGACCGTGCCAACCCAATTCAGCCGCGGGTCCATCCAAGCCATGAAGTCAATCTAACCACTGGAGGGGGGCCTCTGCACTGACCGGTTTTCGCTTTCGAATCGAAGTGCTCTGTCTCGGCCCTGCACAAGGGCTAGGTTCCGAAGTGTGGGAAAGTGCGTTGTAGGTATTATTTGAATTGAAAAACCGCCGTTTCTGTCGTCGCATGTGTGATAAATGACAATCGCGAATCCTGCTGGTTATTCAATAAAATCGACAAAACTGGCCGCTTTGCGAAGCTGGCGGCGAGTCCGATTTTCGGCACAGTTATTGAATTTTTCACACCGATCTATGTTGGAATTCTCAACAGCTCCAGGATTCACGTGGGCATTCCTTTTTCTCGATATCGCGGTTTTTGAGAAGAGTATTTGGGGGATTGTGTGCTAATACCGCTGATCGTCTCGTTACACGCATCGTGGAGAATTTGAAATTCTATGAACTCATTTCTTCCTCATCTACCCATCATTCAACTGAGGAGTAATCTATGAAACGGACTGTTACACTCTGCCTGCTACTGTTTCTCGCAGTCGGCGTTGTGATGGCTCAGAAGACAGTCATCAAAGTGGAAGCGATGTCTCAGGGCCGTCTAAGCCAAATAGGCGTTCCCACGACGACACACTACATGTCGAGCGGGCTGGCTGTTGTTGGTGTTGGCTCGAAAGTATGGCTTTCGGGCTGGGATGCGACAGGTGACACCGCGTTCATGGCCGCGTCGAACTATCTCTGGTCGATCGTTTCCAAACCGACCGGCTCGATGGCAACCCTGGACAGCACGACGACCCAGTGGACGGGATTTCGTCCGGACACAGTTGGCGAGTACGTCGTGAAACTCGTGATCAACGGCAAGGACACCTCAGTGACGATCACGGGGGCGAATTACGTCGGTTGTGATCGCAACAATGTTGCTCCGGAGAGACTCAACTGCGCGACATGTCACGCGACGTTTGCCGAGCCCGAGAAGTTCGCGGAGTGGAAGAACTCTCCTCACGCAACAATATTTGAGCAGGGACTGGATGGTGTGCTGGGCACCCATTGGGGAGAGAGCTGTCTAGGCTGCCACACTGTGGGCGATGACACGTTGGCATCGAATCGAGGGTATGATGATGTTGCCTCCGAGGTAGGATTCAACTTTTCGCAATGGACGAACTATCACCCTGGCCTCTATGATTCACTTCTCACAACCAACCAGAAGGCGGTGACGCTCGTGGCTGGGATTGGATGTGAGAACTGCCACGGGCCGAAGAATCCGGATCACTACGGTGTCGGCACGCAGCCTGCGACGATGAATGAAGGAATTTGTATACAGTGCCACGACGCGCCGACTCACCACGTCGTTCCCTTCCAATGGCAGAACTCAGGACACGCCTCACCCCCGTGGGAAAGCGGCTTCGGATCGAGCGGCACGACGCCAGTAACGTCCTATACGTTTAGCGCGTGCGTGCGCTGTCACGATGGAGGAGCATTCAAGGATTTCACCGAAGGGAAGAGTTTCGACAACACGACGGCCTCAGGCTACAGTTACCTCACGCGGACGACCATCAATTGCCAGACCTGCCACGACCCACACTCCACAGAGCTTCGGCAGACGCCGGTGAGTTCCGACACTCTGGGCAATGGCTACAGCTACACGAGCGACAACTTCGGTTCGGGGAAGATCTGCTTGAACTGCCACAAGTATCGTCGTGACGCAGACTCGTACGTAAAAACGAGTCTCAGCTCCCACTGGGGCCCTCACTATTTCGGCGCAGCGGACCTGATGCTGGGACAGAACGGTTACACGTTTGGCGATGTCGTCCCGACGGAGCTGACGAGGAGTGGTCATATGATCGTCGGGAACACGTGCGTGGGTTGCCACATGCAGGCGACGCCGAGCAGCGGGCCGGCCGTGAACATGACGGGCGGCCACACGTGGAAGATCAGCTATACGGCTCCCGACGGGACAGTGTACGAAAACCTGGAAGTGTGCAAGAATTGCCACACCGATATCGAGAGCACAAAGGCCAATTTCGATACAAAGATCGACGGCCTTATGAAGCAGGTTGCGGAGAGTCTTCCGCCGTATGGAAGTGAGGATATCGACTGGAGCCAGATCTCATCCGCCCCGAACAAGGCTCTGCTGGAGCAGGTATACTGGAATTACCAGTATGTGGCGAATGGTGGGAGCGCCATTCACAATCCGCGGTATACCACGTACCTTCTCCAGAGGTCGCTGCAGGCGCTTGGAGTGGCAACAGATGTGGAGCCTCTTGCGGGCACTCTGCCGACAACATATGAGCTGTCACAAAACTATCCTAACCCGTTCAACCCGACGACGCAGATCCGATTCTCTCTGCCGCGAGAGTCAAACGTCAGGCTTGTCGTGTTTGACATCGTTGGGCGAGTCGTGACGACGCTGGTCGATCAGAAAATGTCGGCCGGGATCCACCAGGTGACCTGGAATGGTCGGGATCAAGATGGCCGGTCTGTGTCGAGCGGTGTTTATTTTTACCACATCCAGGCCGAAGGATTTTCCGCCACAAAGAAAATGGCCCTCATCAAGTAGTGTCGGGCTGTTTTTGAGTCCCGTCAGTTCCCGACGCCTGGCTACAGGCTGGCGCTGACCTGGGACTCTTCCAAGGGCGAAGCCCACAAGGGAGCAGGCTGTGTCTCCACACAAGTGGATGCCTTCCAAAGCCGCTCATCCTTGTGGGCTTTCTCTTTTTGACAAATTGCGAAACCAGTTCCTGGAATTAGAGAAGTCTCGTTACCGAGAGATGAGAAATCATATCAAAAAAGACCTCTTGATGTAGTTTTCCACGGCCGCTCCCACCCCCCAATGGCGAACTTGCGTGGCATACATATTGAGCAGTTTACCTGGGGAAAGTGAGAACGGTATGTACCCTGCAGAGTCAATGCGAACAAAGAACCTTACGGCGACTCGACTGAAGCCAAATGCCGGGCGCGCGAGAATTCTCGTTTTCAGTCCTGATCCGGATCTAGCGAAGAGCCTTTCACTTCTGCTGGAGGATCAATTTGAGATCGCGTGCGAGGTGCAGCTTGAGCATCTGAAGAAAGCCATTGTCTCCACGGCACCGGCTTTGTTGCTCATTGACTTATTTTCGTTTCCTTCCGATATTCTGAAAGAAGTAAATGTTCTGCGCGCAAGTCACTTGAAGATCCCGGTTGTGTTGTTGCGCGTGTATCGACAGTTGAGCCCAGAGTTGGAAGAAAAGATCAGGGATCTGGCCGATCTGGTGCTCTACAAGCCCTTTGATGTGAACGTCGTCGCGGACGCGATCTACAAGCTTTTGGACGAGCAGTAGTCGCGAAAAGCGTCTGAACACCCAGAACTCTCGGCAGTCTCGAAAGGGGGTGTGAATCGTGACAAGTGCGGCCGACATCAGCCGGATCAAAGAGGCGATGCTGAAGCAGCTCGATACGACTTTCCGCCAGAATTATCATCAATCCCTCTCTGAAGTTCTCAACGAGCTCCGAATGAGGAGCGTTATCTCTCTCCCCGATCCCAGTCCGGACAAGGTGTTCTCGGTCATCCTGCAGACCCGGGTGTTGACATACAAGCCTTCGGCGTCGGTCGCTCGTTTGCGGGAAGCTCTCGAGCGCATGGCGATAGGGAAGTACGGCACGTGTGTGCGGTGCGGACGCGAGATCGATGTTGACATTCTGCTCGGCGATCCGTCGGCTACGTCGTGCCCCATGTGTCAGGAGAAGCCAAACGGCTAAGGCTCTTCTCGGGATGAAGCGATGTTCATCGCGAATGGCCATTCAGGGCAGGACGGTATGGTTGACTCCAGTCCCCTCCCATCAAGTTCTCGTACTTGACGTCACTAGACGCTTTCGCTCCTCTTTTGGATATATGCCCCACGAACCATACCGGACCGCCTCAACCGGGAATCGACTATCCGTTCCATATCTCTGTTTGCACCGAACTCTCTTCTCACTCCGACAGAAAACCACCAGGTTGTGATCAGACGGTGCCCTCTTTTGATCGAACCCGTTTCGAAGTGTGCCGGTCTCCAGGTCAGTTTCGAGATCGTGGATTGGGAGAAGAACACTTCACTCTCATCCGGTTTACGCGACACTCTTTCGTTCTCTCATCAACTCGAAGTGAGGCTCGAGGGTGCATCGGGGCGAAGACGGTCAGAGCCGATTGGCACAGGATGG
>Ga0315554_1002182_pt1 | contig 11361 bp, 12 predicted proteins | sample SalMarSW160370MG_FD_202114 | JGI IMG/M metagenome (GOLD analysis project Ga0315554, IMG submission 202114) | Salt marsh sediment microbial communities from the Plum Island Ecosystem LTER, Massachusetts, United States - Salt Marsh Sediment SW1603-70 ... | reverse complement strand
TCATTTAACTTGGGATGATAATTCCAGCGATGAAATATCATTCAGAATTGAACAAAGCAATGATGGAATCAGTTTTTATCGTGTTGAATCGGCGATGAAAGACTCGACTGATTATACTATTATCAATTTATCTCCTCATTCCGACTATCATTTTCGCGTGTGCGCCTTTTCAGATTTATCCGGTCAATCAGGTTACTCTAATACTGTAACAATATCAACCGGAGAAGAAAATCCGATTGAAATGGCGGCATTTTATAAATTCGATGGCGATGCTTCCGATTCCAGCGGGAATAATTATCATGGAACTGTAAATGGGCCGATTCTTACGTCCGGGAAGACCGGTCAAGCTTATCTTTTTGACGGAGTTGATGATGTAATAACTGTTCCTGATTGGAATAGTAATTCGCTTCACGGCGATGATCAGGCATTTACACTTGCTGCCTGGATTAATCCTTATACAGTATCTGTTGATAATTGGGTTATTAATGATGATTCTCAATGGGCTAATTTTAATTTCGGACTTGTAAACGATAAGTTATCGATTCAATGGGTTAGAAATGGGAATACAAGGTATACATTGGCAAGTATTGAGTATCCTACTGTGCAAGCGAATGTTTTTTCACATATAGCGGCAATATACGATCCGGCGAATAGAGTAGTGCGAATGTATCTTAACGGCGAGCAGGTTGTTGTGGATAGGGTAAAAGGAGCAACCGGACCCTGGCTTTTCGATAAACTGTATATCGGAAGAGGATCGGATGATGGACAGATGAAATCATTTAATGGAGTGATTGACGATGTTCTTATCTATAAAAGCTGCCTTTCCGGCAGCGATATCTTGCGTATGTATACAGACGCAATGGGCACGAACGATTCGCCGGAAGTGCCGGGCAATCCGGACATACCTTATAAATACTCTCTATTGCAGAATTATCCGAATCCGTTTAATCCGGAGACAGTAATCAGTTATCAGTTATCAGTTAAAAGTTATTTGAGTTTGAAAATATATGATCTTCTCGGCCGCGAGGTAGCGACATTAGTAAACGGCACTCAATCACCTGGCACACACACGGTTGAGTGGGATGGAAAGAACTCAAATGGACAAATAGTTGGAAGCGGGATTTATTTTTATCAACTAAAGACAAATAAAGGTTTTGTGAGTACGAAAAAAATGATATTGCTGAAGTAGTTGAGTCTTTGAGTAATTGAGTTTATAAGAGTTGAGAAAACGAGGGGGTCATAAATCTGTGGAAAATGACCACACCTGAATCCTTTCTTGTGAGGGGAGGAGATATGAAAAGAAATGGTTTTGTGAATGCGAAGAAGATGATTCTGACGAGATGATGAGATTATAAGAAGTTGAGATATTGAGAGGTTGAGAGAAGAGATTTATAAGTAGATGAGCAGTGGAGCAAGTGAGCCGATGAGTAGTTGAGTCAATGAGTTTAAAAGGAAAAAGTCATTGCGAGGATCCCGAACAATAAAGTTGGTCGGGAGATAAAGCAATCTGTAAAAAGAACTTTTAAAAATTCCTTGGGACATAAATCAGGGACCATCCAATAGCAAAATAAAAGAGCCAGTCCACAGAATAGATCGGCTCTTTTTTATTAAATCCAAATAATTTTTTTAACTCTTTTTAAACTCAGCCACCAAACCTTGTAATACATTTTTTGCATCACCGAATAGCATGCGTGTATTACTTTTATAGAACAATGGATTTTCTATTCCTGCAAAACCGGTTGCCATAGTTCGTTTCATGACGATAACAGTCTTTGAGTAGTCGACATTAATGATAGGCATTCCGTAGATTGGGCTGGTTTTGTTTTCACGTGCTGCTGGATTTACGACGTCGTTTGCTCCTATAACCAGACAAATATCAACTGTATTTATTATAGGATTAATTGCATCCATCTCGTAAAGGTGATCATACGAAACATTCGCTTCGGCGAGAAGAACATTCATATGTCCCGGCATACGGCCGGCCACAGGATGGATAGCAAAGCGAATTTCCGCACCTTTCTTTTCCAGCAGATCTGCAAGTTCGCGGCAGGCATGCTGAGCTTGAGCAACTGCAAGTCCGTAACCCGGTACTATGCATACAGAGTTCGCTGCTTCCAGTAATGCGTAAGCATCTTCTACAGAAACCGGATTCACTTCTCCTTTTTCACTACTCCCAACTTTTGCTTGAACAGAACCAAATCCGCTGAAGAGAACATTCGCAAGGGAACGGTTCATTGCTTTGCACATAATTTTTGTCAGAATAATACCGCTGGCGCCAACGAGTGAACCGGTTATAATAAGTGCATTGTTCTGAATAACAAATCCTGCTAAACATGCTGCAATACCTGAATAGCTGTTCAAAAGAGAAATAACGACAGGCATATCGGCACCGCCGATTGGAATAACTGATGTAATACCGAGAATGAATCCGATAGCGATGAGAAAAAGAAAAATTGTGTAACTATCTGCCGGATTTATGGAAAACAGGATTCCTCCGCCGATAGCAGCAAGTAGAATTGCCGCATTTACGAATTGCTGACCTTTGAACAGAATCGGCTTGCCGGTCATCACTTCTTTCAGCTTTGCCCAGGCTATTACGCTTCCGGAAAAAGTCACGGCGCCAACTAGAACTGTAAGAATGATTGTAATAGATGTGTAAAGGTCGATTGAATGAATAACATCGGGATTGATTACTTGTTCGAACTGCTTATTGTACTCCGCATAACCTACCAGTAGACTTGCCAGACCGCCAAATCCGTTAAGAAGAGCGACCATTTGCGGCATTTCAGTCATTTTTACAATACGAGCAAGAATCGCGCCAATAATTGAACCAATGAGCATTCCAACGACAATATATTTCCAATCAAGAATATTGTAATGGACGAGAGTAGCAATAATTGCAATCAGCATGCCAAACGCTGAAAGGAAATTACCCTTTCGCGCTGTCGACGGCTTACTCATCTTTTTTAAACCGGTTACAAAAAGGAGGGCAGCAATAAGATAAAAAATTTCAGCTATAAATTTCATTTCATGTCCTCTTTCTTTTTGAACATCGCAAGCATTCTGTTTGTTACCATATATCCGCCGACCACATTAATCATTGCAAATATGATTGCGGCTGTTCCGAGAATTGTACTGATTGTATTATGTCCCTCGCCGGCTGCAACAAGCGCCCCGACGATGGTAATTCCGGAAATTGCATTAGAACCGGACATCAATGGTGTATGAAGAATAGACGGCACTCTCGAAATAACCTCAACACCGAGAAAAATTGCCAGTGCAAAAATGAATATAAGCGGTATAAGTAAATCTAAAGTCATCATTGTTTCTCCTTCTTCTTTGCCTGTTGTACGAATGCAGTATGTACTATTTTCCCGCTGTGTGTCAGGAGGCAGCTTTTAATAATATCATCCTCGAGTTTCAACTCGAAGCGTTTCTTTTCTTTATTCCAAAACTCGTCGATAAAATTTGTGAGGTTATTGGAATACATCTGGCTTGCATGCAATGCGACACGTGCCGGCATATTAGCCATTCCGATGATCTTTACACCGTTTTTCTCGACGGTTTTACCAAGGACTGCGCCTTCGACATTGCCGCCGGTCTCGACAGCCAGATCAACAACGACAGAACCGGGTTTCATTGCTGTAATCATATCTTTTGTGACAATAACCGGAGCTTTGCGGCCGAATACCTGCGCTGTAGTAATGACTATATCCGCCTGAGCGCAATACTGCTTCAGGGCCTCGCGCTGCTTCTTTAACTGCGCTTCTGTTAATGCTTTCGCGTATCCTTGCTCCGTTTGACCGGTTTCACCGATATCTATTTCGACAAATTTTGCGCCAAGTGATAGGACATCATTTTTAGCGACAGGGCGTGTATCGAACGCATCGACTTTTGCTCCGAGACGGCGCGCAGTAGCAATTGCCTGTAATCCTGCAACACCGGCGCCGATAATGAATACCCTGGATGGCTGAAGAGTGCCGGCCGGAGTCATCATCATAGGGAAGATTTTAAATAAATTGTCTGCGGCAAGAACGACTGCAGCATACCCGGCCAGACTCGCCTGTGAACTTAATGCATCCATTTTTTGTGCACGAGTCGAACGTGGAATCATCTCTATGGAGATAGCCGAAACACCCTGTTTGGCGAGTGTTTTTAGAAGTCTTTGATTATTGAACGGATCGAGATAACTTATATGAATCGATCCTTTTTTTAGCAAGGGAACTTCCTTTAGATCGGGTTTCCTTAACCGTAAGACAATATCTCCTGAAGCGAAGAGCTTTTTTCGCTTCTTCTCTATGGAAGCACCGGCCTTTTTATAAACAGCATCTGAAATGCTCAGTGATGCTCCAAGCCCTGCTTCAACTGTAATTTTTGCCCCTTTTTTTATGAGTTTTTCGACGTTTTGCGGCAGCATCGAAACACGCGGTTCAGCAGCCGTTTCTTTGGTAACTATTATTTTCATTGTCCATTCATTAATAATGATTAGATGTTATATAATCGGTAAAAAAAACCTAAAAATCTATAGTCTTTGTGAAAATTCAAAAAATAAAAAATGCCTAAAAATGCTTTAAAAAAATGGATAATGGATTCTCTATCATTCCGGGACAGTGATGAAGAATGGATTTTTCATCTATTATTCCGCCACAGAGTGCAGATAAACAGATGGCAACTTATTCCATTGCCGCTTTTATTCTCGGGTTCCTTAAATATAGAATCATTCCGACACAAGGAATTACCCAAAGAAAGAAACCAACGAAGATTGTAATGATTCCCAAAGGATTGATTTGTCCCGGACTTATTCCCATTGTCCCCATGACTGCCGATAAAGCGGCCTGCATTTTTTTCCAGAAAATATAGCTTATTAGGGTATCTATGCAGGCATTCACTATACCGATCCAGCAGGCAATTTCAAGAATCTTGCGCCCGATTGCATGGAAACGGACAAATTGAATTGCGCCGCCTAAAACAACTGTGAAGTAAATAACTGAATAAATCGACCACAGGAGATTATATCGAAGCAGATTTTTCATGGATTCCATGCCAATTCGTGCTTGTGGAAACATGCTGAAGATTGCATTGAGCTGCTGCATTGGATTCGATAGCAGACTGAAAAGTTCTGTAAGAATAATGATAATTGAAAAAATTATAGTCGACCAACCGATAATAGAAATAGAACGAGGCATAAGAAATCCTTAAATATTTCAGATATATTCTTACCGATGAATATACGTAGTATGATCCATAGAATCCAAAAGTTTTTTAGGGCTGTAGCAGCCATATTCGAGGATTCTAATCCTTTTTATCTGTAAAATGTGTCTGAAGAATCTTGTATATTACGTAACGGATATATCGAAAAAACATCAAATAGTGTGGAATTTAATATGAACCAATTTGTCCCAAATCTAAAAGAATATGATCCGCGAATGCATTCAGCGGAACATATTTTGAATCAAACAATGGTGCGGATGTTCAACTGCGGGCGTGCTTTTAGTGCACATATCGAGAAAAAGAAATCGAAATGCGATTATCATTTTGAACGGAACCTGACAACTGAAGAACTTGCACGGATAGAAGGCAGGGTAAATGAGGTGGTCAAATCCGATCTGCCGATTATAGAGCGAGTTCTTTCACGGGAAGAAGCATCAAAAATCGTTTCATTGGCGAAGCTTCCCGAAGATGCGGGAGAATCAGTGCGTCTTATTACTATCGGTGATTATGATGTTTGTCCTTGCAGTGGAGTGCATGTTTCCTCAACAAAGGAAATCGGTGTGTTTCATATCATTTCCAGCGATTGGACAGACGGTGTTCTTAGAATTCGATTCAATATTCAGCAATTATAAAACTGAATTATATTCTTTAAATTATACTATTTAGGTCAATAGCCTGATGAATTCCTTCATAATTTCCATTTATTTGATTTAACGCACAAAAAACAGATTTGTGATACCTGTTACTGTTGAAGAGAATGAATCTATGCAGATTTGAACAACAAAAAAGGAGAGATGGCTATGAGGCTTATCCGGATATCACTACTGATCCTTACCTATGGATTCATTTTGACCGGTTTCTTTGCATGCAAAGATGATCCGGTTAGCTCGCAATATGGCGGCTGGAATAATCAATTAATCATAATCGACCATAATGCGACAGAACTCAGCAAAATACCTACTCAATGGATTGATGATGCAAAAGCGAAACTGAAGATTGCCTATGGGCATACATCTCATGGCAGTCAAATCACTGACGGTATGAATGGACTCGTTTCATTTAAAGGAAATCAATACAGTTTTAATAGTACAGGCTCGAATGGAGCATTGACTTTTAAAAACTCACCATTTTCCGGAGCCAGTGACCTTGGGAATCCGAATCGCGTTGCTTGGGCAACTGCAACACGAACATATTTAAACGCTAATACGGATATCAATGTCATTATTTGGTCATGGTGCGGTCAGGTGAGCGGTGCGGATAGTTCCGATATCTTGACATATCTTGATTCAATGTCTACGCTGGAACGGGATTTTCCTGGTGTTCGGTTTGTATATATGACGGGACATCTGGATGGTTCGGGACTTAACGGCAATTTAAACAGAAGAAATCAACAAATACGAAATTTCTGTCAGATGTACAGTAAAGCACTATATGATTTTGCGGATATCGAGAGTTATGACCCGGATGGACTTGTTAATTATATGGAATTAGGAGCAGATGATAACTGCGATTACGACAGCAGCGGTGTTTCGTTAAATTGGGCAACACGGTGGCAAAATACGCACGTACAAGGTGTTGATTGGTACAACTGCAATGCAGCACATAGCAAGCCTTTAAATGGAAATAGAAAAGCATATGCTGCCTGGTGGTTATGGGCGCGTCTCGCCGGCTGGTCGGGAACATAGACAAATGTGCTATTTAAATAATTATTTGTGATAAAAACCGCCTTAATGACTTATTTTATAGGTGAATGAATATGTGCGGTTCAAAGTGAATGAGTTTTACGGTTTTTAGCGGAACATTTTGTGATTTATTTTTTGTGATTACAAAAACACATCGGAATTACCTCTTATAATTTCACATCATATCTTTTTCATTTCTTTAAATAATCTAAGCGCTCAATAATTATTCTATCCAGTGAGTCTGTAAAAAAGGGAAAGAGCAGCTTTCCGTCAGAACTGCTGAAAAATAGTGCTTATTGAAGGTTTAGTATAATTCCTGCTTTGATTTAACCGATAAATTAGGGTACAAAGTGAAAACTCTACAAAATGCTTAAAATTTAATTTTATAATACTCTTTGAATATCGCTTAAAAAGGGCAAAATAATTAATTTTTCTCGATTTATTAATTGAAATTTATTGGCATTACAATTGTGCCTTCTTAATCATAAATATAAGAGTTTAAAATAGAGATTGGAGGAAGGCAAAATGGAAAAGATAGAAGATGTGAGCACAGAGACACTGAGTAATGGGGCTGAAGTGCAATTCCAGGTCAGTCAACCGGATACATCTGCCACAAAACAAACACAAAGTGAAGATGCACATCAGGAAGAACGCGCCCAGATGCGGTCGGCAATGCATAACCTGCCGGATTTTGACGTGCAAATGGCAAGGCGGCACCCTTTAAGAATACTGCTTGCAGAAGACAGCCTTGTCAATATAAAAATAGCACTCTGGTTTCTAAGAAAAGTGGGATATCATGCTGATGTGGCTTTTAATGGAATTGAAGTCATTGACGCACTGAAACGCCGATCGTACGATGTCATATTAATGGACGCTGAAATGCCCGAAATGGATGGCCGGCAGGCAACGATGTTAATTAGAAAAGAATTCCCATCTGATCAACAGCCGAATATCGTTGCAATGACTGCCAATGTGCAGCACGGCGATCGTGAAGAGTTTCTATCGCTTGGTATGAACGATTATATTACAAAACCTCTCAAGATGGATGAGATGATTCGAGCTTTGTCAGCAAGCAAACCAACACCTGCGAGTATCATGGATGAAGTGCAAAAGATCAGAAAGGTTGCCTAAAAGAAGTCATAATAGGCCCGAATCCTGATAGACCTGCTAGTTTATATATATTTGAAAGCCCGGTATATATAACGCAACATAATAAGGATATCTCCGTATGTAAAAAGAAAATAACATTATATGGAGATACCTATGAAACTATCTTACTTTTCTTTGATTTTACTGCTTTGCGTAACGATCTCTGTTGCATTATCCCAGCCTAATCGTATAATTAATAAAACCGTTCCTCTTAGATCCGATGGATATCTTATAATTGATACATACAAAGGATCCATCATAATAACTACTCATGATAAACCGGGGGTAGAAGTGAATGTGAAGATCGAAGCGGACGATCCAGATTCCTGGGATGCTGAAAGAGATGTAGATAATACGGAAATTCGAATCGACGGCAGCGAAGAGGAAGTAACTATTCGCACCGACTATAAAAAAGTAAAACATCATTATCATAGTTTCTGGGACTGGATCACCGATCCTTTTCATTCTTCCTATTCTTTGCCGTTGGTTCATTATACAATAAGAATGCCCCGTACAGCAGGACTAAGAATCAAGGACTATAAATCAAGAACGAGAATCGAAAATATTAATACCGGAATAAAATTCAATACGTATAAAGGAGAGGTGGATATATACAATCTCGTTGGAGGGATTGATTTAGAAACATACAAAGGCGAAGTACGCGTTTCATTTTCTAAGATTAATAGCGACAGTCGTTTCGAGACATATAAAGGCGATATCAAGGTAGAAATTCCAAGGGGAAACGGTTTTGAACTGAGAACAGATTTTGAAAGACGTGTGGATTTTACAACCGACTTTGATGTTATGAGCATCGAACGAGGAAGAAAGAATCGCTTTTATGATTATCGTGGAAAAATCAATGGCGGCGGCCCTACACTTGAATTAGAAAGTAAGAAAGGAAATGTTCGTCTAATAGCAAAATAGTTATATCTATAAGCAACCATCATCCCTTAATTCAGACAGATTCATCGGATGATGGTTGCTTTTTTTTTATCAATTTCTGCTTAATGCTTCCTCTTCCCTTGCTTTCTCTAAATAAAACCGATACATTCATCGCAGTATAGAGTGTTTCTTGAAATAGTTATTGATGCAGCTCTGAAACTATTGGTTAGAACTTGATAAAGAGAGTCCGGAATGCAGCCGATACGATGGAATGAAGAATTTAAAATCGATGTGAAGGAAATCGATGAACAGCATAAAGTATTGTTGGAAATCTTCAATCAGATCGTTACTTCAGTAGAAAAGAAAATTGAATGGCAGAAAACGTCTTCAATTGTTGACTCTCTTCTCCACCATGCATACAGGCATTTCGCAACCGAAGAACGCTACATGATTAAACATCAATATCCGGATCTGCCGCTGCATATAGACAAGCATCTGGATTTTATTAAGAAAGTGACAATGATGACGCAGGAAGTAAGGGAAAAAGGTCCGGATAAGCAGAAAGAAATGGTTGCATTCCTGGCGAAATGGTATTATGACCATGTTTTGGTAATCGATAAGAAATATTCTAATTATCTGGACGACGAAAAGATAAAGTAACCGGCATTTTATTATGCAAACTAAATATCCAATACAGCGTTATGTCGAAAATCTTGAAGATGAATCCGAAATTCCTGGAAATATTGCCGATGGAATCAGAAAAACGGTAGAGGAATTTGTTGAACGTTTTCAAAATTTTGATGATGTAAAAGCATCTCTAAAACCGCAGTCTGATAAATGGTCGAGAAAAGAAATTCTGGGACATCTTATTGACTCCGCTGCTAATAATCACCAGCGTTTTGTACGTGCACAGTACCTAAAAACCGTGAATCTTCCGGCTTACGAACAAAGAGAGTGGGTGAACATACAGCAATACGGTTCTCTCGATTGGCAAGAATTACTGCTCTTCTGGAAGTCGTACAATTTACATCTCGCACATATTGTCGAGCATATGTCGCCAGAGTATCTACAGATTCCATGTGCGATCGGTTCCAATGAACCAACGATAATCAGACATATTATCGCTGATTACTTGGGACATATGCAGCATCATCTCCGGCAGATAGAGCAAATGTAACGGCATGCCTTTTATTCCAATCGTATAGGATAGAAAGAATAAAAAAAGCATATGCCCAAAAAGACGTTAAAAAATGTAAAAGAGCTTGAGGATTTACCGAATATCGGAAAATCCATTGCGGGAGACCTGAGACGCATGGGAATATACAAACCGGGCGATCTTCACGGCAAAGATGCATTTATTCTTTACGATACACTTTGTAGTCTTACGGGGAAAAGACAGGATCCGTGCGTTCTTAATGTATTTATGTCCGCAATTAGCTTCGTACATGGAAATCCGGCAAAGCCCTGGTGGCGTTTTACAAAGGAAAGAAAAAGAAGGATGACCACACAATAATTCTCACTTAAAGTGAGAATAGATCAGGTTAAAAAGATAAGCGAAGAGAATCCTCGATAACTACGATATAAAGACCAACATCATTACAATCCTTCTCTATCTGTATTGTCCGACGGCCGCATGTGTTCCTCAGTAATTAGGACGAACATTTGCATTAACATCCGTATTTCCGCAACCTTTTCAGGTATTCGGCAGTCAAAGTTCATAGAAAAGGCTGTCCTTCCAGTAATAAAGACATAGTTAATATACTGCAACTTAAAAATCAAATACACGTATTTAAAGTATATTCAAGACAGAATTAAAGGAAATTAAACATCATAATCACACGAAAAATTTTATGACTATGAAAAAGAAAATAGTACTCTCTTCTGTCGCCGTTGTATTAGTCGGCGGCGCATCTCTTCTTTTCTTCGGAAGTAATAGTTCTTCCAGCCAAAGCGATCTTCATAAGGTAAAAGTGACCAAAGGAACTATTGTTGATAAGGCGCTTGCTGTCGGGACGATAGAACCGGAAAATGAAATTTCGGTAAAATCAAAAGTATCCGGAGTCATCAGCCGTATCTTTGTCGATGTCGGCGAATATGTCAAGATCGGCCAGCCGATTCTCGAAGTAAGACCGGATCCTACACCACTCGAACATGCTGATGCAAAGCGGCAGGTACAGCTCAGCCAGGTGGATATGGATAATCTGAATAAGGAGCTGGTACGTATTAAAAGTCTTTATGCAGGCAAATTGATTTCAGATAAGGAATATGAGGATTTCCAAAAAAAATACGATGAATCCGAACTTCGATTGAATATCTCTACTGAAAAACTTGCGTTGATGGAAAGCGGCAGGGTAAAAATAGGGGATACAGAGATCGAGTCGATTGTAAAAGCTCCTATTTCCGGATTCGTACTCAACAGAACAATTGAGGTTGGTGA
>Ga0315554_1002179_pt1 | contig 11366 bp, 8 predicted proteins | sample SalMarSW160370MG_FD_202114 | JGI IMG/M metagenome (GOLD analysis project Ga0315554, IMG submission 202114) | Salt marsh sediment microbial communities from the Plum Island Ecosystem LTER, Massachusetts, United States - Salt Marsh Sediment SW1603-70 ... | reverse complement strand
GTCGTCGGACCCGACCGAGAAGCTGACGTTGCGTGCGGAAAGCATCGCCTCTACACCGGCAAAGCCAAAGTTGCAGTCTACCTTGGCAAACCAGATGGGAAAGCCGAACCCTGTGACCTAGCGGCAATTGCGTCTATGGATATCGACCTGATGCTTCGCATTGGGTCCGAGCGATTGTCAGTGGCAGCTGCAATCTCCGGAAGCGCTGAAGTACGGCAGCGCGAACCTATCCCCGAAGCGCATCGCTGGAACTGGTGGGGACGCCAAAGGTACTTCACAGCCCGTACTCGACACACCGATACATCACAGACAGCATGATAGCGCAGCTGCAACTCATGTCTGAAACATAGATGGTCCGTATATCGAAGATTGGACCGTGAGGTTCAGAGTACATCAGAAAAATCGTATAGGAGGCAATATTAAATGGATCTAGTCCCAGCTGTGTGGAAGGAACAGCGATTCATCGAGTCGTTCGATGTGGATATCTTGGGCCGACTAAGGCCGCAAATCCAACTTGCGTATCTACTGAACTCTGCCTGGAACCATGCCAAAGGAACGTCCTACGGATATGATGAGCTTTCAGCCCGGAACTTGATGTGGGTGCTGATAAAGATACAGATGATCATTAGACGCCAAGCCAAATGGGGCGAGCAGATCGCAATAGAAACATGGGGTAAACGGATCGAAAGACTCTACGCACTGCGGGACTTCGCTTGTATCTCAGCATCCGGAAAGAAAGTGATATCGGCTACCTCCTCGTGGATGATTCTGGATAGGACAAACGGGCGTCCGCAGCGATTTGACCAGGCCACAGATGGCTTCCCATGGCAGCCGGGCAGGGAGGAGATAGAAACCAATTTGGAAAAGGTACAGGAACCAACCACCGGCAAGGATATTGCCCACTTCCGTGTGCTCTTTTCTGATATTGACGTGAACCGCCATGTGAACTCGGTGAAATATCTGCAGTGGATAGTAGACGGTCATTCGCAAGAATATCTCGAGGCAAAGGAGCTGGTATCAATTGAACTGAGCTTCCTTTCGGAAGCATTGCCACATGATGAAGTGGCCGTGTTCTCAGAAGAATCAGGTGATCATGAATTATGCAGCGCGAGACGCATGAGCGACAACAAAGAGTTGTGCAGAGCTCGTTTGAAATGGCGTGCCTCGAGATAGGTAAAGTATAGTCCAGACACCAAAGGTACGCAGGAGACAGACTCTCTATTCGTACCCGATCGTGTAGTCGAAGCTCAGGCAAAGGCACTTCGAACGAACAAACCGAACTTCCCTCTGAATGATATCGTTATCGATCTGAAACTCAACAGGATCGAGACGCGATTTCGGATGATAGCTGCTCCTTCTTGAGTCAACGAGTGAGAGGCGGGTTTTGAATATCACGAATATAGAAAGGGACTATGCTTGCACCATTACCGCAATGAGCCGAACAGAAATTCTATTCCTTCTTCCGCGATCGAAAAAATTGGGTGTGATTGGAATTGACGAAGAGGAGTACCCTGTACCGACCCGAGAACAGCTGCAAGAGATATTTAATCTCAACAAGGAATTGGTTGACAGGAAAATGCGACAAGGATTTACTCAGCTTCAGTTGACGCCGATCGCAATGCCTGTTTCACAACTTATCGAGCGGGTAAAAACAGTCGTTCTAAAACATGCCGCGGTGGAGAAAATCCTTCAGACAAAAAAAAATTCTACCAACGCCGATATACCGGCTCGGGTAAACACCGATGGACCGATCTGGATCTGGGATAGGGTACGTCAAGCACTGGATACTGCAAATCTTGTTTATTTTCCTCGAGCCTATTCCGATCGTGACCATCGAGGATTAACCAAAAAACAAGTGATACGGGAAATCCGCTTATGTGCTGTACCTGGCTGGAGCGTGGGTCTCATTGAGCCCTTGTCGATTATGCCTCAACAAGGACAGGGAAGAGTCATAGGAGGAAGAAAACAGCTGGAGGAATATTACACCCCTCGTGAATATTTACAGACATTGAGTACGCCTATCTACGAGGGAGAAACGGGATGGACACCGGAAGATTTTCTCACACACTTTGTTATTCGGCTTGAAAAATCCAATCAGATATGTCATGACAGGCATGACGGCAATGCTCTGTGGTTGCTTGGTTCGTATATGCCCGATTCTATGCCAAATGCGAAACTTGTACCGGTGGGCTACTGGGATCGTGATGCCGGGCGGCGGATTCGTCTCTCTGCCCATCGAACTGGCAATCGGCTAAGGGCTTGGGTGGCACGTTCCATGGTGAGACTCGGCGGGTGATATGTTTGGAAACGACTCGTAGCTTGTGTAGTAGCCTTCTATACTATAATCCACTTCAGAGGACCAAGCATGCAAAGAGGAGGAGCCGATGCCTCAGCTTGAAAAAGGTGGCAAACACACTTACGGCTGGTCCCGCGTGGGAGAGGGGGGGCGGATCGCAATACCTCCCGAGGCGCTCGCGGAATATCGATTGCAAGAATCCGGGAAGCTGCTCGTGATACCCGGCAGCCGAACCTCAGGTGGGTTTGGGTTGGCGTCGCTGAAATCTGTAAAAAGGTCCTCTATAGGCGCGGTAGTGAATGTCCATCCGGAACTGGGGGAATACAGGGTGGCCGAAGGAGAGGTAGTCGAGTACAAGGGGAAGTCGTTTTGCTGGGTCGACCTAAACAACGGAGGAGTCGTCATTCCGCCGGAGACACTCGAGAGGTATGGAGTAAGGATAGGGAATAGGCTACTGGTTATAAGAGGGAGCGGTCTGGCGATCGGCTTCGCCGTGAAAGGGCCAATAGTAGAGGAAGCCGAGAAACACAGCGAGCTGGAAGAAATATGAAGAAGGTCGTCGATCCCCTGCCTGGAGGCGTGCTTCGCACCGGCTGCGAGACTGTATCGGTCAGGATTAGCAGTGCCGGGGATTGATACATTCGCTCCACATCGAGCGGAATGCCGCGGTCAAATCAAGTTTGCCCTACGAGTAAATGCAACCGAATTGCCATGCCGGTGCCCCGAAAACAAGTGATCCACGAGATTCCTCCCTGTAACTAAGGAGTAATTCATGTTTACCAAAGCCGCTGATTACTATGATTTGATTTATGGCTTTAAAAACTACGAAAAAGAAGCTCAACAGATAATGAGTCTGATAGCACAGGAGCGTCCTCTTGCCAAAACGATCCTTGATGTTGCGTGCGGAACAGGCGAGCACGCCAAATACCTTTCAAAAACATACCTGGTTGATGGCATCGACTCAGAGCCGAAGTTTGTGGAGATTGCCCAAAGCAAGGTTCCTTCCGGTAAATTCTCGGTTGCGGATATGAGCAATTTTGACCTTGATGTTCGATACGATGTGATCCAATGCTTGTTCAGCTCAATTGGTTATTTGAAGCAGGCGGAGCTGGTTGTAGGCGCACTGCTGTGCTTCAAGAGACATCTGAATCCGGACGGAGTTATCATCGTTGAGCCATGGTTTAGTCCCGATCAGTGGAAGGTCGGCATCCCTCATATGGTGACCGTCGATCGACCCGATCTAAAGATCTGTCGAATAAACACGAGTGGTCTTGAGGGCGCTCTCTCCAAGTTGCACTTCCATTATTTAATCGGCACACCAGAGGGAGTCCAACATTTCACAGAAGATCACGAGTTGGCCCTGTATTCGAACGAAGAAATGTTGTCCTTCTTTAAACAAGCGGGACTCGCGGTGCGCCATGATCCAGAGGGAATTTTCGGTAGGGGGTTGTACATTGCGAATGTGGAATTATAGGGGGGCATAACAGTTCTTAAAGCAGATGCGCAAGAACCCCGCCGCTGAAGAACCCCGTTATACCCAAGAAGGGTATCGACTTTGGCTTGGCGAAAATCGCTACGCCAAATTTTCAGGGTAGGAACCCTAATTTTCTGCCCAAAGGAAGACGCCTGAAGGCGGAAATACAAAGATGGTAATTACCGATTATTGTTCCCCAAGATGTAGTTGAGACCGGCATTAGCTGATAGAATCGAAAGAACTCCAGCGGGGAAGAAGAAGGAAAAAATGACAAAAAAAAACAAAATCCTGATCGTTATCGGAATCATCGTTGTTGTGCTTGTCGTTCTGTTTACAGGCGCAAGGATATGGCTTGATGTGCTGTGGTTCGACCACCTTTCCTATGTCAGCGTCTTCAGTACCATTTTATTCACAAAGATCGGGCTTTGGTTTACCTTCTACATTCTCTTCCTGCTCTTTGCCGGCTTGAATCTGTTGGCCGTCTTCAGAAAGGGAGGCATTCAAACGCTGAAAATTCCTCGCTCGTCGCTTCAGCAGCCAGGTATACCCGCCGAGCTCGCGCAGGGAGCACAGGTTGAGATAAACAGGAAAACAGCGGTTTCGATCTCCCTTGCCGCAATACTGCTTCTGGGCTTGATCTTTGCTGGAGCTGCGAGCAGCCGCTGGGCGCTGCTGCAAAAGCTTCTGCATCGGACCGATTTCAATGTCACAGATCCGCTTTTCCAGCGGGATGTTTCTTTCTACGTGTTCATTCTTCCATTTTACAATTTTCTAAAAAACTGGAGTTTGGGAGCCGTTGTGTTGACAACCGCGATGGTCGGTCTGCTGTACCTGATATCGGGAAACGTTACCTACGTCGATAAAAAACTCAGAGTCAACACCCGGGCCACCAGGCATCTCCTGTTTCTGGCTCTGCTAATCAGCATCCTGATCGCCTGGCACTACTGGTTGAAAGAGTACTTTCTGCTTCTATCACCGAGAGGGATCATCTTCGGAGCTACCTATAAGGACGTGAAAGTCGTACGCCTCGCCTACTACATCATGATCGCCATCGCCCTGTTCATAGCGGTTTTGATCGGCTTCGGGGCTTCCAAACGGCGCTTTAAGCCCTTGCTTGTCGGCTACGGTATCTTGATCGGCGGCGCTGTGGTGATTACGGGAATCATACCAGGGATCGTTCAGCAATTTTCCGTGATTCCGAACCAGCTTGAGAGAGAGCTTCCCTACATCAACAACAATATCGAGTTTACCAGGAGAGGGTACAACCTGCAGGACGTCGCTGTGAGGCCATTTCCGGTCTCCGATACCCTCTCGGCAGACGATTTTTCTCCCGAAACCGGGACCACCAAACACATTCGCATCTGGGATGAGCGCCCCCTGAAGACCACCTACAAGCAGCTCCAGGAGTTCAGGCTGTACTACGACTTCAGCCACGTCAACGTCGATCGCTACCGCTTTGGCGAAGATTTCCGGCAGGTGATGCTGTCGGTGAGGGAGCTCAACTACGATCAGCTCCCACAAACGGCAAAAACATGGGTCAATCAGAGACTCCAATATACCCACGGGTACGGACTGGTCATGTCTCCTGTCAATGAAAAAGGTTCAGAAGGGCTTCCTGTGTTCTTAATAAAAGATATCCCGCCCAAGGTGTCCGTCCCCCTCAAAATCGACAGACCCGAAATTTACTACGGCCAGGGAACGACAGAGTATGTGGTGGCCAATACCAAGCTCGAGGAGTTCGACTATCCCAAGGGTTCTGCAAACGTCTTCACCAGCTATCAAGGCTCCGGCGGCATAGAAATCAAGGGTTTTTTCAGAAAACTTCTGATCGCACTTCGTTTGAAAGACTGGCAGATACTGTTTACCAACTATCTGAAGCCCGACAGCAAGCTCATGATCTACAGGAGCGTACAGCAGCGTGTGCCCAAGATCGCACCCTTCCTGCTGTACGACCCCGACACCTACATGGTGGTCAATGATGGAAGGCTGTACTGGATACGCGATGCCTACACGACTACCAACATGTATCCTTACTCCACGCCTACTGCGGAGGGCTACAACTACATCCGCAACTCACTCAAGATCACGGTTGATGCCTATAACGGGAACGTGACCTTCTATGTCATCGACAAACAGGATCCGCTCATCCAAACGTATAGAAAGATCTTTCCGGCCCTGTTCAAGGATATCGAGGAGATGCCCGAAGGGCTTCGCGCGCACATCAGGTACCCCTACCATATGTTTGAGGTTCAGGCCGGCATCTATGAGACCTACCACATGAGCGACCCGGAGGTGTTCTACAACAAGGAAGACATGTGGGCCACGCCCAAGGAAATCTACGGCGACACCCAAACAGACATGATCCCTTACTACATCATCAACAGATTCCCCGAGCTCGAGAATCCGGAACAGTACGTTCTCATGTTTCCTTTTACGCCTACCAACAAGAACAACATGGTGTCATGGATAGCCGCATTTTCCGATCCTGAAAGCTACGGAAAGATGATCGAGTATCAATTCCCGAAAGAAAAGCTCATTTTCGGACCTCTGCAGATCGAATCGCGGATCGATCAAAACAGCGAAATCTCCCAGCTGTTCACACTCTGGAGTCAGAGTGGATCCGAGATCATCCGGGGCAACCTCCTCGTGATACCGATCAAAGATTCACTTATATACGCGGAGCCCGTGTACCTCGTGTCCGCCAATAGTCAGCTGCCCGAATTGAAGATCATTATAGTCGCCTATCAGGACCGGCTTGGATTTGCCCCTACTCTGGAGGAGGCGCTCGGCCAGGTCTTCGGCAAGGCCGGTACGAAGGCGGCTCTTGCCGAGGAAGCTGCACCGACCGCTCTAGCGTCCCTCGAGGACATCGGCAGGCTTATCGAACGGGCTCTCGAGAATTACAATGGTGCCGTCGAGAAACTACGGCAGGGCGATTTCGCAAGCTACGGCGAGCTCATTATGAAGTTGAAGACGGATCTGGACGAACTCTCGGCGCAGTCCAAAATACAGGGAGACCAACAGGCAGCTCAGTAATCGCGAGAGGTTTATCGGTTGCTCGACTACTGGATTGGGCCGAGCTTCTTTGAATTAGGGTTCTGTCCCCAACATGTTCATCCGCCCAACCCTAGTTACGAGACGCACGTACCTCAATCTCCTCTACAACTCCCGCATCCACCGCGCTGCCAGCTCACCCCGCATTATTATCCTGCTGATCATCGAAACTAATGGGCCGCGTCGTTACCCTCCCGGATTTCGTCGTATCCAGGCACCTGTGGCCGTCGATTCGAAGAGATCCAAGGGTTGACTAAAAAGCTGAGCGATTATATAAAGTATAAACATTTTACACATGCGTTTACCAATACTTGTTGGTGAAGTAAAAGGAGTCACATATGAAGAGAATGGTTTTGCTGTTGTTCGTTGTTGTCGCGGTCATCTTACTTGCTGCGTGCGGCTCCCAGGATTCTGACTCGAGGGATCAGGCGGAAATCTCAGGCCCCTATCTACCCGACCAGCGAGCGGAGGCATACGCCTACACCCACGGGGGCTACGTCGGAAAGGCCGTGGTGACCATTGGAACCGACGGGAGCTTGAGCGTTGACATCGATGAGGCGTTTCTGCCTCACGACCTCGCCCTTGTCGATATCGAGAGCGATGACTGGTCCGATGCGAATACCGTGTCGTATATGAGCCATGGAACCGAGTCTCACGTGGCCAAATACGTCGAGTACAACGACACGGTCTACGTAGGCGTTCCTACCGGCACCGGCTTCTCCTACGTCGAAGCGGATGAGAACGGAAATCCCGCAGGCGATGTGGATCTGGAGAAGGCAATCCTGCGAAATTACGACACGATGAGAGCGTACTACGCCCTCGTCCGCTCCGGCGGATTCGATGTGCTCACCGGGTTCGACGGTGAGGTCATCCCGGTTACGTCCACCTCCTACGGCGGCGTCACCAAGAAAAATGCCCCGGGCTACTGGAATTCCGGCCAAACGTGGATCGGAAATATCAAGGCGATTGAAGCGTTTATCGAAGAGAACGGCGGTCAGTATTCACTCACCGAGATGGTCAGGGCAACGGAGGAAAACTCGGATGGACTCAAGTTCTGGTCGGTGGCCGACACCGTAACCAGTGCGACAAACTCCGACTTCAAGGATTACTTCAGTCTCGTCCAGACCGCACTGGGAAGGCTGAAAACGAAATAAGCCTTATCCACTCATTTTTCCGCAAGCTCCGGGGTGTTCGCGCACTCCGGGGAGATTGCGGAGCGGCGATCCTCAGCTCCTACTTGCGGTCACGGATCGCTTTGAAGTCCTCAATTGAGGAACATTCTCTAAAGGGATATTTCACAGGGTTATCTGTGTAGATTGCCCCAGAGACGACTCGAACGTCCGACCTACGGTTTAGGAAACCGTTGCTCTATCCTGCTGAGCTACTAGGGCTCTTTCAAGCGGTTCTCTCCGCCGTTCCTTTCTATATATAGCGAATCCTACACAGCGTGTCAATTCCGGACGGATTTGAACACAGATGTATAGAGCTTCGATCACTCTCGAACGCAGAGCACCGATCTACACAATAACCCAGAGCTTGCGCTCCCCGTCCCTGCACACTATAGCGGATTATCCCTGCTGCCGTGCGACAACATCAGCCCAGCCGTGCTCCCGGAGTCGCTGTTTCACGGCCGGAAGCTCGCTCTCCGGCACATCCTTCACGAGAACACGGTAGATCCCCTCGGGTGTTTGTTCCAGAGCTCCGGCAAAGCCCTGTTCGGTCAAATGCCGGAGGGAGAGTTCTGCGTATTCCCGGTTACGAAAGGCGGCTACCTGAATACTGAAGATCACCGCCGTTCGGATTGCCGCAACAGCTGCCGCTTCCGGAGAATCGGGAGAGAGCACCTCGATCCGCACCTTGGCCACCCCTTTTCCGGCCAGGCCGATGGCTGCAGCGGCTGCCCGGGACAGATCGATGATCCTTCCGGGAATGAACGGCCCCCGATCGTTGATGCGTACGACCGTGGATTTCCCGTTTTCAAGGCTGGTGACCTTTACTACGGCTCCGAAAGGGAGGGTCTTGTGCGCGGCGGTGAACTCGTTCGTGTCGAAGATCTCCCCATTCGCCGTCCGCCGGCCCTGGAACTTGCCCCCGTACCAGGAGGCCAACCCCTCCTGCTCGAAAGCGAAGGCTGTGGTACTCAGCAATAGGAGGAGGATCCATACCGATAGAATTGTTCGAAATCGCATGATCCTTTTATCTATCGACCCGCTCGGATTAAATGTTGATCCTTTGAGGAACAACGGCCCTTCGACCTTTATGTAACGCCCGCACGCCCCCGCTGCTACTTCCTGCCCGATGCCGCCTTGTGACAGAACCAGCAGGCAACGGCCCGGAGAGCAAATTGATACGCGTTGTTGAATAATCCAGAGGGAATATTATATTGTTAGGCGGTATGAGCACGGCAGCCCACTGGGCGGACAACTATGCGGAAAAGATCATCCGGGAGAAGGGAGACAAGGAGCTGTACGTCTGTGCCTCCGGAATCACCCCTTCCGGTACCGTCCATATTGGAAACTTCCGGGAAATCATCACCGTGGAGTTGGTGGTGCGGGCGTTGAAGGATCGAGGCAAAAAGGTCCGTTTCGTCTACTCCTGGGACGATTACGATGTGTTCCGCAAGGTCCCCAGCAATATGCCCAACCGGGAGATGCTGGAGGGCTATCTGCGTAAACCCATCACCCTCACCCCGGATCCTTCTGGGACCGAGGATAGCTACGCCCGGCGAAACGAGAAGGAGATCGAGGAACTGCTTCCGATTGTGGGTATAAAGCCTGAGTACATCTATCAGGCCGAGCGCTACCGTTCCGCCACTTATGCCGAGGGCATCCGTAGAGCACTGGAGCATCGTCAGCGGCTGCGGAAGATCCTCAGCGAACATCGTGAGAAACCGCTGCCCCCGGAGTGGTGGCCGATCACCGTATTCTGCACCTCCTGCAATCGGGACACTACGGAGATCACCGAATGGGACGGGCAAAACGGCGTTGCCTATCGCTGCTCCACCTGCGGCAACGAGGAGCGTCTGGATTTGACCAAGACGGGGGCGGTAAAGCTCTTCTGGCGGATCGATTGGCCCATGCGCTGGGCTTACGAAGGGGTGGATTTCGAGCCGGCCGGAAAGGACCACCACTCCGAAGGCGGCTCCTTTACTACGGCCCGCCCTATAGTCAAAGAGGTCTACGACCATCCCACACCCACGACCTTTCAGTACGACTTCGTTCGCATCAAAGGCCGGGGCGGAAAGATCTCCTCCTCCAGCGGGGAGGTGGTGAGCCTGCAGGATGTCCTGGAGATCTACCAACCCGAGCTTGTACGGTATATTTTCGCCTCCACCCGGCCGAACACGGAGTTTGCCATCTCCTTCGATTTGGATGTCATCAAGCTCTACGAAGATTACGATCGTTGTGAGCGCATCTATTTCGGAAGAGAGTCGGTAAGCGAGAGTCGGGCAGCCAAGGAGCGAAGGATCTACGAGCTCTCCCAGGTCGACCAGGTGCCGAAGACGATGCCCACCCAGATTCCCTTCCGGCACTTGTGCAACCTCATCCAGATCCAGGACGGCAACATAGAAGGAATGATCGAGTCCCAGAATATCCGGACGAGCGAGGAGGATCTGAACAGGCTCCGCACCCGCGCCCGCTGTGCCTGGAACTGGACTCAAAGCTTCGCCCCGGATTCCTTCCGCTTTACCCTGCGCCCCCGCGGCTGTGAACCGCTTGAGCTTTCCCCCGGTGAACGCCAGGCCATCGTCCTGCTGCGGCGGGAGATCGGGGAGAACCTGGATACCCACGATGAAAAGAGCCTCAGCGAGGCCATCTACACGCTGGCCGGAGAGGCGCAGGTGGAACCGAAAGCTTTCTTCAAGCTCGTGTATCGAGTGCTGATCGAGAAGGAGATGGGACCCCGTCTGGCCGGATTCCTGCTCACGATCGGAAAGAAACGAGCCCTCGAGCTTCTCGGCGGCTACTAGATAAAGCGGCTGTTAGGAGTACCATGGATACTGAAGAAGTCAAACGTCTGGTCGGCATCCGGGCTGTGGATACCCTCGTCAAGAGCGGTATGAAGCTCGGCCTGGGAACCGGTTCTACCGCGGTCCACGCGGTAAACCGGGTCGGTGAGTTGCTGCGGGAGGGGAGCTTGCAGGATATCGTGGCCGTGCCTACCAGCTTCCAGACCATGGTCGACTGCCAGGCAGCTGGCATCTCTCTCACCACCCTCAACGACCCGGCGGTGGACGGCCGGCTGGATTTGACAGTCGACGGAGCGGACGAGGTGGACCCACAGTGGAAGCTGATCAAAGGGGGCGGGGCGGCCATGCTGATCGAGAAGGTGGTGGCTCATGCCTCCGAGCGGTACTGCATCTTGGTGCACAGCTCCAAACTGTCTTCCAGGCTGGGAGAGAAAGCTCCGGTGCCTGTGGAGGTCGTGCCGGAGGCGCTGCTGACCGCCTCCCGCCGGCTCGAAGCCCTGGGTGGACGGGTACAGCTGCGCATGGCCACTAGAAAAGCCGGCCCGATCATCAGCGACCACGGTAACCTCGTC
>Ga0315554_1002177_pt1 | contig 11372 bp, 7 predicted proteins | sample SalMarSW160370MG_FD_202114 | JGI IMG/M metagenome (GOLD analysis project Ga0315554, IMG submission 202114) | Salt marsh sediment microbial communities from the Plum Island Ecosystem LTER, Massachusetts, United States - Salt Marsh Sediment SW1603-70 ... | reverse complement strand
CGGGGTCCAGCCGGTCCATCGTTCCGCTTCCGGATTGCGCGGTGTCAGAAACAGCATTTCCCGGTATGGTTCTCCCGGCGCCAGCATCAGCACAGCGCCCGGTTCGTCGATACCGGTCAGATACCAGAAATCGCCGTCGGCCACATAGCCGGTTTCGGTTTCCTCACCCTGGGAAAACAGCAACGCTACCCCCGTCCCAAGTGAATCCATCAGGGCCTGTCGGCGGGCGTAGAATCTATCCATCCCGAACGGTGACGGATCGTTTGTTTTGGACTCCTGCGCAGACAGATGACCAATCATCGGTATAGAAATTGCGAATGCAAGCGCGAGGATGCCGGATAGAGAATGCCATCGGAAGCCGTAGCGGGACATAATATACCTCCCGGGCTGATATGAATTGATTGAACTGATGGAATATCGTGAAATGAGACTGCGGGATGCAAGGTAAAAGGGCACTCGTCAAGAGAATAATCCTGCAGCCAAAGCTGCAAGCCACCCGTCGAAATTTCGCTTTCGGGGGCGTTTTCTTGAGTGTCAATTACACGATGAAATACGTTTACGTATATAATCTTCAGTAAGGGGTTCGGTATAATCAATTGCGATTAATTTGACTTCGCTGGCGGTACATAGCTCCAATTTTTTTCTATCCCTCTCCTGCAGGGCTGCAAGCGCCTTTTTTCCACCCCAATGTCTGAATGAGAAGAAATGCTGTTGTCCCTGATATTCGAATCCCAACTGCTTCGCGGGAACGAAAATGTCCAACTCTAGTCTATCCAGCCAATCCGGTCGGTAGTGCCTTATACACTGAAAGTCCGAATAAATGCGGGATACAATATTGAAGAGAATATTTTCACTTACCCATCATTCACCTATTTTCCTAACCCCAAATTCGCTACGGGTTTCGTTTTCGAAGATATTCCATATATATCGCCGGAGTTTCGCAATTTCCTTGTCAAGCGTCCGTAGAGTATCAGCACTTTTTGCCCACGCGGATTCAGGATTCTGCATGATCAAGCTATTCCTCGAATCTAATGCGTTTTCCAAACGCCGAATGGGTTCAAGAACTTGAGGAGGACAGACGTCCGGCAAATACTTAAGAAGAGAGCAATCTACACCTGATCGCAAGAGACTTTGATTGATATACCAGCCAAATGACTGCTTAAACTCGCTTCCGTACATCGGATGGCAGAAACGAAGACTCGGCGTTGCCATAAGGCAACGATGACAAATGGCCTTTTTGAAGGTCAAAATGCCGCGTGATTCAGCTTCGGAAACCAAGGATTCTCTTGCAATGGAATCCGGGAAGTAAAAGGAATCAAACGGAGCAACACGGAGGGGATTTGAATTAGCCGATCGTGATTGCTCGGCCAACCTCAGATAATTGTAGACTGCCGATTCAACGCAAGTGCAGAGCATCGGTTTTTCATGGATACTGCGAGAGAATCCTATGAAAGTACCATACAGATTCGGATAATGAACAAAAGGAAATGGTAGATGCTCTTTCACGACAGACGACTCAATTGCCACCAAGTTGTGCTTCGGGATGTATGGTATCCCCATTGGGTGTTTGCGATTCTTGTTGCGCACACTATTCTCTAAAACATCACTGCGTTGGGATTCGCTATTCGTACCTATCCCGGTTGACCACCCATATCCATCCTAATCTTCGCGAATATAGTACCGATATTGTTTCATCCTTTGGTCTGCAGGACTCATAATTTCGAAAGTCTTCGCGCCGCCCGGCCGAAGACCTTCGCCTGCCACGGCATATGTATGGTCGGTTTCAAGTACCTTACCGGCCGAATCTAACCATTCAACTTCGACCTTAATGAAATCAACTTCTTCTGTTCCGTTATTTCTGACTTTGCCTTTACAATACATATAATCACCATCTATATATCCTCGCACTTCTTCGAACGCAATTGCCGACAACGCGGATTTTTTCTCGTCTTTAATTTCCTGCATTGTGCTATTTACGTTCATAACAAATAGGCCAATCCAAGATATTGTTGGTAGTGCTAACGTGACCACGAGAAGTACGACACCCGCGGCGATTTTACGATGTGCCATCGCTACAATGCTAAGTATAAAAGAAGCGAGAAAGAGTGGGCCGTAGATAAGAAAAAATCCAAGTGATATAAACATAAGCACTAATCCTATCGCTAGGCAGAGCCATCCTGCGATCGCTGCTCGACTTCGCGGACGTCGAGCATCTGGTTTCTGTTGCGGTTCTGTCGGCTCGGTCATATTAACTCCTTTCGCCGCAGTAATTGACCATTGTTCGTCATGCAGCAAAATATATATTTGTCTGGCTTGATAATGCTACGTCTCCGGTTTCCCCATGCTCCAATACCCCATATTATGCCTTAATCAAATTATATGCAAGCGTTGTCATTAATTCAAGCAGTCATTTTATAAAAATTATCACGGGCAGTAGGCGCTAAAGATAGAATATGACATTTATCAAGGCGATGAAAATCAGATGATATCGGATTCACCTTGATATCATATTTCAAACTGTGCGAAATTTACACCTGCAGTCGGGGAGAATTCATTACCCCAGGTTCCCGACTGCCTTTTCCACCTCGTGCAGAATCTCACATGATTTGACCAGTTCTTTCATGCGGGTATGGTCGGGATAGAGCGGACGATCCACGTCGAGGAAAGCGACGTACTTGCGAATGATCTCCTTGGCCTTGGTTACACCCTTGCCGAAGCTATATTCGCGGAAATCGAGCGCCTGCGCTGCGGCCATCATCTCGATACCCAACACGCCATAGGCATTATCGAGAATCTGCATGTTCTTGATGGCCGTGTTCATCCCCATCGAAACGAAATCTTCCTGATCCGCAGCAGCCGGGATGGATTGAATCGACGCCGGAGTAGAAAGTATCCGTTGTTCGACAATCAGCGAATCGGCGGTATACTGGGAAAGCATCAGGCCGGAAAACATCCCCGCGCCTTTGGTCAAAAACGGCGGCAAGCCGACCGACAGGGCGGGATTGTTGAGGCGGTTCATGCGCCGTTCGGACATGACGCTGACCATGGTGACGGCCGCACCGGCCATGTCCATCGGAAGCGACACCGGCGTGCCCTGAAAATTGGCCCCGGACAAATGCAGGTTTTCATCGGGGAAAAAGATTGGGTTATCGCCGACGCCGTTGAGTTCGATTTCGACCTGCGAGCGCGCGTAGGCCAACGCGTCGTGAGCCGCGCCGACCACCTGTGGGGTGGAACGCATGGAGTAGGCGTCCTGCACCTTGCAGGGGATTTTCCCTTCGGCCAGATCGCCGCCGGCGACCATCGCCAGGATCGCCTTGGCGGAACGCACCGCGCCGGCGAAACCGCGCACTTTGTGGAGCTTGGCGGAATATGGTTTCATATTGGCCCGGAGCGCATCCAGCGACATGGCGGCGCCGATTTCCGCCTGCTTGAGCCAGTTGTCGGCATCGTAGAGGAAAATCGCACTCATGGCCGTGAGCAGATTAGAGCCGTTGATGACGGCCAGTCCGTCGCGGGCCTTCAGCCCCGGGACAGGAATCCCGGCGCGTTTGAGGGCTTCGCCGCCATCGAGCAATTCGTCCTTATAATAGGCTTTGCCTTCGCCCATGAGCACCAGGGCGATCTGGGACATCGGCGCCAAATCGCCGCAGGCGCCGACCGAGCCTTTCTGGCATACGAACGGCGTGACGCCTTTGTTGAGCATATCGACTAATGTCTGAGTGACCTCGGGCCGCACGCCCGAATTGCCGTGAGCGTGGACGTTGATCCGCGCCGCCATCGCACCGCGGACATATTCGATAGGGGCGGGATCGCCGATCCCGGCGGAATGATTGTAGATGAGATATTTCTGGAAGTCCTTGACCTGATCGTCAGTCAGGACGACTTCGGAAAATTCGCCGATGCCGGTGTTGACGCCGTACATGATCTCGTGGGCGGCAATTTTCTTTTCCAGCATGGCCCGGCATTTTTTGATTCGTTCCAGGGCGCCGGGATGGAGTTCGATTTTTTCGTTGTCGCGGGCGATACGGACAATTTTCTCGATTGTCAGCCCGGACCCGTTTATGGTAATAGCCATGATGACCTCGTTGTTGTCGGTTGACGTCCCGGGCGGTATGTCCGCCCGCGGGAACAAGGCGATATATAACACTTATCCGCGGATTTGACAATAATGGAAACGTCCTTTTCACTACCCAAACAACTGCGACATGGCTATATTCCAAAACAGTCTATGGATAATTCAGATCACATTGAACCCAAACCCGATATCGATAAAGCCGTCGAACCGGTGATCAAGCAGGGCTGGCTACGGGCGCTGGTTTTTATCATTATCTATCCCTTTTTCCTTGTGGTTCAGGCCCTTTTGATGCTCGCGTTCTCAGGTTTCAAGATTACCAGTATCGAAGATTTCGTTGCCGCTTTCGATAAGCCGATCATGATCCTCGCCCAAGCGGCTTCCCTGGTTTTGACACTTGTCTATATTTGGCTGTTTCGCCGTTTTATCGATCGCCGGTCGCTGGTCTCGCTCGGCCTCTCTTTCGGCAAGCTGATGCGAAGGGATTTCGTCGCCGGACTTCTCTGGGGTGCGGCGATGGCAGCGTCGGTATTTTGTCTTCTCTGGATGTTCGGTTTGGCGCATATTCAGCGGGTTCAATTTCCGCTGGACCATCTGCTAATCGTGGCGGTAACCATGGCCTTTGCAGCGGCGCAGGAAGAATTGCTGATGCGCGGCTATCTGCTCAACAACCTGATGCAATCAGCGAACAAATTCCTATCGTTGCTTTTGGTCAGCGTCGTTTTTTCGGTCGGACACGCTCTGAACCCGAATCTTACCCTCGTGGGACTGGTCAATATCGTTCTGGCCGGATTGGTCCTGGGTATCTACTATATCCACCGGAGGAATCTGTGGTTTCCTATCGGCCTGCATATCGCATGGAACTGGCTCCAGGGGGCGGTTTTCGGTTCGCCGGTGAGCGGAATCCAGATGCAGAGCATATTCGTCGTCGAATTCACCGGCAACGAAGATTTGAGCGGCGGCGGGTTCGGCTTTGAGGGGTCGCTGATGCTGACTGTCGTCGCCGTGGCGGCGATAATCATACTCCATTTCATTTATCGGGAGCCCCAAAACAACCGCAAAGGCAAGTTATCGGAATTACCTCGGTCGGGGCAACAATAGAGGCTTTCGGCAAATATAAAACCTATTCAATCGCCTAATCATAACAGCCATAGTCTCAGAGTGGGCGCCTGCCGATTTCCGCCTAAATCGTACGATACCGGTTGACATCGGCTTGTGAAAAAATTATCTTGCGCACCTAAAAAACCGAAATCACAGTGCGGCGCCGGGCGCCGCCTTTTCATTCTTCTTGAAGGAGAGTATAGCGGTGACTTCCCTGATAATCATTATTGTCGCCATCGTCGTGGTGGCGGCCATCGTGGCGGTCGTGCTGAAAAATTACCGAAAGGTCGGCCCCAACGAGGTGCTTATTATTTCCGGCGGGCGGAAACGCACCATATCGATGCCGGACGGCACCAGCAGACAGGTCGGCTATCGTATCCGCATCGGCGGCGGCACCTTCGTGCGACCGTTTATCGAGCAGGCGCAAATCTTGCCGCTCGAAATCATCCCCATGGATATCAAGGTTGATGACGCCATTTCCACCAATGGCATCCGGTGCACCATCCGGGGAACGGCGGAAGTGAAAATCGCCGGCGACGAAGCGTCTATCCATCTGGCCGCCGAGCAGTTTCTGGGACGGCCCCTGACCGACATCCGCGACGTCGCCTTCCGGACGCTGGAAGGTTCAACGCGGGCGTTGATCGGCAGTATGACTCTGGAATCGCTCAACAAAAGCCGCAAGGAATTTGGGCAGAAGATTTTCGAAGACGTCAACCAGTATTTCGCCAACATGGGATTGAAGCTACTGTCCTACAACCTCAAAGAGGTCACCGACCCGTCGGGGTACCTGGAAGCGTTGGGGCGGCCGCGTATCGTGCAGGCTCGGCGTGACGCCGAGGTCGCCGAGGCCGAAGCCGCGCGCGACGCCATCATCCGATCGGCTGAGGCGAAAAAAGAAGGAGACGTGGCCAAAATCTCTGCCGATACCAAGGTCGCCGAGGCCAATCACGATTTCGAATTGCGCCGGTCGGAACTCCAGAAGACCCTGAACGTCAAAAAAGCCGACGCCGATTTCGCCTATGAACTGGAACGGCATAAGCTCAACCAGCAGCTCAAGACCGAAGAGAACAAGGTCAAACTGATCGAGAAGGATTCGGCGATCGCGCTCGAAAAGAAAGAAATCGAACGGGTCGAACAGGAACTCGAAGCCAAAGTGCGCAAACCTGCCTCCGCCGAGCAATTCCGGCTGGAAGCCGAAGCCAAGGGTATGGCCGAAGCCAAGCGTATTCAGGGCGTGGTCGAAGCTGAATTGGTCGAAAAAGTCGGCAAGGCCGAGGCCGACGCCATGCGCCGCAAAGCCGATTCGTGGAATTCGTATTCGCAGCCGGCGCTGCTTCAGATGATGTTCGAGAAGCTGCCCGATCTGGCCCGCGAGATGGCCGCGCCGATTTCCAAAATCGACAAGATCGTAATGCTGTCCAACGACGGCAAGCTGGGCACATCCAAAATCACCGGCGAGTTGGCCGCTATGATGAGCCAGCTGCCGACGGTGGTCAAGTCGCTGTCCGGATTCGACCTCGAGGCATGGCTCAAGAAGATGGCCGAAGGTCAGGGCAAGCTGGATTCCCCCAAAACCTCGAGCGACAGCGGGACAAAGGAATAAGTGATGGTTTCGACCAGGATCGGCCGGCTGGAACTTTCTCCCACTCTGCGCATCACCGCCAAAGCGCGGGCAATGAAGGCCGAGGGGATCGATGTCATCGATTTTTCGGTGGGGGAGCCGGATTTTCCTACGCCGAGTGCTATCAAAGAGGCTGGCAAGAAGGCCATAGACGACAACTTCACCAAGTATACCGCCAGCGACGGTATCCCGGAACTGAAAGAGGCCATCCGCGTCCGCATCCGGGAAGACCACGGCGTCGAGTACCAGAAGAACGAAATCATCGTCAGCGCCGGAGCCAAGCAATGCATCTACAACGCCCTTGTGGCCATCCTCGAACAGGACGACGAAGTTATCATTCCCTCGCCCTATTGGGTGTCGTACCCGCAGCAGGTGCTGATGTGCGACGGCAAACCGGTCTATATCCACACCCGCGAGGAAAACGGATTCCGCCTGACGCCGGACGAACTGCGCGCGAATCTAAATTTCAACACCCGGGCAGTGGTCATCAATAACCCCTCGAACCCCACCGGTTCGGCCTACACCAAAGATCAGTTGATGGAACTCTGCGAGATCGCTGTCAACGAGGGCCTGTGGATCATCGCCGATGAGATTTACGAAAAGGTCATCTACGACGGTTTCAAATTTTGCTCGATTGCTTCGCTGGGCGACAAAATAAAGAACAAGACGATCCTCGTCAACGGCTTGTCGAAATCGTACTCGATGACCGGCTGGCGGCTCGGGTACGCCGCCGGGCCGAGGGAAATCGTGGCGGCCATGAATATCGTCCAGTCGCACACCATCTCCAATGCAACTTCAATCTCACAGAAAGCCGCCGTCGAGGCGTTATCGGGACATCAGTCGGAAATCAACCAAATGGTGGCGCAATTTCAGTCGCGTCGCAACTATATGCTGAACAAGATCCGGCGCATACCTGATGTCAACTGCTATGAACCGCAGGGCGCCTTTTACCTCTACCCGAATTTCTCGGCCTATTACAACACCGAATACGGCGGGATGAAAATTCGCAATTCGTACGGGTTGTCCTATTATCTCCTGAAAGAAGCCGCCGTGGCGGTGGTGCCGGGAATCGCCTTCGGATCGGATGAAAATATCCGTTTTTCATATGCGACGTCGATGGAAAAAATCGAAGAGGGCACTGACCGCGTGATTGAAGCGATGGCGAAATTAAAAGAATCGCCCAAATACAAGAAGGCGACGCTGCAGAACGTAATGACCTATCCGCGCAAGACGGTCGAGGCCAAGACGGATATATCGGTCGATGAGCGCGATGCGCTGGTGCAGGAAGCCGAAGCCGCCCTGCCGTATGATCGCTATTTTGAATGGAACGCCAATATCAACGGGATTATTATTCAACTGCGCACCAACGACCCGCACCTCTACGATTTCTGGGTGGAAAACTGGTACCCGGCGCAACTGGAATCGGACCTCGAACCGCACGGCATCATCTATGCCGTCACCGGCGTCGCCGGCCGTCAGCCATACGCCTATTACAATCCGGACATGAAAACCGGCGTTATCTTCAACAGCACCTACTACGGTCAGGTACGAAGTTGGGCGCTTGCGATCGCGGCCCATGCCAGTGAACGGATGCTCGACGTGCATGGCATCCGAAGCGCCTGCGTCGACATCAAGGGCAGCGGCCTGATCCTGATCGGCCCCAAGGGACTCAAACGCGGTTCGACATTCGTCCGCCTTCTCGACGATGATGACGCCAAATTCGTATCCAACGATTGGGTGTTCGTGCGTTATCGCGGTACCGACGCTATTGCCGACGCACCCGAACGCAAATTTTATTTCAAGACGAATATCGCCAAGAACTTCCCGCGCTATGCCCGGATTTTCGACCGGAGCAAATGCGAAAACGTCGTCACCACCCGCGCCGACTGGACCAATACCAAAGACCTCGCCGATGAAACTCCGCTCGATTTCGGGGAACCGTATTGCTATTGGGGTTCCGACGATTCGCGGGCGATGATCGATCCGGCCTGGATCAATGGTCCCAATCGCGTCATCAAGCGGTCCAAAATCAGAAGCGTCGTGTTTCTGGCGCACGAACCGAATGCGCCCGCGATAGAAAAGCTTTCACCGGAGGCAGCGCTGGAACTGGTTACCACCGGCAAATATCGTCTACCTGAAGGCGCCGGGATATCGCCGTACAAATCGCAGCCGTTTTTCAATCCGTATCGACTGGTGACCAATGTCGACGAGGAGGATTTGCAGCGGCGTAATTTCCACCAACTGTTCCGGGTGACGAAAGTCTTCCGTATCAATACGGCGGCGGTTCCGTCGGAGGCGCTCAAGGCCCGCGTCCGGGATGCGATCGGTTAACAGAGGAGTTTTGACGTGGCCAATACACTGGGCATAATCAAACCGGACGCCGTGCGGCGCAAACTGGCCGGGAAGATTATCGCCAAAATAGAAAGCGCCGGCTTGATCATTCGCGGCATGAAAGTCCTGAAGCTTACCCGCGAACAGGCCGAGAAGTTTTACGCCGTTCACGAGCAGAAACCGTTTTATGCATCGCTGGTCGAATTTATGACATCCGGCCCGATCATTGTCATGGTCATTGGCGGCCATCGTTCCATAGAACACTGGCGCGACCTGATGGGCGCCACCGATCCGGCCAAGGCGGCCTACAACTCCATCCGCCGCGAATTCGGCACCTCCATCGAAAAGAACGTCGTGCACGGATCGGACAGCGAGACGACGGCGCGCACGGAGGTGGCCTTTTTCTTCGACGAGCACGAAATTCTGCCCAAGGAACAAAGCTGATATGTCGGATTCGCTTTACGATATAGCCCTGTACGACCGCTTCGCCCGCGATCTCAAACGGCGGCTGGACGGTCCCAATATAAAAAAGGTCAGGCTCGAGGATCTCCGCGATCCCGCCGTGCGCACCGGCACGCCGACCAAGTATGGATCATGGGGCTGGCGGTCGTCGGTATCCAGCCGCATCGGCGAAAAAACGGTTTATCTCGGTTCGGAGAAGGTGCGCGAGTATCATCTCAGCGACCAGAAAAAACAAATCATATCCAACGCGCCCGCCGAACTGGACAAAGTGCTGCACCTGATGGAAACGTTGCCGATGGTTCATCTGCGGCGACAAATGGGACAGAACGGCGAATACAATCCCATGTGCAATTTGTACATGTCCGTCGCCGACCAGAAGAATTTCCGGCTGCCGTATATGTGGGGACACACCATGGCCCTGCCGACCAACGCGCCGGGGCCGGAATTCACGCTCATCCATATCCCCGAGGAACATCAAATCCGCCAGCAGGTGCTGATGCTGCCCGATCACAACATCACGATGGTGCTCGGGTCCGATTACATGGGCGAGGATAAGAAGGGATTTCTTCGCAACGGCATGCACGCCGCCGACGCCTTGGGCATGCTCGGGCTTCATGCCGGCACCAAGGTCGTCATCATCCAGGACAAGAAAAGCGGCAAGCTGAAAAAGTACGGCGTGTTCCTGTTCGGCCTGTCGGCGACGGGGAAGAGCACCTGGTCGTGCCATCAACTGGGCCTGGATTGGAAAAAGGGCGAACGGACGCTGGTTTGCCAGGACGATATCTGCTTCCTCAAGAACGACGGTTCGGCCTACGGTTCGGAGATGAATTATTTCGTCAAGACCGACGTCGACAAAAAGCTTCAGGAATCGATGTACAATTCGCTCGTGCACAAGAGCGCGCTTTTGGAAAACGTCATGATCAACGCCGACGGCACGCCGGAATTTCTCGATGAAAATCTCTGCGGCAACGGCCGCGCCATCATCATGCGCAAACAACTCAAGATCAAGCGCGGCCATTGGCCCTTTGCTATGAAGGATATTTGGTATCCCGAGATCAATCTGCCGCCGGTGGATGAGTTGGACGGCATCGTCTTCGCTTTCATTACCCGGCGCAACACGATCATGACCTTCGCCCAGCGGCTGACCCCTATGCAGGGCGTGCTGGCATACCTCTGGGGCGAATCCAGCCACAGTTACGCCTCCAATCCGGCCAAGGCGGGCGAATCGGTGCGCACCGTCGGCACCGATCCGTTTATCGTGGGGTCGCGCGGGCGCAAAGTGAATCTGTTTTATCGCATCGTCATGGATCTGGCCGCCGCCTATCCCGACAAGGTCTCGTTTTATCAATACAACACCGGCGGCATGGGCGAAATAATCGAGATCAACGAAAACGGCAAGAAGAAAATGATTCGCAAGACCGAACGGGTTCCGATCGACACCATGGCGGCCATCCAGCGCGGCGATTTACGCGGCACCAACGATTATGCGCCCAGCATTTTCGGAACCGAGGCGATCGTTGGATGCGAGGGTGCCGACCTGAAAAAATATCAGCCCGAAAATTATTATTCGCCGGATCAGATCGACAATTATCTGCGCGATCTGGTGAGCGGCCGCCGCAAATTCACCGAGGGCGTCGCCGAGGAGGGATTGGATCGCGACATTATCCGCGCCGCCGAGGAATCGTTCGCCATCGCGCCGCAGAAGGAAAAGAAAGTCTATTTCACGTCTCCCGCCAAAGAAGAGCCTCCGCCTCCCAAAGAAGAGGACAAGCCGGCAAAGAA
>Ga0315554_1002173_pt1 | contig 11381 bp, 9 predicted proteins | sample SalMarSW160370MG_FD_202114 | JGI IMG/M metagenome (GOLD analysis project Ga0315554, IMG submission 202114) | Salt marsh sediment microbial communities from the Plum Island Ecosystem LTER, Massachusetts, United States - Salt Marsh Sediment SW1603-70 ... | reverse complement strand
TCGGCGGAGGCCTTGCTGATGACGAGTCCTTCGGATGTCTCTCGTTCGGCGCGTTTGGCGAGTGTTGCCAGGCCTTTTTTTCGCAGTATATCCATGGCCTTATCCAGGTCACCGTCCGATTCGGTCAGTGCCTGTTTGCAGTCCATCATTCCCTGTCCGCTCATTTTTCTGAGCTTCATCACGGTCGCTGCTGCTATATCAGCCATTTTCATCTCCAGTCATTCTCGATACTCGATTCTTGATGCTCGATAATAGGGAACCAGTCCTTTCGAGAATCCAGTATCCAGTATCGAGAATCGTTTTTTGTGGTCATCGACTCAGGTTTGTTCGCCGGTTGCCGGTGACTGTACCGGTTCTGGCTCGGCCTGGCGTTGCCCTGAGACCTGCGGTTCGGCTTGTTCTGCAGTCACCGCCGCCGGTTCACGTTCTTCTGCGCGGGCAAGTGCACCGCGGCTGGTTCGCACCCGTCTCGGCCGTCTTGCCTGCGGCTGCTCGGCGGGCGTCATCGTCCTGCCGATAGCAACAGCGTCGGCAAGCTCATTGAGAAGAATATCAATCGCGCGGATTGAATCGTCGTTAGCAGGTATAGCCACATCCACCGAATCAGGGTCTGAATCGGTGTCGATAATTGCGATAGTTGGAATGCCGAGTTTCTTCGCTTCACGAAGTGCAATGTATTCCTTGCGGGCGTCAACAGCGACCAGGGCGCCGGGCAGTTGTGACATTTTGCGGACACCTTCGAGGTTGGATTTGATTTTTCGCATTTCGCGTTTGAGTCTGGAGGCTTGTTTCTTTGATTCGCTTTCGAGTTTTCCGGCTTCGGCCATTGCTTCGAGCTGTTCGAGTCGCTGAAGTCTGGAGCGGATAGTACGGAAGTTTGTCAGTGCCCCTCCGAGCCATCGTTGACTGACATAGTGCATTGAACACTTTGCGGCAGCTGCTTCCACGGCCCGCTGCGCCTGTCGTTTTGTCCCGACGAAGATTACGTCCTTGCCGCCGGAGACGACTTCTACCAGCAGCTTCTTTGCCAGCAGCAGGTTCTTTAGCGTTTTTCTGATGTCGATAACGTGGATTTTTCCGCGCTTACTATGGATGAACTGCTGCATTTTGGGGTTCCATCGGCTGACCCCATGCCCGAAATGGGCGCCTGCATTGATTAGTTCCTTCGCTAACTCTTTTGCCACAAACGGCCTCCAAATATCAATACGCAAAGCATTATACGACAACCGGTAGACAGCCAAACTCTGGAAGTTACTTGAAAAAGTCTCCGCTGTCAAGAAATTTTGACAAATATGTGGGTTTGCGGGTACGGGCACCGGGCCGGGCCCGGCCTAAGGGATGTGATAAGCCCCCTGCCCGGCTCCAATGCGGGGGGGGTTGCAATATATGTGAACGCAGGTATAATACCGAGCTTTGAAAGGGTCCGCCCCGGTGCAGGGCGGGGTTGTTTTAGCCGGGTTTGTCCAACCTAATATATGTGGAGTCGATAATTATGGAACAAGCAGTCGCACAGCATGTAGATTTATTTGCCGGGACACTGCCTTTGGTTGAGCAGATAGATGAGCTTATCGACACTGTCAATTGCTCCCGGGGCAACCAGATAAATTTTGCAGCCACAGTCGAGCAGAACATGTCGAGGACCGGAGGTCCGGCCGTAGTTGGCGTGGGAGTCGGCCTGTATATACTGGGCAGGTACAGTGAGGCGGTTGAAAAGCTTGGCAAGAGCGACGACTGCAGCCAGAAGTATCTGTACCTGGCGTTTGCCCTGCGTCGGCTTGGAAGATACGACGAGGCCATAGACAGTCTCGACAAGGCAGCGAAGCTGGGACTGGAGACTCTAAGGGTTAATCTTGAAAAGGCGGTGACTTTCCGCTGTGCGGGTAATCTCGAAGCTGCGGCGAGCGAGTTAAAGAAGTGCACCAACTTCAAGGGTGTAAGCGCCGACTATCATTATCAGCTCGGACGACTGGCTGAGGCGATGGGCGACTATGAACAGGTGGCCGAGAACTATCAAAAGGCGATAGAGCTTTCTTCGGACCATCAGCAGGCATTGTTCCATCTGGCTTATCGGTGCGATATTTGCGGCGAAGAGAATGCAGCCATAGACTATTACAAACGAGCAGTGACTATTCACCCGGCTCATTGTAATGCCTTGCTGAATCTGGCGGTGCTCTATGAAGACACGGGCCAGTACGGCAAGGCGATGCAGTGCGTCAACAAGGTTCTGCTGTACCATCCGAATCATCCGCGTGCAATCCTGTTCAGGAAGGACATAGACAGCTCCAGGACAATGTGTTACGACGAGGAAAAGGAAAAGCGTCGCACACGAAAGAACCAGATTCTGGAGACCCCTATTTCCGACTTCGAGCTTTCCGTGCGCAGCCGAAACTGTCTGAAGAAAATGAACATTAACACACTGGGGGACCTGCTCAACATTACCGAAGCGGAATTGCTGTCGTATAAAAACTTCGGCGAGACATCGCTTCGGGAAATCAAGCTGATTCTGGATTCCAAATCGCTGCGTCTGGGCCAGTCGCTCGAAGAAGGCATGATGGTCGTTGACAATGAAGAAGAAGCCGAACAGCCTGAAGACGGCTTGCTGAGCAAACCTGTCGAGGAGCTGCAGCTTTCGGTCCGGGCCAAAAAATGCCTGACGAAGCTGAATATCCACATCCTTGGCGAATTGACCCGACGTACCGAGGCTGAGCTTCTGGGGTGCAAGAATTTTGGGGTCACGAGCCTTAACGAGATTAAAAAAGCTATTAGCGGATTCGGCCTTTCACTGCGGACGCTAGAGTAAATAGCGGGGCGGATTTGAAAATCCTGCACCTTAAATCCAACCAGAGCTGCGTTAGCCGATTTGCGGTGTCAGCGTGTATTTTGTGCGTACTGCTGTTTTGGGGCTGCCGCCGAAAAGAAAAAGCGGTGCCGCCGTCACTGCTGTCAGGTCTGAAAGACCAACCGCAGGTCCGGGTCTTGCTTGTCAACGATGTCACCGGGTGTCTTTTCAGTTGTGATACGCCGGTTACCGTAACCGCCGCTGATTCGACACTGCCCAGCGCTCATTTTGAAACTGTTGACAAACCGGTAACTATTGAGCTTGTCGGCGACAGGGTCTCTTTTGCAGGATGGGGCTGCCTGACCGATAAGCTGCAGATAACACCCGACGCCAACGCAATATTAAGTGTTAACGGTGAACGCTACAGGGGCAGTCTGGAAATAGTGGTGGCCGGGGACAGTAATTCATTCGATGTGATAAACGTCGTCGGGACCGAAGCGTACCTGGCCGGTGTAATCGGCGCGGAGATGCCCAGCTATTGGGAGCCGCAGGCGCTTCGAGCGCAGGCGATCGCGGCCAGGACATATTGCCTTTATATAAAAAAGAAGTTCGGAGCTAATCGGCACTGGGATGTTCGCAAAACAGCTGCAAACCAGATGTACAGGGGCGTCAGTGAAGAGTCGCAGTCGGTTTGGCGGGCGATTGAGAAAACAGCGGGAAAAGTATTGGTCTGCAGACAGCCCGACGGGACGGAAGACATCTTCGGCGCGTATTATTCCTCGACCTGTGCAGGCCATACCGAGAACAGCAAAAATGTTTTTGGCGATGAGTTCGAGCCGCTTAAAGGGGTGCCGTGCAAATATTGCCTGAAGATTACTAAAAGTGATTTTCTGAACTGGCCCACGGTTTACGTGACGAAGAAGAAGCTAAATAAAAGGTTATTCGAGCGATACCCGCAGCTAAAAAAGCTCGGCAGCATCGAGCAGATATCGGCTGTTTCGGCAAGCCGGTACGACGGCCTGACGCGGATTACCCGGATTAAACTCATCGATGCCAACGGAGTCAGTGATACGCTTAGAGCCGAGGATTTTCGCCTTGCGGTTGACCCGACGGGCGCTAAGATTAAAAGCGCGGCGTTTGAAATACAAAATACAGGCAACAGATGGGCTTTTGCCGGCGGTAAGGGATACGGGCACGGTGTGGGGATGTGCCAGTGCGGTGCGCAGGGAATGGCGCGGAAAGGCAAAAGCGCAGAAGAGATTCTTTCATATTATTATCCCGGTTCTAAGATTAAGAAAATCTATTAAGGATATAATCGCGAATCTTTGAAACGACTTGCTTAAAAAAGCGGATAAATAAATGGCGCCAGTGCCGAACTGCTCATCAGAACCAGAATCCCCAGTACCAGCAGGATCAAAATAATCGGTAGTAGCCACCACTTCTTATTGTGTTTTAGGAATTCCCAAAATTCGCCTATCAAAGAGGAACGGTTTCCTTTTGAGAGCTGCTCGAAGTTCTTTTTCTCGGACATAAATCATTCCTAAAACTGATGAAAATAATCTTTGGCTGACCGTTTACGCTTATACACAGTCCAATATGTATTCGCCTGCGGGTCATACTTCCTGCAAAGCGGGTCACGCCCCAGAATCCTGAATAAGACCGCTATCGGTGTGACGACCCCGTAATAAAACAACCCCATGACCAGATGGCTGACGACCCAGCCGATAGGAAACGTTAAAAGCACCATTCCCAGATAAATTGGTTTGAGCAATGCTGTAGAGACCCGGCTCAATACAAACATTGCAAGCCCAACCAGGGAAAAGACAACAAACGCTTTTAACGAAATCCTGCCCGGCCACAACAAAAGCAGCCCAATCACATTACACATACACAGGGCAATAAACCCAAAATCCCTGAGCTGTTTTTTCGAGGGTTTTAAATTTAGCGATACCAGTGCCATAAAACCGCCTAATCTAATTCAAATTTAGCGAGATACTCATCGATATCAATTTGCTTCATCCGGGGCTGCTCATTCTTATACAGAACAAAATCCTCCAGAACAAGAACATCCATGTTCGTCGACTGGAAGCAATGAAACGCATTTTCAGGACTGCACACAATCGGTTCGCCGCGAATATTAAAACTCGTATTGATGAGAAGCGGACAGCCTGTTTTTTGCCTGAATTTCTGCAGCAAACGATAATATCGTCCATGCCGTTCGGCATCGACCGTCTGTATTCGTGCCGAGTAGTCCACGTGCGTAATCCCCGGCACCACGCTGCGTTTGACCTTCAGCCGTTCGATACCCGAAAGATTCTGCTGCTCGCCGTCCGGCTTAATCCGTTTTGATTCCTGAACCGGCGCCACCAGCAGCATATAGGGACTTTCTTTGTCCGGCGGCAGTTCAAAGTATTCACACGCAGCTTCCCGAAGAACGCTTGGCGCAAAGGGACGGAAAGATTCACGGAATTTTATCTTCAGGTTCATCCGCGACTGCATTTGTTCATTACGGGCATCTCCGATAATACTGCGACTGCCCAGTGCCCGCGGCCCGAATTCCATTCGCCCGCAGAACCAGCCGATGACTTTGCCCTGCTCGATGTCATTGACAAGTTGCTCCAGAAGCGAATCTTCTTCTTCGAAGAAATGGTAACAGGCCCCGACCGAATCCAGATATTGCCGGATATCATCATTCGAATAGGACGGCCCAAGATACGACCCCGACTGTAAATCATTTTGCTCATCAACTTCTCTGGCATTATTTAGCAATTGATAATGCACAAACAATGCCGCCCCCAGTGCTCCGCCGGCATCGCTGGCCGCAGGCTGTATCCATAGATTCTCAAATGGCGCTTCCCGCAGGATTTTACCATTGCCGACGCAGTTCAGTGCCACACCGCCTGCCAGAACAAGATTTTTCATGCCCGTCTTCTCATGAGCAAAGCGGGCGATTCGAAGCATGATTTCTTCGGTGACTTTTTGAATCGACGCGGCCATATCCATTTCACGCTGCGTTAACGGAGACTCCGGCGTGCGGCGGTGCCCGCCGAAAAGCCGCTCAAACTTTTTCCCCACCATCACATCGGTATAACAATAAGTAAAATAGTCCATATTGAGACGGAACGACCCGTCATCTTTCACATCCAGCAACTCCTTCAGGATTACATCCGTATAAACAGGTTCGCCATAAGGAGCCAGCCCCATCAGCTTGTATTCACCCGAGTTAACCTTAAAGCCCGTGAAATAGGTAAACGCCGAATACAATAATCCAAGTGAATGAGGGAAGTGAAGCTCATAAAGCAATTCGATTTTATTGCCGCGACCGATTCCGACACTGGCCGTAGTCCATTCGCCCACGCCATCCAGTGTAACAATCGCAGCTTCCGAAAAGGGACTCGGGAAAAACGCACTGGCTGCATGTGATTCATGATGTCCCGTAAAAACGAATTTGCCCTGAAAACCTCCTCCCAATGCTTTATCCAGTTCCCTTGGAATATGCAGTTTCTGCTTAAGCCATAGCGGAATTGCCATCAGGAACTGTCGAAATCCTTTGGGTGCATAGGCAAAATAGGTCTCCAAAAGCCGGTCGAATTTCAATAAAGGTTTTTCATAAAAAACGACATAATCCAGCTCTTCCGCCTTTAATGCTCCTTCCTGCAGACAGTATCCTATAGCGTGTATCGGCATTCTGGGGTCATGTTTTTTTCGCGTAAATCGCTCTTCCTGCGCTGCGCAGACAATATTTCCGTCCCGAATCAGCGCCGCGGCGCTGTCATGGTACAAACCTGAAATCCCTAATATATGAACAGACTTTTTCATAATTATTTCATCGAGAGAACATCCTTACGTGAAATTCATAACAGAGATATTATATTTCAGCTTTCAAAACCGGAAATTTAAGGATTAACAATTTTTTCCAGACGGTCCATATATTCCTTAAAACCTTTTTGATTCACATAGTTCGGGTCGATTTTTAATACGAGTTTATTTTCCGCAAGAGCCTTTTTATACTCGCCTTGACGACCGAACAGGTATCCCAGATAAGCATGTGCTATCGCCGTTTTTTCTTCAGGAAAATACCCAATCGCCTTGTAGAGCGTATCTATCGCTTTATTTATATCACCGGAAAGATAATACGACTCAGCCAAAAAGGCGTAAATATCGGCAGATTTTGAAGATTCAATTGCCAGACTCGCTTTTAGATGCCTTATGGTATTTTTGTAGTCTTTTAATCCTCGATATATTTCTGCGATTTCGTAATGGGCATCTGCCGAATTTGGTTTAATATCCAGTAATTTTTTCAGTACAGTCAGAGCTTCGTTGTAATTGCCCTGTTGGCGGAGATTTACTCCCAGCTTGAGGTGAGCTGTCACAACATAAGGGCAAAGTTCTATGATTTTTTTGTATTGAAATTCGATGGCCTTCAGGGGCTGAGGAGCCATGCGTAATACCTGAGCAAGTCGCCAGCGCAGATGCCAGTCGTTCGGTTTCTGTTCCACTGCTTGTTTGTATTGATTTAGTATCTCCTCGAGTCTCTGGTGTTGTGAATACGCGCGCAGTTCTTCAATCTCCTGCTTTATTTTCCCCATAAACTCATTATGATAAAGCTGGTTCGTAAAAGGAGCGTCACAGGTCATATCTTCAATTAGTTTGAAAACTAAACATCGGTCAACAGGGGTATAAGTCAGACGCTCGGCGCACTGTTCTTCACTTAGCACGGCTCCGGGATGCTGCTTTGCCGTAGCAGGCAGAATATCGTCAATCCGCGCTAAAAGCGTCCTGGCGACGACGTAGTTTCCGGAAAAGTTGAGATGAACATGCTCGTAAAACAATTCTTCGCCGGGTGTATTGTGCGGACTGTTTTCTTCAAGGGCCGCAACACTGTCGACAAAGTAAACGCCTTTTCCTGTTTTACTTTCCGCCGTCGAACGCACGGTCTGGTTGATGCCGTCGTCGGCACGGAACCTCAGGGTGTCGTATTCACGGGCCTTGAAATACTGCTCTTTGGCGGTTTCGTATTGGCCTGTGTTCCAGCAGCAGCGCCCTAAACGGAACTGAAGGTCTGCAAACGTCTGGTCTATTTCAGCGGCAGACAGGTAATTTTCTATAGCCTGTTGAAACTCACCGGCGTTTTCATTGTCGATGCCTTGCTGGTAAAACTCCTGCCATTTTTGCTTTTCGGCCTCGCTGAGTGTTTCTTTGTGAAGCGAGGCAAAGGGAGGGCAGTCTTTCAAATTGCACCCCACGTTTGAGATAATAACATCAGCCCCCGCCCGTCGTGCGGCCTTGCAGATATCATCTAAATTCTGCTCGAAATAGCTGTAGACCAGCTCTAAATCAGGTGAGTCATAATGAACCTGCTTTCCCAGAAACATCGCCATTCCGTCCCATCGCTTAGGGCCGGTGCCGTGCGGCGCCGCCAGACTTAAAATCCGGTCGGCCAGCTGTCCGATTCGTGTCAATTTTAAGGCTATATTGGCCCTGATGAAAGACAGGCCTGGTGGAGTGGAGGAAAGAACGGTTCCCGGGCCAAACGGACCTACTACTTCATTATTGCCGAGGTACACAATAAAAAGGTCCGGGTCATACCCTGCACAGTCTTTCGCGATTTCAAGAACAACATGCGAATTAATCGCGGTTATAGCCGTCGTAATCACCTCAAAGCGCGTCTGCGGATACCTCTGGTTGAGCATAACTTCGAGGATTCGTCCGAAATTGTACGCCGGTTCCGGGACCCCCTGGGCTGCCGAAGCGCCCAGAACAAAAATACGGTACGTCCCGGGTGGTTTTTCAGCATCAAAGACGAAACCATAAAATTCACGGGCGATATTATGCTGGAAGAACCTCCATCCGAATTTTGGATTATTGCAGCAAACGTCTTTTCCGTTAAGCTTTTGTTCAATTATCGCGTTTGTATCATAGCCAAAGCCTGCAAGCCGAAGGATTACTTCCAGTCCGCCTAAAAATATAAGTGGGACAACGACCATAGCAGTAATACGAAACGCCCACAGCTTTTTTCTGCTTAGTCCGGAAGCTGCATTATTTTTTTTGAGTTCGACATTCCTGTTTTTAGGCATAAATTATTCTCCGGCAGATTTTACTGGCTACGGCCGAACAAATTTTATCAAAATAGACTTGATTTTGCAAGTGCCTGGCGAAGAGACTGTACAGCTCTCAGGTTTCTGGTATGTTATCGAGTTAAATGAACCGATTCAGTTTGAAAAATGATTCGTCAGGTACGGCAAGGCTGGGGGTGCTCTCGACGGCGCACGGCGAGGTTGAAACGCCGGTATTTATGAATGTCGGCACGTCGGGTGCTGTAAAAGGGATATTGCCCGAACAGCTCCGCCAATGCGGCACTAAAATGGTTCTGGCAAATACTTATCATCTTATGCTTAGGCCCGGTGTCGAAGCCGTTGAAAAAATCGGCGGACTGCATCGCTTTATGGCCTGGGACGGCCCCATACTTACCGACAGCGGAGGCTACCAGATTTTTTCGCTAAATTCGCTGACGAAGCTCGATGATAACGGCGTAGAATTTGCCAGTCATGTTGACGGACAGAAGTTTTATCTTACTGCTGAGCTTGCGACGCAGATACAGATGCGGCTGGGCGCCGATATAATAATGTGCCTCGACCAGTGCACCCCTTTTCCCTGTGAAAGTGACAAGCTGCACAAAGCAGTTGACAGGACTCTGAGATGGGCCCTGCAGTGCAAAGAAGTGCATAATAAAAAGGACCAGATGCTTTTTGGAATCGTCCAGGGCGGGATTGACCTTGACCTTCGGACGTACTGCGCCTCCGAGCTGGTCGCTATGGACTTCGACGGCTACGCGATTGGCGGCTTGAGCGTCGGTGAGGGACACGAAAACATGCTGCGGACGGTTGAGCATACCGCGCCGCTGCTGCCTGAGAATAAACCTCGTTACCTGATGGGCGTGGGCACACCGGCGGATATTATAGCAGCGGTTTGGGCCGGTATAGACATGTTCGATTGCGTGATGCCGACGCGAAACGGCCGAAACGCTTACGCCTTTACCGAAGCCGGCCCGCTGCGGATGAGAAACAATACCCATATCGACGATACCAGGGCCATCGAGCCGGGCTGCGACTGTTATTGCTGCCAAACTTATACGCGCTCTGCGGTTCGGCACTTCTTCAACATCAACGAGATGCTCGGCCCGATTCTCGTATCGGTCCATAATATAAGGTTTTACCAGAGGCTGATGGCGGACATTCGGCAAAGGATTGCCTCTGGCGATTTCGCAGGCTGGGCACAGGAAAAGCTGGCGAAATACGCCGTCTTTGGCGTAAGCCATCTTAACGACAACGCCAACAGTCCGTAAGATGCGGTTTTAGTCCGCCTGGTATGCTATAGAATGGAGATTTGAAAATTTTCTGTTATTTTGTCGCGGATTGGGGTATAGTTCCCTGCTTCGTAATGACAAAAGTGAAAGGAATACTGATGCAGAGCTTGTGGATTTTGGACAGGAACACAGGAACACAGGGGCATAAGAGCATAAAGTGCTCGAGGCCGGCGCACTTACTACTTGTGACTTGTGCACTTATTACCTATGCACTTATAGCCTGTGGGGCCGTGGCGCAGGCCGAGAACCCTGTACCAGGAGCGGTGCAGGGGAACGAGACAGCTACAACGACGGTTACATCAGAGCCGATAGGCGAAGAGGACCAGGCGACGACGGAGGTCCCGGCCGATGCCAATTCGACGCAAGGTAAGGGGCGCGGGACGCGGGGATTCGGAAACTTCCAGATAATCCTGCTAATAGCAATGGTGTTTTTCGTGTTTATGATGTTCCGCGGGCCGAGAAAGAAGCAGCAGGAGCACAAAAAGATGGTGCAGTCGCTTCAGAAGAACGACCGTGTGCGCACTATCGGCGGTATATACGGCACGGTGGTCGACGTGAGAGACGACGAGATTGTCCTGAAGGTCGATGAATCGAGCAATACGAAGATTAAGGTCTCGCCCAGCGCTATCGGGACGCGGTTGTCCGAAAAGGACAGTTAATTTGTGAGTGGTTAAATGGTTAATTGTGATTTCGAGCCTCAAATTTCGATTGCAGGCCTAATTAACCAATTAACCAATTATTTTTAATCGGCGTTTGTGGAGACGTTATGAGAAAGGCTCTGGCTTGGAAATTTGCTCTTATTGCAGTGGTAATTGTTCTTGGTCTGATTGAGCTGTATCCGCCGAGTGCGAAGCTCAAACCTGGTTTGGATTTGGCGGGCGGTACGAGTCTTATTTACGAGATTGACGCAGCCGGCATGAAAGACGAGGACACGAGGGGCCTGTCGCAGAACATGATTACTGTGCTCAAGCGCCGCGTAGACCCCAAGGGTGTGCGAAACCTGATATGGCGCCCGCTGGGCAATACCCGCTTCGAGATACAGATGCCCCTGGCGACTAAGGAGGCCCGTGCTGCCAGAGAAGCTTACGAAAAGGCCCTGTCTGAACTGTTGAGTAAAAATATCAACATTCCGCGGGTTATGCGTCTGCTCTTGGCGCCGGCCGATGAACGACGCGCCGGCTTTGAGGCCTTGTCGGGCAGTTCCGAAACTGCGGCTGAGATTCTTTCCAACCTGAC
>Ga0315554_1002171_pt1 | contig 11386 bp, 10 predicted proteins | sample SalMarSW160370MG_FD_202114 | JGI IMG/M metagenome (GOLD analysis project Ga0315554, IMG submission 202114) | Salt marsh sediment microbial communities from the Plum Island Ecosystem LTER, Massachusetts, United States - Salt Marsh Sediment SW1603-70 ... | reverse complement strand
GTAGTTCCGTCCGCAACCATTCCGCCGTACTCGGCAGCCAGAATCGTAGCATCCCCGGGCACATCGAAGCGCCGGCCCACGAACGGCTTGATCACGCTGCGGCCCTGCACTTCGTGGTCGTACTGGCGGGCCTTCTCCTCCCCGGAGCAGATGTTCAGGCGCCGCAGCATCCGCTCCAAACAGTCGCCGAGATCGTCGATCCGGACCTCAGGCTCCTCGTTACTCTTGGGATCGAAAACAGCCTCAAGATGGTAGGGGGGATCCCCGTGATGCAGGAACTCCAGGTCCAGGTAGGCGACCGTCCTTTTACCGTAGCGGATGTGGAACTTGCCGTCTTCGGTGAAGCTGCCCAGGACCGTGGACTCCACCCCCCGGCTCTGCGACAATTCTCCGTACTCGGCCAGCTGCTCCCGGGGTACGGCCAGGGTCATGCGCTCCTGGGCCTCCGAGACAAGGATTTCCCATGGATTCAGACCCTGATACTTTAAGGGCACCCGGGCCAGATCGATCCGGCAGCCGCCGCTCAGGGTGGCCATCTCTCCGACCGAAGAGCTCAATCCTCCGGCACCGTTGTCGGTCAGGGTCCTGTACAGCAGACGATCCCGAGCCTCCAGCAGCATGTCCGTCATCTTCTTCTGGGTGATCGGATCCCCGATTTGAACGGCCTGAACCGGGCTGTCGGCGTGCAGCTCTTCGGAGCTGAAGGTGGCTCCATGGATCCCGTCCTTGCCCACCCGGCCGCCGACCATGACCACCGCATCCCCGGGAACAATACGCTTCTGCGTTGACGGGATGCCCCGGATAGACAGGGGCATCTCCCCCAGGGTGCCGCAGAACACGAGGGGTTTGCCCAGGTAGCGGTGCTCGAACAGCTCCCACCCCCGGGCGTAGGGAATCCCGCTCTGGTTCCCCCCCTCGATCACGCCCCTATGAACGCCGTCGCGAATACGGCGGGGATGGAGCAGGCCCGCGGGGATCGCTTCTGAGGGCATCTGCGGGTCTCCGAGACAGTAGCCCCACACGTTGGCGATCAGGTGCGCTCCAAGCCCCGTGCCGAAAGGGTCCCGATTGACCCCGACGATCCCGGTCATGGCACCACCGTAGGGATCCAGGGCGCTGGGGCTGTTGTGGGTTTCCACCTTGTAGACCAGGGCCAGCCGGTCGTTGAAGCGGATCACCCCGGCATTATCGCTGAACACGCTGAGCAGCCAGGGACTGGCCAGATCCTCGGTAACCCGGCGGATGTAGCTCTTGAACAGGGAATCGATGGTCAGCGTCCGGCCCGCGCCGTCCCGATACTCGATCACCCCGTTGAAGACCTTGTGATGACAGTGCTCCGACCAGGTTTGGGCCAGTGCTTCTAGCTCCACATCCGTGGGTTTTGAACCCAAACCCACGGCCCGCCGCTGCTCCCGGACCTCGGGCCGACGATAGTAGTCACGGATGGCCCGCATCTCCTCGAGATTCAACGCCAGGATCCGCTGGCGGCTGATCTCCATCAATCGCCGATCGGACACCTCCAGGTCTATCTCAGCGACCTCCGGCTCATGGGCGGAGCGGACCCGGGAGGAGTCCGCCCGCGGCCCCCGCTCCAGCCAATCCTGGTAGGTCTGAATCGACACCTGTTCGATCAGATCATTGGCCAACAGCTCCCGGGCGATCCTCTGCGCCTGCCCCTGATCCACCCCCGATAGCAGGTATTGGGTGGAGGTAAAGACCCCTTCCTCCGGGGCCAGCTCCCGGCCGATCAGCTCCCCGATAGCCAGGGCCGCGGTATCCCCGACATTGTCGGTCACGCCGGGACGGAAGCCTACGGTTATCGAATAATCGAAGGGCTCGCCTTCCAGGTTTTTGTCGATCCGATATTGCTGGATCACCGGATCGCAAAAAAGCTCCCGAGCCGCGCTATCGACCTGGGCTTGGCTCAAATCCGCCTCCACCAGGAAAAGGGCACGGGTCTCCACGCGCTGCACCGAGATCTCCAGATAGTCCCTGATCTTCCTGGCCGTAGGGGTGCCGAAGGCATCTCCAATGCCGGGCTTCAGCCCCACCTGGATCAGATAGCGCTTCACAGCAGGAGCACCCGTTCATTCGACTCGGCCGGATGCCGGCGCCGGCCTCCCGACCCCGCGCCGCCGGCATAATCGAGCACCTGGCCTATCACTACGGCTTGCTGGCCGCCGCTGCGGAGACGCTGCCGTATGCGCTCACCGTGTTCGGGGGCCACGACCAGCACCAGGCCAATCCCCATGTTGAAGCTCTCGTACATCCCCTTGCCGACGGGATCCTGCAGGGGGATGTTTCCGCAGCGGCGGATCAGCTGGAAGATCGGCGGCGGCTGCCAGCTGTCGATCCGGATTTCCGCACGGACCGTGTCCGGCAGGATACGCTCCAGATTGTCCTTGAGCCCGCCCCCGGTGACGTGGGCGATCCCCCTGATCACTCCGGCGCTGTCCGCATCCGCCAACAGGGGCAGGATCAGGGGTGCGTAATTCCTGTGAGGTTCCAGCAGGACTTGCCCAAGGGTGCCGCCAAGCTCGTCTACATGCTGATCGAGCTCGAGACCACCGCGTTCCAACAGGGCTTTGCGGGCCAGGGAGTAGCCGTTGGTATGCAGCCCGGAGGAAGGCAGCCCGAGAAGGATATCCCCGGGCCGGATTGCCTCCCCCTGGATCAGCCGGCGGGCATCCACGGCCCCGACGATCGTCCCGCAGAGATCGATCTCCCCGGGCCTGTACAGATCCGGCTTTTTGGAAATCAGACAGTCCAGAAGCACCATGCCGTTGCTGCGGCAGCACCGTTCTGCGGCGGCGACTAGCGGCTCGACAAGCTGCTCCTCACGGCTGTGACAGCCGAGGTAGAGCATAAAACCGATACCGCGGGCGCCCTGGCAGAGGATGTCGTCCTGACTGTGATGGATGATGTCCAGGGCCAACCCCGAGGTTCGTCGGGTCGCTGCCCCGATCTTGGTCTTGGTCCCGACCCCGTCCATGCTAAACACCAGGGCGGGCTGATCGAAATCCCGAAGCGTACCCAGGCTGACCGATTGTTCCGCCTCGGCGTCCGCTTCGCCTGCTGAGAAGATCGCGCCTACCACCTCCCAGGCGCCTTCCTCGAAGACATCCGGCATCTCCGCGGTTTCGCCGCCGATAATAGGGATCCGCGGTGGCGCGGCAAAGACCTCGGAAAAAAGTCCCACCAGATCCGCGGCCCGATCAGCATCGAGGTGGGCCGCAGCCAAATAGTCCAGAAACGCCAGGGGCTGAGCGGCAGGGGCAAATCGGGAACGGCTGGACCCGGCAATCTGCCGGCTGACCTGCTCAGGGTTATCCGCCTCGGCAACCACCAACCTGCCGGTCAGATGCAAGTGCTCCAGCGGTTCTGAAAGACCGCTCAGGCGCAGGGCGCCGCCGAATAATCCGCCTCGGGTCAGCACCGCTTCCGTGTAGGTCCGGCGGGTGTAGGCCTGGATCCGCCGGTTGGCTTCGAGGTTCGCCTTTACATCGACACCGGAGGCCCGGTAGGTCAAGGATTCATCGGACATTACGACCGCCCCAAGCGTTACACACGTTGAGAGATTGTATTGGTTTGTCTGGAATCTACAGCAGTACCGACTGCCATAGTACTGATTAGCACGCTTTAGGCAGGGCAGTCAAGCGTAAGGGGCCGTAGTGCGAAAAAACTTCGAGGGGGGAAACGTCGATGACCTCGGCGGAGAGCTGCTTGCCCCGGCCGCGATCGCTGCCGAACCGCTATCGCCTCCGGCCGAAAATCCTCAAGAAGAACAGGAAGAGATTGATAAAATCGAGGTACAGCTTGAGGGCGCCGAGGATGGACAGCCGCATGTAGTCCGCCTCTCCCACACCGTCGCTGTGCTGTTCGCTCCAGCGCTTGATGATCTGGGTATCGTAGGCCGTCAAGCCGATGAACACGGCAACCCCGATGTAGGAGACGATCCAGTAGAGGGTCTCGCTGCGCAGGAAGAAGTTCACCAGAGAGGCGATGATGATACCCCAGAGCCCCATGATCAGGTACTGACCGATGCCGGAGAGGTCCCTGCGGGTGGTTGCGGCGTACAAACTAACTCCGGCAAAGGTTCCCGCGGTAATGAAGAACACCCTGGTGATGGCCGTACCCGTGTAGGCCAGAAAGATCACGGAGAGGACGACACCGTTCAAAGCTGCAAAGAGGGCGAATCCCCCGACAGCCGCACCGGGACTCAAGTTCATGATTCTGCGGGACAGATAGATGACCAGGATCAGCTCTCCCACGATCAATCCGAAAAACAGGATCCTGTTGGAAACCAGGGCCCGGACCATGGCCGGATTCGAGGCCACCGCGTAGGCCACTACGCCCGTCAAGGCCAGTCCGCCGGTCATCCAGAGGTAGGTATTCCTCAGGATGCTGCGGGTCCTCACCGCCTGTGAGGACAGGGAAGATACGTTTCTATCAGACATGGAAGTTCTCCTTGACTACCAAGATATCGACCGGGAGAGAGACCGGTCAAGAAAAAAATCTTCCCGACGATCCGCAAACAGTTTACACTCTCCCCATGATCTGGTTCCCCCTGGCGCTGTCCGCCGCCGTATGCTGGGCCGTGGGCGCCGTGCTGGTGAAGCGAGGAATCAGCGGGATATAGATACCCGAGGAGGATTTGATGGTTATTCGGATAGCGCAAATCGGAATCGGCCCTCTGGGGCGGGAGATGACCCGTTCCATCCACGCTCGGCCGAACATGGAAGTCGTGGCTGCGGTGGATACGGACACGAGGCTGCAAGGTCAGGATCTGGGCAAGCTCTGTTCTCTGGGGCACCTGGGCATTTCGGTAGCCTCCTCTACCAAGAGCGTGATCGAGTCGAGTTATGCCGAAATGGTGCTGCTTACCACGGTGTCGGACCTGCTCCGAATTACGCCGCAGATCGAGGAGATCCTGGAAGCCGGATTGCCCGTGGTAACCACCTGCGAAGAGCTCACCTATCCCTGGATCACCGCGCCGGAAATGGCCGCCCGGCTTGACGCCAAGGCCAGGGACAAGGGGGTTGCCGTGCTGGCGACGGGGGTGAACCCGGGATTCATGATGGATACCCTGCCGATCTGCCTGTCCGCCGTCTGTCAGCGCGTGGAAGCGATCAAGGTCTCCCGGATACAGGACGCCGTGCATCGTCGGCTGCCGTTTCAAAGGAAGATCGGGGCGGGTTTGGATCCCGGCACGTTCGAGGCGAAGCGCAGGAGCGGGGCCCTGCGTCATGTGGGGTTGACCGAATCGATGCACATGATCGGCTCCCGCTTCGGCTGGAAGCTCGATCACACCGAGGAGGAGATCACCCCGGTGATCGCGGAGACAAGCTTCAAGACGCCAACCATGACCATCAAGCCCGGGATGGCCGCCGGGGTGCAGCAGATCGGCAGAGCTTTCGTGGGTTCCGAGGAGAGGATTACCCTGATTTTTCGGGCATCCATCGGAGAGCGGGACCCGGAGGATACCGTGGAGATCTTGGGGGAGCCCCACATCGTGTCCACCATAGCGGGGGGAGTCCATGGGGATGTAGCCACCTGTGCCGTCGCCCTCAATGCGGTTCCGCTTATCCTAAAAGCGGAACCGGGACTGAGAACCATGATCGATCTGCCCCCAGTCGCCTGCTCCCTATAGACTGCGTCCTCTTGCCCGCATCACGACTCAGCGAACTCCAGGACGCCGAAATATTCGGGACAGTGGAAGTTCAGCTCCTCCCCGATCGGGGACCAGGAGGCCCAGTGGGGATGGGAGGTTTCATCCCCGCACTTGTAGAAGTTGCCCCGCCAGCGTTCTCCCGCCGTAAGCGGCGCTTCTCCTATATAATCTTCGAACAAGGACAGGGGGATGCCGTACTCCAGGCGCCACTCCACCGGCTCCCCGATCTCCGGATCCACTCTGGCGGGCAGGGAATGATAAACGCGCATCCCGGCGACCTGTTCGGCCGTCACCGGGGTGAACCTGGCGAAGCCCTCCGGGGTACGGCGGGGGTCCTCGATGTACGACAGCAGGAGGGTCCCGCCGCAGTTCATCTCGAAATTGAAGTAACCCCTGCCCTCCCGAGGCTGCAGGAATGCCTCGGCGCAGCTGTCCGCCCACACCGGTCCCTGGAAGCCCTCGGCAACGGCCCGCACGTAGCGGTCCTGCACGCAGAAGAACACGTACAGATGCGCGGCATCGAAGAGCAGCTTGGCTTCGGTGACCGGCCTATGCTCCGAGCCGGCCGGATGGAAATGGTCGACCCGCAGCGGCTGAGCCCCGGCCCAGACACCTTCGGACCAGTGCCCGCTGAAGGCCGGTGGTTGCCGGGCGCGCCGGATCGTGTAGATCCGCCCGGCATCACCCACATCTGGAGGCTTCATGACCCGGCAACGGACCAGCGGTTTCGATGCACCCGCTCCGGCCGGAATCGATCCTCCGCTTTCCTGTCCTCCGCCGCGTAGCCCAGGGCCACCAGGGCGATCGGGATGATATGGCGGGGGATATCGAGCAGCCGACGGATCTCCTGGACCCGCCGTTCCCGCGGGTAGATTCCCAGCCACACCGCCCCCAGTCCCAGTTCGTGGGCGGCCAGCAGCAGGTTTTCGGTAGCGGCGGAGCAGTCGGTGTTGATGTATTCGATGCTCTCCTCGATCCGCATGTCCCCGCAGACCATGATCGCCGCCGTCGCCTGGTGAAGCATCTTGGCGTAGGCGTGGAACTCGGGAATGGCGGATAGGATCCTGCGCTCGGTGATCACGATGAAGTGCCAGGGTTGGTGATTGTGACCGGAGGGGGCCTGCATGGCCGCCCGGAGCAGGGTCTCGATCTTCCTGTCTTCGATCCCCCGCTCCTTGAAGCGGCGGATACTGCGGCGGGTCATGATGGCTTTGATCGTGTCCATAATCTACAGTAGCACGATCCACCGGGTAGGGTCCAAGTGCAAGTCCGGCAAGTTGCCGGACCCGGAAGTTGACAGGAAGCCCGCAATCCCGTAGCCTATGCATAGACTACCGATGCATCGGAACGCTACGTAATTGAGGCAACCTGAGTGTGTGACATCTGCATGAAACACGGTGCCGGCGGCAAGTGGTACTTGAACGCCCGACATTACTCCGAGGAGATCGCCGCCAAGTACAATCTGCGGGAGTTCCTGCTGGAACAGTACAAGAACTTCGAGCAGATCCCGGTACGAAAAGTAGCCGGGGTGAGTCCCGCCGGACTGGGATACAAGCTCCGCATCCCGATCATCGGCAGGCTGATCAAGAGGACCGCCGAGCGCCTGCTTTCCAGCAACAGGGCCCCAAAAAATCCCTTCCGCCCGGAAGGCCATATCGGCCAGGTCGTGCCCCTGGAGGACGCCATCGCCATCCTGGAGCACTGCGCCGCCGAACCGATCATCCAGAAAAACTGCATGTGCCGCTACATGAGCCGGGGAGAGAAGGAAGCCTGCTGCATCAACTTCGGGGTCATGTCGGAGATCATCGACCGCCTGCCCCGTTTCATCCCGGAGAAAGAGAAATACCATCTCAGCAGGCAGGAGGCGATCGACCGTTTCAAAGAGCACAACCGCAAAGGCTACATCGGAACGATCTGGTTCGGACCCTTTCCCTACATCAACAATCTCTGCTCCTGCGCCACCCCGGAGTGTGCCGGAATCCGGCCACGCCTTGATTTCGGCATCCACTCGATCTACAAGGCCGAGTACGTGGCGGTGGTGGACAGCGTGCGGTGCCGGGGCTGTCTGGAGTGCGTGGCCTCATGCCAGTTCGGCGCAATCCAGCTCCTGCCGCGGGACGGCGGCGTTCGCATCGATGCGGAGCGCTGCTTCGGCTGCGGGGTCTGCCGCCACGTGTGCGCCAGCCAGGCGATAGCCCTGGCACCGCGGGATGAAATTCCGGCGCTCCAGGGCTGCTATTGAGCGGTGCGGGAAGCGAAAGACAGAGGCGGCTCCATGGGCTTCAAGGGAGGGAGGACAAAAATACGGATCGATTATTCCCTCTGCGGTGACACCGTGGATCCCCGGAGCTGCTGCCGCTGTCTGCGGGTCTGCGCGCCGGCGGTATTCCAGCTGCACCAGAGCTTCGGCGTCAGGCAAGCGAACGCCTTCGATCCCCAGAGCTGGCGAATCACCCCTCTCTGGCCTTCTCTGTGCACCCGCTGTCTTAAGTGCGTAGAGGCCTGCCCCAAAGGAGCGATCCGTGTCAGCGGTTGAACGGTCAGCGGCTGAACAGGTTGCGGGTGCACGGACCTTGGATCGCTGTTTGGTCATCGGCGGCTCGGGAATGCTGGGATTCGAGATCGTACGCCAACTGGTCGATCAGGGCAAACAGGTCCGCGTCCTCGATCTCCAGCCTCTTCCCGAACCAATCTGCGAGTTCGTTCAGGGAGATATCCGCAATCCCGCGGACATCGCAGCCGCCTGTCGGGATATAGAGGTTGTGTTCCAAACCGCTGCAGCGGTCTGGGACCGAAGCACCCCCGCCCGGGTCTACGAAGAGGTCAACGTGGAGGGAAACCGCCGGGTCGTGGATACCTGCCTGGAGCTGGGCATCCGCCGCCTGGTGTACACCAGCACGTTGGACGTGGTGGTGGAGGGCAGCAGGCCCATCGTAGACGGGGACGAGTCCCTGCCCTATCCCAAACGGCTGCCCCGGGATCCCTACTGCCGGACCAAGATCCTTGCCGAACGGCTCGTGCTCGCTGCCAACTGTCCCGATCTGGCCACCTGCGCCCTGCGCCCCGTGGGCATGTACGGACCCCGGGACCGCTATCATCTGGGGAACGTGATCCGCATGGCAAGGCGCGGCAGTTTCGTCCGGCTGGGCAACGGCGCGGCCCGATTCAGCCATGTCTACTCGGAAAATGCTGCCTTTGCCCACCTTCTGGCGGCGCAGCGGCTGGAGCCCGGCTCTCCCATAGCAGGACAGGCCTACTTCATCGCCGACCACTATCCGGCAGGCAACCTCTTCGATTTCATGGAGCCATTTTTGCTTGCTCTGGGTCTGCCGGTGCCCCGGCGCCGCATTCCCTACGCTGCCGCCATGGTCCTGGCCACGATCGCCGAAGTCCTGGCGCCCCGCTCTAACTTCAGCCGCTTCGCCGTGATCCAGACCTGCGTGACCCACACCTTCGTCGACGGCAAGGCGGCCAGGGATCTGGGCTACTGGCCGATCGTCTCCAGGGAGGAGGCCTTCCGCAGAACCGTGGCCTGGCTTCGGAAGCGGGAGCCGATCAGCGAGGACGAACGGTTTGGTCTCACGGCGCTGAAGCGTTAAGGCGCCATGCCGGGGTACTCGTAGACGTTATCGTATACATTATCGTAGAAACGCGGTTCCGCCGCCTCGATCAGGCTTCCCCCCTCTTCCTGATACGAACGACAGCGGTGCCCGTCGTTCTTCCAGTACCGCAGCGGCGTCTCGCCGGCAAAGGCAGGTTCGATCCTCTGCAGCCACTCCAGAGAGGGATCGCTCAGGCTGACCCGGGGATGGGCGGGATCGAATCGGATCCATGAGTCGTGCACTCCCCGTTGTTCCCCTGTGGCCCAATCGGTGCACTGAAGGTAGTGGATCAGCCCGGAATTGAAATCTACGGAGCGAATTACCGCGGAATGACGAAACCAGATTCCTCTCTCCGGAACCCGACCCCGGAAAAGAATTATATCTCCCGGTCTGAGGTTTTCGATGCGATCCTCGAAGGTATCGGAAAAGGATGACTGGGGATTGAAAAACCAGAGGCCGATGATCCTCCGGATCCGCTCCGCATCCATCCCGAGTGCGACGGCCGTCGCTTCCTCCAGATCCTGCCCCAAAGCCGCGGCGATCGCCCTCTGTACATTATATTCGAACCCGGAACAATCCAGGCCCACCGCTGCGATGCAGTAGAGGAAGTTGTACACATCCGCTGGCGATACACAAGAACCCCTCTTCAGCACGTACACCCTGGTGCGGGTACCGGGATACGGCCCCTCCCGCATCAGGTCGTTCAATTCCGGATCGAACAACACGGAGACCCGCCTGGTTCGACCGAACCGGTCCGATCTTGACCGTACCACGGTTCCCCCGTAAGCTTTCTCAAGACCGGAGATCCGATGGACAAGCTACAGGAACTTCAGGATCTGGCTGCGGAACACGGTACGCCCCCGGCCCGGCGAAAGTCCTGCACATCAACGGGTAAATCGACATGAGCGCACTATACATCGGGATCTACTTCCTCTGCTGGGCCCTGTTTCACAGCCTCCTGGCCAGCCTGCGGGTTAAGCGCCTGGCTGGGCGCATCTTCGGAGAGGCGGCCAGACGGTGGTACCGCCTAGGATTCGTGATTACCGCGCTGCTAACCCTGATACCGCTGCTGCTGATGCTGCTGTGCCTGCCCGATGTCCCCCTCTACGGCGTGCCGCCGCCCTGGCGCTGGCTGATGATGGCGGGTCAGGCGGCTTCTCTGGTTCTGCTGATCTGGACCATCATGAGCACCGAACCGCTGGACTTCATCGGGCTCAAACAGATCTCTGCAGCTCGATCGCCCTATCGGAGCGCCCTGACGACCCACGGGCTGTACCGGTTCAGCCGCCATCCCATGTACTTCGCCAGCATGCTGGTGATGTGGCTGTCCCCCAGGATGAGCGTGAACCTGCTCACCCTCTTTGCCCTCATGAGCCTCTACTTCATCGTCGGCTCCTACCACGAAGAGATGCTCCTGGTGAAGCAGTTCGGCACGGCCTATCAGGAGTACCGGGAGCGGGTTCCCCGAATCTTTCCGGGATTGCCCTTTCCCCCCCGGCTCGGACGTTAGTATCTTACAGGGCATCCGTGAAGAAGAAAAAACCCTACGGAAACAACCTGCGGGAGCAGCTGGAGGCCAGTGCCAGGGATCGGCTGTACTCGTTTTTTCTCGATTTCGGCGGAATCCGGGGCGCTCTGGTGCACGCAACCCGCATGGTCAATGAGATGCGGGCCAACCACGAACTGGGCCCCATGGAGACCCTGCTGTTGGGCCACGCCTACATCGCCGCCAGCCTCATGACGGCGAACCTCAAAGGAGCCGATCGGGTGAATATCCGGGTGGATTGTTCCGGACCGGCCAGAGGCCTATCCGTGGAAGCCAACGCCTTCGGCGAGGTACGGGGCTATCTGCTGGAGAATCCGATCCCCCTGGATCGATCCTTCGCGTCCTCCGCGCCCTCCGCGTCCTTCGAGCTGCGGGAGCTGTTGGATCGGGGGATCTTGAGCGTCACCCGTTTTCTAGAGAAGGCCAAACAGCCGTTCACCGGTCAGGTGCAGATGGAGCACGGGACCCTGGCCGAGGATCTGGCCCACTACTACCAGGTGTCCGAGCAGACCCCCAGTGCCTTCACCTTCAGCGTCCAGTTCGATTCCGACGGAAAGGTCACTGGGG
>Ga0315554_1002170_pt1 | contig 11396 bp, 4 predicted proteins | sample SalMarSW160370MG_FD_202114 | JGI IMG/M metagenome (GOLD analysis project Ga0315554, IMG submission 202114) | Salt marsh sediment microbial communities from the Plum Island Ecosystem LTER, Massachusetts, United States - Salt Marsh Sediment SW1603-70 ... | reverse complement strand
GTCTAGTTGGCCTGGAGCGGGAGACGGGAATCGAACCCGCGACAACCTGCTTGAGAAGCAGGAGCGCGCCGATCCACGGCAGGTGCCGGCAGGCGGCCCGGATTGTCAATCAGGTCGTGCTGGTGAGAAGATCCCTCTGACGCGTTGCTCTGCCGCTGCCTGAGGAGCCAGAGCGAGCATTCAGGTGCCCACTCGGAACTGCTTATACAGATTCCGATAGTCGCTCACGACCCACCCACAAGATGACATTGGCCACCAGCAGGACAGGCAGGATCACCTTGGGTTCAAGCGCCGGTCGCCCTCAAGGGTTCGTGCAGGATGTATTGATGAACCACTTGTAGAGCAAGACGTCTAGGATGGTGACGCCGCCGCTCGCGTTCAGGTCGTAACGGGAGTCATAGACCGCCCCCTCCTGGAACTGCGGTTTGAAGCACAGAACGTCCAGAATGTTCACCTGCCCATTGTGGGAACCGCAGCCCATGCCGTTAATGTCCGGCGGCCAAGCGTCGTCGTCGAGGGCGTCGGGGCAGGGGTCCACGGGATCGGTGCCGGTGTACTCCTCGTTTGCGGTAGCGAAGCCGTCGCAGTCGTCGTCCCCTACCGGCACGAACCAAGGCGTCGCTACAGTAGGGCAGTTATCGCAGGCATCGCCCTGGCCGTCGCCGTCGGCATCGGCCTGGTCAGGGTTGGCCGTCCCCGGACAGTTGTCGTTGTCGCCCGTCTTGGGGGGCAGGTAGCCGCTGCCCACACAGATGCCGTCGTTGTCAGCATCGTTGTTCGGGTCGCTGGTGCAGACGTCGCCAGCGTCGCAGGCACCGTCGGAGTCGGTATCGCTGCCATCGTCGGAGACGTCCGGCTGGCCCAGCACCGAGCAGTCGTCACACGTGTCGCTGTCTACGTCCTGGCAGACGTACGCGTCCAAGGGGTCGGTGTCATCGCCGTCCAGCACCGTGTCGTTGTCGTCGTCGAGGTCGCCAGCGTCGCAGGCACCGTCGGAGTCGGTGTCAGTGCCGTCGTTGGAGGGGTCAGCCACGCCAAGCTCCGAGCAGTCATCACAGGTGTCAGTGTCCAGGTCTCGACAGACGTACGGGTCTAAGGGATCCGTATCATCGCCGTCCAGCACCGTGTCGTTGTCGTCGTCGGGGTCGCAGGCGTTGCCCTGGCCGTCGCCATCCGCATCGGACTGATCGGCATTGGGGGTGTCGGGGCAATTATCGCAGACGTCGCCTACGCCGTCCAGGTCAGTGTCTAGCTGGCTCTCGTTCGCGGTGCTCGGGCAGTTGTCGCAACCGTCGCCGAGGCCGTCGCCGTCGGAGTCCGAGTCGGAGATTTCGAACGCACTGTTCTCGTCAAGCAGAACTCCACGCCACACAGCGGTGGGGGGGCCATCATAGCCCACGGGGTTGTGCGCGCTCTCGTTCAGAACAAAGCGCACATTGTACAGGCCGTTGGGCAGCACGAAGGGGTGGTCGTCCCTGTTGTCCTCGGGTGGCGCGTGCGGGTAGCTCCAGTCGGCGACGAAGTCCCAGGAGATGTTACCGTTGGCATCCGACATCGTGCCGTAGAACACGATGACGCCCTCGTAGCACCAATCCTCCGTCTGGGCGGGCACAAAGTCGTGAGGTACCTCAGGGAGTCGATATCCGGCATCAGGGTCAGGCAGAGGGTCATCGCCGTGTCCGCAGTCATCATACTCTTCGTAGTCGTTGTATACCTTTCTCCCAGGGTCTGTCTGCACTCCGTCGGAGAAGTGCCACCAGAATCCCTCGGGACCAAGTTGCTCGTTTCCCCAGTCATCCGGCTCGGCCCACCAGTTTGCACATGATGGCTTCCCTATGATCTTAAGCTGGTAGGGAAAACCAGGCAGGAGGCCCGTGGCATCGATATGCCCGCGGAAGGCGTTGCACACCTGGTAATAGGTGAGTGCCCCCGACGCGTCGGGATAGTCCCCCGCCACGTCCGGGTTGAGGACGAGATCGGTGGTGTAAGGATTTCCGTCTTCACTGGCAGCGTACAGCTCCGCCACGATCGGTGCTATGTCCGGGAGACCTGCTATGGCGCCCACAGCCTCGCCGGGTGCCCCCGCACCGATGTCTTCCCTGCTGTCGCCGTTGACCTCGCCCGCCGCCAGGGAGTAGCCGAACGAGGCGCCCTGCTGCGGGTTGATGGTGTTGACGGCAAGCAGAACCGTTTGGGCATCGGTGGAGGCCGCCACGCCTACCGCCAGCCCCAACACCGCTAGAAGAACCAAGCGCAAAGTCTTCACGGGGGTTACTCCTTGCTCGGGCAGCGTGTAAACATAACCGCAAACATTATACACGGACAGAGCACCGAGTCAATCCTCGAACGCGGCCCCATCCTACTCGCAGGCGCGACAGTTCGCAGAGGACGTTCTAGGGCTCCCTGGTGGAGGCTACGGGGCACCGTAGGCGATAGCGGCGGCGACCTCTCCACGTCGCGGGAAGGCGCGCCGAAACCGCCCACAACTCGAGCGAAGCGTCCCAGGTCAGAGGTGTCTGCAAAAGATTAACCGAAAAAAGAAAAGGCGGTACGATAGTACTTGACAAAACGACGCGGGCGTGTATTAATAGCCTTGCTTTACGCGTATCCTGTTTGTAATGCCATAATATTAACTGTACAAGTCTTATCGGTGCCGGCCTGGAGGGAGACTAGCCAATGGTGCGGATGGCTAGCGGATGGGTGGCGCACCCTGAGCACGGTCTCTTTGTTGGCGCCGGGAGGAATCATTGTAAGCAGCCGTCATCCTACTCCTCAATCTTTGCGAATAGAACGTGTCACAAGCTCTCGCCCGTTGGACTGAGGCGCATTTGTCTAGTGAACGGGAGAGACTTGGCGGCACTAGGAGTAACTGACGACAGTCGGTCGCCAGTTTATTTTGTCAGTGAGCTTGCACTAGGAGACAGGCTATAGCCAAGAAGTAGAACAGAGGCCCCGGACGGCCGAGACCGCCGGGGCCAGGCAGCGAGGCGCGCATGACCACACCCATTGCCATATTCTATTCTAAGGCAGAGTGGCGCGAGTCGGCAAACGGAAGGCTGGCGCCATTGCCGCAGTGTATTCACCTCCTGCGCGAGGTTCTCGCAAGGCTTCCCCCTCTATCGACGGACCGCAGCATTCTCCAACAATGGATCTTCGAGTTATGACGGGTGTCCACGACGGCTTCGCGTCGTGGGTACCCTCGGCAGCACACCGGCCTGGACAAGACCGAACCAGGGAGGAGTAAATGAAACGTATCGCGATTCTGTTATTTTTTGCCGTGCTGGCATGCGTGGCAGTGGGGTACAACTTGCTGTCCAGCCAGCAGGGCGCCAGCGCGGACCCGGCGCCGGTGAGCCTCGACTCCGTCGACATCGGCAAAAACGAGGGTCAAGCGGGCTGGGCCTGTAGCGCTGTCTACTCCAGCGAAGAGACCAATCACTCGGCCGCCGACTGGGGAATCTCCGTGTGGAACGCCTGCGGGGGCGGCTACGGCTTTCCGTCCCAGTCCGGGGACGCGACCGCCAGGGTGCTCTGGCAAGGTCAGGAGTGGGACAGCTCTGGTTCGCAGGTGGATGGGACAAACAACCCGGGAGCGAGCGTGACTCTGACCAACCCCAGCGCCTACCAGTTGGGTACGCTGGTGGTGGAGGTCCTTGACGGTACCGCCGGGAGCAACGCGTTCGATGTGATAGTCAACGGAACCACGGTTTACACGTACTACTCCTCTGGAACCGCCGCTGACACGTGGGTAATACATAGCATTGACCTGGCGAATCCCGCCAACAGTAGCCGTAACCCAGCGTTCTCTGACAGTTCTGTTACGACCGGCACGGGCATCAACCCTTGCACCACGGATCTCGTGGTAGAGCTCGTGGCCCACGGACCAGCGTGGACGTACTTTTACCAGTGGGGCCAGGTCGCCGTCACTTACCTAGAGCTCTTTGCGGCTGAGCCCGAGGCCATCTGCGAGGCCGACCTCGACAAGGTGAGCCTATCGCCGGTGGGTATCAGCAACGGCCAGGACATCCCGGTGAGCGAGGACATTTGGTTCCAGCTTGAGGAGGTCCTCCACAACATCGGGCCGAATCCGGCGGTGCACGCGTGGTCCCACACCTGGGCGACCCCGCCTCCCGGTGGCGAAGTCTCCTACCACTGCCAGGGCGGCGAGATCGTCACCATCAATGGCCAGGTGGTTCAGGACTCCTGCCCGTATAGCCACGTCGAGGTGGTCGGCTGGCCGGACGTGCTGGACGTCCACATCAACGTGGACCTACCGATCAGCACGCCGGTGCCCCTCTTGACCGACTGGGACATCCACTGCCTGGAGCCCAGCACCCACACCTGGCACTTCGAGAACGTCGTCGAGGCCAAGGACCCGCTGATCATTGATCCGGAGCCCGGCAACAACGCCAAGTACCTTGACCTCACGGTGGACTGCATCGGCACGGCGGACGTGGGGATCGTCAGCCAGCAGGTCAATGCGCCGGCCACAGTTCCGGTGAGCGAGGACGTGACGGTCACCTTGAACAAGGTGCTGCACAACATGGGACCGTGGGGTCCGGTGGACATCCAGATAGGGACGGTCATCGACTCCGTGAACATTGGCTACGACGGCGCCGCCAACGCCTGCAATGCAGCGTACTCGGCTGACGAGGACGCCCACGCTGCCGATGGCTGGGGACAGGAGATCGTGCCTGAGTGCCACGGTGCCTACGGCGGCGGCAGTGACGACGGCAACGCGAGGGTGGCCTGGCATCCAAACGAGCTACCGAGCAGCGCCAATGATACACGGGAAGCCAGCGTGACCCTCACTAACCCCGGCTTCAAGCTGGGCATCCTCCGTACGAGCGTGCTTGACGGTCAGGCAGGGAGCAACTCCTTTGAGCTGCGAGTCAACGGAACCCTGGTCTACACCTACCACTCTGACCCATCCACTGCCGAGTTCTGGGTCATCCACTCCATTGACCTGGTGAATCCGGGCAGCAGTAGCTTCGATGTTGGGAGCGGTTCCTTCACCGCCGGCACGGGCATCGACCCCTTCACGGACAGCCTGGAGATCGAGTTCACAGTTCTCGGTGACAAGTGGTCAGGGTTCGACACCTGGGGCCAGCTGGCTGTCAGCTGGGTAGAGCTGCTTGCGGCCAGTCCCATACAGGTTGATGACCTTCCTGTGAGTGACGACGTGCCTCAGCAGGAGCAACTGGTCATCCACTGCTCGGAGGCCAGCACCCACGTGTTCCCGTTCGTGAACAAGATCCTGAAGGTCAAGGACGCGCACGTGGTCGACCCCGACCTGGGCAACAACACGATGCCCGGCGTGATCACGGTGGACTGCATCGGCACGGCGAACCCGAAGATCGTCAGCCAGCAGATCAATGCGCCGAGCCAGGTCGCGGTGAGCGAGAACGTGCCCGTCACCGTGTCCAAGGTACTCCACAACAACGGCCCCTACGGTCCGGTAGAGGTCGAGGTGGGGGCGGTCATCGACTCCGTCAACATCGGCGGCCGGGATACAGCAAACCAGAGCGACCCCGCCTGCAATGCTGGGTACTCTGACGACGAGACCAACCACTCTGCCGATGGCTGGGGACAGGAGATCGTGCCTGAGTGCCACGGTGCCTACGGCGGCGGCAGTGATGATGGCAACGCGAGGGTGGCCTGGCATCCAAACGAGCTACCGAGCAGCGCCAATGATACGCGGGAAGCCAGCGTGACCCTCACTAACCCCGGCTTCCAGCTAGGCATCCTCCGCACGAGCGTGCTTGACGGTCAGGCAGGGAGCAACTCCTTTGAGCTGCGAGTCAACGGAACCCTGGTCTACACCTACCACTCTGACCCATCCACTGCCGAGTTCTGGGTCGTCCACTCCATTGACCTGGTGAATCCGGACAACAGCAGCATCGATGTTGGGAACGGTTCCTTCACCGCCGGCACGGGCATCGACCCCTTCACGGACAGCCTGGAGATCGAGTTCACAGTTCTCGGTGACAAGTGGTCAGGGTTCGACACCTGGGGCCAGCTGGCTGTCAGCTGGGTGCAGCTACTTGCGGGAGACACCTACCAGGAGGTGATACCGCTTCCTACCAGCACCGAGGTAGTGGTCGAGGAGCATCTGGTCATCCACTGCTCGGAGGCCAGCACCCACACCTTCGAGTTCGTGAACACCATCCTCAGGATCAAGGACGAGCACGTGGTCGACTCCGACCTGGGCAACAACACGATGCCCGGTCAGATCACGGTGGACTGCATCGGCACGGCCGACGTCAAGATCACGAGCGTAGACATTCCCGACATCGCGTCCGGCGAAGTCAGTGAGGACAAGTCGGTGACCCTGGGCGCCGAGGTTCACAACAACGGCCCTTACGGCCCGGTATCGACGCACATGAGGCTCACCTTGAACGTCGCGCCGAACTGCACACTCCGGGTCGTATTCCCCGGTTACCCGCCTATCCCGGTCCCGTCGGGCGTGCCCATAGATGCGCCCATCCCCCATGACCTCCCTGTGAGCGGGGACCTGTCGCTGAGCGTCGACCTCATCGGCCACTGCACCGTGGCTGGCCAGCGGATGTTCTCGGGCCGCGCCGAGATCGTGATCGACCAGGCCCACGTCGTTGACCCCGATCCCGACAATAACGAGGCCTACACCGAGGCTAGCTGGGCCGTCTATGGCGAGTCGGACGTGAAGATCGTCACCCAGCAGTTCCTCACCCCGCCGGCCGAGATCGACGTCAGCGCCAATGTGCCAGTGACGCTGCGCAAGGTGCTCCACAACAACGGGCCGTACGCCGAACCGGTGGAGGTCACCGTCTCCAAGACGGCCACCGCACCCGCTGACTGCACCATCAACCCGGCCACCGACGAGAAGCAGGTGGTGGTGCCCTACGGCGTGGACGTCACCGTCGACGAGACCTTCACCATCCACTGCTCCAAGCCCAGCAGCCACACCTTCAGCGTGACCAACGTGGTGAGCGAACCGAAGGACCCGTACGTCATCGACCCCGACATGGGCAACAACGGGCCCCAGACCACAAGCTTGACGGTGAAGGCCATCGGTTACTCCGACCTGAAGGTGGCTGCTCAGTACATGGCGGATCCGCCGGCCCAGATCCCAGTGAGCCAAGACGTGGTGGTCATGCTGGACAAGGTGATCCACAACAATGGGCCCTGGGGGCCTGTGGATGCCTCCACGACGACAAACGTCACAGTGCCGACCAACTGCACAGTGCGTCCTCAGGTTCACACCCAGCAGTTCTCCAACGTGCCGGTGAGCGTGGACATCCTCCACCACGAGCCGTTCGTCATTCACTGCTACGAGCTCGGCGAGTACACCTTTACCTTTGACGACAGCGTTGCAGTGAAGGAACCTCACGTGCGTGACCCAGTGCCCGACAACAACGACTGGGACGGCACGGAGCTGACAGTGGAGGCTATGGCTCTGGCGGACGTCAAGATCACCAGCGCCAGCTTGGTCAACCCGCCCACTAAGATACCGCTCGGTCAGGACGTGGACGTCACGCTGCGCAAGCACATCCACAACAACGGGCCCTGGACACCGGTGAATATCGCCATCAACAGCACTGCCACTCCGCCTACCGGTTGCACCGTCGTGGCCAAGAATGTGCCCAACTCCCTTAGTGGCGTGCCCGTGAGCGTGGACCAGGTGGTGGACGAGGTCTGGACCATCAACTGCACCCAGGACACGACCGTTAAGACCTTCGTCTTCGACAGCTCCATCGGTGTGTCCACGGCGCACGTGTATGACCCCAACGCAGCCAACAACGCCAGTAAGAAGTACCTGACGGTGTCGGACGATCCTGCTGACCCCCAGGGGGACATGGATGGTGACGGCTGGACCAACGGCGCAGAGGCGGTCATAGGCACGGATCCTGCCGATGCCTGCCCTGACAACCCCGGTGACGATGCCTGGCCACCGGACGTCAACAATGACGCCTCAGTGAACATCCTGGATGTCCTGAGCTTCAAGGGGCCGATAAGCGGGGCGTATGATTGCCGCTACGACCTGAGCGCCAACGGTGTCGTCAACATCCTGGATGTGCTCCTGTACAAGCAGGTAATCGGGATGACCTGCACCCGTTAGAGCTGGTCTTGGCTGGTCGGCGGGGTCGGCGGCCGCCGACCGCGAGGCAGCGATGGGCGAGGCCTCCTTCTTGGAGGCCTCGCTCATCCTGATGGCTGGCTGCGGCCGCGGAGCAGGAATCGAACCAACGCTGGTCTCCTCGGAAGAGACGCCTCCCGGTGCGCTCGGGAAGTCAGAATTCGCCGACATCGGAGCACGGAAAAGAAACCCAGGCCCCAGGAGATCGAAGGCCCCCCTTCAGCAAGTCTTCTGTACCCACAAGCCTGGTCCAGCCCACATTGGGCGTCAGGTTCTATTCCGCCTGGTCCAAGCGGAAGAGCCGAAGCTGCGAATCAGGAACGGGCATCGTCCTCCCACGATGCGGCCGAACATGCACGATTGACACAGGTGAGGCAAGCTTGGCCAACAGTAGGCCGCCCCAGCGCGGCGCGGTTAGTGATTGCCGACCCCGCGCCCGCTCGCCATGGCAGCTGCAGACTAGCCATTCCCCCGCCCTCGATACTGGATAGCCTCCGTCACCTGAGGCGTGCCGATGACCGCTGAGCCTGCCAGGTCAGCAGTGGTGCGGGGCAATCTTGTTACGCGGTGGAAGGAGCGGGCCGATAGGGTGAGCTAGTTCATGGTCACGCGCAGAAGTCACCGCGCCCGAAAGGGGCGCTGGGTGATCAACAGCTTCTCGGCGGGCAGGAGGCTGCTCACGTTGCAGATCTTGGGCAGCTCCACGAGCTCCCCGCTGGTTAGGGGGCCTCTTCAGCCCAGGTACTGGTAGTGACACGACAGCAGACGACGGCTTGGATCATGGTGCCTCTGACTCTCTCTGGAGTTCCCGCAGACGCTCAGTAGCGAGAAAGCGAGGAGCGGTCCGGCCCTTTTCCCACCTGACTACCGTTCCCATTTCGACACCGACGCGGGCTGCGAAAGCACGCCGACTTAGGCCGAGTCGCTGATGCAACTGCCTAATCTGGGTGGGCGTAGGCGGTTCGTATTGCGGTCGAAGTTTGAGACGATACCGGCGCATGGCCTCGCGCCGTTTTCGCCGTATCTCGTCCGAAGTGCTCACCATATCCCGACGATGCGGCAAGTGCCATGACAATTCGATGCCCTAGAGGCCAAGTTTGCCGGGACTGCCTGCCCCCACCCGACCATGTGCTTGGAAAGCAGGAGGCCGCCCTTCGGCGGCCTTCGCTACGCGTGCATTGTAACGTCTTGTTCGGGGTGGAGCGGGAGACGGGAATCGAACCCGCGTGACCTGCTTGGAAGGCAGGAGCTCTACCACTGAGCTACTCCCGCCCATCTGTCGCTAGACAGGCATACCCATTGCGAGAATAACGATGGCTTGCGGAAAAGTCAAGGAAAGCGTGCCCCTGGCGCCCCTAGGTGGCGAATCGATAGCCGCGCCTGGGAAGAGTGCAAATGACTTCTCGCCCCCGCACTCATAGGAAACGCTGCTGAGGCTAGACTCGCGGAAAATTTTACTAGAGCGTTCCCTAGCTGCTCGTGGAGCTCTCATTTCCGCGAAGACTTAGGAACGACGCATTGTGTTTATGTTTTGCCCAGGGCAAATAGTGACTCAACATTAGTCCAGAATTTGCTATAATGATTACCAAAATTCCTGACTGCGGTGAGTCTTGATAGAAGTGTCATTACGTTACAACCTTGGGAGGAAGTGAATGCGTTTGTTCGGCCTGGGGAAGGGTCGTCAAGCAGGAGACCTCAAGGAGGAATTTGCCAAACGAGGTCCGTGGGTTACCCAGTTCACCATCAACGGCAAGACCTACGGTGGGAAGGTGTCCTTCGACCAGGACAGACGCATCAGCTGGTTTTTTGAGAGTTTCCCGGACGAGCATTTAATTCTCGATCTTGGGAGCCTCGAGGGCGGGCAAACATTCCAGTTGGCAAAGCACCCCGGTGTGAGAGTTCTCGGTGTTGAGGGTCGCCAGTACAACATTGACCGGGCCGAATTTGTGCGCAGTATCTTAGGACTGGAAACCGTCAAGTTCCTACTCGTCGACCTTGAGAAATATGATATGGCAAAGCTCGGACGGTTTGACGTGGTTTTCTGCAGCGGTATTCTTTACCATCTTCCTGAACCCTGGACATTAATAGAAGGCATAAGACGTATCAGCGATAAAGTGTTCATCTGGACCCATTATGCCGAGGAAACTAAAGCCACAGAGGTTATTAATGGGTATCGAGGTTGGTGGTACCAGGAGTTCGGGTTCAAAGACCCGCTAAGCGGAATCTCGCCAAAGTCGTTCTGGCTAGCTTTCGACTCGCTCCAGGATATGCTCAGGGATTGCGGCTTCACGAGGCAGAACATTGTTGATAAGGACCCGCACTCTCAACCCGGTCCGAATACCGTTATCGCCGCCTGGGCTGAATAGTGACCGCTCACCAATCAACAGAAAAGAACCTTTTTGTATGATTGCTTCCGAAAAGAATGGTTCAGAGTTGTTTTGAACCGTATCTAAAATCCTTCCTAATCCTCAGCCCACGAAACTTCTCCAGGAGTTTCGTACCCCGCCGCCGATGAAGAGACGATTCTTAAGATGCTTAAGAAGTGACTAGAGAGGGCCATCCGAGCGTAAGAAGCTTCATAGTAGACAGCGATGCCGACGATGAATGGTACCCGCAATGGAACGACCTCATCAACAAGGGCCTACCTGTGGAAGAGGCCGATCCCGAGATGGAGAGGCGCTATCCTGAGGGGCCTTATCAGGTTCTTCAAAGCGTCGTCTACCGACTGTGCCGCCGCGTTCGTGATGGTGACCGAGACGCTATAGGGGAGTTGGCGGCTGTCCTGAGGAAGGGAACCAAGGAGCAACTCCTTGAACATTGTCGCCACACCGAGACCATGGTCGTGTCCTGGGATTTCAGAGACTTGCCGCTCTCTGACCTCAGTCCTCTGGGCGAAGCCTTGGAGAAGAGGGCGGCTGACTTGAAGGTGGGGCTTGAGCGCCTAGCGATGGAGATGGGGGGTTCGGGGCCACTGCCGGAAGCTATCGAGAAGGCGAAGAAGGCCAAGGTATTTCCCTGGGCCATTGAATAGCCTATAACTGGACACTCTTCAATAGGGACTCCCAGTTTTGGGGCACAGCGTCAACGCTGGGCTGCTTGGAAGGCAGGAGCTCTACCACTGAGCTACTCCCGCCCATCTGTCGCTAGACAGGCATACCCATTGCGAGAATAGCGATGGCCCGAGCAAAAGTCAAGGAAAGCTTGCCCGCGACGCCCCTAGGTGGCGAATCGATAGCCACGCCTGGGAAGGGTGCGAATCACCTCTCGCCTCCGGGTCACC
>Ga0315554_1002169_pt1 | contig 11400 bp, 6 predicted proteins | sample SalMarSW160370MG_FD_202114 | JGI IMG/M metagenome (GOLD analysis project Ga0315554, IMG submission 202114) | Salt marsh sediment microbial communities from the Plum Island Ecosystem LTER, Massachusetts, United States - Salt Marsh Sediment SW1603-70 ... | reverse complement strand
TAAAACTCCAAGGGAAGCAGCGCTGATGAATGGTTTGGCAGTTATTGTAGTATCTATACCGCGTTACCTGATGGTTGGGGGACTTACAATATTAGCACTTGCTTTTTTTAGTCCGCAGTTAAAAGCTATGGGAGCCAATATAGATTTTGAATTAATTCTTCCGTTCGCAATCAGCAATTTTATACCTGTTGGTTTAATGGGATTATTACTTGCAGGTATGCTTTCCGCATATATGTCTACAACTTCATCCTTTCTAAATTTAGGACCTGCATATATAGTGAACGATATTTATAAGAAATATTTTAAACCAAATGCTTCCAACAAAACATATATAAAAATGAGCTATTTGGTATCCATTATTGTTACTTTGGCAAGCATAGTGTTTGGGTTATATATTGAATCGGTTGATACGGCTACATTATGGATTGTAGGAGCGCTCTGGGGCGGGTCGGCTGCAGCTAATGTATTGAAATGGTATTGGTGGCGGTTTAACAGCTATGGATACTTCTGGGGGATGTTGGCAGGATTATTAATTGCTTTGGTTATGCCTGTTGCATTCCCGGACACAAACCCGCTGTTTGTTTATCCTTATATCTTAGCAATTTCAATGCTTGGAAGCTTATTGGGAGCATTATTTACAAAACCGGAAAAGAATGAACTGCTTATTAAATTTTATACTTCCGTGAGACCCTGGGGATTCTGGAAACCGGTTCTTGAAAAAGTTAAAAAACAAAACCCGGATTTTGTAGAGAATAAGAACCTTGGAAGAGATTCTTTCAATATTTTTATCGGAACCATTTGGCAGATTTCTCTTATGGGAGCACCTTTGGCATTTGTGATAAAAAACTGGTCTTTATTGGCTGTTCTTGTTTTGATTGCTGCTATAACCTCTTTTATTCTGAAAAAGAACTGGTATAACAAATTGGAAAGTAATTAATAATTCAAAGGAGTAAAATGGCTAAATAAAGGTCAGAATTATTACGATAGTTTAGGTTAATTTCTTAACCAAAGGTTTTTAAACCTCTGGTTAAGATAGATTTATTAAAGAATATTTAGAGTATAATTATTTTAACAAAATCATTTTTTTGCTCAACCTTTGTATCATAGCGGAATAAGGCGGAATTACCTTTGCTGCCGATATAAGAGGAACCAGCTGCAACTATCTTCCCTTCACTCTGGATTGCTGTTGAATACAAATAACTGTTGCCTTGAAGATTCAGTGCCGTGGTTACTATACCTTCCTGTCTAACCAAAGTGTTTAGTTGCCCTAACTGTGGGAGGGATTCTTTTGAAGATACTAATAGAATTAAAGTTATAAAAAGGATGTTTAATCTCCTGTAATTTTTCATAATCTGACCTTTTGATTTGTTCGTTGTTGATTTAATAAATAATTGTTTTTAGTAAAAAGCCTGGTCTGTTTCCAATACAATTAAATAATTGAAGTTTCGCAAAATATTTTTATGATATCAGGCTGACCCAAAAGTAATTTATAATTTGAAATCTGTCAGTCTGAGCCTGTCGAAGACTGAAAGCTGCTTAAACTGTCACACTTCGACAGGCTCAGTGTGACATTAGTTCTTTTTTTTGGACAACCTCACCGAATTAGCCAAGAAATACTAGGCTTTAGCTACAAAAGCCTTATTTATGGATTAAAGTCCCTTTATACTTGTGAACCTATTTAACCCTCGCCATAAATGGCTGGGCAGTGAAACTACACTTTTGTATCTTCACTAAATGAGAAAAATACTATCTTTGAAGTCTTAACACTGATTTCAATAACTGACTATCAGCATTAATTAAGGGACTTATTTATTGGAGTAATTATATTACTTCAACAAAATCATCTTTTTAACATTTTTAAAAGTTCCCTTGCTGTAATCTGCTTCAATGCTGTACAAGTAGACGCCGCTGCTAAGATTTAAAGCATTAAAATTAATTTCGTGCAGACCTGCACTTTGTTCACCAACGAATAAATCTTTAATTTTTCTCCCGAGTAAATCATATAATATTAGCTTTACAAAGCTTTGTTCGGCTAAAGAATATTTTATATCTGTTGAAGGATTGAAGGGGTTAGGATAATTCCGGAACAAATTAAAAGTAGAGGGTATTTTCTCTGCCGATTCTACCGAAGTGAAATGAGCAGCATTTGTTGGAAAGAATATATTATCTAACCATACACCTGCATTATTATTTGCAGCTATACCATAATTTTGATAAACCCATTTTAAAATATGTTTGCCGGCAGGTATCTGATAAGTTTTAAAAGTCCAATCATTAAAACCGGAAAAGTAATCTTGAATAAGACTATCAATATAAAATCCTAAAGTAGTAAGAAATGACTCATCTGTTTTAACGGCAAATTCTATACTGCTGTCCGCAGGCAAATCAATGCTTATTTCTAAAGTCGATGATTGATTACTGCCGATATTTCCCGCCTGAATTGAAAAACTGCCTGTCTGAGTGGTTTTATTTGTAATAGCCCATTGTGCATCACCATAAGTTTTCCATGAGAATAAATCAGTTAAATTATTATGTTCAAATGTTTCGGTGTATTTATCAGGAACAATCGCATAAGATGTTGCGGCGGGTTGAAAGTTTCTTTGCGAACCTGTCGAATCTTTAACAGTAACATTCAGATTTAACGAATAAACACCTTTTTGCAATGGTGTAAGACCTGCATTGCTGCCATCAGCTACAATCTGGTCAGAATTAGAATTCGGGGAGTTTAATATCCATATAAAGCTTGTTATAAAATTACCAACAGAGGGAGCCGAAACACCAGCTGTAAAATTAACTTTTTCGTTTATTTTTGCATCTGTGTTCTTTGGTTCAATATCTGCGGCAAAAAGTTGATCGGGAATATAACGGGATGATCCGCTGTTTTGAAGACTGTATGTCATTTTAGGAAAATCAAAAGTCTGGTTAATGTCTACACCCGCATTCATTAATAATGTATCGGCATCAGGCTCAAATGGCATTGCATTATCTGAAATTTTCCAAATAGCTTCCTGTGCAAAGTAATCATCAAATATGTTGCAATAATAACCGAGAGAATCTATATATTTTACAAGCTTTAATAATGGTTGAGCAGCATTTATCCCGTTCCATTTATCCAGGGGAGGCGCAACTGCAAATGTCACGGCTGAATCGGGGGGTAGAAGAAAGTGATCAATACATGCTGCATAAATTCCATATAATGTTCTCGTTTCCCCCGGATTTAAGAATAAACTTCCTGAATGATTGACAACAAAATTCTGCTGGTAATCGCCGGTATTAACTAAAATATCTCCGGGGTTAATATCGATTATTAAACCGGCTTGAGCAGCAAGCTTATCTATATCGGATTGAAGCGGCGGTTTTGACTCGTCACCCATTAGATCATTTTCATGGCCTGCGCTGGGCCAGCCTGCACGTTGATTGCTATTAAGAAAATTTTGATCATCGCTTAAATTATCACCGGGATGCTTGGAGTGATACAAATTTAAAAAATCACTTGCTGAATATTTTGTTGTATTATCCTGTTCATTTAACCAGCTGCCGTCGGGTTGTTTTACGAATGAAGAATATTGATCATCTAAACCCATTAAGTGACCGGCTTCGTGTCCAAAAGTACCGGCATCATTATCGGAAGGATACCATGTTCCTCCAACAACTCCGCTATTTGGTGTACCCAGATTATCGCAGACACTAGTTCCTTTTCCGCAAGCAAGCTTAATATCATCAAATCCTGCAGTGCCCGGTGGCATTGAAGCGCCAGGATGCGAAAGGGTTCCGATGTCCATTTGTATTTTCTTACCGCTGCTTGTTGTGACTCCATTCCATTTATTATAAATATCTTTTACTATTTTTAATTCATTTGCATCATTGTCGCAGGGCCCGTAAAACTCAAGATTTAACTTAATATGAATTGTATTATTATCGGGAGGAGTAAAATTATTGTAGTTATTACCAAAAATAGATACATCGTCACCAAAGAAACCTCCCTTACCGCTTAACGTCGCAGTACCGTTTCCTACAGCGTCATAAAGTGATTCTTCATAACCGATTTCAACACCCCCATGCGGAATTTGTACTGCATCTTTTACTGAAGCAATTGCAATGTATTTCACTCGTATTTTGTCAAGGTTTGCTCGAGAAAAATTTTTTTTGTCAATTGAAAAAGAAGACCCCAATATTGAATTGCATGGATCTTGCGGAATGATATTGATTTTCTCCGGAGGAGTATAGTTTAAATTATAATCAGCAGGAATATTGGAATTAATAGTTGAAATTATATTTTGTATTTCCTGCTGTCCTGTGTTTTTGACTTTTACCTGCATTGTTGTACTGTTCGCAGTAATAGTGAATATTGCAAATGACCCTCCCTTTACAGTATCATCTTTATAATCTGAATTTAACGAAAAGAAATTTTCAGTTTGTATCTTTTGCCATATTTTTTCTACCTGTGTGCTGTTAATTGTGAAACTTGTATCAAGGAGGATCTGCGGCAAAGTTCCTCCCTTTGATCTGAAAAAATGTACTTGACCATTTGCAAGAATTGTTATCGTTTCGGATTCTGTCCATGGTGCGATACCACCTGTTGTCCCTACTAACTTAAAATCTGATGGGGGATTTTGTGCATATAAAATAAAAGGTATTAATATTAACAAAGCCGACAAAAACTTTGCAGATTTCATATGTGTCCTTTGGAAATAATTAAAATGAAAAGTGTTAAAAAGAAAAAGGTTTATTTAAAAAGAAATTAAAAGGAGAGAATAATTTTTAAATCATTTTTAAATAAATTCACTTTTATATTAAAACTACGAAGATTTTGTTTAATGTCAATTAAAATACCTGTGATAGCAAGCATAAGAAATAGAATTTTATTAATAGGAAATAATTTTGTAATAATTCGACTAGAAAGGGTGTTCTAAATTTTAAAATTTTAGCTAATAGTTATTACAGATACTATCCTTTTAAGGGATGGTATCGTATCCGTTAAATAAAATGCTTTATTTTTTCCCACACTTTGTTTAAATCCGTTTTAGGATCTTTACAAATAAAAATATCTACATTCTCATAAGACATACCGTATTTGCTTGAATGATGAGCAGCAAGCTTAACATCGTTAAAAAATTCACTGTTGTCTTTGTAGTTGGAACCAATAACGATTAATACTTTCCCTTTATAATCTTTTGGATAGCCCCAGATCCAGTAGTTATTGTGTGAAGAAATAGCTTCAGGTAAATTATATTTCTTTCTATAAAAATTAACTGCTCCGGCTTCACCGTAATTTTGTCCGAATATTAATGCTTCTTTTTTCTCTTCGGGGGATAATTGGTTATATGCTATTGCAACTTTTCTAACCATATCCTCCCAGCCGAATCGATCAGCATAAAACTGGGGAAGAAGTCCTAATTCCGATCTCTCACCGCTTTCGGGTTTAATTCCCAGTGTTTCAGAAAATTTTATAAAAGAATTAACATTTAAAACAGGAATTGCAAAAGGAGTAACTATAAAAGCAAAAGGAATAACAATGATTACTAATATAGTCCTGACAAAATTTCTTAAATATTTTTCTATTAAGTAATCTGTACCCACTACTCCGGCAGCTAACATTACAGGGTATAAAACACCCATATAATACGGCTTCCCATTATTGAATACAAAAACTAAAAACACAGAAATGAAAATCCATCCGATGATGTTGTAGGTTTTTCCTTGCTTATTAAAAAACAAGAAATAAATTCCAGTAAAAGGGAATAAAATATAGCCGGGATTTAATTCCATCAAAGAACCCAAAGCAAATTCCCCGATCCCCATTGGTTTATTTTTATATGCTGAAGCGTTGTGCATAAACTCAAGGGTTGGAAAACTATTTGTCATTTGCCAGATGATGTTCGGAAGAAATATAATTAGTGCGATAACGACACCAATCCAGAGCTCTTTTGATTTCAACTGGCTTCTATATTTAGTTAGAATCAAACCAACAGCAAGACCAAATCCTAAAAATAAAAATGTTAACTTATTTTGAAGACCTATACCGAACAATAAACCAATTATGAGCCAGAGTTTCGGATTATTTGTATTTATCAACCTAATAAGAAAATAAAACATTAAAGCAGATAAAAGAATATCAAATGAATTCATTGAAAAGTAACCGCTGTTACCCAAAATTACTCCTGAAAAAATTACAAGGGATGCTGTAAATATTTGAGCGAATTTTCCTCCCTGCAGTTCACGGGCAATTAAACCTGATATAAATACAATAACCGAACCGGCTAAATATGAAAAGATCCTTATGCCGAAAATCGAATCTCCGAATAAAGATCTTGAGACCGCAAGTATAGCTGCGGATAACGGCTGTAAATCAACATAACCCCAGGCAAGATGTTTTGATGTTTCTATGTAATAATACTCATCCCTAAAAAGTCCGTAGTTACCTGCAAAAATTATTAATAAGATTAATTTGAATAAAGATAAATAGATAAGAATTGCATTTGTAGAAGTTAATTTCTTAGACGAAATGAATTGTTTCATTTAATTACCCTTGAGGTTAACCTGTTGAAGCCATAAAAAATTAAATTTGAACAAGCAATCTTAAATAAAAAATAACTTTTAATCGTGAAAAAATATTATTTGTGGAATAAATTAGTGATTACCGGTATTTCATAAATATAAGAATAATTCGATTTATGCAATGAAATCCGGATGCTTATTTCGAAAGCAATTGAATATCAAATATCGAGTATCCGGTATTACCCGGCAGTCATGCTCCATACCATGATTGGAATTAAGTTTTTTCTATATTTCCAATTGTTCAAGTCATGGATTGGTCCATGACAGCCAAGTCAAATGTATAGAAATGTTAGAAACACAACACTAGATGCTCGTTACAGAAGGAGCTAAATTATCCAGTTATCAAGCATCGAGAATCCAGAATCAAGAAATTTTTTATCCCATTACTGCTTCAACAACATTTTTACTTCCTTTATCAGCAAGCGGAATGATATTTCCTGAAATCTCTTTCCCATTAATAATCAATTTCTTTATTCCTTTTGAAACATGCCTGGGATTCGAAATTTTAATTTGATAATCTGTTCCCCTGAACTTCCGGTTTATTTCAAAACCATCCCACTTCTTCGGGATACACGGATCTATTTTTAACCCGTTATACTGCGGCTGAATTCCCAGAATGTATTGTGTTATTGCATAATAATTCCATGCTGCAGTTCCTGTAAGCCAGGAGTTTTTAGCTTCACCCGGTTTAAAAGCATCTTTACCCGCTATCATTTGTGCATAAGTATAAGGTTCTGTCTTGTGTAAGTCGCTTATTTCTTCAAGATAAGACGGAGCGATTTTGCTGTAATATTCGAAAGCCCTGTCGCCGTTTCCTACCAGAGTTTCACCAATCATAATCCATGGATTATTATGACAGAAAATACCCGCATTTTCTTTATAACCTGCGGGATATGTAGAAATCTCTCCCATATTTATATAATATTTTGTAAAAGCAGGATTATTCAAAACAATACCGTACTGGCAGTCAAGATATTTTTTTACCGAATCCAAAGCTTTCTGTGCTTTCCCGTCATCAAGTCCAACACCGGCCATAATACAATAGCCTTGTGATTCAATAAATATTTTTCCTTCTTCATTTTCTTTACTACCGATCTTTTCACCGAAATAATCATAAGCCCGGAGAAACCATTCTCCGTCCCATCCATGTTTTTTAATTGCTTCTACCATTTCATCAACATGCTTTTTTACATTGCCGGCTTCATCCTTTTTATTTAATTGATTACAAAGATTTACAAATTCATTTCCGTAAGCAACAAATAATCCTGCAATCATTAAAGATTCTGCAACTCCACCCTGTTTATTTTCAGTAGTCTGAAATGATTCATCGGGATTTGTGGAGAAGCAGTTTAAGTTTAAGCAGTCATTCCAATCTGCTCTTCCGATAAGAGGGAGCTTGTGCGGACCAAGATTATTTACAACGTGATAAAATGATCGTCTTAAATGTTCAAATAATGATTTTGCATTTTTAACATCACTATCAAATGGAACTTGCTCATCAAGGATTGACCAATCCCCGGTTTCTTTGATATAAGCTGTCGTTGAAAGTATGAGCCACATCGGGTCATCGTTAAAATTTCCTCCTACTGCATAATTTCCTTTTTTAGTTAATGGCTGGTATTGATGATAAGCCCCGCCGTCTTCAAATTGAGTTGCAGCAATATCAAGAATTCTTTCTCTTGCTTTTTCAGGGATCTGGTGAACAAAGCCAATTAGATCCTGGTTCGAATCACGGAAACCCATTCCGCGTCCAATCCCGCTTTCAAAATATGAAGCACTCCTTGACATATTAAATGTAACCATGCATTGATACTGGTTCCAGATATTTACCATTCTGTCCAGTCTTTCATCATTACTTTTAACCTGGTAGATTGATAAAAGAACTTTCCAATAATTTTTTAATTCTTTAAATGAATCTTCAACTTTAGCCGGAGTTGAAAATCTATCAATCAAGGCTTCAGCTTTTGTTTTATTAATTACTCCTTTTGTTTCCCACTTTTTTTCATCTTCATTTTCAACATAGCCGAGGACGAAAATAAATTCTTTCGATTCACCCGGTTTCAAATTAATTTCAATATAATGAGAAGCAATTGGCGACCATCCGTGTGCAACAGAATTACGGGGTTTTCCCTCAAATACTACATCAGGTCTATCAAATCCATTATATAATCCAATGAATGAATCTCTATCTGTATCGAAGCCGTTTATTTTGGTATTAACCGAGTAGAATGAATAATGATTTCTTCTCTCTTTATACTCGGTTTTATGATAAATAACAGAATCTTTTATTTCTACTTCACCGGTTGAAAAATTTCGCTGGAAATTAGTTTGATCATCAAGGGCATTCCACAAGCAGAATTCTAAAAATGAAAAAAGTTTTAATGATTTATTTTCCTTGCTGTTATTGGTGAGCTTAAGCTTTTGAACTTCGCAGTTTGTATTAACCGGTACAAAAAATAAAACTTCAGCCTCAACGGAATTTCTTTTCCCTTTTATTATTGTATAGCCCATTCCGTGGCGGCAGGAATAATCTTCCAATTCAGATTTAACGGGTTTCCAGCCTGGTGACCAGATATCTCCGTTATCATTTATATAAAAATATTTTCCGCCGTTATCTATAGGAACGTTGTTATACCTGTAACGGGTTATTCTTCTTAGAAGAGCATCTTTGTAAAAACTGTAGCCGCCTGATGTATTGGAGATTAGTGAAAAGAATTCGTCGCTTCCCAAATAGTTAATCCAGGGATAAGGAGTTTTAACATTTGTTATTACATACTCTTTATTCTTGTCATCAAAAAAACCGTATTTCATTATTAAAGTCCTTTATGATTAAAAATAAAAATTGTTGATTAAAGAGTTCTGATAAAACCCTCATATTGCGGCAGAACAAAAATAATCATTTTTCTAATAAATCATTGAGTTCCGGTTCAAAATAATTTTGACTGATTGTATAAATAATCTTAGTTGCGTAATTTAGTCCGGCTTAAACTATGATTCATGTTGATTAAATTGGTAATTAAAAATTAAGATAGGGGTAATAAATCAAATTCTATTCTTTATTGAATAATTACATCTGTATATTCCTAAAAATTTTTTAAGGAGGAATAATTCAGTGAAAAAAATAATTATTATACTAATTTTATTTTTAACTGTATCAGTCTTTCCGCAAAAATTTGAAAATCTTTCACCAATACCTCCAATGGGATGGAACAGTTGGAATACTTTTCAAACAGAAGTAAATGAAAAACTAATCAAGGAAACTGCCGATGCATTAATAAAAAACGGAATGCGGGATGCCGGTTACAATTATATTGTAATTGATGACGGCTGGGAAGCAATGGATAGAGACAGCTCAGGAAATCTGATTCCTGATCCCAATAAATTTCCGCACGGGATGAAAGCACTTGGCGATTATCTTCATAAAAAGGGTTTCAAGTTCGGGATTCATAATTGTGCAGGTTACACAACTTGCTCCGGGTTTCCGGGTGGACGCGGTCATGAATTTCAGGATGCTAAAATGTATGTTTCATGGGGAGTTGATTATCTGAAATATGATTGGTGCGATCATGGTACAGCAAATGCCGAAGAGACTTACACCACAATGGCGCGTGCACTTTACGCTGCGGGTCGTCCTATTGTATTTAGCTTATGTGAGTGGGGGGATAACCAGCCCTGGTTATGGGGAAGTAAGATTGCTCAATTATGGAGAACAACGGGAGATATAACGGATTGTTACGATTGCCAGGATGTTTATGCTTTAGGCTGGAAATTCATTTTGGATCAGCAAGCCGATTTAGCAAGATATGCCGATCCAAACAATTGGAATGATCCGGATATGCTGGAAGTAGGGAATAAAGGACTTTCTTTTACAGAATCGAAAGCGCATTTTAGTCTCTGGTGTATGATGGCAGCACCTTTAATGGCCGGCAATGATGTACGGAATATGTCTGATGGTGTACGAAATATTTTAACAAATAAGGAGGTTATAGCCATCGATCAGGATATTCTCGGTAAACAGGCAACCAGGTTTATGCAGCACCCGGGTAAAGAAATCTGGGCTAAAGAATTATCAAACGACGAATGGGCTGTCTGCTTTTTCAACTCAGGTAATGATGAAATGGAAATGAGAGTAAACTGGAGTTACCTTTCATTCTTAAATGGGAAATATAGTATAAGAGATTTATGGCTCAAGAAAAATATCGGGACAACAGATACAAATATGAACTTTAATATTCCATCACATGATGTTGTATTAGTGAAGTTAACTCCTATTAAGTAATGATTATTGAAATTACGCAAAATTGTCATTTCGACCCCGACACAATTTGTTAAAACTCTCTGTAGTTGGGGGAGAAATCTTACGTTCAGCGTTTTTAAGATTTCTCAGTCGCCTCTTACGGATATAAATTGAAGCTCCTTTGAAATGACAAAAAAACGTTCATTTGCGTAACCTTAGGATTCACTAAGATTAATTTTTATCCGTGTTCCATTAAAAAATATTTTGAATAATAACCGGGAAATATCATGAAACAAAAAATATTTACATCCCAAATTGCAATATTAATCCTTCTTTTTTCATCTTTATCTTTTTCACAGGAATATAATTTATTTTCTCCAAATAAAAAGAATGAAATTAAAATTACTGCCGGTAAAAAAATATCTTTCTCGGTTTATTCCAATAAAAATGAGCTTATCTCTCCTTCGGCAATTTCATTGGAGCTTGGCGACGGAACAAAGCTCGGAGTTAACCCGGTAATTTCAGATATTCAGAAAAAAACTGTCGATACCGTTATTTTTCCTGTAATTAAACAGAAAAGCGATCGAATAATTGATTCATACAAT
>Ga0315554_1002168_pt1 | contig 11408 bp, 9 predicted proteins | sample SalMarSW160370MG_FD_202114 | JGI IMG/M metagenome (GOLD analysis project Ga0315554, IMG submission 202114) | Salt marsh sediment microbial communities from the Plum Island Ecosystem LTER, Massachusetts, United States - Salt Marsh Sediment SW1603-70 ... | reverse complement strand
CGCATTTAGTTCATCGGGCTGACTGACGGCCAATAACACGATATGAACGCCTTTGTCATCGTTGACGATGCCGTTCGCCCGCCACTTGGTCAGCATGTTTTTGCACGGATCGCATCCGGGCAGCACGAAGGCGAAGACGGTCGGTTTTCCGCCGGTGATGTCGGAGATTTGCAGGGTATTGGCGTCGGGCGATTTGACCGGAAGCGCCGGAAAGGGATCGCCCAGTTTCAATATCGTTCGATTGGGCAGGTTTTCCGGGGTGAGTTCGCCGGGTTCGCCGCCGCCGCCGCGAATGGCAAAGCCGGTGCGGATGCCGAGAAACACGGCGAAAAACAAAACTACCCCGCCGATCAGGATGTACATGACGCCTTCCTTGACGGAGAACGCACGCGTAGCCATGAGGTCTCTCCTTGTAGATATGTGTCCGGGACTGATGCCGGTGATGCCGAATGATGCCTGAATCCCCAGTCCTGAAGTAACATAATAATCGTCCCCGCCGGATATGTCAAGAAGAACCTGCCGGTGGGCGGCGGCATCGGTCGTCCCGGGCTGATCCGCGTTTTCGAGGCGGGCGGGGAAATTCGCAAAATTCAATCCGGACACGATCGGGAATTTGGGGGGGAACTGCCCTGCCGGCCAGCGGTTTATAGAAATAGAGTCGGCGCGGCCGGCGGCTTCCGAAAAAGAGGTTGACCGGAACGGAGACGAGTCTTATATTGCAAGGCTATAGATTGGGCCCATAGCTCAGTCGGTTAGAGCAGCTGACTCATAATCAGCGGGTCCCAGGTTCGAGTCCTGGTGGGCCCAGATGATCTTTGGAGTAGAAAAAACAGGGATGGGCAATTAGCTCAGTTGGTTAGAGCGTTCGGTTCACATCCGAGAGGTCACTGGTTCGAATCCAGTATTGCCCACCATGAAAGATTGTATTTTGGTGCGTAGACGAACGAAAAACAATCTCCGGCGTATATACGATTATCGCAACCATGCGAAAATGTACGCCGGAAAAACAGACAGAAAATTCAGGAGTGCCCGCCATGCGAATGGCAGGCACTTTTTTTATCGGTGGTAGCGTGATCCGAAGGAGCTGGACATGAACGGCGATCTGGAGTTGCTTTTGAAATTGCAGAGCATTGACTATGACCTGGGGGAGCTGGAGCGATCCAAGGAATATATCCCGGATATGATGGAAAATCTGCGGCGGGAGATCGAGGAGTCCGAACGGAAGCTCGGAGATATCTCGGAGGCCCTAGACAAATCCAGGGTGGAGCAGCGGGAAGTCGACTTGGAGCTGCACGAAAAGCAGGACAAGCTGAAGAACCTGCAGCAGCGGATGATGGCGATAAAGACCAACAAGGAATATGACGCGCTGGTCAGTGAAATCGATCAGATCAAGGAGCGTATCAACGACTTGGAAACCCGAGCCGTGGACCTGATGGAGGCGATCGAGGAATACGAGAAGGAAATCGAGGGACTCGACGGTCAGGTCGAGGGGATTAAGAGAATCAACAAGGAACAGATAGCGAGTTTGCAGGAGCAGATCGATTCGGTCGGGTCCAAGATAAATGACAAGGAAAAGGAACGGAAAAACCTGGTCGGACAAGTGAGCCAGCGGGTGCTGCGGGCGTATGATCGCATTCGTCGGGGCAAAGGCGGGGCGGCTGTGGTGCCGGTCAAAAAGCGGGCCTGCGGCGCCTGCTACAAGGCCCTGCCGCCGCAGAAAATCCAAGAAATCAAACTCGGCCAGAGCATCATCACCTGCGACAGCTGCGGGCGGATGCTGATCTGGACCGAAGACAGCAATAATTAGTGAAGTGACGGTGGAATAATATGGCGACAATTCTCGACCAGGACGGTCTGACATTTGATGATGTGCTTCTCACCCCGGGATATTCCGAGGTACTGCCGGTGCAGGTGGACGTGACAACCCGGCTGACGGCGACAATTGCTCTCAACTTGCCGATGGTATCCGCGGCCATGGATACGGTTACGGAGGCCGAGTTGGCTATCGCTATGGCTCGTCAGGGTGGCATCGGGATAATCCACAAAAATCTCTCGCCCGACCGGCAGGCGGCCGAAGTCGACAAAGTCAAGCGTTCGGAATCGGGTATGATCGTCGATCCGATCACGTTGCCTCCCGACCGCAATATCGGCGAAGCGTTGGAAGTCATGAAACAGTTTTCCATTTCCGGAATTCCGATCACCGAAAACGGACGGTTGGTTGGTATTTTGACCAACCGCGATCTCCGTTTCCACACCGATCTGTCCCAGCCGATCAGCCAGGTTATGACCAAGGAAAATCTGGTGACGGTTCCCGAAGGAACCGATCCGGGGCAGGCGCAGCGACTGCTCCATGAAAACCGGATCGAGAAACTATTGATCGTCGATGACAAATTCAATCTCAAAGGGATGATCACGGTCAAGGATATCGCCAAGCGGATTCAGTTTCCCGCCGCCTGCAAAGACGATCGGGGGCGGCTGCGGGTCGGCGCCGCCGTGGGCGTGGCGCGCGACCTCGAAGAACGGTCCGAACGCCTGGTGGCGGCCGGGGTCGACGTTCTCTGTGTCGATTCGTCGCACGGACATTCCGCCGGAGTCCTCAAGGCCGTTGAAAAAATCAAAAAGACATTTCCCGATGTTGCCCTGATAGCCGGGAACGTCGCTTCCGCCGAGGGTACTCGCGCATTGATAGACGCCGGGGCCGACGCGGTCAAGGTCGGCATCGGCCCGGGCGCGATCTGCACCACTCGGGTGGTGACCGGCGCCGGCGTGCCGCAACTGACGGCGGTCATGGTGAGCACGGAAGAGGCGGCCAAATCGGATGTCCCCGTGATCGCCGACGGCGGTATCAAGTATTCCGGGGACATCACCAAAGCGCTGGCGGCAGGCGCGGAATCAGTCATGATCGGTTCGCTTTTCGCGGGGACCGACGAATCGCCCGGAGAAAAAATTCTCTATGAGGGCCGGACCTACAAAACCTATCGCGGGATGGGCTCGGTCGAGGCAATGAAGCAAGGCAGCCGCGACCGCTATTTTCAGGAGCACACCGACGAGGTCGCCAAATTCGTTCCCGAGGGCGTCGAAGGCCGCGTACCGTATAAGGGGCCGCTGGCCGATTCGGTCTACCAGCTCATCGGCGGCGTCCGGGCCGGGATGGGAATTGTTGGCGCGGGGACACTTAAGCAATTGCGCCAAAAGGCTAAATTTATTAAAATAACAGCAGCGGGTGTGGCTGAATCGCATCCGCACGGCGTGGCCATTTCGAAAGAGGCCCCGAATTATCAACGCCGGATCTGGTTTTAGAAAGTTGTGTTGTTGTATATAAAGAAACTGTGGTAGAAAGCAGGTTAAACGGTCGCATTTTATGACATAGTCTGAAATGAGGAAAGTCCGGGCTCCGCAGAGCCAAGGCGCCCCGTAACACGGGGGCGGAGCGATCCGACGGAAAGTGTCACAGAAAATTACCGCCCACCTGTCCGCCTCGCGCGGACAGCGGCAAGGGTGAAAACGCGGTGTAAGAGACCACGGATCGTCCCGGAGACGGGATGGTCGGACAAACCCCGCCTGGAGCAAGGCCAAATATGGAAGGATGAGGTTGGCTCGCCTCGCTTGACTTCCGGGTAGGCCGCATGAGGGCATGGGCAACTATGCTCCCAGAGAGATGATCGTTGGCCCGTCACGGGTGACAGAACCCGGCTTATTACCTGCTTCCTGCCGCTTATTAAGGAAGAAACACATGGTCTGGGGTGATAGAGCTGTCAGCCCCCAATGGGTGCTCGCCGTCGAGCCGCCCAGCGACCTTGTTGACGGCATCGCCGCCGCGGTGAACCTGCCCAAAGCGGTCGTAAAAATCCTGATCAATCGCAAGATCGATTCCATCGAAAAAGTTCGGAAATTTATCGAGCCCCGCCTCGAAGACCTCACCGACCCGTTCATCCTCAAGGGCATGGATATCGCCATTGACCGCATTACCGAAGCACTGCGGCAGAACGAACGAATCATGATCTACGGCGACTACGACGTCGACGGCATCACCGCCACGGCCCTTCTTTTTCTGGTGCTGAACCGGTTGGGCGCCCAGGTCGATTATTATCTGCCCAACCGGCTGACCGAGGGATACGGCTTGTCTCATGACGGTATTATGGAAGCCAAAAGCCGGGGCATTGATCTCATCATCTCGGTCGATACCGGCATTACCGCCGTCGAGGAAGTCGAATTCGCCCGTGCACAGGGGATCGAATGCATCATCACCGATCATCACGAAACGGGAGACCACCTTCCCAAAGCCGCGGCCATCGTCAATCCCAAGCAGGATGAATGCCCATACGACGCCGCCGAACTTTCCGGTGTCGGCGTGGCGTTCAAACTGGCCCAGGGATTGTATTCCCGACTGGGCCAGGACCTGACCGAACTCGAACAGCATCTGGATTTGGTCGCGCTGGGCACCTCAGCCGATATCGTGCCGCTTCTTGGAGAAAACCGCACCCTGACGCGGTTCGGCTTCCAGCAAATCGTCCGCACCACCAAACCGGGGCTCAAGTCGCTAACGTTCGTTTCGGGCTTGATGGGGAAAGATATCGGCACGGGTCAGGTGGTTTTCGTCTTGGCGCCCCGGATCAACGCCATCGGCAGACTCGGCGACGCCCAGCAGGCGATCAAGCTGCTCACGACACGCGACGAACATCTGGCGGCGCAAATCGCCCGCATGCTCGATTCGGAAAACCGGCGGCGAAAAAGTATCGACGAGGCCACGCTGAACGAAGCGTTGCTGCAGATCGATGAGGTCTGCGACCTCGAAAACGATCGGGCCATCGTCCTGGCCTCCGAGGGATGGCATCAGGGCGTGATCGGTATCGTGGCGTCGCGCCTGGTGGAAAGATTTCATCTGCCGACGGTTTTGATCGCTATCGACAATGGCGAAGGCAAGGGGTCGGCGCGCTCCATTCCCGGATTTCATCTCCATGATGCCCTGCGGCGATGCGAGGATACGCTGATCCGGTTCGGCGGACATAAATACGCCGCCGGATTGACCATCCGCCCGGAAAACATCGAAGCGTTTCGCGAGAAATTGATCCGGGTTTCAGGGGAAATGCTGAGCGAAGAGGACTTGGTCCCGAAGATGTTCGTCGACGCCGAGATCGAACCGGATCAAATCGTGCCCGATTTCGTGAATCTGCTCGAAAGATTCAGTCCATTCGGTCCCATGAACATGCGACCGGTCTTTTTGACCCGCAATCTCGAGGTTTACGGCCAGCCCTACCGGGTCGGCAAGAATCATCTGAAGATGAAAGTGCGCAAAGGCGACGTGGTCCTGGATGTTATCGGGTTCGGATTCGGTGACCTGGTTCGACCGCTGTCGATGCGATCCGGGACGATCGACATGGCCTATGTGATAGAATTCAACCATTGGAACGGGGTCGCACGCATTCAACTGCGGGTTAAGGACATCAAATTCGACGCCGGGCACCTTCTCAGAGGAAACGCGCCATAGATTATGTCGCTGTATGAGAAATTTCTCGATGGCTCGGTCGTCGCTCTCTCGAAAATCATCAGCCACATCGAAGACACGCGAAACGACTACCGGGAATTGCTTTCCCGCCTGTATCGGAAAACCACGGGCATCTATCGAGTCGGTCTCACCGGGCCTCCCGGCGGCGGGAAATCATCGCTGGTAAACCGGCTGGTGGGGTTGCTGGCGAACAAGGGACATAAAGTGGCCGTCATCTGCGTCGATCCGACCTCACCGTTCACCGGCGGCGCGCTTCTCGGCGACCGGCTTCGTATGCAGGATATTCCGCAGGACAAGGGCGTATTCATCCGGTCGATGGGCAGCCGGGGATCGTCCGGCGGTTTGGCTCTGGCGACGTCGAACGTGACCGTGGCGCTGGATGCGTTCGGATTCGATACGCTGATTATCGAGACGGTCGGCGTGGGACAGATGGAGTTGGATATCATCGACGCCTGCGATACGGTGGTGGTGACACTGGTGCCCGAATCGGGCGACGCCATCCAAGCGCTCAAAGCCGGGTTGATGGAGATATCGGATGTTTTTGCCGTGAACAAGGCCGACCGGCAGGGATCGGATCAGATGGTCTATGATATCAAATCGGCTCTTGAGATGCGAGTGGAAAGACCCAAGTGGCAGGTTCCGGTGATCCCCACCGAAGCGATTCATAATAAGGGCGTGGATGTTTTGCTGACCGAAATCGAGAAGCATAAAGCCTATCTCGAATCGAGCGGTCTGCTTCAGAAGCGGCGGCGGCATCAGTTGAAACATAAGGTCGAGCAGGAGATCCAGCGGCTGGTGCAGGGGGACATTCGCGCTACGACGCTTGCCGGCGAAGTGCTTGACCGCGTCGTCGATGCTATCATGCGGCGTGAAGACGATCCGTATTCGGCCGGCAGGAAATTGTATACCCGCTTCAAGAGCACCAGTTGAGCGTTTTCTCGATCTTCAATACCATAAATAAAAAGGCCGATCAGGCATGTGATCGGCCTTTTTTCTATCAATCTTTCGGCTTCAATCGAGATGCCGATCAGCCTTCTTTCTTGACGCGATACAGACCGCCGATGATCGTACGCATGGCCTCGGACGTGCCTTCATAAATGCGTGTGATGCGGCCGTCCCGCCAGAGCCGTTCGGCGTTGTAATCCTCGGTGTAGCCGTAGCCGCCGTGTATCTGGATATTCTGGTCGGCGACGTAGCTGGCGACCTCGGAGGCTTTCAGCTTCGCCTCTGCGGCCGGGACGGAGAAGCGCTTGCCTTCAACTGACAGTCCCAGAGCATAATAGAAAAGATAGCGGGCGGCGTCGATTTCGGTCCGCATATCGGCAAATTTGAACTGTGTCGCTTGAAAACTGGCGATAGTTTTGCCGAATTGGACACGATTCTGGGCGAAATCGACAGCTTCCACAAACGCCTGTTCCGCGATCCCGAGAGCCAACGCCGCCACACCCAGTCGGCCAAAGTCGAGAACACTGAGGGCGATCCGAAGACCCTTGCCCATCTGGCCGAGGATGTTTTCTGCCGGCACCTTGACGTCCTGGAAATGAACGCTGCAGGCCTTTGACGCTTTTTGGCCCAGTTTCTTCTCGTGCGGGCCGACAGTTAAGCCCTCGGCGTCGCGTTCGACGATAAAGGCCGAAGGGCCTTTTTCCGTTTTGCAGAATACGACGAAATACCTGGCGACGTCGGCCGATGTGATGAAGTGTTTTTCGCCGTTGAGGATATAGGCATCGTCCTTGAGTTGCGCTTTGGCTTCGATCGAGAAAACATCGGTCCCGGCATTGGGTTCTGTCAGGCAGAACGACGTGATGTCGCCCTTGGCCATTTTCGGCAGATAGGTCGATTTCTGCTTATCATTCCCATACATTTCCAGGGACTTGCAACCGAGGCCCAAATGAGCGGCAACCAGCGTCGCCACGCCGCCGCTGGCCTTCGCGAATTCCTCGATCATCACCGCCAGAGCAATATTGTCGATTCCCATGCCGCCGTACTCTTCCGGAATAGAACATCCGAGATAGCCCAGTTCAGCCAATTCGGAGAGAAATTCCTTGGAGAGCCCCTCGACGTCGAGCTTTCGGGCAACAGGCCAGATACGTTTATCGCAGAATTGTTTCGCCATAGCTCCGAATTCCAGCTGTTCATCGGTCAGTGCAAACAGACTCAATTTTTCCTCCTTCGGCCTGTCGGCCCACGGTTATGGTTTTTGCTACGCCAATGTACGAAGATTTTCATGCGGTGCGCAAGCGTAACTTGGTGACGGGTTTCGCGCGATAGGTCTATCAGTGCGCCATTCTCTCCTGCAAAGCCCGCAGGGCACTCAGCACTCCCTCGGCGACGGCGTTGGCTTTGTCCGATATTGTATAGCAGAGCTTTTCGATACCCCGCGGGTCGATATCGCCGATTTTCTGCCCAATGTATACATTCAGGCCCTCGTGAATTATCCCCCTGACGATGCCGTCGATTTCCGCTACGATGGGAATTCCGGCGACCTTGCCGAGGATTTGTCTTTGCTTGACCATATCACCGATGGCGCAATCTGCCATAAATGTCCCGTTCGCCGGTGATCGCAATACCCGCTTGAGGCTGATACCGTTCACCGCCGCCGGAATGCCCGTATCCGCTTGCGGGGAGCCATCATAGATCACGCGCGCCAGATCGCTGCCTCGTCTGGTTTCGACCGCGGCGTGGCAGTTTTTCCCAACGATGAAACCCGGTCCCAGGCCAATCACGATCGGCGCCATGCCACGATCGGTGTCGATATTCTGCTTGAGCATTCGGCCGTCGATGACCGCTTCCGGCTTCAGATCGGGCAATGAAGCGGCGTTTGGATCTATAAGAAGCGGCACGCGATATTTTCCGACAACTTCGACAGCCTGATCAACGGATTGCACCAACTCGGCGGTAACGCCCTCGACCTGCATCTCGCCATTGTAAAACGCTTCGGCGTAGGAAACATAACGCCTGACACAGTCGGGGTTGGGCTTTTCGAGGGCGATGACATCGAAACCCACCTCGCAGAGGCGGCGGATGACACCCGACGCCACATCCCCGGCGCCTCGGACGACTATGCGGTTGTGGATAGATGGCGGGGTCATTGCTTGCTTCGGGTTATCCCGTTTTTCGCGGCTATAAGTTCGGCCAGGATGGAAACGGCGATCTCATAGGGACCTTCGCCCTTGATATTCAAACCGATTGGGGCGTGCACCCGATCCAGCAAAGCGCGATCTATGCCCAATTCCGCCAAAGAAGCAAATAATTTGGCGATTTTGGTCCGGGACCCGATCATGCCGATGTAGGCGCAATCGTGCTTTATGGCTCGCTTCAGAATATCATGATCGATGGTATGCGAACGGGTGACAATAACAACGAAACAGTCGCGGTCGAGGTCGGGAAAATTGTCGTTATACGCGGCATCGGTTTTAATCGTGTTTATCGATTTACCGTAGACGCCTAGGATGTCCGCACGGTCGTCGACGACTGAAATCAGAAAGCCCGAGCCGTCGGCAAGCCTCACCAAATCCCGACATATATGCCCGCCGCCAAATATGATCAACCGCTTGGCTTTGGCCCCGGCTTCCATAAAGACATCCGCCTCGCCGCCGCAAGCCATCCCGGTGGCGTCCGCGCCGGATTCGGCAAAGCGGTAGGTTTTCAGCAGGTGCTTTTCTTTCGATTTCATCAGGTGAAGACAGTCATCGATAACCAGTTTCTCGAATGTCCCTCCCCCGATTGTCCCTGCGGTATTTCCATCGGGGTAAACCAGCATTTTGGCCCCCGGCGCCCGTGGCGATGCGCCGGCGGTTTTTACGATCGTCGCCAGCACGTACGGCTGACCGGCCTTGTGTTTGTCATGGAGCTTTTGAATAATATCCATCAGCGCCTATTTCTCCGATTCGTTTTTCAACAATATACGGTAATCATCCTCGGTGTCGATATCTAATTGCGGCTTTTCGTCTTCTACCTCGATGACATCGGCCTTGTATTTCGCGACGAGATCATCGCCCACCCGGTCACCCTGCAGCGACAGCAATTCGGGAAAAAGATCTTTCGAAAATATAATCGGATGGCCGCGCCCAGAGGGAGTCATGACATACAAGATCGGCGGGCGCTTTTCCCGATAGCGATCAATCACGCGGTCGATAAGCCGATAGGTGACCGTCGGTTTATCGGCCACCAAGAACAAGGCCGCGTCGGAGTTGCCAGATATATGCCTGAGGGCGCATTTTATCGATTCGGCGCGTCCCATCGAGAATTTGCCGTTATATACAATCTCGATTCGACTCGACAGATAATGGGCGAGGACCTCATCGATCCGCTCGTGCTCATATCCGGTGACTATGATAATATCGTCAACCCGCGAGGCCGACACTTGCGTCAGTACTTCCTCGATGACCGTGTGATTCCGGTACGGAAGCAGCAGTTTGTTGGCCGAACCCATCCGTGAGGATGTCCCGGCGGCGAGAATGATACCTGTAATTCGCATACTTGATTTCGTTTCGCATTGTCTCCAAGCCGATATTCGCTGCAAAAATATACGCGGTGCGCCGGCAATGTCAAGCGCACTGGGTCGGTCGGAAAAAGCCGTTGATTTTTCGGGCGCGAATGATATATTCCCTGAAGTGTTTTGTTTGGACGTACTCGTTCATCCATGATACTGCGACAAACAAAGATATGGTAAGCTTCCGGATTCCAAAGGAGGACGATCAGATGGATCTGGGTCTTGAAGGCAGAGGAGCTATTGTAACCGGCGGCAGTCTCGGGATCGGCGCGGCCATCGCGCTGGACCTCGCCCGCGAAGGGTGCAATGTGGCTATCAATTATCGCCGGCACGATACCGAGGCAAAGACGGTGGTCGATGAAATTACCGCTATGGGGCGCAAAGGCCTCGCTGTCAAGGCCGACGTATCCAGTTTTGCCGATGCCGAAAATATGGTCGAAACGGTTGCCCGGGAATTCGGACAGCTCGACATCCTCGTCTGCAATGCCGGCATCAACTGGGATGGCGTCATCTGGAAGATGTCCGAGGAGCAATGGGACAAAGTCATCGGCGTCAACCTCAAGGGATATTTCAATTACAACAAGGCAGCGGCGATGAGGTTCAAAGATCAAAAGAGCGGCAAAATCATCAACATCTCATCGATAAACGGACTCCGCGGTAAATTCGCCCAGACCAACTATGCGGCCTCCAAAGGCGGCGAGATCGCCATGAGCAAGGCGTTGGCGAAAGAACTCGGGAAATTCAATGTCAACGTCAACGTCGTCGCGCCGGGCATGGTCATGACCGATATGGCGAAAAACATTCCCCCCGAATTTCTCAACAAGGCGGTCGATGAAACGGTATTGGGGCGGATCGCGATTCCCGATGACGTCGCCCATCTCGTGACCTTCCTTTGCTCCGACCGGGCGCGGCATATCACCGGGGAAGTGTTCAAAATCGACGGCGGCCAATACATTTAGGAGGAACGGGAATGACTCGCGTGGGAATCATTGGAATAGGACACGGACAGTTCGGCCGCAGAAGCGACGCCACCGTTCAGGAATTGGCGTTCGAAGCATATCGTGACGCCGTCCGTGACGCTGGGGTGGACCCGAAGGATATCGACGGATCGGTGATTGGTTCCGTCCCGGAATATCATAAGCAGCGGTCGCTAGCGGGCGTGGTGCAGGAATACCTGGGACTGAATCCAAAACCGACGTGGCTGACGGAGGTGGCATGCGCCTCCGGCAGCGCCGCCATAAGGACGGCGTGGATGGGCATACGATGCGGCGCGCATCGGTTGATGGCGGTTATCGGATGCCAGAAAATGACGGAGCTTTCCACTCCCGAAATCCTGGCCCTGATGGGACGGGTCGGCGAAGTACAATGGGAATCGGTGTTCGGGACGACGTTCCCGGCCTATTATGC
>Ga0315554_1002164_pt1 | contig 11427 bp, 4 predicted proteins | sample SalMarSW160370MG_FD_202114 | JGI IMG/M metagenome (GOLD analysis project Ga0315554, IMG submission 202114) | Salt marsh sediment microbial communities from the Plum Island Ecosystem LTER, Massachusetts, United States - Salt Marsh Sediment SW1603-70 ... | reverse complement strand
TTCCCGCCAAAGATCAGGAATTTTATTCTTTACAAAATGTACCTCACGGACAGATCCGCGAGCAAATATATTTCTCAAAAAGCAATAACAACTTACGCCGCTGTTTCGTATATACTCCGCCGGATTATGAAACGAACACCACAAAACGATATCCGGTTCTTTACCTTCAACATGGCGGCGGTGAAGACGAGACCGGCTGGCCCAATCAAGGTAAGACCAATCTTATAATGGATAACTTAATTGCCGAAGGAAAAGCCAAACCATTTATAATTGTAATGGATAACGGTACATGGCGTATGCCAAGTCAAGCCGGTGCGCAAAGACAAGGTGAGCGTCCTGCCGGGACCTGGCCTCCGGCAGGCTGGGCAGATGTATTCAAGAAAACTATGATTGAAGATATAATCCCAATGATTGATTCCAATTACCGTACTCTTGCTGATCAACAGCACCGTGCTATGGCCGGATTGTCAATGGGCGGAATGCAAACACGAATAATTACTCTTGCCAATCCAGATGTATTCTCGTATGTAGGTTTGTTTAGCGGTGGCAGTATTACTATGGATGATATAAACAATTCACCAGGTTTCAAAGAAAAAGTAAAACTTTTATTTGTCAGCTATGGAAGCAGGGAACTCGAAAATGGTAAAACTCGTTTCGGCGGCAATCCTGAAACTGATACTGAAGCATTGAAAAATATTGGTATGAATACACATTATTATGTTTCTCCGCAAACAGCCCATGAATGGCAAAGCTGGCGTAGAAGCTTACACGAATTTGCTCAACTTTTATTTAATGAATAAAGGAGTATAAAAATGAAAAATCTTGCAGCTTATTTATTAATAGTACTTTTTGCTACTTCAAGTTCTTTATGCTTAGCTCAGACAGATCAGCAAACAATTAAAGAAGATTTTAAACCTTCATCTTCAAATCAACCCGGCAAGGAATATCCCCAGATAAATTCTGAAGGAAGAGTGCGTGCGAGTATATCTGCGCCCGAGGCGCATAAAGTGCAGCTTGATATCAGCGCAGTAAAATATGACCTAATTAAAGATACGAATGGTGTTTGGACTGGTGACTCAAATCCTCAGGACGAAGGTTTTCACTATTATCAACTATGGGTTGATGGAGCTGCAGTTCCCGATCCGGGCAGTATGTACTATTTTGGAGCCATGCGTTGGGGAAGCGGTATAGAAATTCCAGCACATGATCAGGATTTTTACGCGCTTAAGAATGTACCTCACGGTCAAGTCCGGGAAATATTTTTTCCTTCTAAAAGTACAAACTCTTCACGCAGAGCCTTTGTTTATACCCCGCCGGACTATGAAAAGAATCCAGATCTACGATACCCCGTATTGTATCTTCAGCACGGTTGGGGTGAAAACGAATATGGCTGGCCCAACCAAGGTAAAGTAAATCTAATTATGGATAATCTGATTGATGAAGGCAAAGCCAAACCGTTTATTATTGTGATGACCTATGGAATGACGAATGATGTTAAAATAGGCGGTCTCAGAAATTTTGATATCAAACCATTTCAAACAGTTCTTGTGGATGAATTAATCCCTTATATTGACGCGAACTTCCGCACTCTTACAGATCAGCCCCATCGTGCTATGGCAGGTTTATCTATGGGTGGTTTTGAAACCAAATTAATCACTTTAAAAAATCTTGACACTTTTTCAGATATAGGCTTATTCAGCGGGGGTAGTATAAGTCCTGAGGATGTTAAAAACACAACAGATTTTAAAGATAAAGTGAAACTGGTATTTGTAAGCTATGGCGGCCGTGAAATTGAAAATATGAAAAATGGCGGTATGAGGTTTGGGGGAGATCCCAAAGAGAATACTGATGCGATAGCTAAAAAAGGTATCAATGCTCATTTTTATGTATCACCCAATACTGCACACGAATGGCAGAGTTGGCGACGCAGTCTGCATGAATTCGCACAACTGGTATTTGAAAATTAAGATTTAACTTACTATTTGACTGATTTAAATCAAGTATAAACTATTAGTACTCAGAGGAGATAAAATGGTAAAGAAAATATTGTTAGTAATATGTTTCTTATATTCATTGAATATATGGGCACAAATGTTACCATACCAAAATCCAAATCTAGGCCCTGAAGAACGTGCTAAAGATTTAATATCAAGATTAACGCTGAGTGAAAAAGCAGCTTTAATGTGCGATGTATCCGAAGCAATCCCGCGCTTAGGTATAAAGAAATTCAATTGGTGGAGCGAAGCATTGCATGGTCTTGCCAATAATAATGATGTTACTGTTTTCCCTGAACCAATTGGTATGGCTGCTTCATTTGATGATTCGCTTGTCCACAAAATATTCAATGTTACTTCGGATGAAACTCGCGCCAAGTATAATGAATTAATTAAAAGTGGTTCAGAAAACAAGCGATTCTTAAGTCTTTCAGTTTGGACTCCAAACATTAACATTTTCCGTGACCCCCGCTGGGGACGGGGACAAGAAACTTATGGAGAAGATCCTTACCTTACATCATGTATGGGCATTTCGGTAGTAAAAGGTTTACAAGGTCCGGCTGATGCTAAATATCGAAAACTACTTGCTTGTGCAAAACATTTTGCTGTACACTCAGGTCCGGAATGGAGCAGGCACAACATCAATCTCAGCAATATTGATCCGCGCGATTTATGGGAAACATATTTACCTGCATTCAAAGCTCTTGTTCAGAAGGCCGATGTCCGCGAAGTTATGTGTGCTTACCAACGTTTGGATGATGAACCATGCTGCGGTAACAGCCGTTTACTTCAGGATATTCTGAGATATGACTGGGGTTTTAAATATCTCGTTGTTTCCGATTGCGGTGCGATTACGGATTTTTATACAAGCCACAAAGTCTCATCCGATGCGGTTCACGCAGCAGCTAAAGCTGTCTTAGCTGGAACTGATGTTGAATGCCAATGGGATAATCCAGCTTTTAAAAATTTACCCGAAGCTGTATCAAGAGGTTTGATCACCGAAGACGATATTAATAAGCACTTAATGAGAGTGTTGGTTGGACGTTTCGACCTTGGAGAAATGGATGATGATTCAATTGTTCCATGGACAAAAATTCCAATGTCGGTAGTAAATAATGAAGAGCATAGAAAACTTGCTTTAAATATGGCTCGCGAATCTATGACGCTACTACAAAATAAAAATAATATTCTTCCTTTAAAGAAATCAATTGGTAAAATTGCTGTAATAGGACCGAATGCAGATGATAAGCCAATGCTGTGGGGAAACTATAACGGAACTCCAATAAGAACAATTACAATTCTCGATGGAATAAAATCAAAGCTTTCTGCAAACAAAATTTTTTATGATAAAGGATGCGACCTTGTTGAAGATAAAGTAACCGAAAGTTATTTCCAGCAATGTTCGATTAACGGACAAAAAGGTTTCAAAGCAACTTACTGGAATACTCCAAATTGGACAGGTGATGTTGTAACTACACAGCAAATAATTAATCCTATAAAATTAACCGCTGCCGGTCAGCATGAATTTGCACCCGGTGTTAAACTCGAAGGTTTTTCTGCTAAATATGAAACTGAGTTTGTCCCAACCAAAAGTGAAGAAATAGTATTTAAAGGTGGTGCTACCGGACATTTAGAATTATTGGTAAACGGAGAAACAGTTAAAAAGTATGAAAATTGGAGAACACTTCCGTCAAGAATTCCTTTTAAAGTTGAAAAAGGTAAGAAGTATAAAATTGAAATTCGCTATGCCCAGTTGAATAATTGGGAGGCAAACATCGAATTTAATTTTGGTAAAGAAGTAGACGTAGACTATACTACTCTATTAAAGAAACTTCAGGGATATAATGTCGTAGTATTTGTTGGCGGCCTTTCATCGCGACTTGAAGGCGAAGAAATGCCCGTCTCATATCCCGGTTTTAAAGGCGGCGACCGAACAAATATTGGACTTCCATCCGTTCAGCGCAATTTCTTAAAAGCTTTGAAAGAAGCCGGCAAAAAAATTATTTATGTAAATTGTTCCGGTTCTGCAATTGCTTTAACTCCCGAAACTGAAAGTTGTGATGCAATACTTCAAGCCTGGTATGGTGGTGAATCAGGTGGACAAGCAGTTGCCGATGTTCTGTTCGGCGATTATAATCCAGGCGGAAAACTTCCGATTACTTTTTATAAGAGTTCAGATCAATTACCTGACTTTGAAGATTATTCAATGAAAAATCGTACTTACCGTTTTATGTCCGATCCACTTTTCCCGTTTGGTTATGGATTAAGTTATACAACCTTCTCTATTGGTGATGCCCAATTAAGTAATGCAAAAATTAAAGCTGGAGAAAATATTGAAATGACAATCCCAGTTTCAAATACAGGTAAGCGAGATGGAACTGAAATAGTCCAGGTTTATATGCACAAGGTAAACGACACTGACGGGCCAATAAAAACATTAAAAGGATTTCAAAGAGTTAAAATAGCAGCCGGAAAAATCGGGAAAGCAGTTATCAATCTGCCTTATACTTCATTCGAATTTTACAATAGAACAAATGGCAATATGGCTGTAACACCCGGAGAGTATGAATTGTTGTACGGAACAAGTTCGGATAATAAAGATCTGAAAACAATTAAACTTACAATTAAATGATAAAGAAAAAATACGAAAGAATTACTAAAGGATGCATTTCATGATGAACCTTAAAAGAAATCAAATTACTTATTTTGTTATAACCGCTTTAGTAGCGATTTTAATTAGCGGATTTACAGGTGAAGGCGAAACCAGACAAATCCAATCGTTTGATTCGAACTGGCGATTTCATGCCGGTGAAATTAACGGCGCAGAAAAACCAGAATATAACGACTCTTCATGGCTTAAAGTGGATGTGCCGCACGATTGGAGTATTGAGGGACTTGCTCACTCTGAAACTAATGCCGGGGACTTAACGGAGTTACCAGTCGTGAGAGGCGAATGGAAATTCAACAAAGGTGATGATACACTTTGGAAGAGTCCAGATTTTAACGACGCCTCTTGGCAGACGGTGAAACTTCCTGCGACGTGGGAGGAACATTCTAACTACACAGAAGATAATGTTTATGGCTGGTACCGTCGTGAACTGACTATTCCAGCTGATCTACAAGGCAAGGACATTTCTATCAACGTTGGAAAAATTGATGACGCCGATGAAACATATTTCAATGGTGTGAAGGTAGGAGGTATGGGTCATTTTCCACCAAATTATGTTACTGCATGGGATATAGCACGGCATTATAAAATTCCTCATGAGATTATACATTACGGCGGAAAAAATATTATTGCTGTAAGAGTATTTGATGGTGTTCAGGGTGGAGGTATTTATGATGACGGAGTGAATATTGTTGATGGACAATTTGAATCGAACTCTCCTGCCGGAAGCGGCGGTGGATATATAAACGCGGGGATAGGCTGGTACAGAAAAGATTTTAAACTACCCGACAATGTTCAAGGTAAAAGAGTATTCATTGAATTTGACGGTGTTTATATGAACAGCGATGTTTGGCTCAATGATGTGCATCTCGGTAACAGACCATACGGTTATTCCAGTTTTCAATATGAGTTGACTCCGTATCTAAAATACGGTGATGAGAAAAATGTGCTTGTAGTGAAAGCTAATGTACAGCAGCCATGTTCACGCTGGTATTCAGGCGCGGGAATTTACCGGCATGTACGTTTAACTGTAACGGAACCGGTACACATTGCGCACTGGGGAACGTATGTTACAACTCCGGAGATAACTGAAAACGAGGCAACAGTTCGTGTTCAGACCAAGATAAGAAATCAATCTGCTTCTGCTCATAATGTAACGGTTGAATCTATCGTCGTAGACAATGCGGGACATGAAGTTGCAAACTTAAGTTCAGTCCAAATAGTGAAAGCCGACAGCGTTAGTGCCTTCGAACAATTCCTCAAAGTTTCAAAACCAAAATTGTGGTCGCTGGAAAATCCAACTCTTTACTACGTCAAATCCAAAGTTCGCTTGAATGATCAAACTGTAGATACAAGCGTTACACATTTCGGAATTCGCACATTTGAATTTACTATTGATAAAGGATTTTTCCTGAACGGCAAACATGTTGCCATCAAGGGTGTGTGCGATCACCATGATCTGGGTAGTTTGGGAGCCGCAGTGAATAAGCGTGCAATTGAACGGCAATTGGAAATCTTGAAAAGCATGGGATGCAATGCTATACGTACGAGCCACAATCCACCTGATCCTGAATTGTTGGATTTATGCGACCGTATGGGATTCTTAGTAATGGACGAATCGTTTGACGAATGGAAACAATCAAAAACCATGTACGGGTACGGAAGGTTTTTTGACGACTGGAGTGAGAGAGATTTGACGGACATGATTCATCGCGATAGGAATCATCCCAGCATAATTCTATGGAGTATAGGCAACGAAATCCCTGAACAGGAAAGTGCCAATGCTTACGAAATGTCTAAACGGCTTGCGGATATCTGTCACAAAGAAGACCCAACTCGGCCTATAACCTCTGCTTGTAATTTACCGGCAGCAGCAGTTAAAAGTGGTTTTGCAAAACCGCTAGATGTTATCGGTATTAATTATTCATTGCCGTTTTATAATATTCTGAAAGTTACGGGAAAATTGATTGCTTCTGAAACCGCGTCTGCCGTTAGTACACGCGGTGAATACAACTTAGTTCAGGATAACGGCAAACTTGAAATCAAAAGACAACTACGGAATCAATGTTCTTCATACGATGACAGTACGGCAGAATCAACACTCTTAGCAATTAAAAATGCTCCATGGGTTGCGGGGGAATTTGTCTGGACAGGATTCGATTACATTGGCGAACCATCGCCTTTTCCGTGGCCTTCTGCGAGTTCATATTTTGGTATTGTTGATTTGTGCGGCTTCCCTAAAGACCGGTTTTATTTGTACCAGAGTCAGTGGACAGATAAACCCATGGTTCATATACTTCCACACTGGAACTGGCAAGGATTTGAAGGTAAAGAAATTCCGGTTTGGTGTTACAGCAATTGTGAATCTGTGGAATTGTTTCTAAATGGAAAATCACTTGGTGAAAAGAAATTCAGCGATACTAAGGATTTACATTTAGTATGGAAGGTTCCGTACACCCCAGGAATATTAAAAGCCGTTGCCAAAAATAACGGGAAGATAATATGCACGGACGAAGTGCAAACAGCTGGCGCTCCGGCTAAAATAGTTTTAACACCAGATCGTTCAAAGATTAAAGCGGATGGTGACGATCTTTCGAATATTAAAATTGAAATTGTGGACAAAGATGGACATGTCTGCCCCAATGCCGACAACCTGGTGAAATTTAAGATTGAAGGTGACGGTATCATCGCCGGTGTGGGCAATGGTAATGCAGCAAGTCATGAGTATTTCAAAGCCAGCGAGCGAAAAGCATTTCATGGGCTTTGTCTCGCTATTGTTCAATCGAAACGAGATAAAGGCGAAATACGACTTTCCGCAGAATCAGAAGGACTTCAGGCAGCGGAAGTTTTAATTCAAGTTAATTAAGGCATCTAAAATGAAACTTATATCTTTTTTATTAATCTTGTTGTTTCCTGCTATTTATTGGGGACAAGATGTGAAAAGTTTTAAACAAGTAAAAAATGGGATAGACGTTTCTCTATCAGAGGGAACACTTAGCATTTATCCATTGACAGATAATGCTGTAAGAATCAAGTTCTATAAAGGTATCGAAGTTAAGGTGCCGGAGTTAATCTTTACTTCAAGTATTCGAACCCCTCGTTTTCAAGTTTCCGATTCACCATCTAAAATTGAAGTGAAAGGAAAAAACATAACCACAGAAATTGATAAGCAAACAGGCAAATTATCTTTTGCAGATAATTCCGGTAAAATATTTCTGAGCGAAAAAGCAGACGCAAGAAAATTAACACCTGATTCTGTTATGGGCGAACCATGCTTTATAGCTGAACAAAGCTTTGAGTCGCCAGCCGATGAATATATTTTTGGATTAGGACAGTTTCAGGATGGAAATTATAATTTAAAAAATATTACCCGTAAGCTAACACAAGTTAACTCTCAAATTGCATTACCGTTTATATACTCAAGTAAAGGTTACGGTTTGCTTTGGCATCAATACGGACTTACCGATTTTAACCCGGCTAATAATTTCGTAACACTCGAAAAGCAAGATCAATCCACGGCTGGAAACAATCAGGTCGCTGAAGTAACAACTACATCCGGGACACAAAAAGTATCGCAGCATCAATCGCTTTATACGGGAAAATTTGGAGTGCCTAAAGATGGAACTTATTCCATCTTTCTTAACCTGGGCGACATGGATAACCGACAATATGTTGTCATAGACGGAAAACCTTGCATTGACATAACTAATTTTTGGCTTCCGCCTACAGCTGATGCACTTATGGAATTAAAAGCCGGAGAACACAAGGTTCAATTGGTTTGTAAATCCAGCAATACACCAAAGCTATCTTGGAAACTTACCGGTGACGAAACTACTTTCCGTTCACCCAATTCCAAGCAGCTTGATTATGTTGTGTTCTATGGCCCATATGCTGATACTGTAATTTCAACTTACAGAAAACTCTCCGGCAATGTTCCTATGCTGCCTCGTTGGGCTTATGGTTTTTGGCAATGCCGTGAACGCTATACGTCGGGCTCCAATTTGGTACAAACTGTAAAAGAATTTCGTCAAAGAAACATACCGATGGATGTTATTGTGCAGGACTGGCAGTACTGGGGAAATAACGGCTGGGGAGTTCCGGAGTTTGATACTGTCAATTATTCAAATCCGGCAGGTTTTATTAAAGAGATTCACAATTTGAATGCACACTTTAATATTTCAATTTGGTCCAACCCGGATAAGAATTCTACAATTGGAAAAGAGTATGTATCAAAAAATCTTTATATACCGGATAGTAAGTGGCTGGATTATATTAATCCGCTTACAAGAAAATCTTACTGGAATACACTAAATAAAAATTTATTTTCCTACGGAGTCGATTCGTGGTGGATGGATGCAACAGAACCTGAGAACGATGCCTTGCACAGACTAAAAACATATATAGGACCCGGAGATTTTTACCGTCTTACTTATCCGCTGTTTGTAAGCCGTGCGGTTTATGAAGGTCAGCGCGAAACAACATCCAAGAAAAGAGTTTGTATTCTTACTCGTTCCGCATTTCTCGGTCAGCAAAGATATGGCACAATAAATTGGTCCGGTGATATTGGCGGGACATGGGATTCTTATAAACGGCAAATTGTATCTGGACTTAATTATACAGTTACCGGGATGCCTTACTGGACAACAGACATAGGAGGATTTTTTCGCCCAGGCAAATCTCAGTATACAGATAAAAATTATCAAGAGTTACTTATTCGTTGGTTCCAATGGGGTGCTTTTAATCCGATCTTTCGTGTTCACGGATACCAATCTGAAACCGAACCGTGGAAATATGGGAAACAAGTTGAGGACAACATGCAGAAGATACTGAACCTACGCTATCGCTTAATTCCTTATATTTATTCCGAAGCATGGCAGGTTACAAAAAACGGTTCAACCATTATGCGACCGCTTGTGATGGACTATAGCGGAGATGCTTCTGCTATGAAACAGCAATTTGAATATATGTTCGGTAAAGCAATTATTGTAGCTCCTGTTACAGAACCAAATGTTAATGAATGGAATGTATATTTACCTGGATCGACTTTATGGTACAACTTCTGGACGGGAGAACGTGTTGATGGAGGTCAAACGATAAAAACGGAAGCGTCTATTGATAAAATTCCCCTTTATGTAAAAGCAGGATCTATTATTCCAATGGGACCGTTTATTCAATATGCAACAGAAAAAAATGACCCGATTGAAATTAGAATTTATCCTGGTGCTAACGGCGAGTTCACATTATACGAAGATGAAAACGACAATTACGATTATGAAAAAGGAAAATATTCTACTATTACTTTTAAATGGGATAATGCAACAAAAACTTTAATTATCGGCGATCGAAAAGGATCATTCCCCGGTATGCTTGGTAAGCGCATATTCAATTTTGTCCTGGTAGGTAAAAAGCAGGGTGTAGGTATCGAAATTTCTTTGGTTAAAAATAAAGTGTTGGAGTATTTTGGAAAAGGTACTACAGTTGAATTTTAGTAAATATACAATTTTACATTCCATCATTGGAGGAACATTGAAACGGATATTTTATTTAATAACAGTTTTATTTTTATTCAGCATATATTCCCAAGCTCAAAATATTGAAAAACAAGCTCCGCTTGGTTTTGACAGTCTGCGTACCGATATAGCCCACGGGAAAATTGATTCAATCATGTATGAATCGAAAACTGTTGGTACAGAACGCAAAGCACTCATTTATACCCCACCTGGATATTCAAAAGATAAAAAGTATACGGTGTTATATTTATTACATGGTATTGGCGGAGATGAACATGAATGGCTTAACGGAGGCCACCCTCAAGTTATTCTTGATAATCTTTATGCCGAAAATAAAATTGAGCCGATGATAGTTGTTTTGCCAAACGGCAGGGCAATGAAGGACGACCGTGCTGTAAGGAATATAATGGCTCCTGACAAAGTAAAAGCTTTTGCAACTTTCGAAAAAGATCTATTAAATGATTTGATTCCATTCATTGAAAAAACTTACCCCGTTTATAAAGATGCGGAACACCGTGCCATAGCTGGTTTGTCAATGGGCGGAGGACAGTCATTGAATTTCGGTTTAGGTAATCTTGATACATTTGAATGGATCGGAAGTTTCTCGGCTGCTCCTAATATTAAGCCACCCGAAGAATTACTTCCTAATCCAGACGAAGCAAAAAAGAAATTAAAATTACTCTGGATTTCGTGCGGTGCTGATGATGGTTTGATCACGTTCAGTATTCGCACTCATGAATACTTAGTAGCCAATGATGTTCCACATATTTTTTACATCGAGCCGGGTGTACACAATTTCAAAGTCTGGAAAAACGGTTTGTATATGTTTTCAAAGCTCATCTTTAAACCTGTAGATGTTTCGAAATTTACTAAATACAGTCTGCTTGGTATTCCTGCTGAAACGAATGTTCGAAGAGCAAAATATCCTCAGATATTGCCTGATGGAAGCGCAATCTTTCAAATAAAAGCTCCTGATGCACAAAAAGTGCAGCTAGATTTAGTCAAGAAATACGATATGGTAAAAGATACTGCAGGAGTTTGGGAAGTAAAAACAGATACATTAAGCGAAGGATTTCACTATTATTCTATAGTGATAGATGGTTTAGCTGTTGCAGATCCTGCCAGTGAAACATTTTACGGAATGGGTCGGATGGCAAGCGGTATAGAAGTTCCTCATAAGGGCGACGAGTACTACGCTGAAAAAGATGTTCCTCATGGCGACATTAGAATTAAACGTTACTATTCTACTGTCTTT
>Ga0315554_1002159_pt1 | contig 11441 bp, 8 predicted proteins | sample SalMarSW160370MG_FD_202114 | JGI IMG/M metagenome (GOLD analysis project Ga0315554, IMG submission 202114) | Salt marsh sediment microbial communities from the Plum Island Ecosystem LTER, Massachusetts, United States - Salt Marsh Sediment SW1603-70 ... | reverse complement strand
CGGGAAAAAGGCATCGCGACGGAATCGCTGGTATATGATTCCCAGCGGTCCACGACCGTCAAAACGCGTATTATTGCCCAGAACCAGCAGGTCGTCCGCGCCGACCGCGAAATCAAAGCCGATGTCTCGAAGGATGTGCAGGAACAGATCATAGCGACTCTGGCCCAAAACCGCTCCGCCATCAAGGGCTTGATTATCTCCGACTACGGCAAAGGCGTCATCACCAAATCATTGCTCAAGCGAATAATCGAGTTCTGCTTGAAGGAAGATATTTTTGTCGCCGTCGATCCGAAAGACGTCAATTTTCCGAGATACAAAAAAGTATCGTTGATCACGCCGAATCATCATGAGGCCGGGTTCGCCTACGGGATGCGGATTATCGATGAGGAAACGCTGCAGACGGTCGGGGTCGGCCTGCTGGAGCGGCTGGAGGCCAGATCGATATTGATCACGCGCGGCGAAAAGGGGATGGCGCTGTTTCAAGCCGGAAAAGAGATGATTTTGATCCCGACGGTCGCCAAGAAAGTCTATGATGTCACCGGCGCGGGCGATACCGTGATCGCGTCATTCGTTTCGGCGGTGGCCGCCGGAGCAACATTGGAAGAGGCGACGACTATCGCCAATCAGGCAGCGGGCGTGGTTGTGGGCGAGGTCGGCACGGCGGTGATCACGAATAACGCCCTGAAAGAGGCCTTCGAGGGCGGCTTCGAGGCAAAGAAGAAATAATTATGAATTCTTTTGAATCAAAAATTATCCCGCGTAACAAAATCGTCCGACTATGTGGCCGTTTCCGGCGGCAGAAGAAGAAAATCGTCTTCACCAACGGCGTATTCGATATCATCCATATGGGGCATGTGCATTACCTGTCCAAAGCGAAGGGGATGGGCAATGTGCTGATCGTTGGCCTTAATACGGACGCATCGGTCAGGAAATTCAAGGGGCCGGATCGTCCGATCAACAGGCAGGCCGACCGGGCCGGGGTGCTGACGGCGCTGGAGATGGTCGATTATGTCGTCCTGTTCGGGGAGGAGACGCCGGAAAAATTGATCAAGCAGGTCAAACCGGATATTTTAGTCAAAGGCTCGGATTATAAGCTGAATGAAATCGTCGGGGCGGACTTTGTGCAATCATACGGGGGCAAGGTCCGGCGGACCAAATTACTGAAAGGCCGTTCCACGAGTGGTATTCTGCGGCGGAAACGGTGATGCGGGGCATAGTATCAGCCTGGCCATATGGGGCCGGCAATGCGCGATTGAAAAAGCCGACAAATTGAATCAACTATACATAGCGGAGCATAAAAGGCTCCGATCACGGCAATTCTGCTCAAATATCGGCCAATCTTTTGCCGACGTGGCGTGTATATGTATTGAATGCAAAGACGTTGCGAATTAAAGCCTTGACATTCGCGGCGATATTGCCATTATTCCCGGTAAGCCGTAGGAGGTGAATCGTGATGAAATTTGTTGGTATAGCCGTTACCGTCGTTCTTTTCATCGCCTGTGTTGGAGCGCCGGTCGAAGCCAAAAAATCCGGTGAAGTCAAGGACAACATATACACCGACAACGACTACGACTTCTCCATGCAAATCCCGGACGGATGGTCCACCAGCATCAAGAGCTCGAAGTACGCTCTTCGTATGACCATGGATCAAAAGTCGCCGGTGCCGCCGTATCAATTCCAGGGCGGTCTCCGGGATTACATGCAGGTTCCGACCATGGCCGTAATCGTCGATACGACCTCACTAGGGGCCAATGAGTTCGTCGACAGTCTGCTTTCCTCGAGTTTTGAATCCGATCAGAAGAAATTCATGTACAAATATCTCAAGATCGTTTCCCGTCCGTACGAGTTGGTCAAGCGACAGGAGATTACCTTCCAGGGTAAAATGGCCGTCCTCATGGAGGCGAGACAAGCCTATGAAATAACCGTCGCGAAGCAGGGGTCGGATAAGGCGGACGTGGTCAACGACAACAAGTACGGGACAATTTTCGTCACTGTCCGGGACGGTCACGTTTATATGATTTCCATGATCTGTGAGTACCGGACGTCCCAGCCCATCGTGGATATGTACAACCAGGTGATCAGCTCGTTGAAATTCGGGCCTAAAAAAGGAGCCGGGGAAGAGAGTGAGAAAAAAGGGTAAGTCCTTGATATTGCGATGATTGCGTAACCCGCCCGAGGACACCGACGGCGGGTTATTTTTATTGACTGTCACCGGGCTTTCTGTTATATAAATTTTTTGCTGTCCATGCCCTTTCAAGGAGGAGCTATGTGGGTTTTCAGGGCGCTTTTGGTGGTCGTCTTGATCGCCGTGCTCCTGTGGTTTTCAATCTCTAATGCGCAGGAAAGCGTGGCTGTGACGATCTTCACTACGCGTTATGTCAATGTGCACCTGATTTATGTCGTCTATTGGGCGTTCCTGTTCGGGATGGTGATTTCGTTTCTGCTGTTTGTCTCGATCTTTTTCAAACAGGTGGCCGAACTCCGGCGCCAGAAACGGATCGCCGAGTCTCTCACTCATGAAATCGCCGCGCTGCGTAACCGGACTATCCAAGAGTCGGGTGAGTCGTTTCTTCATTCCGGCAAGGATGATTCCAAATGACCGAGATTATTGCTCTGCTCGTCGTGGCGGTGGTCGTCATCAGTTGGGCGGCGGTGCAGATGTATCGGCGGACCCAATCGGATCCGGAACGGCCCGATCCACAGACGTATATCGACGGACTGCAGGCGCTGCTCCGGGGACAGGATGAGGCCGCCTTCAGTAAGCTGAAAGAGACCGTCAACACCGATACGTCGAATATCGACGCTTATATTCACTTGGGGAACATATTCCGCCGCAGGAAAAAGCCGGAACTGGCCCTTCAGGTGCATCGCGATCTCACGTTTCGAGGCAACCTCACCCTGGAACAGAAAAAGGAAATCCTCACGGCGCTGTCTCACGATTTTTCCGAATCGGGTGACGAGGCGGCGGCGATTCGGGCCATCAATGAGATTCTGGGATTTTCTCCCAATGATCGCTTTGCCCTGACGTCGCTTCTGCGGCATCACGAGAAATCCGGTGATTGGAAAGAGGCGGCGATAATACGGAAGAAGCTGGATAAGCTGAACGGGCATGATTCGGGGCGGATGCTGGCATTGTATAAGACTTTCGAAGGATACGATCTGGCGGCGCAGGGTGACCGGCATCGGGCGCGACTCTTTTTCAAAGAGGCGATTCATTTCGATAGGAATTGCCTGGCGGCCTATATCGCCATCGGTGACAGCTACTACGATGAAAAGCGGCTGGAGGATGCCATCGGGTATTGGACGAAGGTGATCACGATCAAGCCCTGCGAGGGTCATCTCGTGTTCGAACGGTTGAAAAAGGGCTTCTTCGAAGTCGGGCGGTACGGCGATTACGCCGACACGCTGACAACGCTGCTGCAATCCTGTCCGGAACACCTGACGGCCCGTCTGGAGCTGGCGTATTTTATGGAGAAGAAAGGCGAATTCGACGCCTCGCGCGAACATTACACGACCGCATTGGATAATCATCCCGACTCGATGCTGGCCAAACTCGGCCTATATCGGCTTCATCTGGAAACGAATCGCCGGGAAGCCGCGACCGGGTTGCTCAAACAAACGATCAAAATGGCGGTCAAGCGGGAGGCGAGCGATTTCCGCTGTGGCGAATGCGGACTGCGCTCGGAGACGATGACATGGTTGTGCCCGCGCTGCAAAGCCGTCGATTCATTCAGCGCCGGGATATCATGATCCGCGTAACCATCATAATCGCCGTGCTTCTCCTGTTTGCGGGTGCGGTCCGTGCCGATCAGCAGATCGACCGCATTTACGATTTTGTCAAGGATGGGAGAATCAGCGACGCCGAACGAGCCTTTCAGGAGCTGCCGCAGTCGGCGGCTCGCGACGGCAACCGGCTCTTCGTGAACGGCCTGCTGGAGCGGTCCGGCGACCGGGCGCGGGATTTGTTCGACGCCGCGGCGCGTTCGGATCTTGACGGCAAATATGAGGAGGAAGCGCGTTTTCGGATGCTGCAGTTGGCCGAGGCGTTGGGCGATACCGCCACGGTGCTGTCGGTCGGCGAGGCGTTTCTTCATCGCTGGGAGATGAGCCGGTACCGGGAACCGATCCTGGCCATGCTGGCGGCGCACGAGCCCGACGGCAGCAGCCAGCAGGAACGATATTTGCGGCTTTTGAGTGAAGGTTCCCCGGATTCGTATTACGGCCGCTTCGCCGTTCTTACACAGGCCGTGGCTGCGATCCGCACGGAAAAGTACAAAGCGGCCGAAGGGTACTGCCGCACCATTATCGATTCCGGCGACGACGATATCATCCCTGCCGGCCTGATCTATCTGGCCAAAGTCTCCATCGCCCGCGGCAACACCGAACGCGCCCTGCTGAATTACAACATCCTTCGCGAGAAATATCCGCACGCGGTCGGCCAGGACGATGTGCTGCAGGAGTTGAAACAGGTGTCCGACCGCCGCTCCGGGGAGGAGTCCACGGAGATATTCGAGGGCATCATCTATGCCGTTCAGGTGGGCGTCTTTGCCGAGAAGGACAACGCCAAACGTATGTCGGAGCGGGTCGAAGGGTACGGATACAAATCGCGCATCACCAGGCGGTCGATATCGGGCAACGCCTACTACATTGTACTTGCCGGACGGTTTTCCACCCAGAAAGAGGCGCAGGCGGCCAAGGAAAAACTGGAATTGGGGGAACACGACGTCTTCAAGGTAGTGATCGACGATGAAAAATGACGGCCTGACGCCGATGATGCGTCAGTACCTCAAATTCAAAGCGCAATATCCGGATAAGATCGTATTTTTCCGCATGGGCGACTTCTATGAGATGTTCGGCGACGACGCTATCGAAGCCGCGCCCATCCTCGGTATCGCTCTGACGTCCCGTTCGATGGACAAGAATAACGCCACACCACTGGCCGGCATCCCGCACCATGCCCTCGAAAAATATCTGCCGCGCTTGATCGAGGCGGGCAAGAAGGTCGTCATCTGTGAACAGATCGAAGATCCCAAAAAAGCCAAGGGGATCGTCAAGCGCGACGTCGTCGAAATCATCACGCCGGGGACATCGACCCTGGAAAGTGTGTTGTCGCCGTCGCATGACGCCTATTTGATGGCCGTATGCGGCAACCGCAAACGTATCGGCATGGCTCGTCTGGAGCTGTCCACCGGTGATTTTTCGATCAACGAGAGCGAACCCGAGGATATATTCGATCAAGTAACGCTGATGCAGCCGAAGGAAATTTTGTTTCCTTCGGAGGAACGGGATTTTGTTTTGCCGCCGGATGTGATGGAAAACGGAAACGCGCCAAATCTTACGCCGCTTGAATCAATCTATTTCGATTACCGGTTGGCGGAAGAACATCTTTGCCGTTTCTTTTCGGTGACGACCCTTGACGGCTTCGGCATCGGCGATATGAAAATGGGAATCGCCGCCGCCGGGGCGATCTTTCGCTACCTGCAGAACAACAAGCAGGAACGCCTGGCCCACATCACCTGCATTCGCGCCGGATATGCCCAGAAACGGATGATTCTCGACGCCGCCACCGTGCGCAATCTCGAACTATTCATCAATCTTGCGACCGGCGACGAAAAGCACAGTTTCCTCTGGGCGATCAATCGCACCGGATCGGCGGCGGGGGCGCGGCGTCTGCGTCGCTCGGTGGCGGCGCCGTTTGTGGAGCCGGAAAAGATCAATCGTCGTCTCGATACCGTGGCCGAACTCGTGGAGAAATCCGATGTGTCGGCGGAGCTTTCGAACCGGTTCAAGAAAATTCCGGATATGGAACGGCTGAGCGGACGGCTCGGCATGGGGAAAGCCGGCCCCCGGACGCTTCAGGCAATTCGGGACGCCATCCGTATCGGCAGCGAAGTCAAAAGCCTGCTTGCCGAAGCTACAGCGCCTATGCTCGCAAGCATCCATCAAGCGATGCCCGATCTTTCCGAAACCGCCGATGACATCAACCGCGCCATCCGCGACGATGCGCCGCCGGGCATAACCGGCGGTGATATATTCAAGCCGGGATTTTCGACCGAATTGGATGATCTGAACCTATCGATCAAGGATGCTCGAACATATATCGCCGGATTGGCGGCGCAGGAAAAGAAGCGGACGGGGATACCGTCGTTGAAGGTCGGGTTCAACAAGGTCTTCGGCTATTATATCGAGGTCACCCGGACCCACACCGACCGCGTTCCTGCGGAGTATATTCGCAAGCAGACGCTGGTCAACGCTGAACGGTACATTACCGAGGAGATGAAGGTCAAAGAGGGGCTTATCCTCGAAGCCGAGGAAAAAATTAACCGGCTTGAGGAAGAATTGTTTCATCAACTGGCCGATCAGATCGCCGGACGGCTGCCCGACCTGATGTCGCTGGCCGATCTACTGGCGGAAATTGACCTGGTTAACGGTTTCGCCGAACTGGCTCGGCAGGAACGATATGTGCGGCCGAAAATATTCAACGACAGAAACCTGTCGATCATACAGGGCCGCCACCCGGTGCTGGCGCAGCTTCTGGGACACAATGAATTCGTTGCCAACGATGTCATTCTCGACGACAGCGATACTTCGATGATCATTTTGACCGGGCCGAATATGTCGGGCAAATCGACCTGGCTGAGGCAGGTCGGGCTGCTGGTGATTTTGGCGCAGATGGGATCGTTCGTGCCCGCCGATTCGGCCGACATCGGTATCGTCGATCGCGTATTCACGCGTGTCGGCGCCACCGACAGCCTCACTCGGGGACAATCGACGTTTCTGGTGGAGATGGTCGAGACGGCCAATATCCTGCACAATAAAAGCGAAAAATCATTGATACTGCTCGATGAGATCGGGCGCGGCACGTCGACCTTCGACGGTCTGTCCGTGGCGTGGTCGGTAGCCGAATCGATCTATCAGCATCCGACCGGAACGCCGCGCACGCTTTTCGCCACTCATTATCATGAGATGACGGGATTGGCCGGGATTTATCCGCGTATCAAGAATTTTCAGGTAACGGTCAAGAAATGGGGAAAGGACGTGATATTTTTGCACCAGGTTGTACCGGGGGGATGCGACGATTCATACGGGATCGAAGTGGCACGGCTGGCCGGTCTGCCGCGCGAAACCATATCGCGGGCGCGACATATTCTGCGCCTTCTTGAATCGGGCGAATTCGCCAAATCGGAACTGGCCAAGGGTGTGCACGTGCGACTGAATCAAACATCGTTGTTCGATGCCCCCGCGCGACGCGAACCGTCGCCATTGGAGGAAACGATCCGCGATCTGGATATTAATAACATGACGCCGCTGCAGGCGCTGGAAATACTAACCAAGCTGAAAAACGATGCCGAATCAGACTGATTTTCAAGATGGCAAATTCGCCCGCCCGATCCGGCAACTTGACCGGGTGTTGATCAACAAAATTGCCGCCGGCGAGGTGATCGAACGCCCGGCGTCGGTGGTCAAGGAACTGGTCGAGAATGCCTTCGATGCCGGGGCTACGTCGGTCGAAATAGTCGCCAAAAAATCAGGCACGACCTTCATCGGCGTCACCGACAACGGCTGCGGAATTCCCACCGATCAGATCAAACTGGCGTTCAGCCGCCACGCGACATCGAAGATAGAACATCTGGACGATCTGTTTTCGGTTTGGTCGTACGGTTTTCGCGGCGAGGCGTTGCCGTCCATCGCATCGGTATCGCATCTATCGCTGACGACGCGGCATTTTTCCGAACCGCAGGGGAGATGCATCGTTATCGAGGGCGGCAAGGAAATCGATTTTCGACCCGTTTCGACGCCGGTGGGGACAAAGATCGAGGTGTCGCATTTGTTCTATAATACCCCGGCGCGACGCAAATTTCTCAAATCAGAAGTCACCGAATCGCGGCAGATTATCCGGGTGGCTGAACGGATGGCGCTGGGCAAACCGTCGGTGGCCATGCGGCTGGATCTTAACGAACGGCGGGTATTCGATCTTCCACGCGATCAGATGATCGCCGACCGCATGGCGATCCTATTTGGGATCGAAGCGAAGTCGATTGTCGAATACGACGTGGAACTCAGCGATGTTTCCTATCTGGTGTATCTGGCTCATCCGGATCAGGCCCGCAACGACCGCACGCGGATATGCCTGTTTATCAATGGTCGTTCGGTCAGTTCATCGACGTTGATTCATGCTGTTACCGCCGGGTACGGAGAATTTCTTCCCGGCGGGCGATATCCGCTGGCGTCGATTTTCATCACCGTCGATCCATCCCGGCTCGATGTTAACGTCCATCCGACCAAGGCCGAAGTGCGCCTTTCCGAGGAGCGGGCCATACACGACAATGTCTATCGCATCGTGAAAAAGGCCCTGCGCGACTGGCGGGTCGTTCCTTCGGAAGCCCAAGCGCCGATGACTACCAATCGGCCGTTTCCATCCGATGGACCGAGCTATCCGAATCATCAACGGCCGCCGATGCCTTTTCCCCGGTCCGAAAACCCCGCCTTGCGCCCGGGCCCGATGATGCCGCGAAAAGAATTCATCCCGCCGGATATCGCCGCCGATGTGTATGAATCGGCCGCGTGCGATAATACCCGGCCGGTCCGCGAAGAATCATCACAGGCTGAAATCAGCGTGGATGCGCTCGATGTCAATGAAGTAACCTATCTGGGGAAAGCCGGCGGCACTTATCTGCTATTCCTCATTCGCGGTGAATTATATGTCGTCGATCAGCATGCCGCTCACGAACGGGTGCTGTACGAACAGGCGCTGGAACAGGTCGAAAAGGGCAGCGCCACGACTCAAAGATTGCTATTCCCCGAAACGGTTGAACTGTCGGCCGAGGAATATCTGACGTTCGAAAACAGCCGAGAAGTTTTGACCAAGCTCGGTTTCGACGTCGGCGCTTTCGGGCAGAATGCGGTCGTCATAAACGGCATGCCGCCGGTGTTTCGCGATAAGAATCCGGCAAAAATCATTCGCGAACTCCTCGATGATTTGGCGCAGCTCGATAAGGCCGGCGGGGATTTAATCAAGTCGACGGCCCAGTCGCTGGCCTGCCGGGCGGCGGTCATGGCCGGGGATCGGCTGTCGGCCGATGAAGTCCGGAGCCTGGTGGTGCGCATGTTCGCCACGAATAATCCTTATTGCTGTCCGCATGGGCGGCCGACGTTCATCAAAGTCAGCCGCGAGGAACTTGATGGCCGATTCGGGCGGAAATAGACTCGATGTGCAGAAGGGGACGATTAGAATCGTCGTCATCGCCGGGCCGACCTGCTCCGGCAAATCATCGCTGGCCATTCGTCTGGCCCACAACTACGGTGCGGAAATAGTCTCGGCCGATTCCCGTCAGATTTATCGGCAACTCAAAATCGGCACCGATCGTCTTGATCCCGACCAGTGGGAGGGTGTCCCGCACCATCTGATGGGGACGGTCGATCTCGATGAGCGATTTACCGTGTTCGATTTTGTTCGGCAGGCCACGGATACTATCGATCGGATCTATTCCACCGGAGGCCGCATCATCGTCTGCGGCGGTACCGGCCTGTATATCCGGGCGCTGGCGGAGGGGATATTCGAAATTCCCGATGAGGACATGAGCTATCGCAATGAACTGCTGGAGATTGCCTCGACCCGGGGGCCGAAGGTCCTCTATGAAATGTTGATGAAAGTCGATCCGGTATCGGCGGAGGAAATTCATCCGCATAATATGATCCGGGTGGTGCGGGCGTTGGAGATTTATCATATCACGGGCCGACCCAAAAGCGAATTGATGCATCAGCCGGATACGAGAGACGGACGCTTCGCCTTTTTTCAAGTGCTTTTAATGCCGCTGCGTGAAGAACTCTATGGAAGAATAGACGGGCGCGTCGACGATATGGTGGCTCGCGGATTATTCGAGGAAGCGCGGGCCGTCTACGATTCGCCGTACCGGGAGGCACTGAAGCAATGCAAGGTAGTCGGATATGCCGAAATCGTACGTTATTTCGAAGACGGAATTTCCCGGGAAGAGACGATCGATCTGATCAAGCAGAATACCCGCCGGTTCGCCAAACGCCAGTATACGTGGTTTCGGGCGACAAAGGCGGATTTGGTTATCGACTCCTTCGGAACCGGTGCGGGCGCAAAGGCGGTTGAGTCTCTGGATTCTTGGTGGAAATCGCCCCCGGGAAATTAAAAAGCTTGACAGCCTTTTCCGGAACGTATATGTTTCAAGGGCTTAGATGGAATTCGGCGTAAAGGTACACGGGATTCGTACCGATAGATTAGACAAGAGTGTTTAACCTTTACACAACAGGGAAGATCGTGAAACAAGCAGCCGTTCTTGCAGTTATATCCCTCACGTTTGCTCTCACCGCCTCGGCCAGCAATCCTCTGGAGGACGTATCGAGAGATACGCCCAAAAATTACCTGCGAGAAAGCCGCATGGCCGGAGATACATCGGCGACGGAATTTTTCGACACCGATTTCTCGTCCGATTCGGCCTATGCCGTCGATGACGAAATCTGGCGTCAGCTTCGTCAGGCGCGCGAATATTTTGCCCAGGGAGTGGCGGCCAATCAAGAGGCGTCGTGGGAGGAGGCGCAGTATTATCTCGAACGGGCTCTCAACACCTTGGCCGATCTGGATATTGATACGGTCAATACCACCCCGGAGGCGAAAGAGTATAATTCCCTGCTAAGTGAAATCGTCGCCGATTATCGGCTGACTCTGCTATCATTGGGGAGTCTCCCCGAGGACGCCTCGCCATCGGCGTTTCTTGAAAAATTTTCGAGCATGAGCAAATTCGGCGATGTCAAGGTGGAAGGCGAGAAGATACCGGTAACATACGATTTCCCGATCACCTACAACGATAAAGTAAAAAAGTCGATTATCTATTTTCAAACCGTCGCACGCGAGGCATTCGAACGGTATCTGGAACGATCCGGCAAATATATCCCGTTGATGCTCGATATTCTGGATGACTACGACATGCCCAACGATCTGGTATATCTACCGCTCATCGAATCGGGTTTCAACTGCAAGGCCTATTCCTGGGCGCGGGCGTCCGGCCCGTGGCAGTTCATTGCCTCGACCGGGCGGCTCTACGGCCTGGATCGGGATTGGTGGTACGACGAACGGCGCGACTTTGTCAAATCGACCCATGCCGCCGCGAAATTCCTGACCAACCTCTATGAGAAATTCGGCAGTTGGGAGCTGGCGCTGGCCGCATACAACGGCGGACCGGGGCGAGTGGAACGGGCCATGCGCCGCCAGCGGACCGACAATTTCTGGGATCTGGATCTTCGCAAACAAACCGAGGATTACGTTCCGTTCTATATGGCCGCGACGATAATCGCCAAGAATCCGGAGATGTACGGATTCCATATCAATTATGACGATCCGCTTGCATTCGACGAGGTCACACTCGACCGCTGCCTCGATTTAAAATCGGTGGCCAAGGCCATCGGGGTTTCCG
>Ga0315554_1002154_pt1 | contig 11457 bp, 11 predicted proteins | sample SalMarSW160370MG_FD_202114 | JGI IMG/M metagenome (GOLD analysis project Ga0315554, IMG submission 202114) | Salt marsh sediment microbial communities from the Plum Island Ecosystem LTER, Massachusetts, United States - Salt Marsh Sediment SW1603-70 ... | reverse complement strand
TCCTTCAGGAATTCCTGTTCTTCGTTCCTTTCCTTATCCATTCTCCGTCTCCTGGAAGCTGTCCCTCAGTTTCCTGACAGCCCGGTAGAGCTTGGTACCTACGTTCGATTCAGACAGTCCCATTGCCCTGGCAATCTGGCGGTTGTTCATCTCCGCCCCGAATTTCAGAGCGATAATCTCCTGCTCCTCATGTGACAGCCGTGATAGACAGGTCCGTAGTTTCTCCCTTTCCTCCATTTTTACTATGACATCGTCTGGCAGTAGCTCATTTGATGACGCCTCTATCTCTGCTTTCTCCAGCGATATGGCTGGTCTTCTTGCCTGCGTCCGGTAATGGTCAATTACCGTGTTGCGCGCTATCGAGAATATCCAGGTTGAAAACGAGGCTTTCTCTTTAGAGTACTTCTCAAAATTGACCAGCGCCTTTTCAAAAACCATCGATGTCAGGTCCTCGGTCTCCTGCTCACTGTTTACCCTGTATCTTATGTAGCGAAACACCTTGGGGAGAAACTCCTCGTACAGTTCAACAAAAATCTCCCTGGCGCCTCTTTCTTCGCTGGCAGTACTCACCCTGGTCTATCCTTGCTCCCAAAGCCCCCCAAGGTTGCCCTGCATATATTATGTACGCTGCAACCGTGAAAGTATCACACGAATTATGCCTAAAGTAGCAGGATGTTGCAAGTAATTGTACTCGTTGATATGCATTCTGTTATCCAACTCACACACCCCGTTTAGTAGTGGTGGCCCCATCCTCTGTATCCCCTTCCCCATCTGGGGAAGGGGAAGATTAATATAAGAGGGGCTGGCGCCCCTCTTAAACTCCCTTCCATTATCTTTCCTTCAATGGATGAGAAATGTCAATTTCGTAATATTGACAATGACGGTCCGTCCAACTACAATGAACGTCATTATACACGACTAGAACTTATCTCGCTCTAAAATCAGTGCAAGTGAATTGTTAATGGAGCAGAGACAAATGAAAAAATGGTTATACCTGGTGCTGGCGACGGTTCTGCTGGCAGGTGCCTTTGGAATTAGTGGTTGCGGTGGTACCAATGGCAGTCCATTCCTTGATATGCTTAAGCTAATCCCAGATGCCCCAAGCACACGATACAGTGTATATATAAGCGACCACGCCAGAATCAGGGAGCTTTATGATGTCCCGCTTCCCTCACCGGATGCTGATGATGAGGAGATCGAAGATTACATTATGATGCTGATAGGTGATGCATATAAGCTGGAAAACGACCCGACCGCTGGGCGGAGATTTGCAAGTGGGTCCTTCATCAGTGGCATGGGACCATTTGGTTACCAATTTGCATCTCCTATCAGGAGACAAAATATCGGCTTCGGCCCACAAGACGTGGACGTGGACATATCAGCTGGTTTGCCACCACTGGTATTTGAAGCAATTAAGGGCAGTTTCGACCTGTCCGTCATAGAGGATGCTCTCAGTCAGTATGATGAATCCGTGATGCCTGAAATAAGCAGTTATCAAGGTACTGCAGTTTATGACTTTGGTCCTGATATACATCCCGATCGCAGGCTAAGCCCGCCTGCCTTTGATCAAATTGGACGAGGTTGTACAATAGCTGTCCAGGAGGAATACGTTTTTCGTGGTCAAACCATAGATGCTGTTGAAGTTATGATAGATCTCAGCCAAGGGCGGGAGACCCCCCTGGGACTCACTAGCTTGGCAGACAATCCTGATTTCAGCTTGATGGCTACGGCCCTCTCGGAGATGGGGGCTTACTCCTGCTTCTTAACCGACCAGGTGATGTGTGTAGATGATGAAACCCTCATTTACCTAATGGCTGCACAGATGATTGAGGAGTCTGATATGAGCCTTGAGGAACTTGTCCAGCAAATAAAGGATGATATTGTGGCTGCTGCAGGAGGGGGGCTTTTAAGTGTCTTCCGTACCTATGCTACTGGTATCGGCGAGGACGATGAAGGGCCTTTCATGACGATTGTGTTTATCTACGATAGTCCAGAACTGGCAAGCTCTGATATTGCTGTCTTTGAACAACGGATAGAGAACGGCGTTTCCTTATGTACGGGTGAACCTTGGTGGGCAATGGTGGATAACATGGAAGTGTGGGCTGAAGGACGCAGTCTCCGGGCCAAACTTTATGGTGATATTGCCTCTATATGGTTCGAGATTGTTAATACACGCGACACATTACTGTGGTGTGGAGAATAAGTAGAGCCAGCTCCAGCACCAACATGTGCTATAATAACCTCACTATAAGATAACCATACCTCACGGGACATCTCATGGGAGGAGCTAGCCTTTGTTACGGGCAAGGCTGATTGTCAATCCGGTGGCGGGGGCGGGTCGGACACGTAAGAAGTGGCCGCTGATAAGGGAGTTGCTGAAGAGTATCGGGCTGAATTTCGAGCACGATTTCACCGAAGCGCCGAGGCACGCGGTCGAGCTGGCCAAAGCGGCTGCCAAGAAGGGATACGAGACGGTGGTCTCTGTTGGTGGCGACGGTACAATAAATGAGGTTGTCAACGGACTGTACGATAGTGGTACCCTGAAGGATGTTTCTCTGGGTATTATCAGCACCGGCACCGGCAGTGACTACATCCGTACCATTGGTATCCCACGCCGCTACGAGGATGCCTGTAAGCGATTACTTGACCCGGGTAAGATGCTTGTCGACCTTGGCGTGGTTGAATACAAAAACAACGGGCAAGCGGCTGAGCGGCTTTTCGTTAATTTCGCCGGTCTCGGCTTCGATGCCGAGGTAGTCCAGGCCACCACACTGAAATTCAAGTCTCTGGGTGGTCTGCCTGCCTACTTGCTGGGGTTGCTGACCACTCTCCTTTGCTACAAAAATAGAGAGATAACCCTGAAGGTGGATGGCGAGGTTGTTAGTAAAAAGGTGTGTGCTGCCATAATGAGTAACGGTAAATACGGCGGCGGCAGTATGTTCGTCGCTCCCGATGCCGACCTCACCGACGGCTATTTCGACGTTCTTACCATTGGCGATTTAAGCAAGCCGGACCTTCTGTGGTCATTGCCGAGAATCTACAAAGGAACGCACCTAACGCATCGCAAAGTCACCATGCAGCGGGGGCGAGAGGTAGAGATACAGTCCAGCCAGCCGTTATTAATACAGGCTGACGGTGAACTCCTTGGCGAGGCCCCTGCTCACTTCCGGGTCTTACCGGCTGCTTTGAGCGTTCTTGTCTAACTGATCTACCTACAATACTATCCTCATTTAATTTGACCAATTTACCATCTGACCTGTACAATGACACCAGATTTAATCGCAATGCTATGTTAGGAGGTCTATCATGCCGTACCGGAGGTTTGTCGTTCCACGTACCATCGCCTATGGGCCGGGAGCCCTGGAATATCTATCGAGTGTGCCAGCACAGCGAGCAATGATAGTTACCGACCCAGGAGTGCGGGCTCTGGGACTGGCTGAGAAGGTGGAAAAAACCCTTCAGGCTGGCAACATTGCCACCACTATCTTTGATAAGGTGGAACCCGACCCATCAAAGGAAACTGCCTGGGCGGCCTTTGCCCTAGCACAGGACTTCAAGCCGGATATTATTATCGGTCTCGGCGGAGGCTCCCCGATAGATACCGGCAAATCAGCCTGGGTACTCTACGAAAATCCTGACCTTGCCGAGAAACCATTCCTTGAGTTCCTGATGGAGGCGCGAAGGCGTGAGCTTCGGAAGAAGGCAAGGTATGTGGCAATCTCCACGACCAGCGGTACCGGTTCCGAGGTGACCAGTGCTGCCGTAATCACCGACCGTGATGTTGACCCGCCGAATAAGGCCGGATTCGGTTCGCCACAGCTCGTGCCGGACATCGCTATTGCCGACCCGGAACTGGCAGCTTCGATGCCCCCGGCGGTAACAGCCAACACCGGATACGATGCTCTTGTCCATGCCGTAGAGTGCTATGTCCTCACCCCACCCTCTGATATGGTCGACCCCCTGGCTATCTGGTCGGCCCGGACAATACTGGAGTGGCTGCCGAAGGCCGTGGATAATGGTGCGGATATGGAAGCCCGCGATAAGATGCACCTGGCGGCGCTGCAGGCAGGCATAGCCTTCAGCAATGGCAGGCTGGGGATGGTCCATGGTACGGCACACCTGATTGGTGCCACCCATCACATTCCTCACGGCAGGGCTAATGCCTTCATGCTTAGTCAGGTCTTCGCTTTCCTTTATACTGGCTACAAAGCCCGTCTCGTTGCCCTGGCCACGCACCTTGGTGTTGAGGGGAAGGATGACCGGAATAAGGTCATGAATCTGCTGGCTCTATTCGATGATTTAAAGAAGAAGGTTGGCATTCCTCTGGCAATAAAGGACTCCGGACTGGAAGAGAGCGAGTGGCGGGCACACCTCGGGCCGATTGCAGCCAGCTATGCGGCAACTTTCAGTCGTATACCCAACTTAAGTGAGCTCTCGCCCGAAGACCGGCGTGCTCGCGGGATACCCGCTTCTGACAAAGAGGTGGAAGCAATCTTCATGCATGCCTGGAACGGCACCAGGGAGGAATTGGCTTAGACTCATATTAACAGTAACATCTTCCTTAACCACCAAGCTTAGAGGGCCGGTGACGTAGAGTCATCCAATCTTTTACTTAAACTGGAGCACCATGCTACACTTGTAGTAGTGTTCATGGAATGTATTATCACAGAGGAAAACTTCGACTGGTTTACTGCTTACTGGCAGGACGACGATAACGGACTGAACTGGGACAACTTCTTCGTTTTACCGCCATGGCTGCGAGTCTGTCAGCAGGTGTTTGCCCCTGAAGCCCGACTGTGTATCCTCGCTGGTCGGCAGGAGGGCCGGGTGATTGGCGTTGCCCCACTCATGCTTACAGGGCAGCGCACCGTGTCAATAATCGGCAGGCCAGATGTCTGTGATTATGGTGATTTTATTGTTGCCCCGGAAAAGGGTAACGAGTTCTGTGCTGCTTTAATCGGTGCGCTGAAGCAGCGAGGAATCGAACACCTCGACCTGGTATCGGTGAGGCCTGATTCGGTGGCGATGACCTCGATGCAGGAGATAGCCCGGCAATACGGTTACGAGGTTGTCTGCACTGAAGATGAGGTTACCCTCGAGCGTGACCTGCCGGCTACGTGGGACGAATATCTGGAGAGTTTGAGTGCCAAGCAGCGGCACGAGGTCAAAAGGAAACTGAGAAGGCTGGAAGAGGCTGGCGCAGTTGACTTCCACTTCGTCGAAACCGCCGAGTCTGTGCCTGGTTTCATGGACATCTTCCTGAAGCAGTTCATCGAAAGTCGGGAGGACAAGGCCATCTTCATGACCGTGGAGATGGAGAAGTTCTTCCGGTCTATGGCCGATGTGATTTTTAAGGTCGGGTTGTTGCGACCTGCCGTTCTTGAGCTGGATAAAAATCCGGTGGCGGCACTGATTACCTTTGACTACAACGATGTTGTCTACCTTTATAATAGTGGCTATGACCCCGAATACAGGTCATTGAGCGCAGGTGTGCTTTCTAAAGCCCTGTGCATTAAGGACAGTATTGAGCGCGGTAAGAAAAAATTCGACTTCCTAAAGGGTGATGAGCACTACAAGTATCAACTCGGTGGTCAGGAAGTCCCACTATACCGGTGCCAGATAACCATCTAGCCATTGTTCTGATTTAGGCCAGCGCTTTTTCATACCAGAGGCTGGAGTCTATCTTCTTGAAGCCGATGGAGCGGTACAAGGACTCAGCTACCAGGTTCTCACTGTCTACCGTTAACCGGGCTACCCGCAGCCGCTTGCTTTTAAGGTACGACAGCCCTGCCAGCAGCAATTCCCTGCCGATACCCCTCCCCCGGTAGTCCGGGTCCACACCGAGCATGGAGACTCTGCCATAGTGTTTGCCCTGCCTGTCGTGTTCTATCCTCACCCAGCAATAGCCGGCAGGCCTCTCTTTGTCCAGTGCAAGACATATCCACTCCGAGGCACTACCGGCTTTACCGACGGCATGGACAATGTCTTCGACGGTGTTGGGATTGTATCCCCAGTCGCCAGTGAAAGAGCGGTTCTGAATTTCGGCGAGCCTGGCCTCCTCCCCTGCCCGGAGGGGACGTATCGGGAAGGTGGTCGGTGTTTGATGCTCCGGGATTATGTCAATTCCTACCGACATCTCATAGAAACAACGGACAGGGCGAAAGCCCATCTTTTCCAGGACTGAACATGCAAGGGCATTGTCCTCGCGCACATTCACCTGGGCTACCCTGGCCCCCAGGGCCTTCGCTCGTGGTACCGCCTGTCCATAGAGCTTTCGGGCTATGCCCTGCCGGCGGTGTTCAGGAAGCACCAGGCATTCAAGAATCACCCGACCTATTTTTGCTTCGTTGGTAATTTCCAGATAGCCGGCTACGTTACCCGACATTTCGGCGATAAACAGGTCATGCTCCGGGGCATAATTTGGCCGTCTCAGGGTATCACGCACCGCCTGCCGTGACAGGTACCTTCCATCTGCAGCCAGTGATGCCGCTTCATTCTTTAGCCGTACCAGCGTGTTAAAATCACCAGGCCGGTAGTTACGGATAATAAAGTCAACACTCATTTGGTCTGTTGCTCCCCACGTATATAAATTGTATCATGCCTGTTCAATATTATAATATTATATGTATCCCTCTTAAACTGCGTGGGGAGAGTGATGAGTAGTGTAGAGCCCGTTTATGCGTTGGTATGCACGCCGCATCCCGATGACGCCGAGTTCGGTGTCGCCGGAACGGTGGTCAACTGGGTGAGAGATGGTAAGGATGTTGTCTATGTCGTCTGTACCAACGGCGACAAAGGCAGCAGTGACCCCGACATGGACCCGGCGGAGCTGGCCAGAATACGTGAAGAAGAGCAACTGGCAGCGGCTGAGTTACTGGGAATAAAAGAGGTTGTCTTCTTACGCTACCCCGACCAGGGGATAGAAGACACCCCAGAATTCAGGAAAGATATTGTGCGCCAGATAAGAAAGTACCGTCCGAATACAGTGGTAACCGCCGACCCCTACCGTCGTTATCTCTGGCATCGTGACCACCGCATCGTTGGTCGTGTTGTCATGGATGCCGTTTTCCCCTATGCACGTGACGTCCTTGCCTATCCCGACCTGTATAAGAAAGAAGGCCTGGAGCCACACAAGGTACGGGAGGTCTTACTATGGGGGTCTCCGGATACCAACTATAGCCTTGATATCACTGATACCTGGGAAATCAAGATGGCAGCTTTAGCCTGCCATAAAAGCCAGATTCCTCCCGAGCGTTTCGCCGAGATGAAACAGCGAATGAGAGAGCGCTACCAGCAAATGGCAGCCGACCAAAAGTTCGAACTGGCCGAGAATTTCCACCGCGAGGAGTTACTACGGTAACGGCGATACGTTTCAATAATCAGGAGGAGAGCCAGAGAACATCACCGCACAGATTTGGGTCGTGGTTCCGTGACTTGAAGACGGCAATCTCCTCCTTCTCCTTTTTCAGTACCGTGGGGTCACCGTGCCCGGAAAATACCCGGGTGTCATCAGGCAGAGGCAGAATTTTGTTACTTATTGATTCAATAATCTGCTTCAGTGCAGCTGGTGAGCCTGTTTTCCCTGGGCCGCCAGGAAAGAGTGTGTCCCCGGATATCAGGTACCTGTCGGTGTAGAAGCAGAGACTGCCCGGGGTATGGCCCGGCGTATGCAGCACCTTGAGCGCGATATTGCCGAATGAGACGGTGTCGCCATCATTAAGTAAGATATCGGGTGGCGAGGGCAAAGTATCCAGGGGGTGTGCCGCTACCGGCGCCTGCAACTGTGACCGCACTCCGGCGAAGGCCGATAAGTGGTCGAAGTGGTTGTGAGTTATCAGGATATACCTGGGGTTGGTACCTTTTAGCTGTTCCAAGAGCTTGCCAGCATCTCCCGGCGTGTCTACCAGGACGCTATCATTGCTCTTCCGGCACACCAGCAAGTAGGCATTGGAGACGATGCTGCCAACTACGTCCAGCTGCACAATCCTGATATTACTGTCTTCTGCTACCACAGGCATTTTAACTGCCCTCCTTTAAAAGGCTCTTCTACCGGCCCCAGGAAATCACTCTCATCCAGGACAATTTCGTTGCTCTGGAACAGGTCTTTCAGATATTCGCCAAGGGCTTGAGTATGCACGGGAGGGGTATTTGCACAGGAAGCGAAGACTGGTAACAGAACGACGACAACCAGTGCAAGAGTGTATAAAAATTTTGTAGCTAATCCAGTCATTTAGCTCCGCAGGCTGTATTGTTTTAATTTAAAAGGGCTAGATTGGTGGGGTGGAGCGGGTGATGGGATTCGAACCCACGACGTCTTGCTTGGGAAGCAAGCACTCTACCGCTGAGTTACACCCGCAAAGGTAGTTACGCTTGAATTTTACGCTAAAGGGAATGGAAAAACAAGTGGAACGGCATTATAGAAGGTTTATATCTGAACTCATTATAACATATAGATTAGTTTCATTGACATGAACGCACAAAAGGGACTACAATCCTGCCAGAAGGTAAGTCAAAATGAAAATCACGCGCTTTATTGCTATCCTACTTATAGTAATACCCCTTATTCTCTCAGCTTGTTCTACAACGTCTTCGACACCTGAAAATCAGACATCGAATCAACAGGAGCAGGAATCTGGAACACCACAAGAAGCTAACCTTCCATACTCTTGGACGGATAATGGCATCAGAATTACTATTAACGGGATTTTCAAGGCAGACCGCAATACTGAAGAGGGGTTTATTGGAGACAACGAAGAGCAATACAAAGTATTGATAAGCTATGAAAACACTTCGCAGCAAATGCATAGAGTAGATGCTACAGTTGGGCACTTGAAGTTAATGACATCAGATGGAAATCTGTACGACCCAGAGTACATAGGTGGTGAGAGTTGTTACTTTCTGCTTAGCCCGCAAGGGAGTTATCAGACACACAACTACGCATTTAACATCCAAGAGACAGAAGAGCCTCTAGAATTGTGGAAATATGAAAGTGAGGACAAGGAAAATCCAAGCATCATCTTTGACATAAGTGCTCTAATCACCCCGCCGACAATGAGAATATTAGAGCTAGGACAAGCCCTGCAAATAGATGAATTTGAGTTTCTACCTTTATCAGCTGGTTCAACTGAATTGATAATCACAGGTGCGTACGCTGGTGGAGTTTATTATTTAGCAGAAGCAAAGACGGGATACAGGTTTGTTTATTTAGAGATAGAGGTAATCAATAATGATAACGAGCGTAAACAACCTCCTATTAGTGGTAGGGACGGGGAATTCACAGTACAAACAGATAAGGGAAACATATATCAAGATATATATTCTATAGCCTCACTAGGTTTTGGAAGTGAAAGATGGGCAGGTGAAGCATCAGCAGAGGACATGAAGAAGTATCCAATACTAGTCAGCTACGCATTTGAGCTACAACCCAGTGAGCGGGTTAAGCTAGTGAAAGCCTTTGAGATTCCAGAGGACTCCTATCCAGTGTGCTTTACCTTTCAGCTTCTCGATGATATAAGAACAGTTCAAATAAATATAATAACAGCCCCAGTAAATTTAGAATGACACCCATACTACGCGGGGATAGAATTTTGGTGAAGGTTTTAAGGGACTGAAAACGTGGATAATCAAATTCGTGCTAGGGTATTCATTAGTTGCGGGCAACAGAAGGATTCTGACGAAACCAAAATAGCTCAAGATATAGCCGATAAACTCACCGAAATGGATTTTGACCCCTATATTGCTATAACTGAACAGACTCTCAAAGGTGTTAAGGAGAACATCTTCAGGAGGCTAAGCGAGTCAGAGTATTTGGTTTTTATAGATTTTAAGCGTGATGGACTATGTCAGATAGAAAATGAAAAGCTTAAGGATATAGGTGAACATCGGGGCTCTCTGTTCTCAAATCAAGAACTTGCTATAGCTACCTACTTGGACATAGACTGTATAGCTTTTCAAGAGAAGGGAGTGAGAGGACTTGACGGCATATTGAGATTCATACAGGCAAATTGCACCACCTTTGTAAGCAGAGATTCTCTACCCGACCAGATTGCGGAGAAGGTACAGGAAAAGGTAAAGAAGGGAGAGTGGAATCCAAACTGGAGAAATGAAATTCGCCTAGAACGGGACAGTGCTCAATTAGAAGATGTAGGACGTTTTGCGAATCAATACAGACCCTCACGTTGGTTTCATATAGGGGTGGAGAATCTTCATCGGAAGAAGATGGCACGCAATTGTGTCGTATATCTGGAAAAAATACACGACCTCCAAACTGGTGAGGTCAGGATTCCAGAACTTGTTGAATTCAAGTGGAAAGGTATTGTAAGTGCTAGTGTAACTATTCCGCCGAAACAATCTCGTTATCTGGATGCACTTTACACCTTCCACGATTCTCCCACTACAATTTATTTGGGTATTAACCGTACCCTCGTTGATTTTTCGGGTTACGCTGATTTATATACAATATCAGGTTGTGGAAATTACGAATTAACTTACGTATCATTTTCGGAAGATTTCTCTCCTGCAAGGAAAAGATTCAGTCTCCAAGTCGGTGGGAATCTAGATAATGTCCAGTTTTGTACAAAAGACGTATAGCGGAAATACTTCTAGAATAAAAAAGGGAGAACGCATTGCTACGCTCTCCCTAGGTTATTATTACGACTACTACTCCAAAATGAAAACCCAAACCAAGATTTAGCCCGGCGATGCTCCTCTTTCAGTAGCCGGGTCGCCTACTTTGAAACTTGCCCTGCAAGCACACTTAAGGTAAGATTGGAAGGTCGCAATCATGTCTGTAATGAAGGTGCATTAATGTCTGTCACAGACGACAATGGTCTCGTTATTCCCGAAGTCAGCATATATAACCCTCGACGTGAAGAGGATATTGTCCTGAAAAATGTTTGTATCGATACCGACTATGTCTGCGATGACCAGGGCAGAGTCGTCTATTTCGACATAGAAGAAGCGAAAACGTATCTGGGGGAGAGGGGTAAGTCACTGGCATCACTGCCCCTGCTGGTCAATATATACATTGCTCTTGATAGCCTTGCCCGGGAAAACGAGGTGGCGGAGCGGGTTATAAAGCAACTGAACACTGCCTGGGACCGGACCAGCACTACCATCAGTCCTTCCGGCAACATCGTTCACTCCGACTCAATCATAGGGGAAATTACCTGCAATGACTTGAAGGTGCCGCTCGAAGGTAACGCCATCGCCGAGCTATATGATAAATATGCAGACTTTTTCCAGGCCCTGCTGGGAGTTAAGGACATCGACAGGCTGATGGAGGTGGCTACCAGGCATGACCTTGTCCTGTTTTACTGGTACCCCCGGGGAGAGCGCCTGGCAATGTTAGGCGGTGGCGATTTCTACTACATGCACCATCATATCCCCGGCCTGCTGATGGTGTTCTGCGACGACGAGCCGCATCCGCGCCGGGTACTACGCGGCGTCTGGACTGAA
>Ga0315554_1002151_pt1 | contig 11460 bp, 7 predicted proteins | sample SalMarSW160370MG_FD_202114 | JGI IMG/M metagenome (GOLD analysis project Ga0315554, IMG submission 202114) | Salt marsh sediment microbial communities from the Plum Island Ecosystem LTER, Massachusetts, United States - Salt Marsh Sediment SW1603-70 ... | reverse complement strand
TGCACAGCATCCGCCGCGCGATCGGTATCGACAAGTATTTCCTGTCCGCCATATCGCCGCGCCCCAAGGCCACGCCCGAACTGGTCAAGCAGGGCATCCTGGTCTCTGCACAGTGCGGCGCCGATGCGCTGACCATCGGTCACTATGATGGGGCGTGGATGGACTGCCTGCGTGCGATCAGGCAGGGGATCGAGGAAGCGGGCGTCGAGATTCGCCCCGATGCGCTAGTATGCAGCGGCAGGGCAACCTGAGCCTGGGGCCGATCCTATTCTCCCTGCTTGGCAGACACACGTTCTCCTAGTTCAGTTGGCATCGGGGTCCCGGCCCGAGCTGCCTGTCATGCCTGGCCAAGCGGGCCAGGATGTGCGGTCTCGTTCGAGGGTCTGCCATGCTCTACATCGCTCTCAAGCGGCTGTGGAACCGAATCGGGCTCACCTTGCTCTCTGTCGTCGCGGTGACGCTGGCGCTGGGCATCGCAATTGGCATTCCTGTGTTCGCCAAGGCCGTCAGCTTTGTCGTGCTCAGGCAAGAGCTCGACGCCGTCAGCTCTACGAGCGGGCGCCCCGCCTTCTCCCTTCGCGCCTATGTCCTCCCGGGCACGCAGTACACGCTATCGGTGCAGCGGGCGCAGCAGTGGGAGCAGCATATCATCGAGACGCTCGTCTCCGAAGTCGGCCTTCCTCTGGCCAGCAGCCAGGTACAACTAGAGACGCTGGGCCTGACGATGCGGACCCGAGCTCAAGACACGACCTATGGCGGACCTCATGTTGCTCTCCTCACAGACACGAGCCTGACGGTCATACCCGGGATCAGTTCCAGCTTGGAGACCGTGGCCGGGCGTCCGATGGAGGAACGACAGCCAGACTCCCAGGACCTGCAAGTCTGGCTGCACGCCTCCACCGCGTTCAGGCTGGGACTGAGCCCAGGAGAGAGGTACGAGCTGTGGGGCTCGGGGCTTCAGGCTGCCATACCGGTCCAGATCGCCGGCACCTGGCGGGCGGTCGATCCCAGTGACCGTGTGTGGTTTCAGAACCCCGATCTGACCCTTGAACGCAGGCTGCTCGTCCGCGCCGACGATTACCGCGCCCTGGTCGAACCGATCCTGCAGGAGCGATTGAGCTTCGCTTCCTGGTACCTTACGTTCGACGACCGCACACTGACGTCCGAGAACATGAAGAGACATGCGGACGGCTTGGCGGCAGGACAACGGATCGTGGCGCAGTACGTCCCTGGCGTGCGCTTTGACGGGTCGCCGCTCAGTGCGCTCGAACGCTCCCTTCAACGTGAAGCGCGGCTGACCGTGTTGATGCTCGCCTACAGCGCGCCGATGCTCGGCTTTCTGTTCTACTTTGTGAGCCTGATCTCGAGCATCACGCTGCGCTGGCAGCAGCGAGAGACCGCAGTCATGGTCAGCCGGGGCATGCACAGAGGCCAGCGGCTTGCGATCGGTGCGATCGAAGCACTAGTTCTGAGCGGATTTGGCTTACCACTCGGGGTGTGGGCAGGCCTAGGAATCGCTCGGGCGATGGGGTACACCGAGAGCTTTCTGCGGTTCACGTGGCGAGAGCCAGTGGCGGTGTCGCCGACAGCCGCCAACGTGCCCCTGGCCCTTGCGGTGCTGGCTGCCCTGTTCGTCGCACGGCTGCTGCCCGTTGCCAGGTCTGTCTCCTTGAACATCGTGACCCACGAGCGCAGGCGGGCTCGCGCCCCGGCTAGACCCTTCTGGCAACGCTTCTACCTCGACGTTGCGCTGATCGGGCCAGTCGCCTATGCCTACTATCGGCTCAGAATGGAGGGAACGCTGGTGCCGCAGGCCGAGACGGAGGTAGGCGTCAGCATCCAGGATCCCCTGCTGTTCCTCGTGCCCGCGTTGTTCGTCCTGATGGCCTCCCTGCTGCTGGCACGCCTTTTTCCGCTGAGTATGCGTATCTGCGACTGGTTGAGCGCCTTGGGCAGGCTGCCGACCCCCTACCTGGCATTCCGGCAGTTGGCACGCCAGAGCGGCCAGTATACGGGCGCACTCTTACTCGTCGTAATCTCGCTCGGGCTCGGCGGCTTTGCTGCGTCGATGGCTGCCAGTCTCGACAACTGGCTGGTCGACCAGGTCTATTACCAGGTCGGGAGCGACGTGCTGATCCGCCAAATGCTCGATCCCCGGTACGTGGAGGCCGGCCTGATCCCACCGGATGGGCCGTGGATGCTGCCTGTGGAGACCTACTTGGGCTTGCCAGGAGTCACCGCTGCAGCCCGCGTGGGTATGTACGATGCATCCTACCACGAGGAGGCAGGAAGGAACATTCAGGCCACGTTCCTCGGCGTCGATCGACTTGACCTGCCGCGGGTGCTCTACTTCCGTCCGGACTTTGCGGGACAGCCGCTGGGCGGACTCATGAATCAGCTCGCCACGCGGGCGAACGGGGTACTGGCATCAGAAAGGTTCATGCAGGGGCACCACCTGCAGGTAGACGACCAGATCCAGCTTCGCGTCGTCCTGGTTGACGTGGTCGCGAACGAGATCGCGCTGAGCGATCGGTTCACGATAGTAGGCAGCTATCGATATTTCCCGACCGTCTACGAAGAGGGAGAAGGCGATGTTGTCCTGATCGGGAACCTCGAGTACCTGTTCCAGCAGGTTGGCGGCCCCGAGATCCACAACATCTGGCTGCGGACCGAGGCAAATGCGGATCGGCGTGAGCTCACCCGTCAGGTCTCTGACCTGGGCGTACTGATCAAGAGCTGGGACGATGCGCGTGAGGCCATCGCCGTGGAGCAGGCCAGGGCCGAGCGCGTGGGGACGCTGGGCACACTCACCGTCGGCTTTCTCGCTGCGGCAGCTTTCGCCGGCATCGGACTGCTGATCTACAACTATGCATCGCTCCAGGAACGGCTGTTCCGGTTCACCATCCTGCGCGCGGTCGGCCTGTCACTCCGCCAGATCGTGGCTCAGGTGGCGCTAGAATATGTGGTGTTGATGGCCTATGGCATTGTGGGAGGGGCGGTCGCTGGCGCTGTGGCCTCGCAGCTCTTCATCCCATTCTTCCAGGCTGCCGACAAGAACGTGCTTCGTCCCCCGACCATGATCTCGTTCGTTGCATGGACAGACATCGCCCGCATCTCGGGGATGTTCCTGATCGCACTGCTATTGGCACAGGCAGGCGTCATCGGCGCTGCCCTGCGCAGGGGCATATTCCAGGCGCTACGCATCGGCGATGCCGAGTAGGAGGAACGGATCGGTGCTGGCCTTTACGCCTGAGCACGGATGAGCAGCAAGGGCCGATTCACGCGCTGCAGCAGACCGGCGGCCACGCTGCCATAGAACACCTGGGAGAGCCCGCTTCGCCCGTGGCTGGCCAGGGCAATCAAGTCGACGTCTTCCCGATCAGCGAGCTTGACGATACCTTCCACGACCGGGCCCACCGTTACTCTCACATCGGTGTTGATACCGATCTCACGGAACTTGCCCTGCCGGGTGGCGAGGTACTCCTCCGCCTCCTTGACGCGCCGCTCGAACTCGTTACGGCGCAGGTTCACGTAGGCGATCTCAGGCGCCATCACGAGCGGGGCCGCCTCGACGATCCGCACAAAGATCACGCGCGCTTGGAAACGGAGCGCCAGTTCCTCGACGTGGCGCAGGATGGCTTCCGCTCGCTGTGAGCCGTCCAGTGGGACCAGTATCTTGTCGTACATCTCGGCCTCCGCGTCGTCTCGTGCCAACAGGCTGCCACCTACCAGGCGGCCCGCACAGCAACCAAACGGGCGCCGCTCCGGTGCCTTCATCAACGCCCGGGTGAACTGAGAAGCACGGGCATTATAACACCGCACGCAAGAGCCGACAAGGTTCGAGCTGCAAAGCCGCATGGCGCGAAGACATGCCGCATGTGAAGAAAGCGGGAGCCTTGGCATAAGAAAAGGCAGAGGCGTACTGCCATACGCCTCTGCCGACTACGGAGGAGAACACTGTTCGCACGCTTTGCTTGCGATGCTTGTTACATCCAAGATCTATGCAGGACCGAGCCTCAACTGGGCATCGGCGTCCTCGAGAGAGGCGATCCCGCGACGGAGCGCGTACAGCGCTGCCTGGGTACGGCTGGAAAGCTCCAGCTTGGTAAGAATGTGGCTAACGTGCGTGCGGACCGTGGCCTCGCTGATCGCCAGCAGGTCCGCGATCTCTTGATTGTGACGCCCCTGTGCAACCAGACGCAGCACTTCTTTCTCACGATCAGTCAAGGGATCTTCGGCTGGCGCCTTGCCTGACGGTTCGCTCAATTCTTGCAGCAGCTTGCGGGCGACTGCGGGGTGCAGGGAGGCATTCCCCCGGTACACCTGCCGGATCGCCCTTACCAGCTCTTCCGGGGTCGAATCCTTGAGCAGGTAGCCAAGTGCCCCGGCCTTGATGGCCGGAAAGATCTTGTCGAGCCCGGTAAAGCTGGTCAGCACGAGGATTCGCACATCCGGAAGCTGTTCACCGATCTGGCGAATGGCGTCGACGCCGTTCATCACAGGCATGACCAGATCCATGAGTACAACGTCGGGCCGCAGTTGGCGCGCCTGTACGAGCGCCTCGGCACCGTCTTCAGCCTCGCCTACTACCTCGATGCCCTTCTCGGTAGCGAGCAGCGCGCGAATCCCCTTACGCACGATGGCATGGTCGTCGGCGATCAAGACTCGGATCGGCCTGGCATGGGGTGTATCCTCGCCACTCTGTGATGCGCGCAGAATGTGAGTTGGAATCCCGACCTGGGCTCCGTCGCCTTGCTCACTCACCGTACCTCCTCATGCCGCTCTCCTTTGGCCATGCGCGCACAATGACTGCGCTGGCTGTCGACCCGATCAGCGTCTCATCTTGGGATCCAGCGCATCCCTCAGCCCATTGCCCATCAGGTTGCCCGACAACACGGTCACAAAGATAAAGAACCCCGGGATCACGATCAGATGTGGCGCGCGGTACAGATACTGCTGTGCGTTGGTCAGCATATTGCCCCAACTGGGCGTAGGGGGCTGTACGCCGAGGGCTAGGAAGCTGAGCGCAGCCTCGGTGAGAATCACGCCGCCCAGAGCCAACGTCGCGGAGACAATGATCGGCGAGGTCGCGTTGGGCAGAATGTGACGGAAGATGATACGGCTGTTCCTCGCCCCAACGATCTTGGCTGCATCGACAAAATCGCGCGCCTTGAGCGCCAGGAACTCGCCCCGCACGAGCCGCGAGGTGCCCATCCAGCTCAACGATGCGATCACGAACGCCAGGCCGGTCACGCCAGGGCGAAAAACAACCGAGATCAGGATCAGCAGGAACAGTCCCGGAATGGAGAGCATGATATCCACGAGGCGCATGAGCGCATTGTCGACCCAGCCCCCGTAAAAGCCTGCCAAGGCACCGACCACCGTCCCCAAAGTGAGCGAGATGAGGACCGTCAGAAAGGAAACATAGAGCGACACGCGGCCACCATAGATGGCGCGCGTCAACACGTCGCGTCCCAGTTCATCTGTGCCCAGCCAGTGTACGTGCGTGTCCTCACTGCCCCGGTACCCGGGACGCTCAAGCGTCCCGGATAGCTCGATTTGCTCGGGCGTGTACCCGATCACGTGGCGTGCCAATAGGGGTGCGCTCAGAGCAAGGACAACCAGGAGGATCAGTACCACCGTACCTGCCAGGGCTAGCTTGTCACGTCGGAAGCGCTGCCATGCCATCTCCAGTAGGCTGGGCGTATCTTGCTGCTGCACCAGCCGCATCTGCGCCAGCGCCTTTGCCCGGGCTGCACTTGGAGTTCCCAGTGCTTCAGCAGTCATCTTTTCTCCGTTCACTCGTTAGTCCGCCGTGATCCGAGGATCTAGGAAGGTATAGGCAATGTCAGCGACCAGGTTGCCCAAGATAACCATGACCGTACCGATGACCAACGTGCCCATGATCATCGAATAGTCACGCTTGGTGGCGGCGTGGAAAGCCAGGCGCCCCATACCGGGCCATCCAAAGATCGTCTCGGTTACCAATGCCCCGCTCAGCAGGTTCGGGATCGCCAGCCCGATCAGCGTCGCGACCGGGATCAGGGCGTTGCGCAGGATGTGGCGGGTCGTGACCCATCGCTCGGCCAGGCCCTTGGCACGGGCGGTCCGCACATAGTCCTGATTCATGACCTCCAGCACGCTGGCCCGGATGTAGCGGTTCCACCCGGCAACGTTCAGGATCGACAGGATCGTGGCAGGCATGATCAGGTGCTTGATCAAGTCCAGCGTGTTCTGCTCGTGACCCAGCGTGTACATACCGCCCGAGGGCAACCAGCCCAACTGGACGGAAAAGACCAGGATCGCGACCAACCCGAACCAGAAAGCAGGGATCGACACGCCAGCCGTACTCAGCACCGTGGAAGCGTTGTCGAACCAGGAATGCTGCCGCATCCCCGACCAGACCCCTACCGGGATCGCAATGCCCAGGCTCACCAGGAACGAGGTCACGCTCAGCAACAGTGTGTTCGGCAGCCGGTCGAGGATGTTCTCCGAGACCGAGGTCTGATCGATGAACGAGACGCCGAGATCGCCCTGCAACAGGCCACGAAACTCGCCCCGGCTGTTGGGCATAAAGCCCATCCAGACAAAGTACTGCATCCACACTGGCTTGTCGAGACCGAGGTTGGCCCGGATCCGCGCAATGTCTTCCGGCTTGATATCCGCGTCCAGCTCCAGGCGCGCGGTGGGGCCGCCCGGCACGGCATGGATCAAGACAAAGGAGATGATCGTTACCCCGAGAAAGACTGGGATCGACTGCAGCAGGCGCCGAACAAGGAATCTCAGCATGTTCCTCCGTGACCTCGCTTTCGACCTGGGGGAACAAGAGGGGGCTGGGGACTCACGGCACGCCCCAGCCCCACGGGAGTCTAGCGATAGCGCGCTTCCGGGCACACCGCCCGTCGAGCGCCTACCGGTCTACCCACCACTGTTCCGCGTTCCACTTTTCATCGATGTCATTCCATTCGAACTCGTGAAGCCGCGTGTTCCAGCAGCCTGTGCCTTGCCGGAAATAGAGGATCGGCGCGGGCACGTCCTCGGCGAGGATATGCTGCATCTCATAGTAGTACTGCTTGCGTTCCTCCTGGTCGACCGTCTGCAGTGCAGCATCCAGGATCTTGTCCAGCTTTGGATTTGAGTACTTGTTCATGTTGAAACCACCGCCGTACGAGTCGGTGTGCCACATCGTCTTCTGATCCGGGTCGGTATCCCAGCTAAAGCCCACGACGATCATCTCGTACTCGTAGGTCTCGGTTAGCTCTGCCAGGAGCGCGTTCCACTCGATCGGCGTGGGACTGGCATCGACTCCGATCTCTTTCCAATACTGCTGCATAACCACCATGTTCGATTCGCGCTCGTTGTTGCCAGCGTTGGTGTGCATCTCGAAAGCAAAGGGCGTGCCATCCTCGACACCGGTTACGCCATGCGCTTCGCGTACCCCATCGCCGTCTTCGTCGCGCCAGCCGGCCTCGTCGAGCAGTGCCTTGGCTGCTTCAGGGTCATACCCATAGCGCGGCTCATTGTCGGGATTGTGCGCCCACGAAATGGGTGGCACGGTCGAATTCGCCACGTCGGCCAAGCCGTGCACAATGCTGTCGACCATGGCCTGGCGGTCCAGTGCCAGCAGCAGCGCCTGGCGCGTCCGCACGTCGAGGAAGAGTGGTGTCTTTTCCGGGTCGAGCTGGTAGACGTAGAAAGTAAAGCCAAACTGTGGGTAGGCGACACAGGCAAGGTTCTCCTGCTGTTGTGCTTCATCCCACAGCGCTGCCGTCACACCAGCAAAGTCCACCTCGCCTGTCTGCAACTGCGCATACTCGACCGTCTGGTTCTCCACGATCTTGTAGTACCAGAAATCGATGTTCGGTGCCCCCTTGAAGTAATCCGGGTTCTTGACCAGAGCGACGTGGTCGTCCTTGACCCACTCGCGGAACATGAACGCACCGGTCCCGACGGGTGACTGCGTGTTGAACTCGGCGGTATTGAACTCGTCTGGAGTCAGGCCGCCGAGGATGTGTTCCGGGACGATGCCATAGCCGCACTTGGTCACCAGGAAGGATGCGTCTACCTGGCTGAGCGTGAAGCGGATGGTATAGTCGTCCAGGACCTCGATCTGATCAGGGGTCAGCACATCGGCGACGTCGGCCCGTCGTGGCGAGTTGACATCTGGATCGAGGATCGTGTCGTACGTGAACTTGACGTCTCGTGCCGTGAACGGCTCACCATCGTGCCAGGTCACGTCGTTCCGCAGGTAAAAAGTGAAGGTCAGGTTATCGTCCGAGATCTCCCAATCCTCTGCCAAGTCTGGCACAGGGCTCAGGTTCTCGATGTCGATGTCCACCAGGCCGTCAAACAGCATGTCCTCAATGTCTTCGGATGCCGTATCCGTAGAGAGCAGTGGGTTGAGGATCTCGGCATCGGAGAAACTGCTCTCGATCACGGTCCCGCCGCTGCTCACCTGCGTTGGCTCGGGCGTCGCAGTGACGACGGCCTCGACGACCTTGGTGACTTCTTTTTCCACGACCTTGGGCGTGCCCTCGACCACGACCGTCTCTTTGACCACTTCTTTGACGACTTCCGTGACTTTGACTTCCTTTTCGACGATCACGGTCTGGGGTTGGCAGGCTACGAGTGCCAGCAACAAGACGGCTGCTACAGCAAACACGAGCTTGATGCGTTTCATCGCCTTCTTCTCCTTGTATTGGGTGCGCTGAGTGGGATGGACCAGACTCGCTCGAAGCAGGAACGGCCTACGTACGCCTGGCCCACATCGTCGTGGGCAACCGACGTCTAGGTTGGTTCCAGTATAACAGAGCGACAGCACACTGTCATCGGAGAAAGCACGGACCCCAGGTACGAAAAAGGATCGTCTTATCGACGATCCTCTCTACGTGCTTTGTATAGGTGCTACATCAAAAGTAGCAGTGGAGACGAGCGAAGCCCACTATCCTTGGGCCTCGTCCTCGTACAGCGAGGCAATGCCCTTGCGCAGCGCATACAGTGCCGCCTGGGTGCGGCTGGAGAGTTCCAGTTTGGCCAGGATGTGGCTGACGTGAGTACGTACGGTTGCCTCGCTCACCGTCAACTCGATCGCAATGTCGCGGTTGCTATAGCCCTGAGCGACGAGCTTGAGCACAGTGACTTCGCGGTCGGTCAGCGACTCGCCCTCCCCAACCTGTCCGGAGGGCTGCGAGATCTCTTCGAGCAACTTGCGCGCGATCGCCGGGTGCAAGGAAGAGTTGCCGCTGTACACCTGGTCGATGGCTCGTACTAGTTCCTGTGGGCCCGAGTCCTTGAGCAGGTAACCCAGCGCCCCGGCGCGGATCGCGGGCAACACCCTGTCCACGCTGCTAAAGCTGGTCAGGACCAAGATGCGCGTCTCTGGTTGCCGATCGTTGATCTGCTTGATCGCTTCCAAGCCGTCCATGCCGGGCATGACAAGGTCCATCAGGATCACGTCCGGTTGCAGCGAGCGTGCCAGATCCACCGCCTCCCCACCATCAGATGCCTCTCCTACGACGTCGATGCGGGCCTCAGTCGCCAGCAGTGCACAGATTCCCTTGCGCACGATGGCGTGATCGTCGACCACAAGGACACGAATCCCTTGTTTAGCGCCCCGCTCTATCACCGCTTCACCTCCACCTTGATCCTGGTTCCATCTCCGGGATGGCTCTCGACCACGAACCGGCCGCCCAGGCGCATCACGCGCTCCTTCATCCCCTGCAGGCCAAAGCCGCCCCCCTCTCGCGCTTGTACTGGGTCAAATCCGGCACCATCGTCGGCGATCTCGAGTCCGACGAGCCCATCCACGAGCGAGAGCCGGACGACTACCTGATCCGCATTGGCATGCTTGAGCGCATTGTTCAGCGCTTCGAGAGCGATCCAGTAGAGCCCTTCCTCTGTATCGGCCGGCAGCCTCTCTTGGCAGGCCAGGTCGAGGCGTGCCCTGATCCCAACGCGCTCTTCCACCGATTCCAGGCGTGCCCGCAGAGCACGCGCGAGCCCATCGCGCCTCAGCACTGAGGGCCGCAGCTCAAAGATCAGGAGGCGCATCTCCCGCAGCGCTTCTTCTGTCGTGTCGCGGATCTCCTTGAGGTGATCACAGGCCAACGCACTCTGTCCAACCTCCAGTTGCCGCGCCGCCGCTTCGGCATAGAGCGTCACCCCGTACAGTGCTTGCATGACCGAGTCGTGCAGGTCGCGGGCCAGGCGGTTGCGCTCCTCGATCACGGCAAGCTGCTGAGCCTGCTCGTACAGGCGCGCGTTCTCGACCGCAACGCCGATCTGATGCCCGATCGCCGTAAGTAGAGCCAACTCCTCAGGCGCTACGTCGCGCACCTGTTCTGCACCCAGGTCGATGGTCCCGACGGTCCGCTCCTTGACCACCAGTGGCGTGCTGACCACGAGCTGCACGCCCTCCTGCTGGATCAACTCCTTGAGCCATCCACTCGGGTAATCCGAGACCTTCTTGCACACCGGGCGTCCCTCACGAGCCGCAAATCCCGCCATGCTCGCCCCGAGCGGCAGCTTGGTCATTTGCCGAACGAGCTCATCGGACAGCCCGCGATGCGCGATCAAGTGCAGGCACTGCGTTCCCTCGTCGAGCAGGAAAGCCTGCCCTTTGCCCATCGTCGTGATCGCCAGTGCCTCATCAAGCGCATCCGCCATGATCTCGTCCAGATCGAGCGAACGGCTGACGACGCCCGCCAGCGTATTCAGCGATGCCAGCTCCCTGGTCCGCGTCGCGACCCGCTGCTCTAGGTCGTCGTACAGCGACTGGAGCTCGTTCGCCATACGATTGAACTGCTTGGCAAGCTCTTCCAGTTCATCGCCGGTCGAGGCTACGATCCGCTGCCGGAAGTTGCCGCCTGCTACCTCTTGTGCCGCATCGATCAGCTCGTCGATCGGACGCATGATCCGGCGCAGGCCAAAGGCGACGACTGCCACCGGTACGACGATGCCCAGCCCGAGCAGCACGGCGAGGAACCTGCTGTAAGGTTGGCTCGACTGGATCAGAGACGCCCAGCTCTCTTCCGTGACGAGCCCCCAGGAGGTGCCTGGTACGGGGGAAAAACTGGCCACAATCGCGCGTCCATCGAGGTCCGTCGCGCGAAAGGCTCCGGATCGTCCTTGCATCACCTGCTCTACGACGACCTGATCGGAAAAGTCGGCGCCAATGTGGGCCACATTGGAGTGATAGATAACATATCCATTACCATCCACCAGATAGACCGCGTTGCTCTCGCCGCGCCGGAGCCCTTCGATCGTAGCATACAACGCGCTGTTCGCCGTGGGACCGAGACGGTACACGCCCGCGATCCAGCCCACCGGTGCACTGTCACGCCCAGAGATCGGCACGACGACGACGAAAACCTGCTCACCACCCGAACCATCAGACATCACATCAGAAAAGACTGAACCGGACGCGTCGAGCAACTGGCGAAGCGGGATGCGTCGATCCCA
>Ga0315554_1002150_pt1 | contig 11465 bp, 9 predicted proteins | sample SalMarSW160370MG_FD_202114 | JGI IMG/M metagenome (GOLD analysis project Ga0315554, IMG submission 202114) | Salt marsh sediment microbial communities from the Plum Island Ecosystem LTER, Massachusetts, United States - Salt Marsh Sediment SW1603-70 ... | reverse complement strand
AGTTTCCAGACGTAGAAATCACAATAATTGGTCTATTCTGTTTCGAAGCCTTCGACTACGGAAAGCTGAAGGAAGAGACGAAAAGGCTGTTGGGTGTTGATTTAGACAAAGCAGAGAAAACCCAGATACACAAAGGAAAATACATCGTGCAGGTTGATGGGAAAGAATACGCATGCAAAGTAAAAGACTTGGACAAAGCTGTTGAAAAAGGATGCGTTTATTGTGATGACTTCACCGCTCGACTCGCGGATATCTCTGTTGGCTCAGTAGGAAGCCCCGACGGATATTCAACAGTGATAGTGCGTTCAGATGTAGGGAAAAGGCTTCTGGAGAAGCTTGATTTAGCGAAGGAAGATGTCAACACGGAAGAGGTTACAAAGCTATCTATTTTTAAGAAGAAGCGTGCCACGAAAAACTTTGCGCCTATACTGCAAGATGTGCAAGTGCAGCCCGTGCCTCAGTCAGAACAATGTTAAGTGCAGCTTAATAGCAAAACTTTCACGTTCTTCTCTACCCATTTTATTTGTTTCCTATTGAAGGGGTAAAAAAATGAGAAGAGACTCTACGAAACTGCACACCCGACAAGCGCTGCAATTCTTTTTGAGGCTTCAACTATCCGCTCTTTCGGCTGAGTTAAAGAGAACCTCACGTAGTTTTCTCCGTGTTCTCCGAAGCCGATGCCAGGCGTCACCGCCACACCAGCGCTGAGCAGTTTAGTGGCGAACTCGATTGAGCTGGACTTGCAGTTTAGCCAAACGTAGAATGTGGCTTTCGGCTTGTCACACATGAAACCCATCGAACACAGGCGGTCAACCAGCACATCACGTCTTTCAGCGTACGTCCGATTGTTTTTCTTCAGAAAATCGGGCGGTTTATCGCTCTTGTAGCTTTCTAAGGCTTTGGCGGCTACTTTTTGGATGTAAACGGGTGGTCCCGAGTCTATTTGCGACTTGACCTTGGCAAGCCCGCTGATTAGCTGCTTGTTTCCCACGGCGAAAGCTATACGGTCGCCCGTCATGTTAAAGGTTTTTGAGCATGAGTGAAACTCGACCGCCACGTCTTTGGCGCCGTCGATTTCGAGGATACTGGGCGCCCTGTACCCGTCGAAGGTTATTTCCGAGTACGCGTTGTCGTAGCAGAGGATTATGTTATTTTCCCGTGCGAACTCCACCGCGTGCTTCAGAAACTTCTTGTCTACTGTGGCGCTTGTCGGGTTGTTTGGATAGTTCAGAAACATCATTTTGACTTTTTCGGGGTTTAAGGCTTCGAGGTCTGGTTTGAAGCCGTTTTCTTGAAGCAGCGGCATTGGAACGGGGATGCCGTCGTTTAGTATGGTGCTGCCGTTGTTGTAAACAGGATAGCTGGGGTCGGGCACTAGAACGCAGTCGCCCGCGTTCACGAAGGCTCTCGCGATGTTCGCTAAGCCTTCCTTCGAGCCTAAAAGCGCTATGACTTCGTCTTGGCTCACATCGACGCGGAACCGTTTCTTGCACCAAGCTGCAACCGCTTCCCGAAAGTCTGGCTCGCCTTGGCTAAGGGAGTAATTGTGATTCTTCAGGTTCGCCGCTTCCTCTTTAAGCGCATCTATCACTACAGGTGGCGGTGGAAGGTCAGGGTCACCAATACTCAAGGAGATAAGGTCGACGCCTTGAGCTTTTTTTTCTTTCATAGCCTTCTCTATTTCGGCGAAAAGGTACGGCGGAAGCCGCTTCACCCTATCAGCAACTTCAAACATTTTCTTTTCACACACTCTCCTTAAACAGTGTTCCTTCAAAAACTTTCTCTGCAGGACCATTCAAGAGCAAGCGTTCTGCGTATTCAACTTCCAAATCGCCGCCCAGCAAATGAACACGGACTTTGCTGCCCAGCTTTTTAAGCAGGTTTCCAGCGGCCACTGTGGCGCAGGCACCTGTGCCGCACGCTAGGGTTTCTCCGCAGCCTCGCTCCCACACGCGTACTTTTACCTCGTTTTCACTCAAAACTTGAGCGAACTCCACGTTTGTTCTTTTGGGAAAAACGCGGTGGTTTTCAATTTTAGAGCCGACGCGCTGCACTGGAAAACTGTCTACGGCATCAACGAATATGACGCAGTGGGGATTTCCAACCGATAGGCACGTTACCTTGTACGCTTCCCCGTTAACCTGTAAATCTTCGTTTATGCACGTGCCTTGACCAAGCATCGGAATCCTGCCACGTTCCAGCACAGGCACGCCCATGTCAACCATAACCGACTGAACTAAGCCGTTTTCAACCGTTAACCATGTCCGCTTATTCCCAGCCAACGTCTCCACCGTCAACTCGCTCTTTCGTGCAATGTTATTTTCGTAGCAGTACTTGGCGAAGCAGCGGATGCCGTTGCCGCACATTTCCGCTTCGCTTCCGTCCGCGTTGAAAATCCGCAGCCTCACGTCCGCCACGGTTGAGTTTGACGCTAAGAGAATGCCGTCGGCGCCGACCGAGAATCTCCGTTTACAGAGTTTCAGCGTTAGCTCAGCTGCTTCGGGGTCGCTTATTTTTTCGTCTCGGTTGTCGATTACGATGTAGTCGTTGCCTAAGCCGTGCATCTTCCAAAACTTTATCGCGTTCACTCTGCCACCCGCTGCCCAGACACCAAATCGCCCAGTTTCTCGCGCTCCCTGATTAACGTGCACTTGCCGTTTTTAACCATAACTTCCGCTGCGCGGGGTCTAGCGTTGTACTGTGAACTCATGGAATAGCCGTATGCTCCAGCGTTCAGAACCGCCAGCAAATCGCCTTCCTGAATCCTCGGCAACCGCCTCTCCTTAGCCAACACGTCGCCTGATTCGCAGACTGGTCCAACAACATCGTACGTCTCTTCATCTGGAGACGCCAGCTTGTTAGCCACGAGCACATGGTGGTAGGAACCGTACATGGTAGGCCTCACCAACGTGTTGAAGCCCGCGTCTACTCCGACAAACTTCTTGAAAGGCGTCACTTTCACCGTGTTTACAGCAGTCAGTAGCACACTCGCGTCGCAGACCAGATAGCGTCCAGGCTCCACACAGAAGAACGGTTTTCCAAGGTCGTACTCGTCAACCCTGCTTTTGAACAGGGACAACACTTTCTCAGAGAAAAGCGCCAAGTCCAACTCCTTATCTTCTGGTTTGTAGGGCACTCCAAGCCCGCCGCCCATGTCGACAAACTCGAAGCTTACTCCTGTTTTGTCATGGACTTTTTTGGCTACGCTCAGCAGCTTGTCAAGTGCCAAAACGAAAGGTTCGATGTCGAGAACGCCTGAGCCCACGTGCATGTGTATGCCGAACTGTTCCACGCCTGCCTCCTTGGCTTTCTTGTACGCTTTTAACGCGTTGTTTTCCCACAGCCCGAATTTTGTGTTTTTGCCCGCGGTGATGCAGTGGTCATGGTGGCCAGCGCCTATCTCAGGATTAACCCTCACGGACAAAGTGTTGGGCACCGTAATCTTCAGTAGCCTGTCTAACTGCGACAGGGAATCGATGTTCACGGTTACGTTGGAGTCTACGAGAAACTTTAACTCGTCGTTTCTAACGCTTGTTCCCGTGAACAAGATGCGCTCGGGCGGAAAACCCGTGGTTAAAGCCATGGAAACTTCGCCGGGGCTGACCGCGTCCAAGTATGCGCCTTCGTTTCTCAGGATTTTCAGCACCGACAGGTTCGAATTCGCCTTTGCCGCGTAGTAAACCCGGATTTTCTCGTAGTTGCGGCTCAGCGCTTCGTGGAGGCGCTTGTAGTTTTCTCTGATTCGGCTTTCGCTGACCACGTATAACGGCGTGTCGAATTGCTCCGCTAATTCCATGGCGGAAACGCCGTCGAAGTAAAGCTTTCCTTTTCTGTTCTCTAATGGCTTCTGAAGCCGAAGTGTTTTCATCATAATGGTTACCTCTCTTGAGTGGTCTACCGCGAAGCTTAGGCGATTCCTTTCGTTACCATGAGTTCAGCGCTGAGGATGCCTGCTCCTGCGGCTCCACGGATGGTGTTGTGCCCCAGGCACAGGTACTTGACCGTCATTATCGGGTCCTTTCGGATTCTGCCGACCACGACGCTCATGCCTTTGCCTTCGTTCCTGTCATATCGGGGTTGAGGCCTGTTTGGTTCCTTCCTTACAACGATAGGGTTTTCTGGAGCAGAGGGAAGTTTCAGTTTTTGCGGTTCGCCTCTAAACTGGCTGAAGGCTTCTTCGACTTCCTCCACTGTGGGGTCAGCGTCAAGCTTCACGAAGACGGATTCCAAGTGTCCGTCTCTCACGTTGACTCTGTGACAGCTTGAGCTGAGAACGAAGTCTGCAGGGCATATCCTGTTGCCGTCGAATGCGCCCAGTATCTTCAGGGGTTCGCACTCCATTTTATCCTCTTCCTTAGAGATGAAGGGGACAACATTGTCGATGATGTCCAATGAAGAGACGCCTGGGTATCCAGCGCCGCTTAGCGCTTGCATGGTTGAAACTACCACTTGTTTGAGACCGAACTGCATGAGCGGCTTCAGCGTCATCGCGAGTTGAATGGTGCTGCAGTTGGGGTCTGTTGAGATAAAGCCCTTCCAGCCCCTCAGCCTCTGCTGGATGGGAATGAGCGCCACATGGTCAGGGTTCACTTCCGGTATGATTAGGGGAACGTCGTTATCCATGCGATGCGCGCTTGCCTTGCTGAAGACTGGGTATAACGCGGCGAATTCTGACTCAACCGGTCCAGCTAAGTCTCCTGGTAACGCTGAGAAGACGAAGTCCACGTTTCCTGCCTTTTCCACTGATTCCACGTCAGCGTGTACGACGTTCCTTTCAGCGATTTCTCTAGGCAGGTTCGACTCCATGGTCCAGTTGCAGGCGTCTTTGTACTTTTTGCCCGCTGACCTTTCTGAAGCGGCGAGCACTTCGATTTGGAACCATGGGTGTCCCTGCAACAGCTGAATGAACCGTTGTCCAACGGCTCCCGTTGCGCCTAATATGGCTACTTTACGGTTTGAAGACATCACTTATCGCGTCCTTTGCTCTTTTGAGTTGGTTTTCCTCGATAAAAACGTTAATGGTCGCCTTGCTAGTGGTGACCTCGATTATGTTGATGCCTTGCCTGCTAAGCGCGGTGCTTAAGGCAGCGACTCCGCCGGGAGATTCGATAAACGTTGGATGGCTTACCTGAAGTATCGCCACGTTTTCCCTGTGGCTCACCGCTTTGAAGCCTTGCACTTTATGCAGCTTGCGTATGACCTCGGCGATGTTGCCGTCTGAAGTGAACACGGTGATTGATCGACTTCCCGAGCTGACACCGTATATGGGTTTTTGGCTGAGCGCCGAGAAGACTTCTCTGAGGTTTCCCGCGTTTACCTCGCAGACCACGTTGACGGCAATCAAGTCATTGCGACTTTGCAGTTCAGAGGAGTTAGGGTTGAAAGAGCCTGTGATTTCGGTGCCTCCAACGGCGAGGTTGCCTGAGGAGAAGTCTACAACCCTGAGCATCTGGTTTGGCTGCTTGTACCGCAACGCTTCAGGCTTCACGATTTTCGCGCCGCCCTGCGCTAAGTCAAACATTTCATGTATGTCCAGCTTGTTGAGCGATCTCGCTTTTGACACGATTTTCGGGTCTGCCGAGAGAACGCCGCTGGTTTCTTTGACTAGTATCACTTCGTCAGCGTCTAAGCATTTAGCCAGCACCAAAGCGGTCGTGTCGCTTCCGCCTCTTCCAAGACTGGTTATTCTGCCGTTTGGGTCTTTTCCTATGAAGCCGCAAACCACGGGTATGGGGTCGCCCAGTAGCGGAGCGAGGAATTTCTTTGCCAGCTCGGCGGTTTTCTCCATGTCTGGTTTTGCGTTGCGGAAGTTGGAGTCGGTTATCAATGGCCAGTTGTCGTTGTACGGGTCGAAGAGCTCAGCATTTACGCCTCGGGCTCTCAGGGCGGAGCAGAAGAATCGTGCGCTGACTCGTTCGCCCATGGATATTAACTCCGCGTAATCAGCGTCGCTCACGTCGCCTATCTGCGAAGTAGTGTTGAGTAGGCTGTCGGTTGTTTTGCCCATGGCTGAAACCACAACTATGATTTCCTTGTAGTTCGCGTCTGCGACCATCTGGGCTGCCTGCGCCATTTTTTCGCCTGTGGAAAGGTCGGCGCCTCCGAATTTGATGACTACTCGGTTGCTCAAGGTTTTCACCTGAATCAGGATAAACCCAGCACGTCTTCCATGCTGAAGATTCTTGGTTGCGTCTGACGGCTTATCCATTCCGCCGCGTACACGGCGCCCTGCGCGAAAACGCTGCGTGAGAAAGCCGTGTGTTCTATTCGGAGCATCTCGTGTGGTCCTGCAACTATTATGTCGTGGATGCCTGGAACTCCGCCTGCGCGTAACGCCGTGATTTCAAGTTCTTCAGGTTGTCTGGGGCTGGTGCCTTCTCTGCCATACACTGTTCGGGCGTAGCCGCGAACGTCTGTGATTATTTGACCTAGTTTTTTGGCGGTTCCGCTCGGAGCGTCTTTCTTGCCTGTGTGGTGGATTTCGCTTATGCTGAACGTGTATTCCTGCGGAAAAGCCTTTAGCGCTTGGGCTAGTTTGAAAAGTATGTTGACGCCTACGCTGAAGTTTGGTGAGAAGACGGCTGGAACTCTGCCTTGAACGGCTTCGCTTAGTTGGCGGGTTTGTTCTTCGGTGAAGCCTGTTGTGCCCAGAACTATGCGCTTGCCCAGTGCAGCAACAGCGGGTATGTTTTGCATTTCGGCTGCTGGTGCGGTGAAGGTCACGTACACGTCTGCGTCCCGAGCGGCTTCGCTGATTCTGTCGGAGCCTACGATTCGCGTGTCGGAGTCGCAGATGCCTAATTCGCGTAGGGTTCTGCCTATGCAGGGATTGCCTATTGCTTCGACTGCGCCGACTATTTGATGTCCTTTGGCGGCGGCTTCGCGGATGACGGCGTTGCCCATTCTGCCTGCGGCGCCTGCTACGCATAGCCTAAGCATAAGTGAGTCCCTGCCAGTAGCGTTCGTTGTATAAGCGTTCTCTTAGGTCGACGGAGAAGAAATCTGCTATGGGCTGAAGTATCGAAGGGTTGGTTTCATAGACTTTGCGGGCGTTGGCGACTACTATTTCTAAGCCGTTTCTTGTCATCTTGCCTAAAGGCTGCCTGCATGGTCCTGAGGGCATGCCTAGAATGTTCATCAGCGTCTTGAATGCGAGGGGGTTGCGGGCTTTACAAGTCACTGGTCCGAAGGCTGTCTGTTCTTGTGTTTTGACGGTGACTATGCTGAAGAGCGGTTTCAAGGCTGCGTAGAGCCTGTTGGCTTCATTTGTTCTGTGAGCGAGCAAGGCTTGGGTTAGGCTCTGCACTGTACGTGGGGCGATGTTGGAGGCGACGGAGACGACACCTGCTGCGGCGATGTCGGGCGCGGTCATCATGGAGAAGGTTTTGTCGTCGTCGCCTGAGAGGATTGCAAAGTTGCTGCCGCAGAGTTTGCGTGTTAAACGCATGTTGTCCAAATCGCCTGTGGCTTCTTTGACTGCGCTTACGTTTGGGTATTGCTGGTGGAGAACCGCTAAGTCCTGCGGGTAGAGTTGGGTGCCTGTTCTGCCAGGAATCACGTAGGGAATGACTTGGACTTCTGGAAACTGCTTCGCCACGGGTTCCACGTATTCTCTGCGTATCTCCAATGAGCTGGGACCGTTATAGTAAGGGTCAACGAGCAAAACGCATTTTACGCCTATTTTGGCGGCGTGTTCCGTGCCGTCAATGGCTTCTTGGGTACTGTTGCTTCCTGTGCCGGCTATGGTTAAGCCTTTGCTTCCACTATGCTCGTAAACTTTTTCGATGACTTTGTTGTGTTCGTTCCAGTCTAAGGTTGGGCTTTCGCCTGTTGTGCCAACAGCGAGAATGCCACTGACGCCTTCATGGATTTGGAATTCTACGAGTCTGCGTAACCCTTCATAATCCACTTGATGATCTGATGTCATGGGGGTTACGAGCGCGGTATAGCAACCACTAAACGTTACCATTTCACATACCTCTTTTGAGAGGTAACAGTTAACAGATGGATTATTTAAGCTTTTTCCGTTTTCAGCAATTATTTTACGAATAACGCAACATAAATTCATAAAACAACCAAGATAATTTTCCAATTATCCTATTTTCGTACCGAACTCAGGCAGCAAAACCACAGCACCAAAACTGAAAGGACAGTTCACTCTAAGCTTTAATCTATATATAAGGGGGCTAATAGTCTGCTGTGAGCACATCAGAAAACGGCGGAATCTTCACGAAAACTCTTAAATGAGAGCGAGAAATAACTGAAGCTAAGATTTAACGCACATTAACCAGAAAAGGATGATATGCAAAATGGCAGCAACAACCGAAAAAAAGCTTGAAATTCTAAGCTATGACGACAAAGCGAAAGCCTTCACCGTAAAATCTCCCCAGACAGGACATGTCTGCACAATAGTTGACACTTTCGCGGAAATGTTCCCACTTTGGGCTGGACGCATCCTAATCACCGCGGAAAACGAAAAATGGGCTTTAACAGCCGCAAATGTGGCAACAGGCTTCGCCACCAGCGTCATCATGGCGCCAGCAGAAGCCGCCATCGAACAGCCAGTACCTGCAGACCAGACTCCCGACAACCGTCCTGGCGTGCTCATCCAAATCTACAACCGTGACCGCTTCGAGCTTAAGCATCAACTCATGGAACGCATAGGACAATGCATAATGACATGCCCCACAACCTCAGCGTTCAACGGCTTAACAGCAGCCAAAAGAAAACTCACTGTCGGCAGAAGCCTACGCTACTTCGGCGACGGCTTCCAAAAGAAAACCATGGTCGGCAACCGGAAATGCTGGAAAATCCCAGTCATGGAAGGCAACTTCATAGTAGAAGACGCTTTCGGCGCACAGGAAGCCGTTGCAGGCGGCAACTTCATGATATTCGCCGAAAACCAGGCTTCAGGGCTTAAAGCGGCAGAAGCAGCCGCTGACGCAATACGCGCATACGCTCCTGACGTGATCATGCCGTTCCCAGGCGGTGTATGCAGAGCAGGCAGCAAAGCGGGTTCGCTTAAGTACAAGATGAAAGCCTCAACAAACCATCCTTACTGCCCAACACTGCGCACTGTGGTGCCTGACTCGGTTGTTCCAGAAAACGTAAACAGCGTCTACGAAATCGTCATTAACGGGTTAACTCTCGACGCCGTAAAAAACGCCATGAAACAAGGCGTAACAGCAGCCGCCAACACACACGGCGTAGTAAAGATTTCAGCAGGCAACTACGGCGGAAAACTAGGACCGTACAAAGCTTTCCTGAAAGAAGCCATAGAAGCCGAATAACCTTTTTTCAAAAAAACAGCAATTTTTATCTTAACCGCCATAACCTAACTTATGGTCTAGAACAAACCCAAATGTGAAAAAATTGAGCATCACAAAGAAAAAAACCTCTCTGGAACTATTCAGACTTCGAAAAACACTCCAAGCGCTAGCCAGCAAAGAAGGAAGAGCCACAGAGCTGATTACGCTCTATGTTCCCCCGGGAAAACAAATCAGCGACGCCTTAAACATGCTGCGTGACGAGTATGGCACAGCGTCGAACATTAAATCGAACACTACACGCAAAAACGTGCAGGACGCCATCGTAAAAGTGCAACAGCGGCTTAAGCTTTTCAAGGAACCTCCAGAGAACGGGCTTGTGATATTCTGTGGAGCCATACCGCAAAACGGAGCAGGCAGCGAAAAAATGGAAACCTACGTTATTGAGCCACCTGAACCCATTAACATCTACCTGTACCGTTGCGACTCGCGGTTCCACACTGAACACTTGCAGGAGCAGCTAAGAGAAAAGGAAACCTACGGCATACTCCTTATTGACGCTTCAGGCGCCACAATTGCCACGCTTCAAGGCAAAAGACTGGAAATAGTTCGAGAGATGACTTCAGGTGTGGCTGGGAAAACTCGTGCAGGTGGTCAATCAGCCAGAAGATACGAACGTCTAAGAGACATGCAGCTTAACGAGTATTTCACCCGTGTGGGGCATCACGCCAACGAAACATTCCTTTCCATTGACACGTTGAAGGGCATAATACTTGCAGGTCCAGGACCCACAAAATACGATTTTGACAAGGGCGACTACTTGAATTACATGCTTAAAAACAAGATAATTGACACCATTGACACGGCTTATGTGGAAGAGCAGGGCGTGAAAGAAGTGGTGGAAAGAGCGCCTGAAATAATGCGGAAAGTCAGGTACATCGAAGAAAAACAGGTAATGCAACAGTTCCTGTACGAGCTTGGTCACGACACTGGGATGATAACTTACGGTGAAGCTGAGGTGCGGAGAGCGCTTGAAGCTGGTGCCGTTCGAACACTTTTGATTTCGGAAAAGATTGATCTATTACGCGTGACAGTTAAGTGCAGTGCGTGTGGCTACGAGGAAAAACACACCGTCAAAACTCAAAAGCTGACGGAGTTTGAGCAGGGCTTGTCTGGAAAACCGTGCCCAAAGTGTCAAGCGCCATCCTTGGCCATAGACGATAAGCAGGATATAATCGACGACTTGGCGCAGCTGGCGGAACAGGCTAACAGTGATGTGGAGATAATTTCTGTTGAGACAGAAGAAGGACAGATGCTTAAGAACGCTTTCGGAGGAATAGCTGCCATCCTGAGGTTCAAAATGCAGGGCAGCTAATTGTAGGCAAATTTTCAGCATTAGTTGATTTAATTCCGAAAAACTCTTTAATAGTTCAAGGTCTCAATCGACAAGACGGAAAAGCTTCAGCTTGAGGATGCAATGAGAAATGCCAAAAAAGAAAAGTTGGAAAGAAAGACAGAGTGAAAGGCAAAAAAAGCAGCAGGACTCCCAAAAAGCCTATCAAAAGCAGAGAGAAAGTGAAGCTAAAAAAAAGCCACGCCACTGGCCGATAGGCAAAATACTTGTTGCAGTTTTCGTAATTGCCCTAATATTGGGTGTTTATGCGGTTTATGCAGTATGGCAAAGCAGCATAAAACAGTTCACAGTAATTTACATTGGGGCTGATGGATCGGTGGACCCTTCCACGGCATCGATTTTGAACGTAGAAAACAGCTATTACACGTTCACAGCTGATATTTATGGCTCGCTTGTAATTGAGAAAGACAACGTTGTCGTTGACGGAGCCAACTATGGTCTTCAAGGGCAGAGTGGAACTAGTTCCAAAGGCGTAGATCTCAGTGGAAGAAGCAACGTGACGATAACAAACATGAGACTAACAGACTTTGGCTATGGTTTCTACCTTTACTCAGCATCTAATAATGTTCTTTCTCAAAACGATTTGACAAGCAATAATTACGGCATCGTGCTTGACTCTTCTTCGGACAATACTGTAAGTGAAAACAGCATAGAAAACAATCAGGATGGCATAAGCCTCACTTCTTCTTCAGGCAACACAATTCATAAGAACAGCATAACAAGCAACCAGTATAGCGTGAGCCTAGCTTATTCCTCAGGCAATATCATAAGTGAAAACAATATAG
>Ga0315554_1002146_pt1 | contig 11486 bp, 9 predicted proteins | sample SalMarSW160370MG_FD_202114 | JGI IMG/M metagenome (GOLD analysis project Ga0315554, IMG submission 202114) | Salt marsh sediment microbial communities from the Plum Island Ecosystem LTER, Massachusetts, United States - Salt Marsh Sediment SW1603-70 ... | reverse complement strand
GAACTTAAAGAAGGATTTGTTGAGAATAGTGGGAAGAGAATTCCGGTAAAAGAATTTAAGCAGCTTGATCTTCACAAACCCTTTGTTGATCGTATTCTTTTTGAAAGAAACGGAAAAATCTATAAAAGAACTCCCGAAGTTATTGATGTCTGGTTTGATTCAGGTGCAATGCCTTTTGCGCAGTATCATTATCCTTTTGAAAATAAAGAATGGTTTGAGAAACATGCCTTCCCGGCAGATTTCATCTGCGAGGGAATTGATCAGACACGCGGATGGTTTTATACTCTTCACGCTATTGCAACCATGCTGTTTGATAGTGTTGCTTATAAAAATATTGTTGTTAATGAATTAATACTAGACAAGAATGGACAGAAAATGTCCAAATCAAAGGGCAATACTGTTGATCCGATTATGCTCTTTGAAAAGTACGGTGCTGATTCGACAAGATGGTATTTGATGACAAACAGCCCTCCTTGGCGCCCGACTCTTTTTGATGAAGACGGATTAGTTGAAGTTCAAAGAAAATTTTTTGGAACATTATTAAATACTTATTCGTTCTTTGCATTGTATGCAAATATTGATAAATTCGAATTTAAAGAAGAGCTTGTAAATTATCCGGAAAGGCCGGAAATTGATCGCTGGATTATATCAAAGCTGAATTCTTTAATTAGCGATTATAAAAAGTGGATGGATGAGTACGATATGACCAGGGCTGCAAGAGCAGTATCTAATTTTACTATCGACCATTTATCAAATTGGTATGTCAGGAGATGCAGAAGACGTTTCTGGAAATCGGAAATGAACAAAAATAAACTTTCTGCATATCAGACTTTGTATGAATGCTTAATAAATATTTGCAAATTAATTTCTCCTTTTGCTCCTTTTATTTCGGAAAATATTTTTCAAAATTTAAATTCGGTTACAAAAAGAGAAAAAATTGAATCTGTTCATCTTAGTTCTTTCCCGGAAACGGTTTTTGTTGATAAAGATCTTGAAGATAAGATGGAAATTGCTCAAAAGGTTGTATATTTAACAAGAGCAATGAGAGCAAAAGCAAATTTAAAGGTTAGGCAGCCGCTTAAAAAAATGATGGTCGTAGTGAATAAAGATAAACAGAGTGGTCTTTCCAGTATTAAAGATGTGATACTTGATGAAATAAATATAAAAGAATTAGTTATACTTGATAATGATTCGGAGATTGTAAGTAAATCGGCAAAACCTAATTTTAAATCGATTGGACCTAAGTTCGGTAAAAAAGTCAACAGGGTGGCTTCTTCTATTAAAGCTTTTTCATCTAAAGAAATTGATGAGCTTGAAACTAAAAATTCGGTATCAATCAACATCGAAGGAGAAGAAATAAAAATATCAAAAGAAGATGTTGAAATTGTTAGTTCGGAAATAACCGGGCGAGTTGTGGAAAGTGAGGAAGGCGTTACTGTTGCAATCGATACTGAACTTACAAGCGAACTAGTTGCTGAAGGCTTTGCAAGAGAATTTGTAAACAGGATTCAGAATATGAGAAAAGATGCAGGGTTCGATGTTACTGATAGAATCAAAATTAAATTTTCAGGAAGTAAAGAATTAGTTGAAGCAGTTAATTCTTTCAAGGAATATATTTCTAATGAAACACTTGCTGAGAACTTATCCAGGCAGGTAGAATTGATGAATGACGAAATCTTTAACGGTGGAGTTACACAAAATTGGAAAATCGGGGAGTTTGAATGCTCCATCTCAATTAGAAAAGATTAATTCCCAAAAGGAGAGTTAATAAAATGGCTAGAACAAGTACTAAAAAAGCGACGTCTAAAAAATCAACGAAGAAATCTACTTCCCGTAAAGCTTCGGTAAAAAGAAAGAAGTCTGCTTCAAGCTCTAAAACTACTAAGGCGGTAAAAAAATCCGTTTCGGCAAAAAAATCTGCCGCGACTAAAAAAGCTGCCCCTGTAAAGAAAAAAAGTATTGCAAAAAAAGTAAGTAAAAAATCTACAGACACTAAACAGAAACAGAAGAGGACTATGGCAAAAAGGACAAAAAAGAAAGATGAATTAAAAACTGAAATTGTAGCAACGGTTCAAGCTGAAAGCACCGCTGAAGCCCGTGCCAAAGCTATGAAAAATATAAAAGGTTATAGTAAGGCTGATTTAGAACATTTCAGGGAAATAATTCTGGAAAAAAGAGATGAGATAATTGAGCAGCTTCAAAATTTAAAAGACCAGATGTTGGATCCAACCACCGGAGAATACATTAATGAAAATTCTCCTTATTCTTTACATATGGCTGAGCAGGGTACCGACGCAATGGAAAGGGAAAAAACTTTTCTGTATGCACAAAGAGAAAATAAATTCCTGGGTTATCTTGAAGATGCATTAAAAAGAATTGATGCAGGAACTTACGGTATTTGTATAGAGTGTATTGATGAACCGCAACATTTATGTGAAACATGCCCGCTTATTCCTAAAGCCAGGTTGGAAGCGGTGCCACACAGCCAGATGTGTTTGCCTATTAAACAGCATCAAGAGAAAAAATGATAAGAAGATAAAGGATTTTGTATTGAAATTACTTTTTGTATCGCTTGGTATTTTTATTATCGATCAGGTATCTAAACTTTTAGTTAAGGGATTTTCAATCCCGTTTTTAAATCTTAATCATCCGGGAATGTATCCCGGACAAAGCATCCCTGTAATTGGAGATTTGTTCAGTATTACATTTGTAGAAAATCCCGGGATAGCATTTGGAATAGATTTCGGATCAAACTTTAAATTTCTTATCTCTATATTCACCATTGCAGCAACAATAGGACTTTTGATTTATTTCTATTATATAAGAGAAAAAAGTTTCGGTATGAGATTATCTATTGCTATTATAATCGGGGGTGCATTCGGTAACCTTATTGATAGAATATTTTATGGTTATATTTTTGGATACTCCTCTCTGTTCTATGGAAAGGTAGTTGATTTTTTTGATTTTAGAATATTCAATTTGTTTCTTTTCAACAGAACTTTCGGAAATTACATCTTTAACGTTGCAGATATGGCTGTTACAGTTGGAGTTATTCTGCTGTTATTTAACTTTCACAAGAGCACAGCTGATGATAAAACTCCAATTTCAGCCTGGGCTGGACAGAATGGAAAAGAACCCATACGGCATCTCCCGGATTTTGTAGAAAACAAGGATTAGATTGAGAATTCTGTTTGTCTCCCTCGCAATTGTAATAATTGATCAGCTAACAAAAATTTTTGTAAAGGGTTTTTCAATTCCCTTCCTGAATATTTATTATACCGGAATGTATAATGGGCAGAAAATCCCGGTCATAGGTAATTTTTTTAGAATTACTTATATCGAAAACCCCGGGATGGCGTTCGGATTTGATCCCGGGTTAAACTATAAATTATGGATTTCGATTTTTACTTTAGCAGCAAGCATTGGGTTAATAGTATATCTTTATGTAATTAGAAACCAAAAATTTACTCTTAAATTGGCGATTGCATTTATTTTAGGCGGTGCAATTGGTAATCTTATTGATAGAATGTTCTACGGTATATTTTATGGTTACGCCCCTTTATTTTATGGTAAAGTTGTAGATTTTTTGGATTTTGATTTTTTTAATGTTACAATTTTCGGAAGAAGCTATGACAGGTGGCCTATATTTAATATAGCGGACTCGGCAGTTACTATTGGTGTTATTATACTGCTGTTCTTTTATAAAAAGCCTAAGATAGAAAACGTAGTTGTTAAAGAAGTTGATAATAAAATTCAGATAAGCGAAGAATTGGATAATGATAATTCAGAAGAGGATCAAGTAAAAAAAGATATTTTAAAAAATGACCAGCTTGGTAAAGGAAAAAACCTACCGGATTGAGGTTCCTTCAGGAAAAAAGAAGGAACGGCTCGATATATTTCTTTCCAATTGCATAGAAAATGCAACCCGTTCAAAAGTACAAAAACTAATTGAAGCTCACCTTGTTACTGTAAACGGTAAATTTGTAAAATCAAGCTATCAAGTACAACCAAATGATTTAATAGAAGCTGCTCACCCGGTAGCGCCGCACCCTGAAAATGCAGAGCCTGAAGAAATTCCTTTAGATATAATTTATGAAGATGAATTTTTACTGGTTGTAAATAAACCGGCAGGAATGGTTGCTCATCCAGCTTATGCAAACTACACGGGTACTCTTGTAAATGCGCTTCTTCACCATACCCAGAGTCTAAGTAAACTAAACCAGCCCGGAAGACCCGGTATTGTACACAGGCTTGATAAAGATACCAGTGGATTATTGGTTGTAGCTAAAGATGATTATACTCATGCAAGATTAGCTTATCAATTTTCCAAACATAATATTGAAAGAGAATACTGGGCAGTTTGCTGGGGACATTTCGATAAAAAGAATAATAAAATTGAGAAGAATATTACAAGGAGTAAAAAAGACAGGAAGAAATTTACTGTAAGCGATTCCGAAGGAAAACGTGCTGTAACTCATTATGAAGTTTTAGAAGAGTTTGAATTCGCATCGCTGGTAAAATTAAATCTTGAAACAGGAAGGACTCACCAAATAAGAGTTCATCTCACTTCAATAAATCACCCGGTTTTCGGAGACCCGGTTTACGGAGGTAGACAAATTGTTTATGGAGCAGAGCTTCCCAAAATGAAAAGCCGGATCCAAAATCTTTTTGAAATAATAAAACGACAGGCTCTTCATGCAAAAACATTGGGATTTATTCATCCTCATTCAAAAGAAAGAATGAGGTTTGATTCCGAGCTTCCCGAAGATATTAAAGGCTTGATTGCAAGATTACAAAGTTAATTTATAATTGAGCTCTTAAGATGTCAGTCACTTTTAAAGTGACTAGCATCTGTATTGGTACTAAATACTAATCGCTAAAAATTAATATCCGTTTAAAATTTTAGTTTTTTTATAAAATAATTATCTTGCATTAATAATGATTATTATAATTCCTTGTAAATAGGAGATTAAAATGCCAAATCAAATACCGAAGACACTTATTATAGGAGTAACAACTACAATTGTGATATTATTGGTCATTTATCTTTTTACCGGGCTTCCTAGCGGCGGAGAAATTCCAACTATTGAAAATAATACAAATAAAGTTGTTTTTGATCCTGCAGATAAATGTGCAACATGTCATAGAAGGGTATCTCCCGATATTGTAAACCAGTTTGCCGTAAGTACAATGGCAAGAGCAGGGGTGAAATGTACCGATTGTCACGTTGTTGATAAAGCAAATCCGATGGGGAAGGAACATGAAGGATTTTTTATCACTGTTTCACCTACTCCAAAACAATGTGCAAAATGCCATCCATCGGAAACAAGACAGTTTGATCATAGCAGGCATGGTGCACCTTCATGGATGGCTTTAAGCGGATTTGATGATTTTTCTCCTGAACAGCAAAAATTTGTTAATCAAAATATTCCCGAAGCAAACAGGGGACCAAACGGAATAATTACTGCAACTAGAAACTCCCTGTTTGATATTGAAGGACCTTCCGTAACACCTGCAGCCTGTCAAAGCTGTCATTCAATCGGTAAACCTAATGCAGATGGGAGTATCGGCAATTGCAATAAATGTCATTTACGCCATGAATTTTCTTTAGCTCAGGTTCGAAAGCCTGAAATATGCGGACAATGTCATTTAGGTCCCGATCATCCCCAGATGGAAATTTATGATGAATCAGCTCACGGAGTTATGTATAAAACAGAAGGTGAAAAATGGAATTGGGATCAGAAACCCGGCAGGTTAACAACGCAGGATATGCCTGCACCGACCTGCGCAACATGCCATATAAGTGGTTTCGGTAACCAGGGAACAACGCATGATGTCGGTCAAAGGTTATCAAAATTTTTATTTGCTGCTGTTACAACCGATAGGCCTAATAAAATTGAAGGCAGGGAAGCAATGAAATCTGTTTGCAGCAATTGCCATTCGGAAAATTTTATAAATAAAATCTATACAAGAGCTGACAGTGTAACATCTTTCGTTAATAAAAAAGTAAAAGAAGCTTCAAATATTATTGAAGGATTAGTTAAAGACGGTATAATTACAAAAAAACCTTTTGCTACTCAGATAAGCTTTGATGCTTTTGATCTATGGCATTATTACGGAAGGTCCGCAAAGTTTGCAGCATATATGCAAGGACCGGATTTTGTTCAATGGCACGGTATTTATCCTTTATTAAAAGAATTAAATAAGGTAAAAGAAGATGCAAAGAAATTAAGAGACGAACACAAAAGAGGAGCCAGGTAATGAATAATGTTGAAATATTTCATCTTGCAAATGTCAGGCTCCCGATGGAGAAGAACCGTTTGCTTCTTATTTTTGTCGGAATAAATCTTTTCTTTACGGGAATAGATGTTGCCCTGGCGCATTCTATAAATAGTTTTATTCCGGTTTACGAATGGATACCGATCTATTTTTTCCCGTTGGGAGCAATGTCCTGTTTTATTGTTTCATTTCAGCCAAGTCCTAAAAAGTCTTTTGCAATAATTCATATTGCTTTAATGTCAATAGGAATTTTAGTGGGTGTAATTGGAATGGCTTTTCATATGAATGCTGTCTTAAATCCGTTGGGTCATCTAAGCTGGGCATGGCTGGTTTTCGGTTCACCGATTTTAGCGCCGTTGGCTTTTTCGGGGATTTCTTTGCTTGGGTTATATGCAATTACGGAAGAAGTAGAAAATTCCCCGGGAGTTTTAAAAATACCCGGTCTTGGAATATTCAAAGCACCTATTTCGAGAGACAAACATTTCTTATGGCTTGTAGGTTTGGGCTTTGGTGCAAGTGCGGTCACTTCGACAATTGATCATGCACAATATGGATATTCGGTATATAAATTAATTGCAATAGTTTACGGATTGTTTGCTACTTCAGTTGTTATAACAATAGCACTTTCCAATCAATGGTCTAAAAAGGATGAACTGGTTTATTTTTGGACAATGATAGCAGCTATAGTTGTGGGCGTTATGGGTTTTGGATTTCATCTCTCTGCCGATCTTGCAGGAACAGGTAATATAAGCTTAGAAAGGATGCTGGTGTTTGCCCCGGTTTTTGCTCCTCTTTTGTACAGCGACCTGGGGATGCTTGGATTAATTATAGTTGCAAAGCAAAGAAGGAAAATGATTTAAATTAATAGCAGGGAATGCAACCTGCCGGCAAGGCAGATTTTGCATTCCCTACTAATAAAATTACTTCGTTAAAACTATCTTCTTTGTTTGATGATAATTATCCGCTGTTATTGAATAGAAGTAAACACCGCTTGATAAATTACTTCCATCGAATTGAACAGAGTATTTCCCAGCACCCTTAAATTCGTTTACTAATTCTATTACTTCTCTCCCGAGTATATCATAAACCTTTATTAAAACTTTTGCATCAACCGGTAAAGTATAGTTTATTACAGTCGTTGGGTTAAACGGATTAGGATAGCTGCTGGTGCTGAATTCTAAATTACTTTCTTCAGAAGAATTTTCTTTTGCTTGTTTCTCCGGTTTAACCTCTAAAAGTTTTAATTCACTCTTAGCAAATTCAACCAACGAGTTATCTGAATAATTATTTATTATATCAGAGAAAGCACTTATTGCAGCGGTTTCGTTATCTAAATTATGTGAATATATCAGCCCTTTGGCTAATACAACATCGCACAACAAATTTTTATCATTTGCATTTTCTTTTATTGTTTCATCTGCTATGCTTATTGCATTTGTAAAGTCATTCTCATGGATATAATAATCTATCATCAGCCGCTTAGCTAATCCTTTTTTGTTTATGAGCTTGCTGTTTTTTGATATTTCTTGCAGGAATAAATTCATCCCCTTAAAATCATCGAGTTGTCTGAAACTATGTGCGGCTGTAACAAGCGCAGTATTTGATAGATCGGAATCAGGATTTTTATCAATAAAATCCTTAAATCCATTAATAACTTCATTAAATTCTTCTGAATATTTACTTTGATCTATTTTTCCGTTAGTCCTTAAATCCTCACTTACTTTTTTTGATAGCTCAAAATATTTAATATTTGTTTCCCGGAATTCTTGGGGCACTTCACCATTACTTTGTATATCTTCATTTTGTAGATCATTTTCTGCAATACTGTTACCTTTTAATAAACTGCAATTGTTTGCTCCCCCTATGTCAATATAACCACCTTGTCTAAATAAACGTGGAGTTCCGTTATTATAATAGCAATTTTGTGCTAAAATATATGCCCCATAGTAAGCACTTAAATCATAGTTGACACTTCCGCAGAAATAATTAAATGATGGATAAATGTTTGAATTATCATAAGCAGATATTGCTGTTCCATTATTTCTCATATTATCATAAGCATTTATATTACCGCTGCTATAATGCGGAGCAAATCCCGTTGAAAAATTTGTGCATTGCCCATTTAAGGTAAAATATGAAGTGCTGGACATATTAATTCCTGTACCAGATCCGGATCCCCAAACAACAAGACCAATACTCGGATTTGTACAGCTGTTTACATTTACACTATTTCAATATAGATTATAAATATTAAGCCCGCTGGAACTATTTAAACTAATAGTGCCGTTTATAATAGAGTGTGTTGCATCTATGCCATGGAGGGTTAAATTGTTTTTACTTACAACAGAAAAATTCTCAGTAAAAGTACCGCTTTGCACTACTACCTCATTTCCAGAGGAAGCAAAGTTTACTGCCGATTGTAATGAAGTAAATAAACCTTTTAATGTCCCGGAAGAATTTACTTTTGCTCTTAACGGTGTTATAAAAATCGGATTGCCTTGTAGAACTATTGTCCCGCCGGTTGAAGTAATTGAGTAAGTCCGCAAATCAAACAATGCAGGGGGTGACCCAGAAGTTAAAGTTAATGTTACACCGGATGGTACAGTTACATTTCCCGTTAAAGTAACATTGGTAAACCAGGTTTCGCTTGAAGACAAAGCACCGCTTGTGGTTACTTTTAACTGCCGATAAATTGCTTTATAGGTTTTTCCATTATCATCGGATGAAACGGTAAAACTTAATGGATTGTTCTGAGATTGAGGTACATCATTTCTTTGCCATTCACTATGATATGAAGATCCTGTATACCATAATTCTTGATAACCCTGATTATCTGTTTGAGGAGAAACAGCCTGTAAAGTTAAATTCGATGATGAATTTCTTTGGAAGGTTTTTGGTACTCGTTGGTTTCCAGTAAATCCAGAGATGATCATTTCGCCATGATCACCAATATTAGAAGTAAAATTATTATCAGTAGTAATCGTTACAGGTGCATCATAATATATAGTTAAATGAAAATCAATAGTACCTGTATTTCCAAGATCACTTACTCCTTTCATTCCAAAGTTTATATAACGTTGACTTAATTTTTGAGCTACAATTGACGAAGCATTATAATTATAAGGGTCCTGAGTTATTTCAAATAAATAACCACCATTTTCTGCTGCATTCCAACACCCTAACATATAATTGAAATTTAGATCATCAGGAGCAGTGACTATTCGGGCTCTGCCTGTACTGAAAGAACCTTCATGTGCATATAAAGTTGCAGTTAAATTTGTGGAACCTATAGGTATAGAACTTAAATCGAATCGAATAACTGCATGATAATAATGATCAGCATATACTGGTGGATCGGTATTCGGAATTTGAAGTCGCTCAGAACCGTAATCATAAGTGGTAGGATCGTAATATGTATATTGTTGTTGTGAATTATACCATTTGTCAACCTTTGTACGAAATTGCACACCTAAAACAGTATGGTATTGTTGTGAATAAGCTGTAAAATAATACAGCATAATAAATGAAAATATGAAAATAATTCTTAAACATTTCATTTTTTTCCCTTTCGTTATTATTCTTTATGATTTTTTTATTAAGATTATTAAGAATTATTATGTTTGTTTTTTCCTCCTTTTATTTGTTTAAAAATTGATTATTTTTAAAACAAGAATAGCCCATATTCATTCTATTTGAATGATAAAAAAGGTAGCCAGCCTTAAGGACTATTCTAAACAAATGGAGGCGATGTTCCAGCATCGTCTCCATTATTTTTAAGCTTTACCCTCCATTATTTATTTTTCCATGGTAAATTAAATTCAAATTGCCTTGTGATTGATATACTAAAAAGAAAACATCATTTTCAAAAAGTGCAGCTCCAGCAATTTGTGTATGAAATGGATAGTGAAATAAATATTCTATATCGGTTCCATTATAATGAGCTAAACCATCTACCATCATAAGAAAAATATCTTTTGAACCTCTTCCCCAAATACGCTGGTAAAAATTAGGATTATCGACTTTTAACACTGTTTGAAATTTATTATCAACTCTTGTTGCTATTTCACTTCCTAGAGCAAAATATACTTCTCCATTTATTAAACTTATATCAGCCTGCAATCCTTGTAACCACTCATCTCCGTAAATTTCACTGTACTTTCCAGACGCATATTCATAAATATAGGTACTATCAAGCCGTTCTGCTCCACCAATTTCAATAACCTGCATATATATTTTTTTATCATAACTATTCTTATATAGATGCACAACTATCCCAAATAATCCATCGGTATTTAACATTTCCCATTTACCAGAAAAATAATGTGCAATAATGCTTTTGTTAAAATTCCCTTTTTCATCAACATATGCACCAAAAGCATAAAGATCATTTGATAATGCACGCCCAAATAAATTCGTTGTAGTTCCCCACATATTATCAAATACAATATCACTGTGCCCATCTTTAGTTAAAGCTGCAATTTCTTTCCAAGTTCCGTCAAAATGCCAAATTCTACCATTGCTGCTCCCCATATAAATATTATTACTTGAAAATCCAAAAATTGAGTGAGGATCAACTAATCTAAAAACTTCATCTGTTGACCACTTAAGTCCATCAAAATGATAGATTGATTTACTAAAATCGCCTGGCGGTCCTACTACCCAAACATCTGTAGGAGAATATCCCCACATTCTTGTCATATAGTTAGGTATTGTATCTACAGTCCACGCATAATCTCTTCTTCCCGGTTGATCTTCAGGCGGAGTGATCGGATCATTATTGCAGCTAAGTGAGATAAATAGAAATAAACATATATATGTTAGATTTATTATTTTTTTCATTGCCTTTCCAGTTTCTATTTTTGAATAATCTAAAGCCAGTTGTTCACCTGCAAGAGCAAATATAAATAGTAAAATCGAAAAGAGATTTAGTTTTAAAGCGAAGGGTATAAAATAAAAATGAAATATGGATATGTCGCCCCCCCCCGCGAAAGAAGTAAATATTTTAATCTGAAATTAGCGATTATGGATCCACATACTTTCATTACCCCATCCCTTTTCATAGTGAAAATTATGCTTGTTTCTATTTAAGAAAAATTTCTTAAAAGGTCAATACATTTTCAATATTAATTTATTGGGAGTTAAAGATGAGTAAAACAGGTGCATAATGAGATAAGAATTAATAAGCAGGGAATGCAACTTTCCTTCCG